>Ga0183260_10003067_pt1 | contig 13546 bp, 14 predicted proteins | sample AntDrymUQ4972206_2_FD_129768 | JGI IMG/M metagenome (GOLD analysis project Ga0183260, IMG submission 129768) | Polar desert sand microbial communities from Dry Valleys, Antarctica - metaG UQ497 (22.06) (version 2) (version 2) | ecosystem: Environmental > Terrestrial > Soil > Desert | place... | reverse complement strand
GCCCCGCAGGCCAGCGACACGACCGAACGGGTGACCATGGCGTACTCCCGCTCCAGGTTGTGCTCGAAGAGGTCGATGGTCACGTCAACTCCGGAGAGGAACCGCCAGAACTCGGATAAATTCATGGTGCCGTGGGCCGTCACGGAAGGGTGGCGCGAGATCCTGTCGAGGTCGTCCCTTGAAACGTGGCTTCGGCCCACGCCCCCGCCCCAGTGCCAGGGCACGAGCAGGTCGAGGCTCACCCCGGGCCGGTCGAGCCTATCCTCCAGAGCCCCGACCCAGTTCCCGAGCGTGCTCCAAGACTGGAGGTATCCCGCCACCGCGAGCCTGACGTCTCCACCATCTCTGGCTCTCCGGGTCAGCGACAGCGGGACGCACATGTTGACCACCTCTAAGGGCAGCCGGCGGACGTCGCGGTCGGCCTGGAGCATCCAGGCGAGGAAGTACGGGAGCTTTTTGCGGCCGTTGCAGATAAAGGCGTCGGCCAGCTCTATGGACCGGATCTTGCGCTCGCGCAGCCGCTTGAGCTCCTCGCCGGGGTAGCCCTCCCCGTGGTGGTAGAGCTCTTCGAGCATCTTGGGGGCGAAGAAGTCCAGGACATAGCGCACGCCCTCCATCGGCCGCAGGTGTTCCACCTGGTTGCTGTTGATCATGACGGCGACGGCGGGCGCGTTGGCTTTGAGGTAACGCGCCAGCGCGTTCGCCCCAACGATCTCGGTGTCCGGTGCCGTCGGATGCGGGACCGAGCGCCCAAAGCGCGTCCACTGGCGTTCCACGAACCCTCTGGCGACCAGCGTCTTCGTTTTTACGCCGTTGGCGCGCAGACCCTCCGCGAGGCCGAAGGCCCGCAGCCCCGGGGCGGCCACGGGCATTCCGAGACCCGGCACGACGTCGTTCGAGATCACGAAGACCTGCCGGTCAGCGCCTACCACGTCTGCGGCGTCCCGACCTTGGAGAGGGAGATCAACCCGCCCCTGAAGTACGGGTCCCGCGGGTACCGGAGCGCCTCGAAGTGCTCCAGAATCACCCTTCCCGCCGTGGCCTCCAGAACAAGGTCTACGAACTTCTGTATGGAGACGACATGTTCGAGATCCCCCGCCACGAAGTCTTCGAGGAACATCAACCGCCCCCCCGGACGCGCCACGCGCCACATCTCGGAGATGAGGGTTTTCTTGGAGGCCGCGGGTTGATGGTGCAGGACGGAGACGGCGAAGGCCAGGTCAAAGCTCTCGTCGGCGTGGGGGAAGGCGAAACCGTCTCCGATGAGGTCGAAGCGGCCCCCCGGAAAGTCGGCGATGGCGGCCTCGACCAGACCCTCGGTGAAGCCAAGCCCGGCGAACCTGGTCGCGGCCGGGTCGAAGCTCGACGCCCATCGGCCGGACCCGACGCCGACCTCCAGCGCGTCGAACGGGACGTCCTCGGCCCGCACCCCGCACGCGGCGACGAATTGCGGCCCCAGCGCCCCCGCCCGCACCCGGTAGACGGCCTTGTCCAGGACGGTCCCCGCGGCCTCCTCTTCGAGACGGGCCAGGACCCGTGCGGCGGCCTCGACCGGGCGGTCGCTGTCGAGCTCGATGCGCTGACCGTCCGTCCAGCGGTATCCGCGCCGGAGACCCTCCCAGAGAGCCGGGTCCGCGGTGGCGACGCGGTCGAGGGGACCCAGGGTCCCGAAGAGCGGCTCGCCGAACACGGTGTTCAGGAACGGGGCATCAAAATCGGAGGGGAGGACCACGACCAGCGGGACGTCGCGCTGCTCTTCGGTTATGGACTCGAAGGGGAAGGAGAAGAGGTCGAGCACGACGAGCGCGGTCGCATCCTCCAGGGCTTCGGCCAGTCGGAAGGGGAGGACGCTCCAGTCGTCGAGGACCTCGCAGTCCCCAGGCAACTTCGCGGTCGGGACTTCGTCCGCGAACCGTCCGGCGTAGATTACCGGGCGGGGGTTGACGGCTGTCTCCTTGCGGGGCATGTTCACGGCGTTTGGAGGTACCGCTGTTCCAGCGTGCGGAAGGCTTTTCTGCGGCGGAGCAGCTTTCCGAAGGGGCTCGTAAACGCGCGCCTGAGCAGGAGGATCAGGTCTCGCTCCGCCTCTTCGAGGTACGCGAGGCGCTCGGGGGAGGACGAGCTGCGGGGCCGCGGCGAGTGGAGGTACTTCTGCTCCAGGACGCGGAAGCTCCTGGTCCGGCGCAGCACGGGGCCCGTAGGCCTACCGGAGAGGCGGTGGAGAAGGAGGATCAGGTCCCGCTCCGCCTCTTCGAGGTAGCCGAGGCGGTTGAGGGAGGTCGAGGAGCCGGGAATCTTGGCCGGTTCTCCCAGACGGGTCTTCAGGAAGCGTACCTCGAACGCCAGCAGCTCGTTCTCCATCCTCAGCAGGTCTATGTCGTCCGGCGCGTAGAACTCGTTATCCGGCAATCGTCTCCTCCAGTATCCGACCGGTCCTGGCACCCAGCTCCTCCAGGCTCCTCCAGGTCTCTTCGACCTCCCCGATGATACGCCGGTCGGAGACGGGCTGCCTGCGGGGCCTCTCGACGGTCGCGGCGGGGTCGAAGACCTCGCCCACGGGTACGTCCCGGAGGCCGAGGTTCCAGCATTGCTCTATGGCCCAGACGAGCGGGAAGCCGTCCCGGATCATGTCCATCGAGACGGCCAGAGTGTCCTCCGGATGCGCCCCGGCGAACGCGAGCAGCGCCTTATTGTGGACGAGCCACATCCGCAGGGCCAGGTCCGGCTCCTCCCAGAAACGCCGGTGCAGAAAGCCGCTGATCGTGCCGGAGAACAGCAGCGCCGAGTGGCGGCGGGCCAGCGAGTACGTCGAGCCCGAGAAGTGCCGGTAGACGAGCAGGACTTTGGCGTTCGGCATCAGGTACTTCCAGAGCGGCAGGAAGAGGCAGGCCCTGGGGTCCTTGAAACCCCAGAGCCTGTGTCCGGTGCTGCGGCGCTCGACGAGCTCCTGCATCTGCCGCCAGCGGCGCCCGTCCACCACCGGCACGAAGGGCCGATCCACGAGCCAGGTGAGGTCGTTGTCCGCGAGGATGTTGTGGTGGAGGTCCACGACCTCCCTGTCCTCGAAATGGCCGTAGGGGTTCGAGGACGTGGCCTCCAGTAGCTCGTCGCCCAAAAACAGCCCGGCGCGGTGTAACAACTGCGCGGTCGCCGAGGTCCCGCTTCGGTGGAAACCCGCGACGATCAACTGGTCGGTCAAACTGCCCTCCGGCATGGCCCGCCGGGCACCGTACAAATCAATGCCCGCGATCGCCCATTATAGAACACCGGCCCGCCGCCTTGAGACGGCGGGCCGGTGTTCTACGAGCTAGGCCGTGTCAGCGCCGGGCCCTGCGGAAGGTCGCCGTGTAGGTCTTCGGGTCCTCGGGGGACTCTATCGTGTGGCTGCCGGCGCCTCCGTCGAACCAGGAATCGAAGACCCAGGCGCGGCCTTCGGCGTCCTGCTGCCGGGGCGCCGAGACGTTCAGTTTGTAGCCAACCCAGGAAAGGCGCGTGTCCTGCGCCTTGAGCGTCTGCCCATTGACCTTCAGCCTCAAGCCCCGATGGTTGGGTCTCGAAGGCGAGGTCCACCGTGTCAGGGCGCAACTCGATGCTCGTGGTCTTCGAGAGGCCGAGCGAGTCGGTGGCGGTCAGCCGGACCTCCAGGTAGTTCCCGTTCGGGTCCGTCGAGGACAGGCCCTCGGGCGAGGGGCCTGAGAACACCACGCTCTCGCCGGCCCCGAATGCCCACGGGTGGGTGTGGCTGTCGTCGTGGTGCCGGAGAACTTCCCACCTCAAGCCCTGGACCGTGTCCTCTTCGCCGGCTGGGATCACCACCCGCACGAACGCCGGTGGCCCCGAAACGTTCGCGGCTGTCCTCGCTGGACAACCGCGGGCTACCAGCCGTCGTCCCCCTCGTAGCCGAGCTGGACGAGCAGCTCGCCGGCCTCCTCCTTGAACACCTCCTTGTCCCGCTCCGTGAAGGCGTTCTTCCAGTCGCCGGCCACGCCCTTCCTGAAGAACGAGGTGACGTCCTCCTCGCCCCTCTTCCTGCCTTTGGAGAGCCTCTCGAAGCTGCCCGCGCCCACGCACCGCTTGACGGCCTCCGCGCCGGAGTCGGCCCCGAGGAAGGCCAGAAGACGGGCCACCTCCTCCTCGGGCCTCTCCAGGAGATCCTCGTACCTGACCTCGGCGTAGTTGTCTCCGAGAAGCTTCGGCCCGTCCTTGACCGTCCGGCCCACCCTGGCGGCCCACTCGGCGGCCATCCTGCCAAGCGAGTTCTTGGCGAACACGCTCTCGCGTCTTTCGGTGGGGCTGTTGAGGTAGGCTTCGCGCCTGGCCGAGGCCCTGGCGCTCTTCTTGCCTCCGAGGTTCCAGGAGTGGTGCACCGCGGAGACGACGGCGTCCCTGCCGTCCCGGATTATGTGGATCACTTTGGCCTCCGGGTAGACGGCGGAGATCTCCCCTACCGTGTCGGGGGTGAGGAGCGGGGATTTGTCCCCCACCAGCCTCTTGCCGGTCTTGGAGAGCTCCGCCATGAGGAAGTAGTCCACGGCCATGCGGAGGAGATTGTCTACGTGCTCGTCCGGGTCGTCGTCGCGGCTCCATACGGACCGCTCGATCCAGAGCCTCAGATACTCCGCGTCGAGCACGGCGTTGTAGAGCGAGCTCGGCGGCCTCTTCGCGTCCGTCTCTTTCACGGACTCCTGCCGCCACTCCCGCCCGAAGAAGCGGCCCTCTCCCCGGCACAGGATCTCCGGGTGGGCGTCGAGCATGCGCATGAGCCAGGTCGTGCCGGACTTCTGTTGGCCGACGACGAAGAAGACGGGCGTCCCACCGACGCCTGGCGTCCGGCCCAACTCCCTCCGGAGCGCGGCGATCTCCGCGTCCTTGACAGCGATCTGTCGCCGGGCCCCCCGGCCCACCCTGGACCGCAGGGCGCCCACCGCCGCGTCGAGCGGCACCTTCGCCCCCCTGAGGACCTCCACGGCCCTGCTGCGGCCCGCCTTAGCCACGGGCGGCGCCGGTGCCGCGGGCCGCGGCCTCCCGCTCCAGGTAGTCCGCGAGCGCCTCCTTCCAGTGCCGGAGCCCGGGGCTCCCAAGGGAAGAGAGGACCCCGTTCGCCGGCCGAGCGGCCGGCAGAGGGTACTCCGAGGAGGGGACGGGGACGACCTCGACCTCGACGCCGGCGAGGCGGAATATCTCGCACGCGAACTCGTACCACGAGCACGACCCGGCGCTGGTCAGGTGGTAGAGCCCGTAATTTTTGTCCTCGACGATCCTGGCGATACCCGCCGCCAGGTCGCGGGCGCAGGTAGGCGAGACGTACTCGTCGTGCTTGACCTTGAGCGAGTCCCGCTCCCCGGCCACGCGCAGCATGGTGCGCACGAAGTTGTGCCCCCGCCCGTAGACGCCGGCGGTGCGGACGACGTACCAGCGGTTCGTGAGCCGCATGACGTGCTCCTCGCCAGCGAGCTTGGTGCGGCCGTAGGCGCTGATCGGGCGCGCGGCGTCGAACGGCTCGTACGGCCGGTTCTGCCCCCCGTCGAAGACGTAGTTGGTGCTGACGTGGAGCAGGGACGCGCCCCGCCTCTCGCAGGCCCCGACCAGATTGCGCGGCCCGAGGGCGTTGACGGAGTAGGCCGCCTCCATCTCCGTCTCGCAGAGGTCCACGTTCGTGAACGCCGCCGCGTTGACTACGACCTCCGGCGCGTGCTCCTCCAGCGCCCCGTCCACGGCGGCGCCGCCGGCTATGTCCAGCTCTCGATGTGAGAGGGCGGTCACCTCGTGTCCCCTCTCGGGCAACAACTCAGCGAGCTCCAGCCCGAGCTGGCCGTCGCCCCCCGCAACGAGCACCCTCACGCGCGAACTCCGCGATCTCTCTCGTTCCGTCTCACGTTCCGAGGGCCTCCAACACGCAACCTCCAGGGACCCGAACACTCTAGCAGAGCCCCGGCGCAACGTCGGCCGGCGGACACGCAAAAGGCCCGGAAGCGCGGGCCCCCGACACCACGAAACCGTCAGCCGCTCGCTATCTTTTCTTCGTTCTTATCGCAGACTGATGGCCGACCAGCGGATAGGAGCCACCGCCTTACAGCGCACGCTTTTGGATAGTCGTTCGGTACTATCTTTCGCCGACGAGGTCGGCGTAGATCTCCTCCAGCTCCCCAACGTACTCGCCGACGGTCTTTACGGGCCGGATGCCTTCCCTGAGCCCCGCGAGCAGGCCCGGCTCCCCGGCCAGCCTTTGTAACTGCAGCGCGAGATCCTCGACGTCGTCCAACCGAAAGAGCAGACCGTTCTCCTCGTGCCGGACGAACTCGGAGAGCCCCCCGAGGCCGGTGGCGACGACCGGTACCCCGGCGGCGAAGGCTTCGAAGACGACGCCAGGCGCGTTCTCGTACCAGCGGGAGGGCACGACGAGGACGTCGATGCCCGAAAGGACTCGTCCCACCTCCTCCCGCGAGAAGGCACCGGGGAAGCGTATCCTGCCGTCGTCTCCGGCCAAGACGCGCAGCTCCTTGGCGAAGGACTCGTATCCTCCGGCGCCGCCGTGGATCTCGAGCGTCGCCCGAAGGCCATCGGGCAGACTCCTGAAAGCCCGCACGAGGAGGTCGGGGCCCTTGTGCGGGGCCACGGTGCCGACGAAGCCGACCCGCAACGCCTCGGGCGACCGTTCCCCCTCACCGGCGTTGGCTACGGACGCGACGTCCACGCCGTAGTGGCTGACGCTCGTCCTGCCCGCTCCCACGCCGTTTTGCGCGAGAAGGTCCCGCGTGAGCCGGGTGTAGGCAAGCACGAGGTCTACGTGCTCCATGTCTTCCCTTATGGACGCCGGCCTCCGCCCCACGTCCCCCACCTGTCGCAGGGACCCGGAGAGGCGGGCGAGCGGGGTCCGGGAGAGCGCGCCGGCGGCCCCGGCGACCGCCCCGGGCAGGTTCGCCTGTGCCTTCACGCGGGGGTCGGGGTTGCGGGCCGCTATGCACCGGACGCAGTGGGAGACCTCGGGCCCCTCGCACAGGGCCCCGTCGTGCCGGCGCAGGTCCACGACGGGGCACACGGTCCAGAAATCAGCCGCCGTGAACACCACGGGCAGCCCGAGCTCTTTGAAGGCCTGCAGGACGCTCGCCGAGAGCCCCTGCAGGTGCATGGCGTGCACGACGTCAGGGCCGACCTCCCGCGCGTGCTCCCGCGCACTCTCGGCCATCTCGTGGTTCTCGTAGTTCAGCCGGTACGGCCGGGAGGGGCTCTCCTCCGGCCTTCCCACCCTGCGGACGGGGATTCCCTCGTACTCGTAATCCTCCGTCTCGTAGGGCCGGATGCCGCCGGGGAGGCTGCGTTTGGCGGCGAAGACGTGTGGTTCGTGCCCCCGCGCCACGAGCTCCTTCGCAAGTCCGAGGGTCACGATCTCGACGCCGGCGCGGCTCTCCGGGAAAAACTGGTGGACGGCGAAGAGGATCTTCATGCGCCGCAGATTATACGGGCCTAGACGCTCCCGCCCACGAAACGGTCGAGCGCCGCGGAGAGCCGGGGGCTCCTCCTGGTGAGTCGCCGGTTCTTCGCGGCGAGGTAGGCGCCGAGCTGCGAGGGGACAGCGTAACCCACGGCGAGCAGCGCGTGCCGCGGCACGCCCCCTGAAGCCCTCTCGTCCCGACGGAGCCTGAGAAAGAGGTAAGCCCAGGAGCGAAGCGCGTTCAGGAGCAGGCGCGGCAGGTTGGGCGTCGGGGCGAACCCGAAGAGGTCGAGGAGGACGAGCCCTTCGGCGTAGTGACGGCGCACGTGGTAGATGGCGCCCCTCTCGTGCGAGTGGTAGACGGCGGAGCGGGGCTCGTACACGAGCTTGTAACCCGCCTCCACGACCTTCTTGCCCCAGCGTACGTCTTCCCCGAAGGGGGTTTTATCGAAGGGGAACTTCTCCCAGACGGAGCGGCGCACGCAGGAACTGACGTTGTCGAAGAGGGCGAGAGACCGGCGTCCTGACGGAGACAGCGCGGCGTACCGGGACGGGTCCTCCACGAACTGCTCCCGGCGATCCGTGGCCGCTGTGGGCCAATCCTTCACGAGGACGCGGGAGAGGGGCCCGCAGCCGAGGCGTGGGAGCTGGCGTCCGTAGACCCCGGCCACCCTTTCGTCCCTCTCCAGGATCTCGACCATCGCCGGGAGCCACCGTTCGTCCAGCGGCAGGGCATCTTGCACGATAAACGCGACGTACTCGCCCCTGGAGAGGGAGATCGCCAGGTTGCGCGTCGCGCCGTGCTCGAACTCGCCCGGGGACAGCCGGTGGACGGCTGCCCCGCGCTGCCGGGCCAGCTCGACGGTGCCGTCAGTAGATCCGGAATCGACCACGAGGACCTCGTGGTCGAACGGGCCGTCCCGGGCGAGGAGCCGGTCGAGCAACGCCCCGAAGCCAGCACCCGCATTGAGGGTGAGGACGACCATCGACGCCTTCGGGGCCCGCAACCCTATCCGACCTCCCGGCCGGGGGGATTCCCCTCTATCAAAGCTTCTCTCTCCATACCTCGCGCCTATCCGCCCGCGTTCCGCCAGGTAGGATAGCAAGACTCACGTCATTTGCCGGAGACGGGCGCGGGGCGAGATGTCGTCTATCCTCGCGGCGACCTGGTCCGCCCCTCAGGAAGATTCACGCATGGGCGTGCGGCTGCCTCCGCATTCGGCGAACCATTTCAGGGTCTTTTCGAGGCCCTCGCGGGCCGGGACGCACGGTTCCCAGCCGAGGGCCTCGCGGGCGCGCGTGATGTCCGGGCAGCGCCGCTTGGGGTCACCCTCCGGGAGCGGAGCGTGGGCGACCCCGCTCCCGGAGAGATCCATGACCAGCTCGGCCACCTCCAACACGGTCTGCTAGACGGGGTTGCCGAGGTTCACGGGCCGGGCCTCGTCGCTCCTCGCCAGGCGGATGACGCCTTCGATCAGGTCGTCCACGCACTGCAAGCTCCTCGTCTGGGAGCCGTCACCGTAGACCGTGAGCAGCCCCCCGGCGAGCGCCTGGGAGATAAAGTTCGGGACCATGCACGCGTCGTCCGGCCTCATACCGGGCCCGTAGGTGTTGAAGATGCGCGCTATCTTCGTGTCTACCCCGTGACGGCGGTGGTAGGCCATCGTGACGGCCTCAGCGTAGCGCTTGGCCTCGTCGTACGCGCCGCGGACGCCGACGGGGTTGACGTTCCCCAGGTACTCCTCGTGCTGGGGATGCACCAGCGGGTCGCCGTAGACCTCGCTCGTGGAGGCGAGCATGAAGCGGACGCCCTTGTCCCAGGCGAGCTCGAGGAGGTTGTGGGTGGCTAGGGAGCCGGCCTTGAGGATCTCGACGGGCATACCCTTGAAGTCTTTGGGGCTCGCGGGTGAGGCGAAGCGGTAGACCTCGTCCAGGGGGCCTGGCACGCTCGTCGGCAGGGTCGCGTCGTGGCGCACGAGCTCGAAGCGCGGGTCGTCCGCGAGGTGGGCGACGTTCTCCGCGGAGCCGGTTGTGAGGTTGTCCAGGTACACGAACTCGTGGCCCTCCAGGAGCAGTCGCTCGCAGAGGTGGCTGCCGACAAAGCCGGCCCCGCCCGTCACCAGGGTGCGGGGCCTATCCACCATGCCCGAACCCGCTATAGAGCAGCCCGGCGGCCCTCGCGGCCCGGGGGTCGATCGCGTTTCGGCCGTCGACGAGCAGCCTCGGGGGCTCCATGAGCGAGGCCGCCCCTTCGAGGTCGAGGCCCCGCACCTCCCCCCACTCTGTGACCACTACAGCCGCGTGCGCCCCGTACAGGGCCTCGTAGGGGTCGAAGACGACCTTCGCGTCCGCTGGCAGGAGCCCCGCGGCGGGCTCGCCGGCCATGGGGTCGTAGCCGACGACGCGCCCCCAGGGAGGAGAGGGCCCCGGCTATCTCCAGGCTCGGGGCCTCGCGCAGGTCGTTGGTATCAGGCTTGAAAGTGAGCCCGATCAGGGCCACCCGCTTGCCCTCTAAAGAGTGGAGGTCCCGCCGGAGCTTGTGGATCACCTCCTCCCGCTGCCGCCCGTTCATCGCGACGGCGGCGTCGAAGAGGACGGGCTCGTATCCGTACTCGCGGGCCGCGGCGCGTAGGGCGGCGACGTCCTTCGGGAAGCACGACCCGCCCCAGCCGATACTGGCGCCTAAAAACCGGGGTCCGATCCTGGCGTCCAGGCCGATGCCCGTCGCCACGCCCGCAACGTCGGCGCCGGTAAGCTCGCAGAGGTTGGAGATCTCGTTGATAAAGCTGATCTTGGTGGCGATAAAAGCGTTGGCGGCGTACTGGATCATCTCCGCGCTCGCCAAATCGGTCGTCACGAACGGCACCGACGCTTTTTGCCGGGGTTCCAATTCGGTCGGAAAGCTCTGCCGGATGATGGGCCCGTAGAGCGCCCGCAGCGTGTCGAGCGCTGCGCGCGACTCCCCCCGACCACGATGCGGTCGGGGAACAGGGAGTCGTAGACGGCACTCCCCTCCCTCAAGAACTCAGGGTTGGAGACGACCAGATAATCGGCCTCTCCCCCGCCGGCCTCCTCCGCCCCTTCATGGACCAACATCGAAACGTAGTCCCCGCCTCTGACCGGAACCGTGCTCTTATTGACCACCACAAGCGGCGCCCCAGGCTCTCCCGCCAACGTCCGGCCTATGGCCCGCGCCACGGCCCCCACGTTCGAGAGGTCGGCCGAACCGCCCTCCCGCTGCGGCGTGTCGACGGCTATAAAAACGACGTCCGCCTCGCGCGCCGCAGGGACGATCTCCGTGGAGAAGCGCAGGCGGTCGGTGCACCCGGCGAGGAGCTCGCCGAGGCCCGGCTCGTAGATGTGAACCCTCCCGGCCTTCAGCTCCGCCACCCGCCCGGCGTTCGTGTCCACCAGGGTAACCCGGTGCCCGACGTGGGCCAGGCAAGCCCCCGTGACCAGGCCCACGTAACCGGCCCCCACCACCCAGACGCTGAACTTCTCCGTGAGACGATCCCCCAAGGCAGGCTCGCAAACTACAGTAGATAGACCGCGTAAGGAGTCAGTTTACCCGGCCGCGCAGCCCGAAGACGCCGCGGACCGCGTCTCCCCGCGGGTGGCGCTACGTGTCCGTGGAATCCCGTCCAGGATAAAACCGCTCGAGGAGGGGTGCTGTGATCTTCTCGACCACCCTGGCCTGCGCGGGTGTGAGGTCGTCCTTCCAGCCGCCAGGGGTCGCCTTGCGGTGGGATTTGCCCTCCCCTTTGTCCTCCGCCGGGACGTTCTCCCACGAGTGCTTCTCGACCGCACGCCTCAGCTCGTGCTCGTCCGCCGGGATGCCGAGGGCAGAGTAGAGGCGCTTCATGGTGCCGGGGGTGTCGGCCCGCAGGTCCTCGTAGCGGATCAGGACCTTCCGGCCGCGATGGGCATCATAGGCCCTCCAGGCGTTCTCCACGCCGCGCCTGTAGGCGTTGGCCCGCGCCCTGACGAAGGCCGTTGGTTTCCTGTCGGCCGCCTCGCGCCGTTTGCCGGCGACGTCGTCGCGTCCGTCATAGAGCCAACCGCCCTTTTTGGCGGCGTCGAGCACGGAGGCAACGACGTCCCGCGGGTCCCGGACGAGCAGGACCATTCGCGCCTCCGGCAACGCCTCCATCAAGAGCGGCGCCCCGACCGAGCCATTCGGTTCCTTGACGACGAGGTACTCGCCGGGCTTCAGGCCGGGGTTCGAGTAGCGGGCGCCGTCCAGGACGAAGTTCCTGACGGATTGGATCCAGCCGCGCCGGATCGGCTCCCCCATCACGTAGTCAGCGGAGCGGAGGTTCTCCCCCGGTGCGCGGGCATAAAACTCCCCGAACAGCGCGCCGACCATCGGCTCCTCCCAGACCCTGTGGCCCTGCATCTCCCCCATCATCCGCCGAAGCCACGTGCTGCCGCTGCGTCCGGAGCCGAAGATCCAGACCAAACTCTCCGGGTCCACGCCGCCCGCCCGCCGGTTCATCACACCCCTGACGCGCAGCCCGTGGTAGAAGGCCACCCCACGACGATACGCGTCCGTGAGAACCGGGCTCCGCTTCGCCGCCCGTCGAACCTTCACCCACGCTCCCCGCGCCCGTTCCGCGACGGTCTCAAACAACTGTGGCCCGCGGTCCCAAGTTCGGAAGTTCCTCCAGTCTCTCGTTACGCCCCGGTTTCGGCTCCCGGAGATGGTCGCACATGATCCCCCGTTTGAGTAGCGCCGGACCCAGCGGGTAGGATCCGTCGCAGAGAGATAGATCCGGGCGTTTCTCGTTTTGTGTCCGGGCACCCTAAAAGTCGCGACGCTTTTGGTCGATAATGTTCGCGTTACAAGAATCTTGCTCCGGGGGGAAACAATGTGCGAAGGGTGTAGGGCCGGTTCGTCCCCAAAAATGGACCGTCGCAACTTTCTGAAGCTTGGCGGCGCCGGCTTCGCAGGGGCTGTCCTTCTCGGCACGGCGGGCGGCACGGCCCTGGCACAGACCGGGCCTTCCCTCGCAGAACAGTTCCGGTCCGCGGCCACAGAGTACGACGTGCCGAAGGAGCTGCTTCTGGCGATGGGCCACACGAACACCCTCTGGGAGATGCCACCACCGACCGCCAGCGATTACGAGCCCGGCGACCTGCACGGGCGAGGCGCCTACGGCCTCATGCAGCTCTATCAGAACCCCTCCAGGGACACGTTGGGCCGGGCGGCGGGCCTAACCGGCCTCTCAGAGCAGGCTCTCAAAAACGAGCGGGCGGCCAACGTCCGCGGCGGGGCCGCGGTCGTCTCGGAGATGGTGGGCGGGACGAAGCCTTCGGGTCTCGACGGCTGGTACGAGGCCGTCGCCTAGTACGGCGACACAGAGTTGTACGCCCAGGAGGTCTTCCAGACGCTGGAGAGGGGGGCATCGACGACCATCTCGACCGGGGAGGGCCTACGGCTGGCACCCCAGAACGTCACGGTTCCGGCGATGGTCACGGCCCTGTCCTCCATGGACTACAGGGGGGCCACGTGGAGGCCCGCCTATGGCGGCAACTACAGCAGCGGGTTCAACCGCGAGAGCGACATCAATATAAACCGGCTCGTCGTCCACGTTGCCCAGGGCACCGTGGCGGGAACCGTGAGCTGGTTCCAGGACTCCAGGGCCAACGTCTCCGCCCACTACGTGGTGGGCGACAGGGGCGCGGTGTTCCAGTGCGTGCGCCACGAGGACGTCGCCTGGCACGCGGGCAACTGGACCTGGAACAAGCACTCCATCGGCATTGAGCACGGAGGCTACGCGGACAACCGCAGCACCTGGACGGACGCCAAGTACCGGGCGTCGGCGAAGCTCGCCGCGTACTGTTGCAGGAGGCACAAGATCCCGGTAGACCGGGAGCATGTCGTCGGCCACGTAAAGGTGCCAGGCTCGACCCACTACTGCCCGGGAAAGCACTTCAACTACCACAGATACCTTCGCCTGATTCGCCGCTTCAAGTAAGCTGATCAGCACGGCGCTTCGGCTTTCAGCACGAGTCTGCTGCCTCGTTTTCACTTGTCGGCTTTTGTGTCTGTTGTATCTGTTGTGGGCGCGCCTAGTCTCGTTTATCGTGCGGTTTTCGGAGGAGACGTTGGTT
>Ga0183260_10003066_pt1 | contig 13547 bp, 13 predicted proteins | sample AntDrymUQ4972206_2_FD_129768 | JGI IMG/M metagenome (GOLD analysis project Ga0183260, IMG submission 129768) | Polar desert sand microbial communities from Dry Valleys, Antarctica - metaG UQ497 (22.06) (version 2) (version 2) | ecosystem: Environmental > Terrestrial > Soil > Desert | place... | reverse complement strand
CCGGGCCAACCAGGCCCTCCAGACGCTGGAGCGCTACAAGGTCCGCCTCGACGACGCCATCGCCAACCTGACCGGCGTCGAGCTGGAGGACGTCGTGTCGCTGCGCGACGTCGTCGCCGTCGTGCAGCGCGGCGAGATGGTGCACCGCATCGCCGACGAGATCGAGACGATGATCATCGAGCTCGGCGTCGACGCCCGGCTGCTGCGTCTGCAGCTCGACGAGATCAACGCCGACGTCGACGACGAGCTGGAGCTGGTCGTCGCCGACTACCTGCCGGCCGGCCGGACGGTGGCCGCGACAGCAGCCGAGATGTCCCGGCTCGACGACGACGAGGTGCTCGACGCCCGCATCGCCGCCCGCGCCCTGCACCGCGCCGGCGACCCCGACGACCTCGACCAAGAGGTCGCGCCGAAGGGACTACGCCTGCTCCACCGTGTGCACCGGCTGCCGGCCGACCAGGCGGCCCACATCGCCGACCACTTCGGCGGCCTGGCCAAGCTGCAGCGGGCGACGATCGCCGACTTGATGGCCGTCGAGGACGTCGATCAGGCGACGGCGATCAGCATCAAGGAGACGCTCGAACGCGTCACCGAGTCGACGATCCTCGACCAATACAGCTGATGTCGAGGGCGGCGCGGCGCCTCGTCGTCATCGGCGCGGATGCCGCCGGGATGACCGCCGCCGGACGGGTCCGCGGCGCCGCTCCCGATGCCGAGGTCGTCGTTCTGGAGATGGGCCGGTTCACGAGCTACTCGGCCTGCGGGATCCCCTACGCCGTCGGCGGCCTCGTCGCCGGCGGCGTCGAGCGCCTCGTCGCCCGCTCCCCGGAGGAGCATCGCCAGCGGGGCGTCGACGTGCGCCTGCACCACGAGGCCACTGCCATCGACACCGCCGCCGGCACCGTCGAGGTGCTCGACCAGCACGCCGGCCAGACCTACCAGCTCGGCTACGACCAGCTGATGGTCGCCACCGGTGGCGCGCCGATCCGCCCGTCGCTGCCCGGCATCGACCTCCCGTTCATCCAGGGCGTGCAGACGCTCGGCGATGCCGAACGATTGCTGGCGCTCGCCGACCAGGGCTGCCGCCGGGTCGTCATCGTCGGCGGTGGTTACATCGGCTTGGAGATGGCCGAGGCGTTCATCGAGCGGGGCTGCTCGGCGACGATTGTGGACCGGGGCGCGCAGCCCTTGGGGCTGCTCGACGAGGACTTCGGCGCCCGCATCGCCGCGGCCTTGCGCCAGCGCGGCATCGACGTGCGGACGGAGACGACGGTCGAGGGCTTCGCACCGGACCGGGTGCTCACCGACGGTGGCGCGCTGGCGGCCGACCTCGTCGTGCTCGGCATCGGTGTGCGCCCGCGCAGCGAGCTGGCCCGGGCGGCCGGCATCGAGCTCGGCGTGCACGACGCCATCCGCGTCGATGACCGCCAGGCCACGAGCGTCGACGGCGTGTGGTCGGCCGGCGATTGCGCCACCGCCGTGCACGTCGTCACCGGTGCGCAGGTACACATTGCCCTCGGCACGTACGCCAACAAGCACGGGCGCGTCGCCGGGCTGAACATCGCCCGCCGCCTCGCCGATGCCGCGGGCGCCGGCGACGATGTCCGGTCGGTGCCGGTGGCCGGCACCGCGGTCACGAAGCTGTGCCAGCTGGAGATCGGCCTCACCGGGCTGCGCCAGGCCACGGCGATCGACGCCGGCCTCGACGCCGTGACGGTGACCATCGAGGCGACGACCCAAGCCGGCTACATGCCCGGCGCCCGCCCGATGACGGTCCGCATGACGGCCGAGCGGGGCACCGGCCGCCTGCTCGGTGCCCAGATCCTCGGCGGCCCGGGCGCGGCCAAGCGCATCGATGTCGTCGCCACCGCGCTCGCCGCCGGCATGACCGTCGCCGACGTCGCCGAGCTCGACCTCGGCTACGCCCCGCCGTTCTCCGGCGTCTGGGACCCCGTCGCCGTCGCCGCCCGCGAGGCGACCAAAGAAGTCTGAGCTTCGCACCCAATGGACCCTCGGACGGCGGGGTGCGGGGGCAGAGGCCTTCGGCCGGAGCCCCCGCCTGGCGATCGGTCCGGCTTGGCCGGTCGATCGCCTGCATGGTTGGGTGCCGGCCGCAGGCCGGCTCCATCAACTCGCCGAGCAACCTTCGGTTGCGAGTGCGAATCACGCCGTCGAGGGGCTGAGCAGTTCGCGGCGGAGGTCGACGAGCTTGGGCGCCGGCTCGCCGTCGCCCCATGAGTCGGCGTCGAGGACCCGCTCGTAGGACTCCCACTCCAGGCGGACGCCAGAGAGATCGCCGGCGCGATGGTGGGCCCGCATGCGCAGTGCGATCAGCTCCTCGTGGGCGGGCAGCACCTTGAGGCCCTGACCCGTCGCCCAGAACACGCCGTCGACATCACCCATCGAGAGGTGATGCCCGGCCAGTTCGGTGGCCGCGCTGGTGGCCAGCAGGACAAGGCCGGACGCGATGCCCTCGGGGTCGGGCCAGAGGTACCCGGTGCCGGCGAACGGCAGGTCGCGGATCAGCTCGACGGCGGGCCGGAGCGTCTCGATGGCCTGCTGGGGTGGCTGCAGCCGGGCGTGCTCGAGGCGGGCCTGCATGAGGTCGGCGTCGCTGACGACCTGGTCATGCAGAGGCAGCCGCTCGGTCAACGTTCGCTCCAGCCACTCCTCTCCGGGCGGCGGCGGCACGTGGCGGGCCAGGGCGCGGCGGGCTTCGGACACGACGTTGGCGAACGTGGCATCACGCACGTCCAGATCCCACAGCGCCGAACGGGCGCCAGCCCGGGTCGAGCGGGCACGATGCAGCGTCAGCCAGGCGATCAGTTCCAGGGTCTTGGACCGCTCGAAGTGGACCGGCACCAGTTCGGTGTCGACCACGTCGACCGTGCCGAGGACCCGGACGAGCAACGCCCACGGCGGGTCGCGGTAGGCCTCTCCGTCGTCGGCGTCGTCGGTGGCCGCAGTCGCCCCCGCGACCGCGATCGGCGAGCCGACCACCGGCTCCTCGGCGACGAGCGGCGCCTCAGCTTCGTGCAGCACGTCGTACACGGCGGCCAGCTCTTCGACCGTCAGGCCGACCGGGGTCAGCTGGAGGCCGAGCGGTTCCAGCGTCCAGGTGTCGTCGGTGGCCCGCAGCGACCACGGCCCCGGCGGCGTGTCACCGCTGACGACCATCGCCAGCCCGCCGCGCCGCCGGCCGACCGTGCGCACGACATCCGGCGTCACCTCATGCGCCAGCCCCGTGCCGACGACGACGACGGCCGGTTCCCACGACTCACCGCTGGTGTGGCGGGCGCGCAGGACGAACGTGCTCTGGCGGGCCGACGCCGTGGTGCCGACCAATGTCGTCGCCAACTCCAACGCCTCCTCGACGCCGCCGACGTGATGGGCCAGGCGATGGTCGAGGAAGACGAGGTCGTCGAGCCCGACACCGACGAGGTTGGCGGGCTCGGCGAACACCGACGAGGCCAGCGTGGCGGCGATTCCCCGCACGACGGCGTCGGCCACGTCGTCGGGTCCGTGGATGCTGAGCACGCCCAGAGCCTCCAGATCGACGAGCACCTCGCGCTCGTCGTCGTCGACACCGAGCTGGGTCAGCGCCACGCACGGCGCGCCGACCCGGCGGGCGGCATCGGCCAGGAGTTCCACCGGCACGCTGCCGGGCAGCACCCAGCGACCATGGATCGGCTTCCAAGGGGACGGCAGGGTGGCGTCGGCGGTCAGCGTCAGCTCGACCGCGCCGTCGGTACCGACCCGCACGACGGCCGGCTGGGCCAGGCTGTCGACGAGCGACGCCGCTGCCGCCCGCACGGCCACGTCGACGCGTACGAGGCGCTCGCGAGCGTCGACGGTGCGGAGTTGCCGCTCGACGACGACCCGCTCCGGGGCCGTTTCAGGGATGCGGGCCCGCGGTTCGGCCGCCCGTAGTCGCCGCCGGCGGCGGGCGGCCAGTAGCGCGAGCACGCCCGTCGAGAGCAGCGCCGCCTCCCCCAGGCCGATCGGCGACGGCGCCGACGCCGAGCGTTCGACCGAGATCTGGGCGGGCGGCGCCGGTACGGGTACGGCACTGGAGTCGGTCGTCGGCTCGGACGACGGGACCGCGACCGTGTCCGGCACCGTCGGCCGGGCCGGGATCTCGACCGGAGCCACCAGGTCGGAAACCGGCGCCACGGCATCGGCGACGGGCGCCACCGGGGCCGGCGGTGGCGCCGACGGGACGGGGAGCGCCACCGGCGCAGGGGCCGGCGGCGGCGGCGGAGGCGCCACCGATGGTCCCGCCGAGCCGATCGCCGGAAAGGCGATCTGCTCGCCCGGGAAGATCAGGTCGGGATCCTCGACCACGTCGGGATTGGCGGCGACGACGGCGTCGACGGCGTCGTCGACGTGGGGATCGTCGTGGGCCAGCCCGGCGCCCTCGAGGCGCTCGTGGGCCAGGTCCCACAGCGTGTCGCCGGCCTCCACCGTCACCGTCGCCGCCGGCACCGACGGCGCCGCCGGTCCCGTCGGCGCCCCCGGCGGGTTCGCCGGGCCGTCGACCCGTGCGTCGGCCGGCAGCATCACGAGCCAGCCGCTCGCCAAGGTGCTCGGCGACAGCAGCCGAGCACCGCCCTGTTGCGGACGATCACGGTTGAGCTCGTAGATCTCGCGCCACCGCTCGGCGTCGCCCAAGTGGCGGCGGGCCAGCCCGCGCAACGTGTCGCCGTCGGCCACCCGCACGAGGGCGCTCGCGCTGGCGCCGGCCGGGGGCGCCGTGCGCGCGCCGATCGACGGGCGCATCGTTACCGGTCCACCGGTGGGGAGTTCGTCGACGACGAGCGTGGCCGGCGTCATCGCCCGCAGCGCCGGGGCTGCGACCGCCGGCGACGGTCGCATGGTCACCGGCAGCAACACGAGCGCAGCGGCGACGAGCCGAGCCGCGATCATGCCGATGCCACCGGGCCGTCGCGGCGGCGGAGCCAGATCGGCGGGGGCGGTGGACCGTCGATGGCGATCCTCGACGACCTGGCGCCACTGCAACGGCACCTCGGCCAGGACGGCGAGTGTGAAACGGGCCCAGACCAACCAGGCCAGGACGGCCACCAGGCCGACCACGATGGCGGAGATGTCGCCGAGCTCGATGCGGTCGCGGCCCGGCCACGGGTTGCCGACGGCCCGCACCAGCAGGGCGGGCACTCCGAAGACGATCACGAGCAGGGCGAAGACCGCCCCGACCCCGCCGACCACCCGGCGGACGCGGGACCCGCCGGTCATGGCAGTGCTCCGTTGATGCCGTCGACCGGAGAGGCCGACGCCTGTTGGCTGACCGAGCCGGACCCGGGGAGCAGGACGTAGTCGACCCCGGCCGAGACCGTCACCGTGACCGTCGTTCCGTTGACGGCGACCGACCCTCGCCCGCCGAGGCGCCCGAGCTCGGCTCGGGCGCGGGAGGCCGCCGAGCCGGCGTCCAGACCGCCGCCGTAGACCTCATCGGGGCTGAGCTGCACGCCGGCGCGAGCGGCGGCGGCGGCGACGCCGTGGGCTTCGCGGCGGGCCTGGATCTGCCGGCCGCCGTCGAGCACGAGGCCCGCCGCCAGCAACAGGGCCGGCAGCAACAAGACGACGAACAGCGAGATGTTCCCGCGGTCACCACACCCGCGTCGCGCCCGCTCGCTCGCCATCACGATCCGCCCCGATTCGTGTCGATGACCTCCGTCGCCGTCGCCGTCAGCGTCCGCGAACCGGGGACGAGCCCGTAGTCGGCGACATCGGCCATCGACGCCACGCACGTCACCGTCACGGTGACACGACCGCCTGGCTGCATTGAGCCCGACACCGACACCGATTGAGTGGAGCACGACAGGCCGCTGTCAGCCAAGCTCTGGCTGACGACGATCTGCGCTCGGGCCGTCGCCCCACCCATCGACTGGGCGGCGGCCGCGGCGCGAGCCCCGACGCGGGCGGCGTGCTCGACATCGGTGTCGGCCGTGGTCGTGCGGCCGAACGCGATGACGAGGGCGAACATGGCAAAGAGCACCGGCATCAGGATCACCGCCTCCAGCGGGCCGGCATCGCCCCGGTCCCCGCGGACTCGCCCCCGTGGTCGGCGGCGCGACGTCATGGTCGCTCCGGCTGGGGGATGAACTCCTCGACTGGCGCCGAGCCCGACGCCGCCACCGCGTAGTTCCCGAACGGGAACACCTGGAGCACGTCGGCGGTGACGCGGACCGTGACCTCCTGGGCGCCCGCCCCGACGGCGATGCCGACGTCGGAGACCCACGCGCCGGCCCCGGCCATCAGCTCCGACGCTGTGCCATGGCCATCCCCGCCGGCCGCCGCCGCCGACGCCGCATCTTGGGCGGCCGCTTGGGCGAGGTGCTTGGCGTGCAGCACGATGGCGAACTGGAGCACCAGCCAGAACGCCAGCATCACGCTGGGCAGGATGATGACGGTCGCCAGGACACCCCCGTCACCGCGACCGCGGCGCCGGCGCTGGCGCTGGCTCAGGGCAGTTCGTTGCCGGCCCGCTGGATCCGGGCAACGATCACCGCCCCCACAGCCGCGGCGGCCACCGCCAGCGCCGCCAGCAGAATGACGTTGCCGGTCAGTTCGCCACGCTCGTCGTCGCGGGCGACCCGGTACGCCTCGGCGAGACGATCGCGGGTCGCGCACCACGCCGTGAGGATCTGGATCGTGATCAGTTGCATCGTCGGACTTCTCCTTGGCAGTGACGTCGTCCGCCCACCGGCGCGACGTCGGGGTGAGGGTCTCCCGGCCCGCCAGCGGGCAGAGAAGGGGCGAGGGCACGCTCGATGTGTTCATCCCTCGAAGAACCTGGCCACGGCCGGATAGCCGATCAAGACGACGGCGGCCACGGCCATCAGGGCCGGGGCGATGCCCATCGTCTCGGACGCTTTCTGGGCATCGGCTTCGACCTCGGTGAGTTGGCGAATGCGCATGGCCGTCGCCTTGGCGATCAACGTCTCGCGGATGCGCGAACCCGACTCGGCCGCCAGCTCGACGGCGGCAGCCAGCTCGCGCAACGCCGGGATCTCGCCGCTGGCGCCGAGCTCCTCGAACGCGTCCCACAGCCGCTGGCGGCGGGTCTGGGCGACGCGCAGGGCGTCGGCCAGTTCGGCGAACTGGGGTCCGCTGCCGCCGCGGGCGGCGACCATCAGGGCATCCTCGACACCGGCCCCGCCGGCCAGCGAGATGCCGACGATGTCCACGTACACGGTCAGCGTCTGGGCCCAGCTGCGTCGGGCCTGCAGCGCCCGCGACCGAACGTCGACGCTGGGATAGGCCCAGCCGCACAGCGCGGCCGCCGCCACGAGCAGCGGAATGGCGACGGGCGGCACGGCGATGTCGAGGGCCGGCAGCACGATCATCGGGACGGCGGCGAAGACGGCGAAGACGGCGGCGTACCCCAGCTTGTCCAGGGTGTGACGGGCGGGAGTCCGCCCGAGCACGGCCAAGTCGGCGAGCAGTTGGGTCGAGAGCTGCCCGGTCAGGCGCGCGGCGAGGCGATGCCACCACGCCCGCAGCGGGTCCCCGCTGCCGGCCCGCAGGTTGACGGCAGCCCGCGGGGCGGACAGCTCCTCGGCCAACACGCGCAGTGGCCGGGGCGCCGGCAGGGCGGCGCGAGCGATCAGCCAGAGCCCGGCCGCCAGCGCGGCACCCAGCAGACCGGCGCGGATCACCAGGACCCTCCCCCGGCGGCAGTCCCGACGGCCAGCAGGCGTTCCGATCGCGCCGGTCGCGAGAGGGCGACCATCGCCCAGACCGACAGTCCGATCAGCGCGAACGCGACCGCCAGCACGACCTGGCCGGTGAACGTGCCGAACGGCGCCATGTACTCGCGGTTGGACAGCAGCAGCAGGCCGATGAAGAAGCCGACGATCACGACGATCAGTTGGGCGGTGCGGTAGGTACGGGCCCGGGCGGCGTTGATGCGCAACTGCATCGCCACCGTCTCGCGCGTCGACGTGGCGACCGCGGCGAGCATCGAACCGAGGTCGGACACGGCTCGCCGGTCGGCGATCTGGATGGCGGCGACGACGGTGTCGGCGATGGGGTCGCCGAGCTCGTCGGCAAATCGGCTGAGGGCGTCGGCCAGGTCGCCGCGCCGAGCCCGCACGTACAGCGCCTGCACCTGGTCGCGGATGGCTTCGGGGGCGACACGCGCCGATTTGCCGATCGCCTCGTGGAGACCGGCATTGGACACGAGGAGGTCGCGCAGCATCTCCGCCCACACGGCGATCGCTTCCGAACGGGCCAGCTGACGCCGACGTGTGCCGCGCAGCCCGAAGAACGACGGCACGACCCAGCCGAGCAGCCCGGCGGCGGCCATCGCCACCGGCCAGCCGGTCGTCAGCGCCGCGAGGGCGATGCCGATGGCGCCGAGGCCGATCCGCCAGGCCAGCCGGTCGAGACGATGCGCGCCAGGGCGACCCACCGTCCGCGGACGGTTGAGTTGGCCGTACCAACCGGCGACGGCGACGAACAGGCCGAGTCCGATCAGCGCCCCGAGGAGGCCGCCCAGCAACGGTGACGGCGTCATCCGTCCCACCATCCGGCTTCGTTGAGGAGGAGCTGGTCGTCGAAGCCGGCGGCGACGAGCTTTGTCCGCCGGGCGTCGGACAAGTGGGCGCGGGGCCGCCCCCGCCCGTCGTCACCGGGGATGAAGAGGCGGTTGAGCTGGACCTCGGCGCCGTTCCAGCCGGCCACTTCGCAGATCTCGCTGATCACGCGGCGACCGGTCCGGTCACGGTCGAGGTGGACGAAGAAGTCGACGGCGTCGGAGATGAGCAGGGCGGCGATCGAGAACTCCACGGCCTCGACGCCCTGGGCAACGTATTGGGCCAGCTTCTTCCAGGCGGACAACGCCGAGTGGTGGTGCACCGTCGACAGGCTCGGGTGACCGTGCTGCATGGCGAGCAACATCTCCCGGGCGGCGTCGCCGTCGCGGACCTCGCCGACGATCAGCCAGTCGGGGTTGAAGCGCAGCGCGTGGCGCACGAGCTCGCGCTGGGTGATCTCGCCGACCCCCTCGATGTTGGCCTCACGCGTCTCCCACTCGAGCACAGCGCCGTGACGGCGGGCATCGGCGCCGAGGTTCAGCTCCCGGGTGTCCTCGATAATGACGATGCGCGTGTCGACAGGGAGCACGTTCGTCATCGCGCGGATCAACGTGGTCTTGCCGGCCCCCGTCTCCCCCGAGACGACGACGCGCATCCCGACCCGCATCGAGGCGGTGAGGAGCGAGGCCATCGCCCGGTCGACGCTGCCGCGGACGACCAACTCGTCGAGGGTGACGTCGGGCAGCACGTTGCGCCGGATCGACACCTGGGGCACGGTCGAGACGTTCATGATGGCGGCGAGTCGGGAGCCGTCGGACAGGCGCAGGACGAGGATCGGCTTGGCGTCGTCGAAACGCCGCTCGGTCCCGCCGGCCCGCCGGGCCAGGTGGGCGATCTCGGCCCGGAGCTCCTCGTCGTCACGGAAGATCGGGTGCGGGTGACGCTCACTGCGGCCGTCGACGTACTGCAGCCAGATCGTGTCGGCGCCGTTGATCATGATGTCGGTGACGGCGTCGATCTCGAGCAGGGACTGGAACTTGCCGGCGTGGAAGTAGGCGGCGAGCGCCCGCCGGATGACCTCGTGCTCGGCGGCCACGTGCATCGGCATGCGGCCAGCCTCAATAGCGGCACGAGCTCGGCGCGAGACGTAGGTGGTGGCGGCATCGTGGGCGAAGGCTTCGCGCTCGAGGGCGTCCCACGTGACGCCCTCGGTGCGACCCTCGGCACCCACGAGCGCCTCCTGCACGTACTCGATGACCTCCTCGACGGTCACCACGTCGGCGCCCGTCATGGTCACGGGTACCTCCCCCACACCGGGGCGCCGTCGCCGGCCGGTTCGACGTCACCGGGCCGCGGTGGATGGGTGGAGTCCAGCGCCGCCGGCGGGGACCGGCGGGCGAGGAACTGCGCCGCCAGCGCGTCGACCGATCGCCACCACGGTCGCCAGTTGGCGCCGCGCATCGCCCGCACCGGGCGGTCGGCGGCGCGGACTCGGGGCATGACGACGAGCACGTCGGCTCCGGTGAACGCAGCCATCTCGGCCGGTGCCCACGACGTCGGCTCGACGATCACGACGCTGACGCGGCAGCCGGCCCGCTGTAGGGCCGCGACCCGATGAGGCACGAGTTGCAACGCCGGGAAGTGCCCGGCGGTCACGAGCACGGTCTCGTCGGCGACGAGAGCGAACGGCAGCGCCGCCGAGCGCGTCGACAGGCGTCCGGTGTCGACGATCCAGACGTCGTCGTCGGCCCCGACCATGACGTCGGCCAAGGTCGTGGCCGCATGGGCGAGGGCCGATGAGGCCTGCTCGCTCGAGGGCGGGGCCGGCACGAGGAACCAGGAACCGGCCGCCGCCGCCCCCGTGACCAGCAGGTCGTCGGCGCTCATCCGGGCCGTCCGAGCGGCGAGGGCCAAGGCCATCAGGCCCGGTTCCACGCCGACCCCGAGTTCGGCGCCGAGGCGACCCCCGTCGGGATCGGCTTCGACGAGGACACGGCGCCGATCCTCCGGCCACGCCGCGGCGAGGCCAATGGCCAGGCGGGACACGCCGGGCGCCCCGCTGACCGAGCCGAGCGCGATCACCGTCATTGGTGCACCCTGACGTCGTGCGACGCGAGCGACTCAGCGGTGGTGAACCAATGACCAGAAGACGATGCCTGATGGTTCGCTCGCTGGCGCTCGCTCACGTGTCGTCTCCGACGATGGCGAGTCGCAGCGAGTCATCGGCTGCGGCCTGGGCGGCGAGCAGGCCGACCTCCCGACGGACGAGCACCGTGACGAGGAGTTGGCCGCTGGCCCGCTCCTCGACGGCCACGACGATGCCCCGCCCGATCGGACGCACCGTGCTCAGGTCGCCGGCGGCCGCTCCGTCGGCGGGAACGGACCCGGTCGCGGCCGGCGGGGTCGTGTCGCCGGCGGCGGGCTCCACGGCCGGCGCCCCGGCCGGCATCGCGTCCGGCGTCGTGACGATGAGCAGCTCGACGGCGACACCAAGCGGAATCCGCGACACCGGGAACTCGCCGGGGTCCAAGGCGGCGCCGATGACCATCTCGTCGGGGCCGATCGGCGACTCGGCCGAGAACATGCCGGGGTGGAGCAAGGCGCCGGCCGGCACCGGGCCAATCGTCTGCTGACCGAGGAGCCGATCGAGCTCGTCCGGGGTGACCACGTCGACGCCGTCGATGGCGATGCGGCGGACCCGCAGATCGGACCGCTGGACGATGTGGCCGCGCTCGAGATCGCCGGCGGCGACGAGCACGTCGGTGCGTTCGTCACCCGCCGTGAACAGGAGCATCCCACCGAGCGCGGACACGAGCACGAGCAGCAGCCCGCCAAGCACCCACGCTGGGTTGCGGTGGCTCGACTCGGCCACTCGACCGGTCGACACGCGCGCCGCCGGCGCGGCCGGGCGGGCGCGACCGGGCCGACGACGGCGGCCGACCGGTGCGTCCGGAACGGTCGGGCGGTCGCTGGTGTTCACCACGGCGTCACGCCCAACAGCCGCCCGCCGATCAACGCGCTGACGGCGCCGGCGACGAGGCCAGGCCCCAGCGGGATGGTCCGCCGTCCGGCGGCCAGGGCCACGAGGGCCGTCAGCGCCAGCCCGACGATCAGGGCGGCCACCGACAACACCGGACTGATCAGCCCGAGTCCGCCGCCGAGCACGGTCCCGGCCTTGACGTCGCCAAAGCCCAGCCCCGCCGGCGACATGAGATGGGTGGCAAGCAGCGGCCCGGCGACGAGGCCCGCGCCGACGACGGCACCACCGCCAGCGGCGTCGCCGGACAGCGCGGAGACCAGTCCGGCGACGACGACCGGCACGGCGGCGGCGAGGACGATGCCGTTCGGCAGGCGTCGTTCGGCGAGATCGACAACAGCCGCCGGCACCAGGGCGGCGACGCTCGCGCCGACAGCGAGGGCGACCAGAACGGGGGCGACCATCGTCCAGCTGACGGCCCCGGTGGCCACGGCGAACCCAGCGGCGAGGGCCACGCCGCGTTCGCGCGGTCGGGCTGCGGCCCAGGCCTGCCGGGTCGCCTCGAGCGCCGGGGCGCGAGTCGACGGGTCAGCCACCCTGATCACCGACGTCACGAAGCCCACCTCCATGTGCCCGCCAGGTTGTCGGCCGGAACTGTACGCAACTCGCGGAGCCTGCGTGACTCGATCACTCCCACGCCGAACCAGTGGGACCTCGGCGAGCGGAACAAGAAAACAACGCGGCCGCCTACAGTGAGGTCGTGAGCCTGGCCGACGAGAAGTACGTGCGCTTCACCACGTTCCGCAAGAGCGGCGATGCCGTGTCCTCAGCGGTGTGGTGGGTCCCCCTCGACGACGGGCGCTTCGGTTTCTGGACGAGCTCGAGCTCGGGCAAAGCGAAGCGCCTGGCCCACACGCCGACCGTCAAGCTCCAGCCGTCCGATGGCCGGGGTAAGGCCAAGGACGGCGCCAAGGAGTACACCGGTACGGCCGAGGTGGTCAGCTCGGGCGCCGTGTTCGACGACGTCCAGCGCAAGGTCCGCGCCAAGTACGGGTTCATGACGAAGGTGACGAAGCTGCTGGGCACGATCGGCGGCATCGTCAAGCGCAAGCGCATTCCCTACGCCGACCGCGTCGTCGCCGTTCGCGTCGACGCCGCCTGACACCCCCGTATCCTGGATCGGGATGCGCACGCTGACCACCGCCCCGCCGACGCTGCCGCAGGCCAACGACCCCTGCTGGTGCGGGAGCGGCCGCAAGTACAAGCGCTGCCACAAGAAGTCGGAGGGCCGCGTGCTGCCCGGCATGATCTCGCCGATGCGCACCGTGCCGGCCCACATCAACCGGCCCGACTACGCCGATACCGGGACGCCGCTCGACGAGGACGAGCCGCGCGTCAAGGACCCCGACGTCATCGCCCGCATGCGCCGCGCCGGCTCGGTGGCGGCGGAGATCCTGCGCCTGGCCGGCGACGTCGTGCGCCCCGGCATCACCACCGACGAGATCGACGAGTACGTCCACCGGCTCCACGTCGAGCACGACGCCTACCCCTCGCCCCTCAACTACAACGGCTTCCCGAAGAGCGTGTGCACGTCGGCCAACGAGGTGATCTGCCACGGCATCCCCGACTCGCGGATCGTGCAGGACGGCGACATCATGAACCTCGACGTGACCGCCTACGTCGGCGGCGTCCACGGGGACACCAACGCCACGTTCCTCGTCGGCGACGTCGACCCGGCCAGCCGCCAGCTGGTCAAGGTCACCGAGGAGTGCCTGTGGCTGGGCATTGAGGCGGTCAGGCCGGGCCGGCCGATCAGCGACGTCGGGCGGGCGATCGAGGACCACGCCAACGCCCACCGCTACGGGGTCATCCGAGCGTTCATCGGCCACGGCATCGGCGAGCAGTTCCACACCGACATCCAGGTGCTCCACTACTACGACTCGCGGGCGTCGATGATCATGCGGCCCGGGATGACGTTCACGATCGAGCCGATGATCAGCCTCGGCGGCTGG
>Ga0183260_10003065_pt1 | contig 13550 bp, 12 predicted proteins | sample AntDrymUQ4972206_2_FD_129768 | JGI IMG/M metagenome (GOLD analysis project Ga0183260, IMG submission 129768) | Polar desert sand microbial communities from Dry Valleys, Antarctica - metaG UQ497 (22.06) (version 2) (version 2) | ecosystem: Environmental > Terrestrial > Soil > Desert | place... | reverse complement strand
GCGGCGGGGCGCTGCTACCGCGAGGCGGCCCGGCGTACCACCAGCCTGCCCGAGCGGCGCTACCTGGAGGACCGCGCCGCACGCCTGCTGCCCTGACAACGCCACCGGCCTCGTCCCTGCACCGGCCGTCCTCACCGGCCCCCTCAACGCGCGGTCCCGACCGTTCCCCCGTAAAGGTGGCGAAGTGCCGCATTGCGCGGCGATCGACCCGCCCTGCGGGCCGGTTTGCCACGTATACGGGGCGAACGGCGAAGGAGTCGTCAGGTAGTGCGGGCCCGTCGCGCCGACGTACCTGTCGCGTCGGGCGGCGTGGCCGCTCGGCGCACCCACGGCCAGGTCATCAGTGCCCACACGGCGAGCACGATGAGCGCCTCGCCCAGCAGGTACGTCGGCCAGTCGCCGAGCAGGTCCAGCACCGACGCGGCGCCGGGCTTGGCGTTGAGGTAGCCGTAGTTGGCCCCCGACCAGGCGTTGAAGCCGAACACTGCGACCGCCCACCCGAGCGTCACCGCCACGGTGCGTGCGTAGTCCCGCCAGTCGGGGGTGACCCCGAGGCCCCACGTCAGGTAGACCGCCGCCCACACCACCAGCAGGTGCATCCCCCAGAACAGGACGAACACCGGGTCGGGGAAGTCGGCCGACAGGTCGGGGGTGGCCACCGCCTGGGTGGTCAGCGGGAGGCCCCAGTAGTACGTGAGCGCGACCGCCCACCGGGTGCGCGTCCACAGCGCGTACACCGCGACGATCGCCGCGAGGTCGCACAGCTGCAACGGCAGGGAGCGCTCGAGGTCCCAGTCGCTGCGAACGAGCCCCACCACCTGCAACGGCACGGTGAACGCGACCATCGCCACGGCGAAGACCCGGCCGCTGCGATCCGCTTCGCCGAGGCGACGTCGGGCCCGCCCGAGCGGCACCAGTGCCACCGCGCCGACCAGCAGCAGCAGCGCGACGACCAGGTGCGAGGTGCCGTACGCCTCGAAGTCGGCGGCCACGACGACCCGGTCCACGAAGCGGCTCCCAGGTCAGGGGGTGGCCAGCGGGTCGACCACGTCGAGCCCGCCGAAGCGGTGGAAGTCGGCGTCGCGAGTGACGATCCGGCGGATGCCGTGCTCGCGCATGAGGATCGCGGTGTGCGCGTCGTGCAGGAGGTTTCCGCGCAGCACCGTGCCGTGCTCGGCCAGGAACTGGGCCGCGACCTCGGCGTGCTCGTGCGTGGCCACCAGCATGCCGGCGGTGGGCGCGGACAGCACTGCAGTGACGAACGACCACGCCTGCTCGACCGTGCGCGGGCGACGCAGGACCCGAGGATGGGTCACGACGCGGAGGAACTCGTAGACCACGGTCCACGTCAGGTACCAGGGCTGCCGCCCGGCTCGGCAGCGCTCCACAGCGGCCCGGCAGCTCTCCTGCTCCGGGGCTGCGTCGTCGGCCGCGTACACGAGCACGTTGGTGTCGAGGACGAGCACTCAGGCACCGTTCAGGACCTGCTGGAGTGCGTCCCGGTCGGCGACGTCGACCAGGTGCCCGCCGCTGTCCCATCGCGGCAACGGCGGCACCCGCCCGGGAGTCTCGGGGCTCGCGTCGAGCAGCCGCCGTAGCGCCACCTCGACCAGCGCGGACATGGTCACCCCCTGCCGTCGGGCCTCGGCCCGGAGCCGGTCCATGACCGGGTCGGGGATGACGAGCGTGGTCTTCACCTGGCCGACCGTACCAGCCGGACGGCTTGCCGTACGTACGTGTGGCGGGGTAAGCAATGACCCGTAGGCAGCCGCGGAGTGGCCGTCACGGCACCGACCGGACCGACCGCAGGAGGCACCGATGTCGTACCCACCGCCGCGCTACCACGGCAGCACCGGCGAGGCCAGCGCCACCCTGCGCCGCGCGGACACCCCGAACGAGCTGAGCCACAGCAACGGCAGCGGCTGCGGCTACCTGGCGACCGGGGCGACCACCGGGGGCGAGTTCGGGTTGTACCGATGGGAGATGGGGCCGACGCCGAGCGGTCCGGACCCGCACTTCCACAAGACGATCTCGGAGTCGTTCTACGTGCTGTCGGGGGCGGTGCGCCTGTACGACGGGCGCCGCTGGGTCGACGCGGCGCCTGGCGACTTCTGCTTCGTGCCCGAGGGCGGCATCCACGCCTTCCGCAACGAGTCGGGCCAGCCGGCGTCGATGCTCATCCTGTTCGCGCCAGGCGCGCCGCGCGAGGACTATTTCGAGACGCTGGCGGACACCGCCCGGCGCGAGGCGATGGACGACGAGGCGTGGGCCGCGTTCTTCCTGCGCCACGACACCTTCTGGTTCTGATCAGGCCCTCGCTCGCACTCATGGCCGGACCTCGGCGAAGCCCGCCGCGGCGAAGTCACCGTTGAAGGCGAGGGCCTCGTGCAGCCGGCGGCGCTGCATGATGACGAAGCTCGTCGCGTCCACGAAGGAGTAGACCCGCTCGTCGTGGTCGCGCAGCCATGCCCAGGCACGCGCCTCGTCCGGTTCGCTCACCCCGGCAACCTCGACCCGCGGCGACGCCCGGACGGCGTCGACCAGCGCGAGGGCGCGGGCGTGCGACGTCCGCCGCAGACGCAGCAGCGTCCACGTCTCGCCCAGGACGAGGTTGGTCGTGACCAGACGGTGCGACCCGAGGCGGTCAACGGCGAGGCGGACGCCGGACACGATCGAGTGCCCGGCCGCGACTGGCGCAAGGCGGCCGGTGACCCGGCGGCTCGACAGCCGCAGTGCGCCAGTCACCGGCGCAGGTGGCGGCTCACCGGACGCCGCGCGGGCGGAGCTGCACGCTGATCCGCGGCCCGACCGCCCGGGTGGTCTTGGGGATCGCGTGCTCCCACGTGCGCTGGCACGAGCCACCCATCACGAGCAGGTCGCCGTGGCCGAGCGGGAAGCGCAGGCTGTCCCCGCCGCCACGGGGACGCAGCGGCAGCGGCCGCGGCGCGCCCAGCGACAGGATCGCCACCACCGTGTCCTCGTGGCCGCCGCGCCCGATCCGGTCGCCGTGCCAGGCCACGCTGTCCCGGCCGTCGCGGTAGAAGCACAACCCGGTCGTACGGAACGGCTCGCCGAGCTCGCGGCGGTAGTGCGTGCTCAGCACCTCGCGGGCCTGCGCCAGCACCGGGTCGGGCAGTGCGTCGCCCTCGTCGTAGAAGGACAGCAGCCGCGGCACCTCCACCACCCGGTCGTACATCTGCCGTCGTTCCTCGTGCCAGGCCACGCTGCCGATGAGCCGCTCGAACAGCGGGTCGGCGCCCTCGACCCAGCCGGGCAGCAGGTCGACCCACGCGCCGGAGCCGAGCTCGGTGCGCTGCACCCGGCCGGCCAGTCGGCCGAGCCGGGTCGTCGCCGGGTCGTCGAGGAGCGAGGGCTGCAGCACGGTGGTCATGCCGGGCAGCCTACGTCACGTTCGAACGTCTGTTCTAGTCCCGTCGGCCGCCGGGCCGGCTCGGCACGGCCCGGGCCGCGGTTGCCGTGGCACCGCGCCGGGAGTAGACAGCACCCATGCCGGACCTGCACGAGCTGCTGCACAGCTACGTCAACGACCACCTGGCCGGCGCCACCGCGGGGCGCGACATGTTCCGTCGCGTCGCCGCCGCCTTCGAGGGCACCGACCACGGACGGGCTCTCGCCGAGCTGGCGGTCGAGGTCGACGAGGACCGGGACGCCCAGCTGCAGATGATGACCGAGCTGGGGATCGAGCCGAGCACCCCGCTCGCGATCGCCGGCCAGGTCGCGGAGAAGCTGGGCCGGCTCAAGCCCAACGCCACCGCGTGGCGACGCTCGCCGCTCACCGACGTCGTGGAGATCGAGGGGTTGCGGGTCGCCGTCGCCGGCAAGGCCGCCGGCTGGGAGGCGCTGCTGGCCGCGACGGTCGTCGAGCCCCGGCTGTCCCGGGTCCGGCTCGAGGAGCTGCTCGCGCGGGCGCGCGACCAGGCGGAGCGGCTGCGTACGCTGCACCTGCAGGTGGCCCGCGAACGCTTCGTCTCCGCCACCGAGGCCGCGCCGACCGACGGCTGACACGTACGCCGCGGCCCGCAGCCCGCACCGACGAGGGCGCCGTGGCCGCAGCCCGAACCGCCCCGGCTGGCATGCTGCCGCGGTGAGCGTGACGACCCCGCCGGTGGGCGAGACGCCAGCCGACGCCGACAGGCGGCGCGGGCTGCGTCGGATGCGGGCGGTCGCGCTGTCGCTGCTGGTGCTCGCCGCGCTGGTGTACGCGGCGACGCTGGGGCGCGGCGGCGCCTGGGGCTACGTGAACGCCACCGCCGAGGCGGCGATGGTCGGTGCGATCGCGGACTGGTTCGCCGTGACCGCGTTGTTCCGGCACCCGCTCGGCCTGCCGATCCCGCACACGGCCATCATCCCCACCCGCAAGCGCCTGCTCGCCCGCAGCCTGCAGGACTTCTTCACCGAGAACTTCCTCGCCGAGGAGGTGGTCCGCGACCGCGTCGACCGCGCCCAGGTGAGTCTGCGGGTCGGGCGTTGGCTCGCCCAGGAGCCGCACAGCGCCCGGGTCGTGCACGAGGCCAGCGCGATGCTGCGGCGCGGGCTGGTCCGGGTGCGCGACGAGGACGTCGCCGCGCTGGTGCGCGAGGAGCTGGTGCCGCGGCTGGCCGACGAGCCGCTGAGCGAGGTGTCCGGCCGGCTGCTCCAGGAGGTCGTCGCCGACGGCGCGCACCACGGGCTGGTGGACATCGGGCTGGTCGAGGTGCACCGGTGGCTGGTCCTCAACCCCGACACCGTGGCGGAGGTCGTCGGGGAGCGGGCGCCGTGGTGGACGCCGGAGTGGCTCGACGAGCGGGTGGCCCGGCGGGTGCACCGCGAGGCGGTGGCGTGGGTGGCCGACATCCGCGACGACCCGCAGCACCAGGCGCGGCTGGCCCTCGACCGGCTGCTGGCCAACCTCGCCCACGACCTGCAGCACGACCCGGCCACGATCGAGCGCGCGGAGCGGCTCAAGCGCCGCCTGCTCACCGCGCCCCAGGTCCTCGACACCTCGGTCGCGCTGTGGGTCGCCGCCCGGCGGGCGCTGCTGGTCACCCTCGACGACCCCGAAGGCGTCGTCCGCACCCGCGCTGCCGTGGCGCTGACCGACTTCGGTCGACGCCTCGGCGCCGACGCGGCGCTGCGGGAGCGGCTCGACGGCTGGGCGGGCGACCTCGCGGCGTACGTGGTCGAGACCTACGGCGCGGAGATGACGACGGTGATCACCGACACGATCGAGCGGTGGGACGGCGACGAGGCCGCGCGGCGGATCGAGCTGCACGTGGGCCGCGACCTGCAGTTCATCCGGATCAACGGCACCCTCGTCGGCGGCCTGGCCGGCCTGGTCATCCACGCGGTCTCCCAGCTGGTGTGACGCCCAACACGGACTTGTCACCGGCACACCGGGCTAGAGCACGTCGTGCCGGTGACAAGTCGGCGGGGGCGGCGGCTGCCCGGGCGGCAGACTGGTGGGGATGAGCGCACCCGGAGCCCTCGGCCTGACATTCGCCCCCGTGGCGCGGTACCGACCGTTCGCCCTGCTCGCCCCCGGCTTCGCTCCGGTGGACGAGCCCGCGCAGGGGCCGGCCGACGCGCTCATCCGCGGCGACGCGGGCCCCGTCGCGCCGTACGCGGCGGTGGTCGTCGAGGTGCGCGACCCCGGCGCAGGGGTCTGCGCCGGCCTGTCGGGTCCCGCCGACGACCAGCTGGTCGTCACCTGGTCACCGGGCAGCCGGCTGGCCACCCTGCGGTTGCGGCGCGACGGCGTCAGCCACACGCTGGCGAGGCGAACCGTGCCGCTGCGCGCGCCGTTCTCGCTCGGGTTCACGCTCTGCGAGTCCACCGCGACCGGGCTGGTCGACCGCCTCGACGGCGACGGCTGGCGCACCGTCGTCACCGAGCGGGCAGGTGTCGCCCGGTTCGTCGACCTGCGCGAGGCCGCGACCCTGGCCGGCTGGGCGTACGCGTGGGGCGGCGTCAGCGACCGCAAGCCCGCCCACCTGGGGCGGGTGCAGGCCGGTCCGTTCGGGTACGTCGGGCTGCGCGACCCGCACCTGGTGCAGCACGCCGACGGCCGCCCGTACGTCCGCGACGGCCGGGCGTACCTCACGTGCACCTGCGCCGGGACCGGGTTCTTCCAGGCCGCGCACTGGGGCGTGTTCACCCTCGACCTCGACGACCCGACCCGGCTCGAGCAGGTCGCCCAGCTGTACTCCCGACGCGATGGGGTCCTCCTCGGCGACCACGCCGGGCAGGTCGTCGTCGACGGCGACCGTTGCCTGGTCGGCGTCAGCTCGTGGGGCGACTTCTCCCCGGCGACAGGCGTGCACGTGCGGTACGCGCGGACGTCCCTCGACGTGCTGGGGGGTGTGCACGTCCTCGACACCGCGCCCCTCGCCCTGCCCACCACGGTCAGCGCGTGGGACCCGTCGTTCACCCGCATCGACGACCGGTGGCACGTGGCGTTCGTCGAGAGCCCGGCACAGGGTGACCCCTTCGACTTCCACCCGGCGCTGGCCGTCGGGGAGCCGGGCGACACGGTGACCGACGGGTTGCGGCTGGTCGGCGCCGACACGTCGCTGGACCGGTGCGAGGGACCCATCCTGCAGCAAGTCGACGGGGTCTGGTCGGTGCTGGCCAGCGACGGCCGGGCGCGGGAGTACCCCGTGTACGACCTGCAGATGCGCCGGCGGGGCAGCCTCGACGCGCCGTACGGCACGAACATCCCGCACCCGCAGGTGGTGCCGCTGCCGGACGGCGCTCACCTGATGGTCACCTTCGACGGCACAGAGTGGGCGGGGCGGCGGCTGGGCTACGGCACCCACGGCGACGTCGTCGTGTACCGCGCCGAGGCCTAGAGCCGGGGCTGCCAACGTTCGCGATCCCACGACGCGCCACGGTCACCCGACGGTGCTGCCCGGGAGACAGCGGCACTGCCCGGGAGTCACAACCCTCGGGCAGTGCACACAACCCCCGGGCAGTGGAGTGCCCGACCGGATCGGTGCACGCGGACCGGGGCGCGGTGAGGACACGGCGAACGTTGCCTGCCACAGCACGAGAGCGCGCTTGTCTCCTCAGCGACGCACCCAGTCAGAGAACCGGTGCCGCCGGGGCGCCCAGTCGTGCTGTGCGGCATGCTCGCCGGTGGCCAGCACCGCCACCCGTACGCGGCCGGGTCGCTCGAAGCAGCGTCGCGCGATGTCGAAGGTCGCCTTGTCCGACGAGAAGCTCACACGCATGTCGATGTCGCAGCGGCGGAGCAGCTGGGCACGCCGGGCACGCCAGTTCTCGATTCGGGCGGCCTGCCAGTCCGTCCCCTGCGCGTTGATCCCCCCGGCGGCTCGGTACTCGGGCCCGCGGTCGAAACCCCGGGTGTCGAAGTAGACCGAGATCCCGCCGGTAGCGGAACGTCGGAGGTTGTCGAAGGTGGTCGTCACGACGATCCGCTGGCCGTTGTTCACCCGGACCCGCTCGATGTCCACGGTGGGCCTGGCGTCATTGGCACGGTCGGAGAAAGCCGTCACGTCTGCCTGAGCCGGTGCAAGTCCCGGCCCGAGGCTCAAGGCGACGGCTGCGACGGATGTCAGTGCGGTGGTCGTGAGTCGATGCATGTCCGTACGTCCTCTCGGCAGGTCTCGTCGTCCGAGACCCGAAGCTGGGGGGTGCTGGCAGCGCGAGCTGGAGCACACGAGCTGGAGCACACGAGCACAGAGTCTCCGTGCCCGGTACCGAGGAGCCACCCGCCAAGCACCTGATACGACCAGACCGCCGGACCCTTCCGATGTTCGTCTCCCACCCCGGTGGCACTCCGCGTACGTCCCCACGTCCCAGTCGTAGCACCGCCAGCGCGCCGTGCCGAGGCACCGCCTCCGCGAGCACGTCCCAGCCGGGGAAACAGGTCGTCCATGTGCACGACCGGCACGGGGTCGCCGCGACCCGAGCGGTCGTCGTGGCCGAGCACCCCCGCCAAACGCCGCCGCCACCGTGGTCTTGCGCCGAGCCAGCCAGCCCATCCACTGCGACGACGATGGGCCGGTCGGGGGTGCCGGCGGTCGCGCGTGCGACCGTCACCAGCCCCGCGGGCAGGGCCGGACGGCTCACCGCTGGTCGACCCCGGTCACCGCCACCACCGCGGTCCCGGCCGCGTCGCTCGCGGCCAGGTCGACGACCGCGCTGATCCCCCAGTCGTGGTGACCCTCGGGGTCGTCGAAGATCTGCCGGACCAGCCAGCGCCCCGGCTCCTGGTCGACCACCAGAAGGTGCGGCCCGCGAGCGTCCGCGCCGGCACCGAGCTCGTCGTACTCGTCGAAGTAGCCCTCCATCGCCGCGGCCCACGCCTTGGCGCCCCACCCGCTCTCGGCGTCGAGCCCGCCGAGCGCCTCCCAGCGGCGTCGGGCGGCCAGCTCGACGCGGCGGAACAGCGCGTTGCGGACCAGCACCCGGAAGGCGCGGGTATTGGCGGTGACCGGTCGCTCCTCGGGGGACAGCACCCGCGCCGGAGCCGGCGCCGACGGGCCAGGGTGCGTCAGCTGCTCCCACTCGTCGAGCAGGCTCGAGTCGGTCTGGCGTACCGTCTCGCCGAGCCACTCGACGACGTCCTCGAGCCCGTCGGTGCGCGCTGCGGCCGGCACCCCCGTACGCAGGGCTCGGTAGGCGTCGGCGAGGTAGCGCAGCACGACGCCCTCGGAGCGGGCCAGGGAGTACAGCGCGACGTACTCGCCGAACGTCATCGCCCGCTCCCACATGTCCCGCGCCACCGACTTGGGCGACAGCTCGTGGTCGGCGACCCAGGGGTGGCCGCGGCGGTACATCTCGTACGCCGCGTCGAGCAGGTCGGCGAGCGGCTTCGGGTGGGCGACCTCCTCGAGCAGCTCCATCCGCTCGTCGTAGTCGAGGCCGTCGGCCTTCATCTCCGCGACCGCCTCGCCGCGCGCGGCGTACCGTTGCGCCGACAGCACCGCGCGGGGATCGTCGAGCGTCGACTCGATGACCGACACGACGTCCAGGGTGAAGGTCGGCGACTCCGGGTCGAGCAGCTCGATCGCGGCGAGCGCGAACGTCGACAGCGGCTGGTTGAGCGCGAAGTCGGGCGGCAGGTCGACGGTGAGGCGCACGGTGCGGCCGTCCGGCTCCGGCTCGGCCAGCCGCTCGACGACCCCGGCGGCCAGCAGCGCCCGGTACGCGCCGATCGCGACGTGGATGTGGTGGCGCTGCCCCGCCCGGGACTCGTGGTTGTCGGTGAGCAGGTGCCGCAGCGCCGCGAACGGGTCGCCCGGTCTCGCGATGACGTTGAGCAGCATGGAGTGCGTGACGCGGAAGTGGCTGGTGAGTGGCTCCGGCTGGGCGGCGACGAGCCGCTCGTGCGTTGCCGAGCTCCAGATCACGCTGCCCTGCTGCGGCTTCTTGCGGACGACCTTGCGCTGCTTCTTCGGGTCGTCGCCGGCCCTGGCAAGCAGCCGGGCGTTCTCGACCTCGTGCTCGGGCGCCTGCACGACGACTGTGCCGGCGGTGTCGTAGCCGGCCCGGCCGGCCCGGCCCGCGATCTGGTGGAACTCGCGGGCCTGGAGCTGGCGGGTGCGTACCCCGTCGTACTTGGCCAGCGCGGTGAGCACGACCGTGCGGAGCGGGACGTTGATGCCGACGCCGAGGGTGTCGGTGCCGCAGACGACGGCCAGCAGACCGAGCTGGGTGAGCGTCTCGACCAGTCGGCGGTAGCGCGGCAGCATGCCTGCGTGGTGCACGCCGATGCCGTGCCGCACCAGCCGCGACAGGGTGCGCCCGAAGCCGGCGGAGAACCGGAAGTCGCCGATGGCCGCGGCGATGGCGTCGCGTTGCTGCCTCCTGGCGACGCCCACGCTGGTGAGCGCCTGCGCCCGCTCGAGCGCGGATGCCTGGGTGAAGTGCACGACGTAGATCGGCGCCTGGCCGGCGCCGAGCAGGTCGGTGACGGTGTCCTGCAGCGGGGTGCGTTCGTAGTAGTGGTGCAGGGGGACGGGGCGCTCGACCGAGGTGACCACGGCGGTCTCACGGCCCGTGCGCCGGGTCAGGTCGTCGGCGAAGAACGAGACGTCACCGAGGGTCGCGGACATGAGCAGGAACTGTGCCTGCGGCAGCTCGACGAGCGGCACCTGCCAGGCCCACCCGCGGTCGGGGTCGCCGTAGTAGTGGAACTCGTCCAGCACGACCTGGCAGACGTCGGCCCGTGCGCCCTCGCGCAGGGCCTGGTTGGCGAGCACCTCGGCGGTGCAGCAGATGATCGGGGCGCGGGCGTTCACCGAGGCGTCGCCGGTGAGCATGCCGACCCGGTCCGCGCCGAAGGTGTCGCACAATGCGAAGAACTTCTCGCTCACCAGCGCCTTGATCGGCGCCGTGTAGTACGTCCTGCGGCCGTCGGCGAGCGCGGCGAAGTGCGCACCGAGGGCCACCAGGGACTTGCCCGACCCGGTCGGCGTCGACAGGATCACGTTGCTGCCGGTCACGATCTCCAGCAGCGCCTCGTCCTGGGCGGGATAGAGCTGGAACCCGCCGCCCGCGGCCCAGGCGGTGAACGCGTCGTACACCGCCTCCGGATCCTGCGCCGCGTGCCCGGCGACCGCCCCGCCACGACCGAGCGCGTGCAGCGCGTCGGCGAGCGACCCGTCGGCACTCGTCTCGGCAGGACCGCTGGCGCCACCGCCGGGAGCACCGCCGGGAGCACCGCCGGGAGCACCGCCGGGAGCCGACCTCGCTGTCACGCCGTGCAGTCTCGCAGCGGACGCGCGCGGTGGGTGCCGCGCACCCACGGCTACCTCGTCGGGTCAGTTCCGTGGGGTGGGTGGGCGTGGTTGGTGATCGCGGCGCGGGACGCACCACCCGAGGCCGGCGAGCCGGTTTCCTGGTTCGCTTGGGGGTGCACGGCCTCCCCCCAGCGAGGGAGGCAGGGTCCCGCTGGTGACCGTGGCGCGGGTCGGCTGCGGCGCGGACACTCGAGGGCATGGACGCCACCGTGGGACGGCTTCGCGGCGCGTTCGTCGCGCCGCCCCGACTGCTGTCGATCCCGCCGCACACGGTGGAGCGTGTGGTCGTCGGGGTCACGGTCGTTCTGGTCCTGGCCATCGGGGCGTGGACCCTGGTCGGGGTGGCGTTGATCGACGAAAGCTTGCTGACGCTGATACCGCTAGCAGGCTCGGTGCTCGTGTCGGGCGCGGCTGTGTGGCTGGCCGGGCGGCGACCGGCCCTGGCAGGGGTAGTGGACGTTGCCGTTCCTGTGGATGCTGGTCGACCACCGGTGGCTCGGCGTGTGGCTGGTGGCGCAGTTGGTGGTCGTCTCGTTGGCGGCGGCCCGGTCCTGGCGGCTCGCGGCGGTGCCGGTGCTGGGGGGTGTGGTGTCGCTGCTGCTCGCAGCCTCGCAAGACACCGAGATCCTCACGGGCAATGATGCGGTCTCACCAGGGGGCGTTCGAGCTCACCGGCAACCAGAGCTGGACGTGGCAGCAGCTGTCCCTGCTGAGCGCCGCGATTCTGCTCCCGGCCGCCCTGGGGGTGCTGGCCCGCACCGACGTGACCCGGCGGATGTTGTCCGCCCGGGAGGTCGCGGTCACCCGGGCCGGCGCGGTGCAGTCCGAGCGGGCCCGGCTGGCCGCTGACCTGCACGACGTGGTGGCCCACAACGTGTCGCTGATCGCGGTGCGCGCGGAGATCGCGCCGTACACCTCGCCGGGGCTGGGGCCGGGCGCGCGGCAGGTGCTCGGCGAGATCGCCGACGACGCCAGGCGGGCACTCGACGAGCTGCGCGGTGTGCTGGGCGTGCTGCACCGCGCCGAGGAGAGCCCCGAGCTGGCACCCCAGCCCGGCATGGGTGACCTGCCCGAGCTGGTGCTGCGGTCGACCCGAGCCGGTGACCGGATCATCGCCGAGGGCGTCGACTCGCGCTGGATAGTGCCCGAGACCGTGGGCTACGTGGTCTACCGCGTCGTGCAGGAGGCGCTGACCAACGCCCGCCGACACGCCCGCGGGGCGCCGGTCGAGCTGCGCCTCGACCGCGAAGGCGACGAGCTGGTGGTCGTGGTTGCCAACGAGGCCGGGCAGCCCAACGCGGCTGCGGACGACGACGGCGGCGCGGGACTGCTCGGCATGGCCGAGCGGGTCGAGGCGCTGGGCGGCGTCGTGGTGGCCGGGCCGATTGCGGGTGGCGGGTTCCACGTCACGGCGCGGCTGCCGCTGACCGCGCACGGGTGTGACGACCCGGGTGGTGGTGGCAGACGACCAGCCGGTCGTCCGCGCCGTTTTCGCGCGCTGTTGTCGGCCCAGGCCGATCTGGAAGTCGTGGGTCAGGCGGCCGACGGGGCCGCCCTGGTCGACCTCGTGCTGGAGCACCGTCCGGAGGTCGCGGTCGTCGACGTCCGGATGCCGATGGTCGACGGCATCGAGGCGTGCCGGCGGATCGCGGCCGCGGGCGTGGGCACCCGGCTGCTGGTCGTCACCACCTTCGACCTCGACGCCTACGTCTACGACGCGCTGCGTGCCGGGGCGAGCGGGTTCGTGCTCAAGGACGTGCCGGCGGCACGTCTGGTGGAGGCAGTTCGGCTGGTGGCCGACGGGTCGATGCTGCTCGGTCCGAGCGTCACCCGCCGCCTGGTGGAGGACGTCGCCGCCAGGCGACCGACCGTGCAGGTCGATGGCATCGCCGACCTGACCGCACGAGAGCGTGAGGTGGCGGTGCTGGTCGCCCGCGGCCTGTCGAACGCCGAGATCGCCGACGTCCTGGTGGTCGGAGAGCAGACGGTCAAGTCCCACGTCAGCGAGGTGTTGCGCAAGCTCGGGGTCCGCGACCGCGTTCAGGTCGTGGTGCTCGCGTACGAGTCGAGACTGGTGACCCCGCGAGGATCGGACGCGCTCGACGCGACCGAGGAGCGCTGATCGCTGATCGCTGTCCCCGCAGTTGCGGAGGTGCGCCCACCGATGCCATCGCCCTCCGACCCTCAGCTCATCCAGGTGTCACGACGTCACCGCTCGGCTGCGTTACCAGCTGCTGTGCGTCCCTGCGCGCATCATCCACCACGCCCGCGGGCCCACCCCACGGCTACCACCCGGACCAGGACGGACAGCACCGGCCCGAGATCACGACTGCATACCAGACCCAGAACCACAAGCGCGCCCGCCGGTGCCAGTACCGCGGCTGCCAACGTTCGCGATCCCACGACGCGCCACGGTCACCCGACGGTGCTTCCCGGGAGACAGTGGCACTGCCCGGGAGTCACAACCCTCGGGCAGTGCACACAACCCCCGGGCAGTGGAGTGCCCGACCGGATCGGTGCACCGGGCCGGGGCGCGGTGCGGACACGGCGAACGCTGCCGGGCACAGCACGAGCACCGTCCGGGTCAGCAGCGCTGGACGGCGCTAGCCGGTCGTTGGCTCCGGGGCCCCGAGAGCGTCGGAGACGGCGGCCGCGACCGCGACCGCGCCGTCGGCGCCGAGCAGGAGCGAGTAGTGGTTGGTGTCCGGGACAGTGCGCGCCTCGACCACCGGGCTCCCGTGCAACCACCGCGCCACCGCGTCCTCGGGGTAGAACGGCGGCCCG
>Ga0183260_10003064_pt1 | contig 13550 bp, 11 predicted proteins | sample AntDrymUQ4972206_2_FD_129768 | JGI IMG/M metagenome (GOLD analysis project Ga0183260, IMG submission 129768) | Polar desert sand microbial communities from Dry Valleys, Antarctica - metaG UQ497 (22.06) (version 2) (version 2) | ecosystem: Environmental > Terrestrial > Soil > Desert | place... | reverse complement strand
GCGGCGATGCGGTCCTGCTCGGCTTCGGAGGCCGCGGCAGGGTCGCCGCTGCCGCCGAGGTCGCGCCACGTCGCGCGCGAGAACTGGTACTTCCCGCGGTAGCGGCCGGAGGGCGAGACGGCGGCCGGGTTCCCGCCGGACTCGCACGCGGCGATCTTCGCCAGCGTCGAGCTCGAGGAGCCCGAGGGCGCGGATCCGCCGCCGCTGCTCGTCGTGCGGCCGGAGAGCCCGAGCGCGGCGAGGGTGACCGGGCCGGCGATGCCGTCCGCGGCGAGCCCCCTGGAGCGCTGGAAGCGCCTGACGGCGGCGCGCGTCTGCGGGCCGTAGACGCCGTCGGCGGCGACGCCGAGCGCGGACTGCAGCGCGGCGACGCTCGAGCCCGTGCTCCTCACGCTCGCGCTGGAGGACGCGCGCTCGTGCGCGAAGGCCCCGCCGGCCGCGAAGGTCAGCGAGACGGCGGCGACGAGCGCCCCGGTACGCTGCCCGCGCGTGCGGCGGCGGGCCCGGCGGGCCTCGGCGCGGCGGTCGCGCGAGCGGCGCTTGGACTCGAGCCACGCGGCGTGGCCCGCAAGATCTATGTTCGGCACAGCGACTTCCCCCTGGTTCCAGGGCCTACGGGGTTAGCTGTCGGGCTCGCGCTTGGACCTGCGCTACGCCGCGCTGATGGCGGCGATTCGCCCCGCGGAGCCGGCGTGCGGCTCCAGTCGGTTCCCCCGCTCCCCGCCGGACGACCGGCGGGAACTCGGCAAGGTGTTCGATGTCTTGGAGCGCGGCACCTTACTACGGACGCAATACGGCGACGAAGTCCAGCGCCCGCTCGAGGCCGCCGCGCCGCAGAACGAAGTCGCGCACCGAGATGGCGGGCGTGAAGCGGTCGTAGAACGCCTGCGTGACGCCGAGCGCGCGGTGCAGCGAGTCCCAGCCCGCGTGCTCGATCGCCCACTGGTGCGCCCGCAGCCTGCGCGCGTGGAAGAGCCCAAACAGGTCCACCTGCCCGAAGTGGCGCGCGCAGAGCGCGCTGAACTCCTCGGCGCGGTACTCGTGCACGTGCCACGGGTTGCCCGAGCGCTCGGCGCCCTCCGGCGCCAGCGTGAGCACGTTCGGGGTGGAGACGTAGGCCACGCCCTTCGGGCCGATCTGCACGCGGATCGCGTCCAGGACCGCGTCCGCGTCCTGCACGTGCTCGATGGTCTGCAGGAACACGACGCAGTCCGCGTCGCCGCGCCACAGCTCGATCATGGTGCGCTCGAAGCGCACGGCCGGCCCCGTGTACTTCAGCCGCGCGTGCTCGTGCGCCTCGGGATTGGCGTCGACGCCGACCACGGAGGCCGCGGTGCGGCCGAGCACCGCCGAGCCGTAGCCCTCCCCGCACGCCAGGTCGACCACCCGGCGCCCGTGCGCGCGCGCCGCGATCCACTCGTAGACGACCAGGTGGCGCTGGAACCAGTAGTTCTCCTCCGGCACGTCGGGCAGCGTGCGCTCGCCGGTGAGCGCGAGCGGCGGGACGCCCTCGGGCTGGTCGCGCTGGAGGTAGACCTGGGCCACGGGGCGGCGAGCTTAGTGCCCGCCCGGCGACGGCCGGGCGCTAGCCGCCGCGCGCGGCGCGGTAGCGGGCCATGGCGCGGGGGCGCTCCTGCTGGTGGTCGACGATCGGCGCCGGATAGTCGCGGCCGATCACGCAGCTCGCCGCCTCCTGCTCGCCGTCGCTCATGCGCCACGGCTCGGCGAGCCGCTCGAGCGGCACGGCCCCCAGCTCGGGCACCCAGCGGCGGACGTAGGCGCCGTCGGGGTCGTGGCGCTGCTGCTGGATGATCGGGTTGTACATCCGGCGGAAGTAGGGGGCGGGGTCGACGCCGACGGAGGAGATCCACTGCCAGTTGCCGTTGTTCTGCGCCTCGTCGCCGCACAGCAGGTAGCGCATGAAGTGCGCCTCGCCGCGCCGCCAGTCGATGTGCAGGTCCTTCGTGAGGAACGACGCGACGATCAGGCGGGCGCGGTTGTGCATCCAGCCGCGGGTGCGCAGCTGGCGCATCCCCGCGTCGACCACGGGGTAGCCGGTGCGGCCCTCGCACCACGCGGCGAACGCGTCGTCGTCGTCCTCCCACTCGAGCGCGTCCATGCCCCCCTGGTGGGCGTGGAGCGCGTTGCGCGGGTGGTTGAGCAGCACGTGGGCGTAGAAGTCGCGCCAGCAGAGCTGGCGCACGAAGGCGGCCGGGCCCTTGCCCGAGCCGGCGTCGAGCGCCCGCTGCTCGAGCTCGCGCGGCGAGATGCAGCCGAAGTGCAGGTAGGGCGAGAGCTCCGACGTGCCGCCCTCCAGCAGGTCGTGGCGGTCCGCGTAGCGCGCCAGGCCGCCGCCGATCCACACGTGCATGCGCTCGCGCGCGGCCTTCTCCCCGGGTGGGAACGGATCGTGGAGGTCGTCCTCGAGGTCCAGCTGCGCGAGCGAGGGGATCTCCCCGACCCGCACGCCGCCCGGCAGGGAGAGCTTGCGCGGGGCGCCGTGCACCTCGCGCCGCTCCAGCCGCTCCCACGCTCGCCAGAACGGCGAAAAGACCGTGAACGGGCGGCCGTCCTTGGTGCGCGGCGCGTTGACGTCGGCGACGAACAGCCCCGGGTGGCGGACCACCTCGACGCCGGCCTCGTCCATCGCGGCCACCACTCGGCGGTCGCGCGCCGTCGCGAACGGCGAGACGTCGGACGCGAAGTGCAGCTGTGCCGCGCCGGTCTCGGCCGCGAGCGCGGCCAGCTCGCGCTCGGCCGGCCCGCGGCGGACGACGAGGTCCGCGCCGCGCTCGCGCAGCGCCGCGCGCAGCTCGGTGAGGCAGCCGAGCAGGAAGTGCGCGCGCGGGCCGGAGGGAAAGCGGCCGTGCAGCAGCTTCTCGTCGAGCACGAAGACCGGCACCACGCGATCGGCCGAGCGGGCGGCGGCGGTCAGCGCGGGGTGGTCGTGGACGCGCAGGTCGCGCCGGAACCAGACGATCGCGGTGGTGGTCATGGCGGGAATACGGCGCGCCCCGGCGCCGCGACCACTCCGGTCGGCGGGCGCGAGCCGGGCGTAACATTGCGCCGTGGCGATCGTAAGGGACTTCCCGCTGTTCCCGCTCGGCCTCGTGGCGCTCCCGACCGAGCTGGTCCCGCTGCACATCTTCGAGGAGCGCTACAAGACGATGATCTCCCGCTGTCGCGACGAGGAGTCCGAGTTCGGGATCGTCTGGATGGCCGACGACGGCCTGCGGGCGATCGGGTGCGCGTGCGAGATCGCGGAAGTGCTCGAGGAGCTCGACGACGGCCGCATCAACCTGATCGCGCGCGGGACGCGAGCCTTTCGCATCGACGCCCGCCAGGACGAGCTGCCCTACCCGGCCGGGGCCGTCGAGTTCCTCGACGATCGCGAGGAGGCCGCGGATCCCGAGGCCGCCGAGCGCGCCCACCACGCCTACGCGGAGCTGGTCCGCCAGGCCACCGACCGCACGCCGGACCCGGCGGAGATCGGCGAGATGACGGCCTACCAGATGGCCGCCACGGTGGAGTTCGGGCTCGACGCCAAGCAGGGGCTGCTGGACCTGCGCTCGGAGGCGGCCCGCTTGGCGCTCGTGACGCGGCTGTTCCGCGCGGCGATCAAGCGGCTCGACTTCGTCGAGCGCGCGCAGGCCCGCGCGCGCTCGAACGGGAAGGTCCACTTCTCCGGCGCGTGACGGTCGGGAACACCGGCCGTGGCCTCAGATCGCGGGCGTGCGGTCTATCCGCGGCCGAGCAGCGGCTTCACACGCTCGCCGGCCATCGCGGCCGGGTCGCGGCCGTCGTCGGCGGCGAGCGTGCGGTCGGCCCCGTGGTCGAGCAGCAGCCGGGTCAGCTCCGGGTCGTCGGCGTGGGCCGCGGCCAGCAGCGGGGTGAAGCCGCCCTGCTGGCGGACGTCCGGGTCGGCGCCCGCCTCGAGCAGCGCCGTGGTCGCATCGTGGTCGCCCGCCGCGACGGCGGAGTGCAGCGGCCGCACGCCCGCCGGGTTCGCGGCGTCGGCGTCCGGCGGGGCGCCGGCGGCCAGCAGCGCGCGGACGGCGGCGCCGCCGCCGAAGAACGCCGCGAGGTGCAGCGGCGTGAAGCCCTCCGGCGAGCGGGCGGCGAGCGCGCCGGGATCCGCCTCGAGGTGCGCGCGCAGCACGTCGAGCCGGCCGAGCGCCGCGGCTTCGAGCACGCCGAGCTCGGGTCCCGCCGCCAGCAGCGCCTCGCACGCCGCGGGCTGCTGGTGGTAGAGCGCGAGCAGCACGGCGGGAAGGCCGTGCTCGTCGCGCGCCTCCGCCAGCGACGGGTCGCGGGCCAGCAGGGCGCGCACGCGCGCCTCGTCGCCTGAGCGGATGGCGTCGAACAGCTCGTCGGCCACGCCGCGACGCTATCGCTCCAGACCGCACACGCGCTCGGTCACGTCCTTCGTGAACGCGGCGAGCGCCAGGAAGCTGGCCGGGTTGCCGCGCGAGGTGTCCGTGAACGCCACCGTGCCGGCCTCCATCCGCACCCGGTAGGAGAGGTTGGCCCGCGGGCCGCGCGGCAGCTCGAGGCCCAGCAGCGCCTGTGGCTCGAGCGCGCGCCCGACCTCGCGGGCGCGCAGCAGGCGGTCCGCGTCGAGGGCGTGGCTGGTGCCGTTGCAGCTCACCCGCCCGCCGTCGTTGACCACGACGGTGACGTTGGCGTTGCGGTCCGGACCCGTGCGGCGGACCTCGAACAGGTCGGGCGACGGGGTGCCGCAGCCGGCGAGCAGCGCGCCGGCGAGCAGCGCGGCGGCGAGCAGCGCCGCGGCGGCGCCGCGCCTCATACGACGATGAGCTCCGCGCCCGCGACCTCGCGCAGGAACCGCGGCGTGGAAAGCACGCCGTCCAGCCGGGCCTCGATCGCGGCCCGGTCGGCGCCCGTCGCCTCGACGGCGCCCGCGCAGGCCCAGATCCTCAGGTCCTCCAGCTCGGCGGCCGTGGCGCGCAGCTCCACCAGCGTGCGCGCGAAGGCCTCGCGCCCCGCGTCCCCGACGTGCGGGGCCGCCTCCGGGCGCCGCGCGCGCTCGAGCAGGTCGTCGTCGAGCAGGACCGCCAGGGCGCCGAACGTGGCGAGCCCGCGCGCGGGCGTCCCGTCGGCGGCGGCGGAGACGAGCAGCGAGAGCCCGGTCGAGACCCGCTCGAGCTCGCCCGACTCGAGGATGGCGGCGATCATCCTTCCATCGTATGGAGCGCACCCTCGATGCCCGCGGGCTCAACTGCCCGCTCCCGCTGGTCAAGGCCCGCGCCGCGCTCGCCGCCATGGCGGCCGGCGACGTGCTCGTCGTGCTCGCCACCGACCCGGAGGCGCCGATCGACCTCGCGGCCCTGGCCGCCGACGAGGGCCACGCCCTCGCGAGCGTCCGCGAGGGGGGCCACTGGCGGCTGGCGCTGACGAAGACCGCCCGGCCCCGCCGCACGCACGCGGCGGGGCCGGACGAGCGGGGTCGCCTACCGGAGTGAGGAGAAGGCGAGGTCCCAGGTCGTGGTGTAGCCGTTCATCACGCCCTGCACGTCCTTGGAGGCGAGCTGGAACGAGTCGTCCCACGAGTACGGGATGCCGGTGGCCTGGCCCACGATCTTCCGGTTGATGTCGGCCCACGCCTCGTTGCGCTCGGCGCCGGCGGGGATCGTCGAGGCCCGGGTCATCGCGTCGTCGATGCCAGCGTCGTCGAGCAGCGAGTAGTTGACGTTGCCCTGCGGCTTGATCGCCGCCCCCTTGAAGGTCGGCTCCAGCACCGACTGCGGATCGGTGAAGTCGCGGAACCAGCCGACGTTGGGGCAGATCACGTAGCCCGAGCCGGGTACGTTGCAGAACCGCGTGTAGAGCGTGTCCTGCGGCACCTTGCGGAAGTTCAGCTCGAAGCCGAGCTCGCGCAGCTGGCCCTGGGCGACCGTCGCCGTCTGCAGCCCCGGATCCGCGTTGGTGGCGACGGTGAGCAGCTTCTCCGAGCCCGTGTAGAGGCCGTCGTCCGAGACCGGCACGCCCTCGGCCTTCGCCCTGAGCATGTACTCCTTGGCCAGGTTCGGGTCGCCCTTGGGGTTGGCCATGAAGTCGAACTCGGCGAAGCCCCGCTCGCCGCCGGACTCCTCGAAGCCCGGCACGCCCGGCGGGATGTAGTGCTGGGCGATCGGCCCGACCTCGCGCCCGCCGCGCGTGAGCAGGAGCGCCTCGCGGTCGAACGCCGCGATCACCGCCTTGCGCACGTTGATGTTGTCGAACGGCTCCTTGGAGGTGTTGAGCGCGATCCAGCGCGAGCCGCCGCTGGCGACGCGCCCGAGCTGGTCCTTGGCGGTGGTCAGCGCGCGGCGCAGGATCACGATCGGCGGCTGGCCGGAGTCGCAGCACATCAGCCCGTCGCCCGACAGCGTGCGGCGGCTGGCCACCGTGAGGTCGTCGTTGCCCTCCACGATGCGGATCTCGTCGAGGTAGGCCGGGCGGAAGTCGGTCGCCGGGTCCCAGTTGGGGTTGCGGACGATCTCGATGCTCTTGCCGGGGTCGCGCCCGACCACCTTGCCGTCGCCGTCGTTGCGGACCATGTACGGCCCGGTGAACACCGTGTACTGGTCGTACGTCGAGGGGTTCTGGCGGTCGAACTGCTGCGCGTACTCCCGTGGCACCGGGATGGTGATCGGCATCACGAGCGCCGCGGCGACCGTGACGGCGGTCGGCTTGGCGAGCTCGAAGACGATCGTGCGGTCGTCGGGGGTCTTGATGCCGCTGATCGGCTTGTAGGAGCCGGTCCCGTCCGGCGCGCCCACGATGTCGGCGAAGTAGGAGGTGGCGTAGCCGGACGGCACGTTGCGCGTGAACGCCCGCTCGAAGGCGTACTTGACGTCCTTGGAGGTGACTTCGCGGTCGACCGGAGGGGAGAAGCGCACGCCGGAGCGCAGCTTCACCGTGATCGTCTTGTTGTCCTTGGAGATCCGCGGCTCGCCCTCCGCGAAATCGGGCACCGGGGTCTCAGCGTCGTCGGGCTTGAACGAGTACAGCGGCCGATTCGTCGCGTATGCGACCGTGTAGCCGAAGGTGTAGTACGTCTGCCCCGGGTCGAGGTAGTCGACGTCGGCCGCGGCCAGGAACGTGACCTTGCCGCCCTTCTTGCCCTCGACGGGAGCGGCGTCGCCGCCTTTCCGGAGCCCCCTTCCGATGATGAGCCCCCACAGCCGGCGGCCGTGAGGGCGAGCGCTGCCAGGAGCGCACCCCACTGTCGTGAACCCATGTGCCGATTGTCGGCACGATCACTCCACTGTACAAGGAAAGGGCGGAGCCGCAGGTGTGCTGGTGAAGTAAGTGTTACTGAGTGTAAGTCGTATTACCGATCACACGGGTGTTACCCCAGCGCCACCGCCTCGCGCCGGCGAACGCGAACCACAGCAGCGGCCAGACCGGCCAGAAGTACCCCATGCCCGTGACGGCCCAGATGACCAGCAGCAGCGCGGCGATCGCGATGAAGGCGCGGGGATCCTTGCGGTGGTGGTGGTGGCGATGCGGCCGGGCGGCGACGGTGCGTGGCGCGCGCGGCGCCGGGAGGTCGGCGAGCAGCGCGGCGAGGTCGGCGCGCGAGCGGGCGCCCAGCGCACCGCCGAGGCGCTCGTCGAGCTCGTCGGGGTCGAGCCGGCCGGCGGACGCGTGGCCGCGCAGCGCCTCGACGGTCAGCTCGCGCTCGTCGTCGGAGGCGCGGAGGTCGGGCTCGGCGGGGCGGGGCGCCGCGGGATGGCCGTGCGACGCGTGGCGGGCGATGTGGCGGGGCGAGGGGGACATGCCTAAGGAAGTTACCACTCACTTCGCAACTGTCAAGCGGCGTCAGTGCGCGTGGCTGTGCATCTTGCCGGCGTTCTTGTCCTTGATCGAGCGCTCGAGCACGTCGGGGTGCTCGGCGCACCAGCCGTAGACCGTGTCGTACCACCAGTTGCTCTCGAACGGGTGGTTGAACACCATCCGGATCGTGTCGACGATCGGCTCGGCCGCGGCGAGGTCCCTGTCCAGCCCGACGCCCGAGCTGGCCTCGATCGCGCCCCCGCCGCGGAGCTTCTGCAGCGCGTCGAGCTGGGACCGGAACGCGGTCTCGCTACGCCCGCCGTGCTCGTGGCCCTCGTCCTCGTCGTGCGTGTCGGGGTCGTCGTGGTGGGCGGCAGGGTGCTGGGAGTCGAAGTCGTGCTCGTCCCCGTGCTCGTCGGTCCCCTCCACGCCGACCACGCGGGCGACCGCGCCGACCGCCCTGTCCACGGCCGCCATGACGTCGTCGTCGAACTCGCCGGTCCGGGCGGCCGCCTCCCAGCGCGCGCGGGCCTCGGCGAGCTCGGTCTCGAGCGCCGCCATGTCGTCGCTCTGGCGCAGCGCCCACGCCAGGCCGCCGAGGGCCTCGTCGAGCACGGGGTCGTTGCCGATGACGGCCTCGAGCCCCTCGGCGAGCGCCACGAGGCGCGGGCCGATGTTCTTGCTCTCCGCCTCCCCGTACTCGAGGACGTACTCGCCATCGTCGCGCGTCTCGGCGAAGCGCCTGCGGCGGGCGTCCTCGGCCTCATTGCCGGTCTCCGCGCCGTCGTAGTCCTCCTCCATCCCCTCGCCCGGCCCGATGTAGCCCTGGTCCATCCAGGCGGCCTCGAGGTCGGAGAGGATGATCTGGTCGGCCTGCGCCGCGCACGTGAAGGCGGCGCCGAAGAAGGCGGAGTCGTCGTGGTCCTTGGCCGTCTGGGAGTGCGAGGCGCCCGCCTTCGCCCAGGGGGGCACCTCGCCCAGCTGGCTGACCGTGTGCTGGGTGTCGCTCATCGACTTCGCGGCGGCCTCCAGGCGCGCCTTCGCCCCGGCGTCGGCGACGAGCCCGGCGAGGATCGCCGCGAACGCGTCGGACCCCGCGAAGGCGGCGACGTCCTCGTCGGACATCCCGGCGATCGTGCCGGCGACCTTGGCGCCCTCCGCGCCGCCGACCTCGACCAGGAGCTTGGCCATCTTCTCCTTGAGCTCCTTCACCTTCGTCTTCAGGTCCTGCTCCTTGACCCCGACGTTGGTCTCGGCGGCGTCGGTGGCGGGCGCGATGCCCTCGAGCTGGTCCACGAGGATCTCGACCGTACGGGCGTACGCCGCGTTGGCCAGCGCTCGCAGGCGCGTCTTGAAGTCCCGCTCGGCCGCGACCAGCTCGGGCAGCAGCAGGCTCTTGATCGCCTGCGGGAGCTCCCTCACCGCGTCCTTGAGCTCCTTCCAGGCGTCGGCGATCGAGTTGGCGCCGCCCTTGAGGTAGACGGCGATCTCGGCGAGGCCGATCACGCCGCCGAGCTTGTTCGCGCCGGACTTGATCGACTCCCTGAGGCCGCTCTGCCAGGCATCGCTCGCCAGATCGCCGAGCCCTTCCGCCCCCTCGCCGGCCAGCTCGGCGGCGCCCTCGGCGATGTCGCCGGCGATCCCGCCGCCGAAGCGCTTGCGCGCCTCGCCCGGCAGCTCGTCGAGCCCGCCGAGGGCCTTCTTGCCGAGGTTGGCGACCGCCTGCTCGACCACCGACGTGAAGATCTCGCCGAGGCTCCCGTCGTCGGCCGACGCCTCGGCCTTCTTGAGCACCTCGACGGCGAAGTCGTACATCTCGCCGCCGCCGCCGTCCTCCTTGAACGGCTCGCGGTCGCGCAGGAGGTTCTGTGCCTCGGACTTGATCGAGATCATCGTGTCGTTGCCGGCGCCGCCGCCCGAGAAGGTCCCGGTCGAGAGGATCGGCCGCGCCTGGCCGGCGGCGTCCTTGACGTCGGCGGCGTAGTTCTCGATCGGAGGACGGCCCTCGTCGAGCCGTGCCTGCACGTCGTCGTGCGTCTCCCCCTCGGGGATCAGGTCCATGTGCTCGGAGACGACGCGGCCGACGGCGATCTCGATCCAGTTCGAGTGCGCGAACAGGTCCTCGACCGTGTGGGAGAAGTTGCCGACGTGGATCATCCCCTCCGCCGTGCGGCCGGCGTCGATCGCGCTGATCGCCTCGCGCTCGACCAGAACCCGCGAGTCCTCCATGTACTGCGGCACCCCGGCGGCGCTCACGGCGAAGGAGTCCTTGATCTTCCCCGGCTCCAGCGCCTCGGCGTCCTCCGCCCCGGCGGCCTTGCTCCCGGCGCCGAAGCCCGTGATCTCCACGCCGCTGGGGAACACGTCGCGGTCGGTCGTGCCGGCCGGGTTGTCGATGTGCTGCCGCGGGTCGTACGAACCGAGCTGGGCCGGGGTGACCCCGTGCCCGAACTTGTACATGGCCAGCAGGTTCACGAACTGGAAGGCGGCCGTCGCGCCGACGGTCTCGGACGCCATCGGCACGAGGAACTGCGAGAGGTCGCGACACCAGTTGCCGAAGTAGGCCTGCTTCTGCTCGGCGTCGGAGAAGCCCAGCTGCTTCATCGCGCCGGTCAGCGACGCCTGGTGCCACTTGGCCTCGAAGTACAGCGGGCCCTCGGCGGCGGCGACCGCCGGCATCGGTTCGCCCGCTGACACCGCCACCGCCGCCTCGTCGGCCTGCGCCTCCGCCCGCTCGCGGGAGACGGCCGGCCCGGAGGCGGTCTGCTGGCGCACGTGGACCGCCTCGTGGGCGAGCAGCAGCCGCCCGCCGGGGCTGTCCAGCGCGGGCGCGCCCGAGCCGACGTGGATGTCGGTCCCCTCCGTCACGGCCAGCGCGCCGGGCCGCGCGGCCAGCCGGGCGTCGGCCGCCGCGCCCGTGTGCAGGCGCACGTTCGCCGCCTGGGCGCCGAGCGCGCGCAGCGCGCCGTGGGCGTTCGACGGCAGCCCGAGGCCCAGTCCCGAGCCGCCGGCCGCGGCGGCGCGGGCGACGGCCGCGTTGCTCACCCCGGCGGGCATGGCCGGCACCGCGCTCGGCATGGCGGGCGCGACGGACTGCTGGGCGGGCGCCTCGGCCTGCCGCTCCGCGCCGTCGTGCTCCTGCGCCATCGTCCGACCGTACACGCGCGCGTGGTGGGCGGCCAGTGCCGAACGGGCAGGACCCGACTCAGGCCAGGACGACGACGACGCCGCCGCGGCGGGGGTCGCCGCCGCCGGAGAGGGCGCCGGTGTGGGGCTCCCGCTCGACGGCCTGGCAGCCGCCGAAGAACAGGTTGCGGTCGCGGAAGCGGGCGACGGTGCGGCCGGTCGCCTCGAGCGGCGCGGCGTCGATGCCCGGCTCGGTGTAGACCAGGCCGTCCTCGTAGTGCAGGCGCGGCGCCTCGACGGCGGCGGCGGCGTCCATCCCGTGGTCGAGCACGTTGACGATCACCTGCAGCAGGGCCGAGCGGATGCGGTTGGAGCCGGCGGAGCCGAGCACCAGCTCCGGCGCGCCGCCGCACAGCACGACGGTCGGAGCCATCATCGACGGCAGGCGGCGGCCCGGCGGGTGCATGAAGAAGCCCAGCGGGGAGAGGTCCTGCTCGCCCATCATGTTGTTGACGTGCACCCCGGTCCCGGGGACGACGACGCCGGAGCCCTCGCCGTTCGTGCACGTCACCGAGCACGCCCAGCCCTCCCCGTCGAGCACGGAGATGTGCGTCGTGGAGCCGAGGCGGCTGGCCATGAAGCGATCGAGGAAGGCGGGAGCGCTGAGGCCTTCGAGGAAGGCGGGCGTGCGCTCCTCCTGCGCGCGCTCCATCGCGGTCACCAGCTCGTGCGCGGACGGCGGCGGCTCGGAGCGCTCCAGCAGCGCGAGCGCGTAGGCCAGCAGCGTGCCGCCGGCGCTGGGCGGCGGGTTGGTCAGCACCTCGCGCCCGCGGTAGCCGACGCGGACCGGCTCGCGCGCCACCGCCTCGTAGCCGGCCATGTCCTGGCGGGTGAGCGCGCCGCCGCGCGCGGCGACCCACTCGACCACGGCATCGCCCACCTCGCCCGTGTAGAACGCCTCCGGCCCGTCGGCCGCGAGGCGCTCGAGCGCGTCCCCGAGCTCCGGGTCGCGGTACGTCTCGCCCTCGCGCGGCGGCCGCCCGGCCGGCATGTACAGCGCGCGCGCCTCGGGCGAGTGCTCCGTGATCGGCGAGAGGATCTCGAACAGGTACGCCTGCTGGGCGTTGACGGGCATGCCGCCGCGGGCGAGCGCCGACGCCGGCGCCGCGAGGTCGGCGAGCGGCACCGTCCCGAAGCGCTCCGCGGCCGCCCAGATGCCGGCGGGCGTCCCGTAGGCGCCGCACGAGGCGGCGCCGATGTTGAAGACCTGGACCGCGTCGCCGAAGGACACGTCGACCGGCACCAGCGGCGCACGCTCCGCCTCGTCGGCGCCGTGACCCGGCGCCTCGACGAAGAAGTCCAGCAGCACGTCGCCGCGGCCCGGAGCGGCGACGAGCATGTACCCGCCCGCGCCGAGCCCCGTCAGCAGCGGCTCAGCGACGAACGACGTGAGCATCGCCGCCAGCGCGGCGTCGACCGCGTTTCCGCCGGCGCGGAGCACGTCCGCGCCGGCTTCGGCGGTGAGGGGGTGGCCGGCCGCGACGACTCCTCGAACTGCGCTTGTACGGGTCGACGGGAAGTGGATGGGACCTCGAGTGTCGAGTTAGTACGCCTGAGGCCGACTAAGTCGACACTCAACCGCCCGCACGGCGAGAGACCGCCTCGGCCGGCTCCCTCGCCCTCCTACCCCGCCGCAGTTGGATGGCGGCGCCTCAGCGGCGAGGCATGAACTCCGGCACGTCGACGTCGACGGACGAGCGCCGCTGCGTGCGCACCACGCGCGGCTCGCCGGCCGGCTCGGCCCACGTGTCCTGCCGCTCGGCGCGGCGCACCGGGCGATCCTGGTCGTAGCCCGTCGCCACCACGGTGATCCACACCTCGTCTTCGAGGTTCTCGTCGAGCATCGCGCCGAAGATGATGTTCGCGTCCGGGTGCGCGGCCTCCTGGACGGCGCGAGCCGCCTCGTTGACCTCCCACAGCGACAGGTCGCGCCCGCCGGTGATGGAGAGCAGGATGCCCCGCGCGCCTTCGAGCGTCGTCTCCAGCAGCGGCGACGAGGTGGCCTTCTCGGCCGCCTCCACCGCGCGCTTGTCGCCCGTGCCCATGCCGATGCCCAGCAGGGCGTTGCCCGCGTCGGACATGATCGTGCGCACGTCGGCGAAGTCCAGGTTGATCAGGCCCGGAAGCGTGATCAGGTCCGAGATGCCCTGGACGCCCTGGCGCAGCACGTCGTCGGCGACCGTGAAGGCCTCCATCATCGACGTCTGCTTGTCCAGCACCGACAGCAGCCGGTTGTTGGGCACGACGATGAGGGTGTCGACCTCCTCCGACAGCGCCTCGATCCCGCTCTCGGCGGCCTGCAGGCGCCGCGAGCCCTCGAAGCCGAACGGCTTGGTGACGATCCCGACGGTCAGCGCCCCGAGCTCGCGGGCGATGCGCGCGACGACCGGCGCGGCGCCCGTGCCGGTGCCTCCGCCCTCGCCGGCGGTGATGAACACCATGTCCGAGCCGCGCAGCAGCGACTTGATGCGGTCCGAGTCCTCCATCGCGGCCGAGCGCCCCTTGTCGGGGTTGGAGCCGGAGCCCAGGCCGCGCGTGATGTCGGCCCCGAGCTGGAGCTTCACGTGCGCCTCGGACTGCTG
>Ga0183260_10003062_pt1 | contig 13559 bp, 10 predicted proteins | sample AntDrymUQ4972206_2_FD_129768 | JGI IMG/M metagenome (GOLD analysis project Ga0183260, IMG submission 129768) | Polar desert sand microbial communities from Dry Valleys, Antarctica - metaG UQ497 (22.06) (version 2) (version 2) | ecosystem: Environmental > Terrestrial > Soil > Desert | place... | reverse complement strand
CTGCTTCAGGTCCTCGATTTTCTGATCGTTCGGCGCGTCGGCGAGGAGCTCCGCCTCGAGATCCCGACGCAGTTTCGCGTCAGCCGGCGGACCCTGCTGCGCGTCGCGTCCCTCGTCCATGATCGCCTTGACCTGCTGACGCTGCTCCTCGGTCAGACCCTGCAACACGCCGCGTCCCGGCCCGCCTGGTCCGGCGATGCCAGGTCCGCGTCCGCCGCGACCCTGTGGCCCGGGTCCCTGGCTCTGAGCTACCGCGACGGAAGCCACAAACGCCGCCGCGACTGCTCCGACCACTGCTGACTTCATCATGCTCTTCATACTCTTCTCCTTGTAAACGCCAGATCCGACGGACCGACGTACCGTTCGCCTTTCAGCCGACCACTACCGCCCGACGCCCACGTCGGGCGCCCCTTCACCGTCGACGCTACTGCGTGCCCATCAGCGGGTTGCCGCTACCCGACGCCGGCGCCGCCGTGGATGTGCTCGTCCCGCGTGACAAGCGGCGTGCCTTCAGCGAGCGCCCCCTCGAGGATCTCTGTCCAGGTGCCGTCGCTGATCCCGGCCTTCACCGGCAGCGGCATCACGCCTTCGCCGGTCTGCCGCCACACGGTGGCGCCGCGTCCGGCAGGAGCTGCGCCCGCGCCGAGTGCCGCCAACATGTCCGCCGTGGGGCGGAACCGCAGTGCGGCAGCTGGGGCGCGCAGAACGTCATCCCGCCGTGCCACTTCGATCGTCAGGTTCGCCGTCATTCCCGGCCTCAGCTTCATCTCGGGATTTGGCGCCGTCACGATCGCCGCGTAGGTGACCACGTTCGAGGTAATCACCGGGTTGAGACGCACCTGCTTCACCACACCGCGAAACGTCTCGTTCGGGTAGGCGTCGACCGTGAAGCGCACGGGCTGCCCGTCAGCGATTTCCCCGAGGTCGGACTCGTCGATGCTGGCATTCAACTGCATCTGCGACAGGTCCGCGGCAATCACGTAGAGCGTTGGCGCGACAGACTGGCGGCGACCGTCTGGCCGACGTCCACATCGCGAGAGATAACGATGCCGTTGATCGGTGAGGTGATCACCGTCTTGCTCAGGTTCACGCGGGCCTGTTCGAGCGATGCACGGGCCTGCGTAACGTTTGCACCCGAGGAACGCAGCTGGGCTTCAATCGTGGCGCGGTTCAGTTCGGCGGCGTCCAGCTCGTTTGCCGGAATCAGCTGTCGCGCCGAGAGCTCCTTGGCGCGGCCCAGCTTCGACACTGCGTCCACGAGTGAGACGCGGATCCGCTCGTGATCAGCCCGCTTGACGAGGTTCGCCTGTGCCTGTTCGATCGCACTGTTGGAAAGCGACGGATCCGTCAGCGTCGTGGCGACGAGCAACCCGGCGAGGATGCTTACTTTTCGTTTCATGATGATTCATTAAACGAAAGAGGCGTGGCGGCCTCATGGCGGCGTTGTGAAAAAACAGTGGCATGCGTCCAGCCGCGCGGGGGCGCCTTACACTGGCACCCACATGACCGCAGAGTCCCGGCCCGACCGGCGCGTACTCGTTGTCGAGGACGACACCGCCATTCGGGAGCTCATCGCGCTGCACCTCAAGCTCGAGGGATTCGCCGTGCTGCCCTCGGCGGACGGTGCGGAGGCGCTGCGCCTGGCTCGGACCGAGCGATTCGATCTCATCGTGCTGGACGTCATGCTTCCCGGGCTCGACGGCATCAGCGTCTGCGGGGCGATTCGGCGTGATTCGGCCAATCAGGAAACGCCGATCCTGATGCTCACCGCCCGGCGCGAAGAGTCCGACAAGGTGCTCGGGCTGGAAACCGGCGCGGACGATTACCTGACCAAACCGTTCGGCGTCCGGGAATTCGTCGCGCGGGTCCGCGCGCTGCAACGGCGCCGGCAGCGCGCCGAAGATCCGGCGGCGCACACCGTACCCGTGACGGTTGGCGGCCTGACCGTCGATCCGGCGCGGCGCCAGGCGATCCTCGACGGGCGCGAGATCGACCTCACCGCCAACGAGTTTGACCTCCTCTACCTGCTCGCCACCAATCGCGGCATCGTCTTCACTCGCGAGGGGCTGATGGAGCGGGTGTGGGGCAACGACACCCACATCACCGAACGCAGCGTTGACTCCCTCGTGAAACGCGTCCGCCGCAAGCTGGAAGACGACGGCTCGGAGCCAAGGTTCATCCTCACCGTCTGGGGCACCGGCTACAAGTTCGCCGATGTCTAGGCCGCGCTGGTTCCGCAGCCTCTACGTTCGGATCGCGATTGGATTCGTCGTGCTCCTGGCCGCGCTCCTGCTGGCGCAGGGCGCACTTTTTCTTTATCTCTCTGGACAGCTGGACGATTCACCACAAGGCCGCACCCCACAGCAGCTCGCCGACTTCGTGGCGCGCGAGTTGTCGGACGCGTTGGCGGCGGATCCTGCGCTCGATCTCGCCGCGCATGTCCGGACCGAGTTCTCGTCGATCCGGCGCCCGTTCGCCGTCGTGCTGCACGACGGACGACGGGTGTCGAACCAGGCGGACGCGCTGCCACGCGGTTTCCCCGGACCGCCGCGAGGGACCGGCGGCCCGGGCCCGGGAAGGCGCAGAGGGGGTTCAGGCGCAGGACTCACTTCGGCGCCGATCGTCGTCAACGGCGTCCAGATCGGGATTGTTGCGGTGCCGCCAAGTCCGCCCGCGTGGGTCGCGGTGCAACGGTACGGACCGACGCTCGCGTTGGCCGGAGCCGGGCTGCTGGTGATCGGCGTGGGCGCGGCGGCACTGCTGATCTTTCGTCCCACGCACAACCGGCTGCGGCGTCTCGAAGAAGCTGCGCGCGCACTCCGTGAAGGGCACACGGACGTGCGTGCGAGTGAAGCGGGCGGCGACGAGGTGACCGAACTGGCGCGCGCGTTCAATCGGATGGCTGACGATCTGCACACGAGGGCCGAGGCACTCGCGACATCCGATCGGGCGCGTCGCCAGCTGCTGGCCGATGTCTCTCATGAATTGATGACGCCGCTTACAGCGATCCGTGGGTATCTCCAGACACTCTCGATGGCCGGCGTGCCGTTGGACGACGAGACGCGGCGGCGATACCTGGGTGTGGCTGACCAGGAAACGTACAAGCTCGAGGCCATCATCGGCGACCTCCTCGATCTCGCCCGGCTCGAAGGCGGCGGCGAGAAGATCGAGCGCGGTGTCGTCGCCATTGAGGACCTGTTCCGACGTGTCGTCGACCGCCATCTCCCCGACATCCGGAAGAAGGACATCACCACCCACGTGGAGGTGAGCCGTGCTACTCCCCGGCTGTTCGGCAGTGCACACCGCCTCGAACAGGCACTGCAGAATCTCGCCGCCAACGCGCTGCGCCACATGCCCGACGGCGGCACGCTGACGTTGCGCGCCGTCCCGCAAGGCAGACACGTCGCAGTGATCGTCCGCGACACCGGTCCGGGTCTTGCCGCCGAGCATCTGCCCCACATCTTCGATCGCTTCTATAAGGTGGACGGTTCGCGCGCCGGCAGCGCTATCCCATCCGGAAGCGGCCTCGGGCTGTCTATCGTGCAGGCGATTGTCACGAGTCATGGCGGCCGCGTCACCGCAGCGAATGCAGAAGGCGGCGGCGCCGAGTTCACGATGTTGATTCCGGCGGGCAGCGAAACAGCCCGGCCGCAGTAAGCGTATTCAGCACCACACCAACACACCAACACCTGGAGTTATCAACGTTGTCTTCCCACTACCACCAACGAACTCGGACTGCCCTCTGGTGCGCCGTCGCAGTCACCATCGCGGCAAGCTTCGGCCAGGCGCAGCAGGGGCCCGCGCCATGCAGAGTGAGCGGACGCGTCACGAGCGGTGCGACGCCGCTGCCCGGTGTGGCGCTGGTGGTGACGACCGGCACCGCTGTCGCAGCCGCGACATCGACCGAGCCCGACGGGACGTATCAATTGGCCTTACCGGCGGGAACCTACCAGGTGAAAGCGGAGCTCACCGGCTTCGTCCCCGTGGATCGAGCCATGACGCTGACGGGCCATCCATGCGGTGCACAGGTTGCGGATCTGCAGCTCGCCTTGCAGCCGCGCGCGCCGAGAGCCGCAGCCGCTGCACCTGCCGCGGCCGGGCGCGGGCGCTTCGAAACGTTGAACGTCCAAACCCAGCAGGGTGCCGCGGCGGCCGAAGCCGGGCAACCCGAGCGAGAGACGATCGACGCCGCGACACGGCTGCTGCTCCCGCCCGGGTTCTCGACTGAAGGTCCGACTGAATCGCTCGCGGTCAGCGGCAACATGGCGAGCATGGACCGGGGCATGCTCGGCGAGCGCTTCGAGGCGATGGGGCGCGGCGAGATCGATCCCGTCACCGGTGAGCTGACGCAGGGGTTCGGTCCACCGGGGCAGGGTGGACGCGGCGGGCCCGGAGGTGGACGCGGCGGTGCCGGCGGACCTGGTGGACGCGGCGGGCCCGGCGGTCGCGGTGACTTCCAGATCGGCGGCCGTGGTGCACGCCAGCGCGCCTACAACGTCCAGGCGAACTACAACTTCAGCGGCTCGCCGCTCGAGAGCGATCCTTATCAGCTGCGGCCGGGCAACACGCCGTCGAGCCGGAGCTACAACCGCCAGTCGTTCGGGTTCACCGTTGGCGGCCCGGTACGCCTGCCCGGCTACAACGGGCAGCGACGCACCACCTTCACCGCGACCTACAACGGGAACCGCGGCGACCAGCTGTTCGATCAGTACGCGACCGTTCCAACCGAAGCGATGCGTAGCGGAGACTTCTCGTCGTTGTCAGCGCAGCTGTTCGATCCCGCTACGGGACAGTCGCTCGAGAACAATCGCATTCCCGCGGCCAGCTTGAACGCCGGCTCGGTGTCATTGCTGCGCTTCATCCCCCTCCCGAACCTCGATGGGACCAGCAGGAACTTCCGCTACACGACCACCACCGACACGGTCTCGGACAACGTCAACCTGCGCGTTACTCACAACTTCACCCAGGCAGCGGCCGGACGCGGCGGCCCTGGGGGGCGCGGCGGTGCGGGAGGCGGGCGTGGCGGAGCGGCGGGGCGCGGCGGGCGCGCCAACCAGGGCGTGTCGGTGGTGATGAACGCCCAGCTTCAGTACCGGCGCAACGACAATGAGCAGAACAACGTCTTCCCGACGCTCGGCGGCACCAGCACCGGATCGAGCCTGAGCACGCCGGTGTCGTTCAACATCATGCGACGCCGCACGATGCACAACGTCAATCTGAACTTCAACCGCTCGACCTCCGGCGCGCAGGGCCGCTATTCGAATCTCGAGGACGTGGCCGGCAACGCCGGCATCACCGGGATCTCCACCGATCCGCTCGACTGGGGCGTGCCGACGCTGTCCTTCTCCAGCCTGACGAGCGTGCGCGACGTGTCCCCGAATCAGCGCACCGACACCCGCTTCACGGCCGGCTACACGCTGACGCAGCCGTGGCGCGCGCACACGTTGCGGATCGGTGGTGACGTCCGCATCGATCAGGCCGATTCCCGGTCCGACGCGAACGCCCGCGGCGCCTACACCTTCACCGGGCTGTACAGTTCCGGCGGATCGGCGGCGGCGCGCGGCGGCGGACTCGACTTCGCCGACTTCCTTCTCGGGCTGCCGCAGCAGGCGACGGTCCAGTACGGCCCCGGTGAAGTCCAGATGGCCGGGCGGTCGATGAGTCTTTTCGTGCAGGACGACTGGCGCCAGAGCGCCGCCCTGACCTTCAACCTTGGTCTGCGGTACGAGTTGCTCTGGCCGTTCTACGAAGCCAACGGACAGATGGCCAACCTCGACGTGCCGGCGGACTTCTCAGCTGCCGCAGCGGTGCTGTCAGGGCAAGGCGGTCCCTTCACCGGTGCGTTCCCGACCGCGCTGCTGCGCGCGGATACCAATAACCTGGCGCCCCGCGTCGGGTTTGCGTGGCGCGCCGCGCCGGGCACGGTCGTCCGCGGCGGATACGGCATCAGTTTCAACGCCGGATCGTACGCGTCGATCGCGCGTCAGATGGTGGCGCAACCGCCCTTCGCTGTAACCGACACGCAACTTGGCACCGCCACAGATCCACTCGCACTGCAGGCGGCCTTCGCCGGGTCGACTCCCGATGAGACCAAGAACAATTACGGCGTCGACAAGGACTACGATCTCGGCCTGGTCCAGACCGCGAACGTGGATCTCTCGAAGGACCTTCGCCAGGTCTGGAACGTTGGTGCCAGCTTCACCCGCACGCGCGGCTCGAGCCTCGATATCGTCCGTGCCCCCAACCGCGGGCCGGACGGTCTGCGGATCCCCGACGTGCAGCCGTTCCTCTGGCAGACCGCCGACGGATCCTCGGTGCTGAACGCCCTGGCGTTGCGAGTGCGGCGACGGCCGGTGCGCGGCCTCGGCGGCGGCATCAGCTACACCCTTGCGAAATCGCGAGACAACGCCTCCACCGTGGGGGGCGGCGGCACGATCGTCGCCCAGAACGATCAGGACCTGGATGCGGAATGGGGTCTCTCGAGCTTCGATCGCCGTCATCAGTTCGCGGCGGATACGAGTATCGAACTGCCCTTCGGCGCCAATCGCCGGTGGCTGAACAACGGCGGGGTGTGGGCCAGGCTCCTCGAGAACTGGCGCGCGACTGCCACTTTCACCCGGCAGTCCGGCACGCCCTACACCCCTCGCGTCCAGGCCGCGGCGGCCGACGTGGCCCGGGGTGTCAGCGGCACACTGCGAGCGAACTATAGCGGGCATGACATTCAGCTGAACGATCCGTCGATCGATCTGTTCTTCAACACCGCCGCCTTCACCGTGCCTTCGGTCGGCACCTTCGGATCCGCGAGTCGGAACCTGATCATCGGCCCTGGCAGCCGTCAACTCGACGCCCAGTTCTCGCGCGACGTCCGGCTTGGCAGCACGCGGGTGCTCAGCATCAACCTCAATGCCACCAACCTCTTGAACATGGTGAACTACGCCGCCATCGACACCGTCGTCAATTCGCCGACGTTCGGTCAGGTCACGTCTGTTCGTCCCATGCGCGCGATGCAGCTCGGTCTGCGGTTCCGGTTTTGAAGATGAAGAGATACATCGCCATCGTCGTGATCACCGTCCTGACGGCGACAACTGCCGCGACCCAGGAACAGCGTCGTCCGACGTTCCGCAGCAGTCGCGAGCTGGTATCGGTGGACGTCGTCGTCCGCGATCGTGCCGGCAACATCGTGCGCGACCTGACCCCGGCGGACTTCGAAGTGCGGGAAGACGGCAAGCCGCAGGACGTACTCGGTCTGACCTTCCAGGAAGTGTCCGACACCGCGGTGCAGCCATTGACCACGACGGAGCTGCTGGCCGGTGTGGGCGAACGGATGGCGGACCCGTCCTCCGCGCCACTCGAGAGCAAGCCGCTGACGGCCGCCGACGTTGCAGGACGACGGCTGATCGTCCTGCTCTTCGACGTGAGCTCGATGCAGCCCGAGGATGTGCAGCGCGCGGTCGATTCCGCCAACAAATACGTGAGCGAGCAGATGTCTCCCGCCGACATGATCGCGGTCGCGACCGTCAGTACAACGCTCGACGTGTTGACCGACTTCACCAGCGATCGCACCAAGGTCGCCGCCAGTCTGGCGCAGCTCGGTTACACGGAGGGGACCGCAACCCCGCCCCCCGACGCTTCTACCGCGGCGAGCGACGAAGCCGCCGCCGCGGCGACGGACGCAGCGGCGGCGGAAGCGAGCGAGATGGACATGTTCAACAACGACGTCCGGCTGCGCGCGCTGCGGACGCTCGCCGAGACCCTCGCACCGATCGAGCAGAAGAAGGCGATCCTCTACTTCTCCGCCGGGATGGAGCGCAGCGGCCAGGATAACCAGGTCGAGCTGCGCACCGCCATCAACGCGGCGGTCCTCGCCCATGTCTCCATCTACCCGGTGGATACGCGCGGTCTGCAGGCAGTAGTGCCCGGCGGCGATGCGCGCCAGGCGAGCGGCCGCGGCCAGGCGCTCTTCTCCGGCCGCGGTGTCTCGCGGCAGTTCGCGCAGCTGGCCGCGTCGCAGGATACGCTGACGTCGCTGGCCGCTGATACCGGCGGCCGCGCCTTTACCGACACCAACGACTTCGGCGAGGCGTTCACCCGCGTGGTGCGCGACATGTCCGCCTACTACCTGCTTGGATACAGCAGCACCAACAACGTGAAGGACGGCAGGTTCCGGCGCATTCAGGTCCGCGTGAAGCGCGAGGGCTACCGCGTCGAAGCGCGGGCCGGCTACTTCGCCGAGCGTGACTTCGCGCACACCAACCGGGGTGATCGCGAGACCCAGCTCCAGGAGCAGCTCTTCTCGCCGGTGTCGGCGACGGATTTGCCGATCATGATGAACGGCGGCTACTTCCGGCTCGCCGCGGACCGCTACTACGTGCCGATTGCGGTCGCGGTCCCCGGCTACGCGGTCCCGATGTCCGAGAAGGATGGCGTGTCGCTCGACGTCCTCGGGATCGTGAGCGACGAGCAAGGGCGTCCCCTCGGTCGCATGCGGGAAACAATGAAGTTCCCGGCTGCCGCCGGCGCGACCCTCGCGGGCAAGCAGGTGCTCTATCAATCCGGCGTCACGCTGCCACCCGGCCGCTTCTCAGTCAAGGTCGTGGTGCGCGAGAACGGGACCGGAAAGATCGGATCCTTCGAAGCGCCGCTCACCGTGCCCGAGCTCAGACAGGCGCCCGTCAAGGTCAGCTCGGTCATCCTCAGCACGCAACTGCAGCAGGCGGCGAGCGGCCGCAACGCCAATCCCCTCGTCCGCGACGGCGTCCAGCTGGTGCCGAACGTGACCCACGTAGTCGCGCGCGATCAGAAGCTGTTCTTTTACTACGAAGTCTATGAACCCGGCGAAGTCGAGGGCGGCCCGCAGCTCAAGACCAGCCTCGCGTTCTATCGAGGCAAGGTCAAGGTGTTCGAGACACCCACCGTCGATCGCTCCGCCATCGACGTCCCGGATCGCAAGGCCGCGCTCTTCCAGTTCGAACTACCGGCGGGATCGTTGACGCCCGGGCTCTACACCTGCCAGATCAACATCGTCGATGCCGCCGCCGGCAAGTTCACCTTCCCCCGGATGGCCTTTTACGTCCGGTAGGCACTGACGCTGAGGGTGCGGGCAGACTGACGTTGAGGGTGCCGAGGAGCTTACGCTGAGCGTGCGCTCGGACGTGCTCGAGCGCGTTCGCTCGATCCCCGGAGTGGCGGCCGCCGGCCTGGCGTCCACGATTCGTTCGGCAACTTTCACGAAGCCCGCCTTGTCGATCGGCCGGGGCTCCCGCGCGATGAGAAGATGTTGGGCCCGACCGACCGGATCATCTCCGCGAGCTATTTCAGCGCACTCGGACTTCCGATGGCGAGCGGGCGCGACTTCACGGTTGCGGAAGAACAGGCGACCAACGCGCCCAGTGTGGCGATCATCGATACCGTGCTGGCGAACTAGCTCTTCCCGAATGAGGATCCCGTCCGCCAGTCGATCCGCTTCACTCCGCGCGAAGGATCCGCTTACAAGGACGACAACGTCCTGCTCCAGATCGTCGGGGTTGCCCCGACCATGCGCGAGGAGCTGATGGATCAGGGTGAGGATGCGCACATCTATGTGCCGAGCGGACCGAACTACCGGGCCGCGATGACGGTTCACGTCAGGACCTCATCGCCGGCGCCCCAGGCGGTATCGGCCGCGATCGAGACCATCCGCCGCGAACTCCGCGCGGTCGATCCCCGTTTACCGGTCCTCGAGCTGACCGCGTTCCAGCGGTTCCACGACAACAGCCTCGAGCTGTGGGCATTCCGCACCAGCGGCCGGATGCTGCTGCTGGTCGGAACACTTGCGCTCGGTCTCGCTACGGCGGGAGTCTACGGGGTCAAATCGTACCTGGTATCGCGGCGCTCCCGCGAGATCGGTATCCGGATGGCGCTCGGCGCCAATCCGGGCGACGTGATGGGTATGGTGATGCGTGAGTCCGTCGGGCTGACACTCGCAGGTCTTGCGGTCGGACTGAGGATCGCGCTGATCATGGGCCGATTGCTGGCAACCATTCTCGATGACGTCAGCAGCTTCGATCCGCTGGTCTTCATCCTGTCGCCGCTGGTGCTGGCCGCGGCGGCGCTCTTCGCGAGTTACATCCCCGCACGCCGGGCCACGAGGGTCAACCCGCTGACGGCGCTGCGGTCGAACTAGCAACAATCAGGGGCAGCTCAGTTCCGATACAATGGCCCGGCATGCTGCCCGCTGCGCCGGACGCCTCCGGACATCTCGCTGCGATCATCTCGTCCTCCGATGACGCCATCGTCAGCAAGACTCTCGGCGGAATCGTCGTCACGTGGAATGGTGCGGCGGAGCGGCTGTTCGGCTACTCTGCCGATGAAGCTGTCGGCAGCCATATCTCCCTCATCATTCCCAAGGACCGCCTCGCCGAGGAGAACTACGTCATCGGGCGCATCCGCGCCGGCCTGAATGTTGACCACTACGAAAACGTCCGCCAGCGGAAGGATGGCACGTTCGTCGACATTTCACTCACCGTGTCCCCGATCCATGCGGCCGACGGCACCATCGTTGGCGCGTCGAAAATTGCGCGCGACATCGGCGAGCAGAAAGAGCTTCAGCGAATCGCAGAAGAACCCAGCCGTGCCAAGGATCACTTTCTCGCCACGCTGTCGCACGAACTCCGGACACCGCTCAACACGGTCCTTGGATACGTGCAGATGCTGCAGAAGGGGTCGCTTCCCGCCGAGCAGCAGGCCAAGGCATTCGACGTCATCAACCGGAATGCGACGGCGCTTGGACGGCTGGTCGACGACGTGCTCGATACATCGCGCATTACCACGGGCAAGATGCGCGTCGACCTGCAGTTTTGCGAGCTGAAGCGCCTGGTCGACGAGGCGGGCGCGTCGATTCGCCCGGCGGCTGAGAGCAAAGGGCTGCGACTCGAGACAATCATCGAACCCGGCCTGGCCTCCCAGTGCGACACTGGACGGTTTGGACAGGTTCTGTGGAACCTGCTCTCGAACGCCGTGAAGTTCACGCCGCCGGGCGGAACCGTCACGGTTACCGCCGCCCGCCATGAGGCCAATGTCAGCGTCGTCGTCGAAGATACCGGCGCCGGCATCGCCGCGAGCGATCTTCCGTACGTGTTCCAGCGCTTCTGGCAGGGGGCGGGGGCTGGCCGCCACACCACCACCGGCCTCGGTCTCGGGCTCGCACTGACCCGTCATCTCGTCGAACTTCATGGCGGCACCGTCTCCGTGACGAGCGATGGCGCCGGACGAGGAGCCAGGTTCGAAGTAATTCTTCCATCGCACGGTCTCTCCCCATCCTGACCGACGGTCCGGCGCGGCCGGCATCGATCACCGTCGCGGTCGTCTGCGTCGCCGAGATCCTCAGCATGATGCCGTTCTCGATGTTCCTGGCGCTGCAGCCGCGCCTGCAGGACGCGTGGATGTTGAGCAACACCGCGTCGGGCTGGATCAGTAGTGCCTACTTCACGGGTTACATGCTGGCGGTGCCGGTGCTCGGCGGCCTTACAGACCGTATCGACGCCCGGCGCGTGTGGCTCGGCGCCTGTGCCCTGGCTGGCCTCGGCTCGCTCGGCTTCGCCATGGCGGCCGACGGAATCTGGAGCGCGGTCTTGCTGCAACTCGTGACCGGTGCCGGACTTGCCGGCACTTACATGCCCGGTCTGAAGGTCATCACCGATCGACTCACGGAGACGCCGCGGCCCCGGCATGTGGCGTTCTACACGACGTCGTTCACCATCGGTTCGAGCCTGTCGTTCTGGATCATCGGATCGCTCGAGTCAGCTGTCCCGTGGCGCGCTGCCGTGGCACTCTCAGCCGCCGGACCGGTGGCGGGCTGTCTTCTCGTCTGGCTGGTACTGCGAGCCGTCCCCGTGTCCCCGCAGGCGCACGCGTCGCCCGGAGTCCATGCCAGAGCGGTCCTTCGCTCGTCTGACTCGATGCGCTACGTCATCGGATATGCCGCTCACGTCTGGGAACTCTTTGCCCTGCGCGCCTGGGTGGTGCCATTCCTGGTGTTCTGCCAGGAATGGCGGGGCGCGGCCCCGCCGATCTCAGTTGCGACCCTCGCCGCGATGGTCTCGCTCGTTGGTGTCCCGTCGAGCCTGGCCGGCGCCGAGCTCACGACGCACGCGCCACGCCGGCGAATCATCATCACGGTCATGCTCTCGTCGATCATCGCGAGCCTGCTGGTCATACCGGCGGCGTTTGGGTCCTGGTGGCTGGTGATCCTGGCGGTGTGCGGGTACAACGCGTTCATCAGCGCTGATTCAGCGGCCCTGACTTCGGGGATCGTCGCTGTTGCCCCAGCGGCAAGCCGCGGCACCGCGATGGCGATCTATTCAACTCTTGGGTTTGCGGCGGCGAGTGCAGGGACGTTTGCGGTGGGTCTTACGCTGGATCTACTGGGCGGACAGTCGGTCATGAGCTGGACGGTCGCGTTCATGATCATGTCCGTACCGAACCTTGTTGGTGCGTTCGCGATCCGTCGGGTGAACGTCTAGCCGCGGTGCGCCGCAATCATCGCCGCCGCTGACGTCCGCGCATCGTCTTCGGTCGTCTTCCACCCGGAGATCGAGATGCGGAGCGCCGGCTCACCCTCCCATTGGGTTCCGCCGGCCCAGCAGATGCGATCCTGCTGAATGCGCCGCGCAACCTGCAGGGTCACGTTCTCGCCCGAGGGCGATCGAAAGCGCACCAGCACCTGGTTCAGCACGACGTCGTTCAAGACCTCTACGCCGGGCTCGTCTCCGAGGGTCGCGGCGATCACCCTTGCGCACGCGCAGCAGCGATCGATCATCTGTTCGATGCCGCTTCGTCCCAGCGACCGGATGGCCGCGTAGACCGCATTCCCGCGCGCGCGGCGAGATGCTTCGGGCGTCCAGTCCTGCCCTTCACGCTCGTCGTCGCTGCCACGGAGCAGGTACTCGGCCGTCTGACTCATCGCCGCACGATGCGCCGCCGGGTGCGCCACGATCACGAAGCCCGAGTCGTACGGAACGTTCAACCACTTGTGACCATCGACCGTCCAGGAGTCCGCCGCCGCCACCCCGCGCAGCCGGGGCGCCAACGACTTCGACACGGCCGCCCACAGCCCGAAGGCGCCGTCCACGTGCAGCCATGCACCCTTCGCGTGAACGATGGGCTCGATCTCGTGCATCGGATCGAACGCACCGGTATTCACATTACCAGACTGGGCGCAGACGATGGTTGGTCCGGACGCTTCCGCCATCGCGCGGTCGAGTGACGCCGGGATCATCCGTCCCTGATCATCACTGTCGACGTAGATGATGCCGGCCGAGCCGAGACCGATGAACCGGGTGGCGTTTCGAATTGATGCGTGCGCCTGACGGCCGGCAATCACGGTGATGCGCGGCGCACCTTGCAGTCCGTCCGCTTCGACATCCCATCCGACGCGCCGGAGGACCTCGTGCCGCGCGGCCGCGAGCGCGGCTGTGTTCGCAACCGTTGCGCCGGTCACGAAGCCGACGCTGGCCGATAACGGCAACCCGAGGAGTTCGAGCAGCCAGCCCGCCGCGACATGCTCGATCGCGGCTGCCGCT
>Ga0183260_10003061_pt1 | contig 13559 bp, 12 predicted proteins | sample AntDrymUQ4972206_2_FD_129768 | JGI IMG/M metagenome (GOLD analysis project Ga0183260, IMG submission 129768) | Polar desert sand microbial communities from Dry Valleys, Antarctica - metaG UQ497 (22.06) (version 2) (version 2) | ecosystem: Environmental > Terrestrial > Soil > Desert | place... | reverse complement strand
TGCTGTGACGAGGCGGTGGCAGCCGAGGAACTGGGATGAGTGGGGCCCCGCATCTCGCCGGCGACCGAGCAAGGACAGGAATGGCTTTCCGCGACGAAGCTGGGATGACCGGGTGGTGAGAGTCCACCGCTGAGCGGCGCACTTCAACTTCCCGTTCTCCCGCTTCAACTCCTTCAGCCGCTTGACATCGTCGGCCTTCAAGCCGCCATACTGCTGACGCCAGCGGTGCAGCGTCTGCTCGGAGACCTCGAGCTGCTTCGCCACCGCAGCGACGTCCTGGCCCTCCCCGAGCAGCCTGTCCGCCTCCCTGAGCTTCCTGATGATCTGCTCCGGCGTATGCCGGCGTCTCCTCTGTCCCATCGCTCCGATTGTCCTCCTTGCCCATCGTTGGGCGGTAAGACTCTCGCAACGACCGGACCGAACTCAGGGGGTCACGTCACGACCTCTACCTGACGATGAGCTTATACGACTTCTTCGCTCTGGCGTGCTTGTGTTCGCAGCGCCGCTCGCGTCGCCAGCCGTCCAGCTGTCTAGCCGTTTGCAGCTGACGGAACCGCCATGCGCATCTGTGCGGCTGCCCCCAGTCTCATGAGAGGAATCTGCGCTGCCTCCGGCGTGGGGCGGTCCACAGCAGAATCGTCGTAGCGACCGACATTGATCTCTAGGGCGATGCGGAGTTCAGGATTGCGAGCGATGACATCGCTTGCTCCGCGCCAGATTCCTTCCTCCGCCCCTTCCGCATCGATCTTCACGAAATCAACGCGAGGCCAATCTTCCGTCAACTCATCTAGCGTAGACAGGGACACGTCGATGACCTCATCGCCAACCTCGGGCTCGTGGAGCAAGGAAGCGCCGCTCGGGTGCATCCTCGGAATGACGAGCCGTGCCTTACTTGCTCGGTCGTCACCAAGCGCACATTCCTTCACCTCGGCGATTCGATCGAGTCCGTTGAGAATGAGCGTCTTGCGCATCAAGCTCGCCGGGCGCGGATTTGGTTCGATAGCGAGAACCCGTCCGGTAGGCCCAACCGCGTCGGCCAGCAAGACGGTGTAGTAGCCGAGATTGGCGCCGACATCGACACAGTGCATTCCTTCCTCGACCGCTCGCGCGATGGCAATAGTAATCCATGACTCCCAATAACCATCGAGTATAAGATGGGGGCTCAACCGCGAATCGAGCGTATCGACGAGGAACTTGTACCTAGCCAAAGACCCTGCATAGAGTTGCGTCATCGCGTGTGGGAATGGCTTGATAATTTTCGCGCACGATCGCTTCGAGTTCCGTGCGGCTGGCACGGAGGTAGTTGGGCAGACGAATCGAACCCGGCGTAAGAGTAAGCGGACGTCTTTCGGTCGTCTGTCTCCGGATCCGCCGAGCGAAGGATCCAAGTCGGGTGCGAGCTGAAAACAATTTAGGCACGTTTCTCATCCTCGTTTCAGAGTCTCAACGGAGTGACTTTCATCGTCCTCGCTGCGCGATTTAAGCAGTGCGAGGTGGACACTAGTCCACCAGAGAGGTCCTTCACTGAGAACGATATGCGGGAGATCTGAAGCACCCGCCAAGACATCTTTGTAGCCAAGCTCCGTCGCAATCGTCGCTCGAGAGACCGCGAAGTCGACTTCTCGGAGTGGTTCCCACTCAGCGCTGGCGGCAAAGAGTGCATCGACTTGGCGAGCGTCGAACATCAAGACACCTGGTAGGCCTGGCCGTGAGCCGCGCAGGCGAAACTCGGTCGATATGCTCGCCACACCTCCGGGCTTGAGCACTCGATAGATCTCCCCAATAGAATGGCGAACGCTATCGTAATCACCGAAGTGCTCGATAGAGCTCGATGAGAACACTCCATCGAATGAGTCATCCTCGTACAACAGGTCAAGTGCATCCATGTGCTGAACGACGAGACGCCGTGGATTCCAGGGGCATGGCGCGTACTCTCCTGGCGATATGAGCATCGACTTCAATGCCACCTCTTCCCACGCACCAGCGTCTAAGTAGAGATCGGTGGCGAACACACGGCGAACACGTGACGTCAGCCAGTAGATCGTCGCCTCTCTGCCGGCGCCCACACCGAGGATCTCGGCGTCGGGGCGAACGGCGCCGAAGTCCGTAAGTGTTCGTGCCGCCATTGCCACCTCCCAGAGCTTGCGATGCTCTTGGCCAGCGGGGAACGTCGGAGAGTCGCTGCAGGACTGAGGAAGAATCTCGCACATGTACTTCCGGAGACGCGGATCTGCGAAATCTTCAATCTCGCATAGCTTGTTGTAGCTGAGTCTCGTGGATCGGCTAGCGGTAGCGCGAACCGGGACGTTCATCTTTCGAAAAGTGCGACGTTGAAAGTGCGGCCAAAGCCTCATGTGCGCCAGACCATGCCGGCTGAGCAACCGGGAAAGACCGCTAGCAACCCGACTCGGTATTCTTTTCAAGACGTCATGCCGTACGCTTCCGCTAGCTCGGCGGCAAAGCGCCCTAGGGTAAACGTCGCGGCGCGCTCCCTGCCCCGCGTCGACAGTTGCGCTCTAAGATCTTCCTTGTGGCAAGCGTCGTCCAAAGCTCCAGCGATAGAGTCAATATCGTACGGATCGACATAGAGCGCTGCGTCGCCACACACTTCTGGAAGTGACGCTGCATTCGATGCAACAACGGGTAAGCCAAAGCTCATCGCCTCGAGCGCGGGGAGGCCGAATCCCTCATAAAGTGACGGAAATGCGAAGCAGCGCGCACCCGCATACAAGCGTCGGAGATCCCAGTCCGACAGGTACCCAAGCAGAATAATGCGCCTGCGCCTACCACGCCTGCTCACAGCTTCCTCTAACTCATTCTCCCATAGCCAAGCTCTCTTGCCGACGATAACGAGAGGAAGCTTGAGCTCAGATTGAAGAAATGCAGAGATGAGGCGTTTCACATTCTTCTTCGGCTCAATCGCACCCACAAAGAGGATGTAATTCTCCACCTCGAGACCGAACCTACTCAAGAGGTAGCGGGGCAGTTCGCTACGTTCGGTCGCCGACAACGGTGGGAGAAGAGCCGGCTGATGTACGACTCGGATTTTGTCGTCGGCAACGTCGAAGATATTAAGAATATCAGCACGGGAAGAGTCAGACACTGTAAGTACCAGATCACACCGCCGTATCTCATCCTGGCTAAGGCGAAGAAGCATGCGCTTGTCATCCAAGGTCGTATGCGGCAGGCGCAGCGGGATGCAATCGTGAATCGTTGTGATGTGGCGCGCACCTTCAACCACGATTGGAAGCGGATAGGTGGCGTGCCAAACATCGACGCGGTGCGGAAAGCGAAGAGTCGTGTATTGACGAGTCACTGAATAGCGGCGCTGAGCCCGTGTGAAGCAGTTCGGCACGGTATACCGCTCGACGGTTGCTGGCAACTGCCAATCAGGGGCAAGCAGAACGGTGCCGGAATGAGGAACTCGCAGCGCCATCCGGGAGATAGGTGCGTACATCGCTGCCGCCTGCAGCGCGCGGTCGGCGAAGCTACGAAGGCGGCGGCCCCGGCGGCCAGCCCGACTCGCCGTGTCGTAGAAGAACGTCTCCCTCAATTCGTCCGAATCGGCGCGACGCACGCCCGGTCGCCCGAAGAGGAGCGCAGGCTGCGTTTCGAGCGTTTGCAGCGCCGCGAGCACACTTGCGGTGAACGTACGAATTCCAGTGCCCGCTTCAAGGTCGAGATTGAAGCCGTCAAGCACGACGCGCTCACCCGTCAAATATGGATTTCCTGGTGCGTCCCAGCCATCCGCGGGAGCTTACCGACCTCGGGCGGAGGCGGCCGCGATCTTCGGAACGAAGGGTTTAGTGCCCCGTGGATGACGGCGCCGGCGCTGCCTCTTTAAAATAGCTTCGAGAGCAAGGAGATCAGGCGAACTCCGGTCCGGATGGACAGGGGCTTCGCATGACGGCGCGGCGTGCCCTTATCACGGGCGTCGCAGGGCTCAGTCCTCGCCGAACTACTTCTCGAGCGCGGCGATGAGTGTGTTACGCGCGTCGTGCGGCGCCCCACCTCCGAGCGATACCAGAACTTCGATGCGGTCCGCGACCGCCGTCGAACTCATGCAGGCCGACCTGCTGGACCAACTCTCTTTCGCGTAGAAGCCCTGAGATGGTGTGCGCCGATCGAGGCGTACAACCTCGCCTCCCCTTCGTCCGTCCCGACGTCGTGGCGGCAACCCAGCTGACTACGGAGTTCGCCGCCATCGGCGTGACAGCGCTCCTCGAAGCGATCCGGCTCGCCGATCCCTCGATCCGCTTCTACCAGACCTCCTCGAGCGAGATCTTCGGTGAGCCGCTCCGCGCCGCAGACTGAGGAGACGCTGATCGGGCGGCCGGTCAGTCCGTACGGGGTCGCGAAGGCGTATCCTCACTTCATCACCCGCAGCTACCGGCGGCGGTACTGGCTCCACGCTTCGACGGGGATCCTTTACAACCACGAGTCTCCTCACCGGCGACGGACTTTCTCCCGCGCACGGTCTCGCGGCGTGGCCCGGATCAAGCTCGGGCTCGAGACGAGCTTCTGCTCGGCGATCTGGATGCGCGGCGTGACTGGGGCTACGCCCGCGACTACGTCGAGGCGATGTGGCTGATGCTGGCAGGAGGACGCGACAGATTACGTGATCGTCGCAGGCGTAGCGCACAGCGTCCGCGACCTCGTTGAGTTGTCCTTCTCCCACTTCGGGCTCGACTGGCGCGACCATGTCAGAACGGACCCGGAGTCGTGCGTGGAACGGCCGAGCTCCACAACCTTGTCGGCGATGCATCGAAGGCGCGTGAGCGCCTCGGCTGGGAGTCCACGGTGGACTTCGACGAGCTCGTTCGCCTCCTCATCGACGAGGATCTCCGCCGATCGCGCGAGGAGGAGGAGGAGATCTCGTCGCGCGCAGCTGTTCGCGACCGTCGACTAGCGCGGACTTAGGCTCGGTCACTCTCCTCTGGCTCTGCCACCATTCGCTGTACGTCTCACAACGGGTCTCGAGCATGAGGGTCCCGATTCGCTGCTCGTGGTCGGCGTAAGCGCACCGGGTATGAGACTAGGCTTCTGTTCTCCATTGACAGAGCTTGTCGTCCTTTTGAGAGGAGATGGAACCGTTGCCGACCGACATCGGACCATCGATGCGCTGAAGACGAACACCGCGGATCTTGAGATCCGCTTATGCGACGCAAGTGAGGCCGACCGTTGCGTCGCGCTCGAGACAGCAGGCCAGAGCGGTCGGCAGGTCATCTTGATTGGATCGGAGTCGGCGAGCAGCGCCGTTGCGGATCACCTTGCTTGGGATGTCGTGCAGAGGGCCCAGGGCGCCGATGTTGTTCTCCTCGAGATCGGTGCCGCCGTCGGGCCAAGCTGGCACGAGCAACTGCGCCACGCGGCTTATGGGGATGCAGGCATCGCAACCGCGTCCGCCGTGCCGGACACCATGCTCACGCTTCACGACGAAGTGGGCGAGCGCCTAGAGTTTGAGGCTGGGGAATTCGCACACGGACCGGCACTCGGACGGCCCGTTTGGGGCTGCGTCTACGTCCGGCGTGATGCCTTGAACGTCGCGACGAACGCGCGTTGGTCTGACCGTAATCGGAAGGCGGGATCGCCGCTCCGGCTCGAGGAGCTCGTGCTCGTACCCGGTTTGGTTCACGTTCTCGCGACCTCCGTCGTCCTGCTGGCGGCCGATAGGCCAGAGACATCTGTCACTCCGGCGGTACGGCGAGCCCTGGCCGCAGTCGAGGCCGCGGTCGGGCCGCTTCGAGTTACGGTCGACCTGCGATGCTGCTCGTTTCCGCTGAGCGGGACTCAGGTGCATGCAGTAAGTCTCGTCTCGTCGTTATCAGCACGAGACGACCTGCGCCTCAGCATCCTCTTGCCGACGCGTGTACATCAGTCGGTCCGGCCATACCTCGACGGACTCCCTCCGACGGTGACGCGTTATACGACGGGGCAATCAATGGTTCCCAGACCCCAGGTCTTTCATCGGCCTTATCAACTGCTGTACGACGACGAACTCAGCGATGTCGTCGCGGCGGGAGTTCGATTCGTTCTAACTCACCAGGATCTAATACTCGATCGTGCGCCCGCATATTTTCGCTCGGAGGCTGAGTGGCATGCCTACACGTCCACCACTGCTCTGAGCCTCATGGCTGCGGATGAGGTCGTCTTCTTCTCTGAGCATGCGCGCCAGGAAGCGCTTCGTGACGGACTCGTCGATCAGGCAAAGACATCTGTCGTGCCACCCGGCACGGATCATCTCGATGACGTCGGCGAGGCGGTCATGCCGTCAGCAGTTAGTGGTCTGCTGGCATCAGGTAGGCGACCGTTTCTCTTGGTGATCGGCAACGCGTACATCCACAAGAACCGAGTCTTTGCGCTCCGATTGGCAGAAGAGCTCAGTCGGGGTTATGCCTGGGAAGGCGCTGTCGTCTTCGCTGGAGGAAAACCCGGGAGCGGTGCATCGGTGAATGACGAACGGGCTTTCCTGCACGACCACGAAGGCTTGCGCAGCAGGTTTGTCGACCTAGGGCCTGTAACCGATGCCGAGCGCCGATGGCTCTACCGTCATGCCGCGCTCGTCCTGTTTCCAACCCTCTATGAAGGTTTCGGCCTCATCCCTTTTGAGGCCGCAGCGGCTGGTACGGCGTGTGCGTACTCGGGCCGCAGTTCAGTCGCTGAGTACCTTCCGCCCGAAGGCGCGCTTCTCGATCTCGGCGATATGACCGAAACCGCCCGTCAGATTAACCGTGTCCTCGAAAGCAGTGACGCCTGCGAAAGCATCGTTGGAGCCATTCGACTCTCGGGGACACTGCTGACCTGGGCGCGCGCTGCGGAGTCGTACGTCAGCATCTACCGCCGCTCGATGACGCGCCCGGTTGGGCTTGCGCTCCTCTCAGAGCGAGGGGTAGTCGCCGGAGCCATCTCTCAGATGGCCTCGAGCGAGGCGGAACGTCGCCTTGCGATGCTCTTCAGGCGGAGCGCCGCGGTGCGGCTGATCGTAAGAGCGGTATTCGCGTCCGCGATTGCGGGGCGACGTTTCGCGCGGCGCCGCTGAACGCACTTTCGCCGTAGAGTGCGCTGGTCTCACACGGCTATTGGCGACGCAAATGCCTCGTACTTTTCGGTCACATCGTCCGGCGCTCCGAGCGCATGCATCTCTCCGCCAATGAGCAAAACAGCCCGGTCTGCGAATCGTTGCACCACCCCGAGGTCGTGCGTTACGAGCACGATGGTTCGGCCAAGAGCCCGGAATCGGTCGAAGCTCGCGAAGCACTTCTCTTGGAACGCCGCATCGCCGACTGCAAGAACCTCGTCGAGAAGCAGGATGTCGAAGTCAACCTGGACAGCGATCGCATATGCAAGTCGCAAATACATACCCGACGAAAAGTTCTTGAGCTTCTGATCGATAAAACGCTCGAGTTCTGAGAAAGCAACGATGTCGTCAAACCTCGCCCCGAGCTCGCGCCTCGTGAGACCGAGGAGTGTTCCGTTGATTCGGATGTTGTCGCGGGCTGTCAGCTCAGGATTGAAGCCGACGCCGAGTTCGATGAACGGCGACAGGAGACCGTTGACTTTCACCGTGCCGGTGTCCTGTCGATATATCCCCGCGATGATCTTGAGCAGTGTGCTCTTCCCGCTTCCGTTCGGGCCTATGATCCCGAAGAACTCACCCGGCTCGACCCGGAAGGTGACATCTTGAAGCGCGCGCTGCTCTTCGTGGCCGTCGTGTCGGAAGGGGTGGAGGAAATACTCCTTGAGGGTAGTTCGTCGCTCGTGGGGCAGACGGAAGATCTTTGACACTCGGTCGACGTCTATGGCGGCGACGCTGGGTGTCGTAAATTCAGGCGCGCTCGGCGAACCAGGGTTCATATCGTTTGAAAAGCGCCACACCAAGCCCGAAGACGGCGAGGGCGACGCCGACCGGAATGAGACGGCCGAACTCGCCCAGGACGTCGGGTGCGGTGACGTTGTTCGCGGGTAGGTCGTCGTAGAGCACCAACGCGCGCACGTCCTGAAGAATCTGAACGAACGGATTCAGAAACACGATCTCCTGCGCCCACTGGGGAAGCAGCGCGGCCGGGTAGATGATCGGCGAGGCGTAGAACATCAGCTGGGCGGCGAGCTCCCAGACCTGACCCATGTCCCGGAACGAGATGAAGAGCGTGGCGAGTACGAGCGCGGTGCCGAGGATGAAGACGTACAGCTCCACGAGCAATGGGACCAGGAGCACCCAGTCGAGTTGCGGCTCGATGCGCTCCCAGGCGATGAATGCGACCACGACAACCAGGTTCACCCCGAAGGTCATCGCAGCTGTCAACGTCGCTGCGGTCGGAATGAGCATGCGGGGAAAGCGCATTCGCCGAAGTAGAGACTCGCGGTGGACGAGCGAGACCATGCCCTGGTTGGTGGCGTCGGAGAAGAACGAAAAGAACACGATTCCAACAAGGAGCGAGACGGCGTAGAACTCCGAGACGGATCCGAGCTTGAAGATGCGCGTGAAGACCAAATAGAGGACGGTGAAGAGCGTCAAGGGCTTGACGACGGACCAGACGTAGCCAAGCGCGGAGCCCGCATACTTGAGCTTGAACTCCGCAAGCACGATGACCTGCAGAATTCGCAGGCGGTGCCCGATCCCGCCGGGACGCGGTGCGTGCAGGATGCCGGTCGCCTCGACCACGGCCCGCTAGGGTAGCTGAGCGAGGCGGCCGACCCTCCGCTGGGAAGCTGCTCCAGCGCGGCTGTCAGCGTGCCGGCGGCGCCTCGATGCATCACCGAGATCCGCGCGCCGAGGTAGCTCTCGAACGCCAGCGAGGCGTGCTCGTCGCGGGAGGGCGATACGGCGGCCGGGCTCTACGACCAGTCGCTCGAGCGGCTGCCCCACCTGTCGCCACTCGAAGCGCTGCCGACGCGCGGCGACGCGTTCACTCGCGGCTCGGCGGATCCCGTCGTCGAGCAGAGTTCCGAGGGCGGCAACCCACGCAGCGACGTCCTCTGCGGGAAGCGAAGCGCCGAGTCCCTCTTGCTCCACGAGGTCTCCGAGCACGTCCCCTCCCGTCGTTGCTATGGGCAGTCCCGCCCACAGGTAGTCGAGCAGGCGCGTTCGGAAGGCGAAGTGCGTCTCCAGGTTGTCGAAGTGCGCCGAGACGCCCACGTCCACTTCGGAAAGCCACGCCCGGCGCTGCTCGTACGGCACCCATCCCGTTGAAGACGACATTCGTGCCGTGCACACTGAGGTCGCGCGCGAGAGCGACGGCGCTCTTGGCCATAGTCGTCTCCGCCACCCGGCCGTTCGGCCTCTGCAGGCCAAGAAAGACGAGCCGGATGTCCGTCTGCGTCCGCGACAGCTCTTCCACGGCGCCGAGGACCGTCAATGGGTCCAGCTACGTCCGGAGCCCGCCTCCCCAAACCAGGATCTGCGGCGCTCGTCCACCAGGGAAGCACTCCTCGAAGCACGGGATCGCCCACCTTCGGTGGCGACGACTCGATTCCGAAGGGAACGACGTCGATCAGGTGCCGAAACGACGGATCGCGCGCTCCTCCTGATTCAGACGGCCCAGCGCCCCCAGAGCTCCCAGCGAGAGGTCGCGCTGGCGTTCGCTCGCGCAGACGAGGGCATCGCCCGTGCGAAGAACCGTCTCGAGCACCAGCCGCTGGCGGATGAGCTGGAGGTCGTCACGCGCCTCCACTGGACGTCCGCGTGCGGCCGCCATGAGTTCGTGAGGCACGTGGTCGTAGAGGTCGTAGACGACCCGCACCTCAGAGCCCGCGAGCGAAACCATGGCCGAGGAAGGAAGCCGCTGTGCGACGACCGCGTCGTGTGCGAGGGCCAGAGCGATCGTGCCGCGGGCATCGTGGGCGCCGAGACGGGTCGACGTGACCCGTCGATCGGTGTGTCGACCTCGTACGGGCTGGCGAGCGTCACCGCCAGCCCGCGGTGTGCGAGCTCGCGGGCGAGGTTGAGCGCTCGAATAGCCGGGCCCGCCATGCGCTCGCCGACGCGGTCGGCCGTGACGACGAGCACACGGCGGCTCGTAGGGCCGGCGCTTCTACGTTGATGCAAGAAGGCGACGTCATCATTGCGCCTCGCGTCCCGCGGCGAACCAGCGCCGAATCTGCGAGGGCGAAGTCGTCTGGCATGCCTTGATCTCGCGCCGTTTGTCAAGTGCGCTGGGGAAAGCCCCCAGGAATCGCCACAGGGCGATCGCGGTGTCGCGAGGAGCGAAGACGAGGTTGTAGCCGACGACGAGCGCCTCGCGGCCCAGGATATGGGGAAGATCGCGCACGAGGTTCGCGAGATCATCGTTCTTCACGAGGATCAGCCACTGGTTCTTCATTGAGTTCATCCGGACATGGCGCGGCTTTCGCTTCTCGTTCTCGTGGAACTCGCGGAGACCGCGCCGATACGCCGTGCCCGCGAGGCCGTGACTCGTCCGTCCGTGGTGTGCTATCGCGCTCGGGACGTACCAGCACTCCCAACCCGCAAGCCGGAACCGCCACGAGAGATCGATGTCCTCCTTGTACATGTGAAAGCTCTCGTCCAGGTACTCGCCGCCTACCTTGACTGACTCGAGCGCCTCTCGTCGTGCGACGAGTGCGGCTCCGCTGACGCCGAAGACTTGTTCCTCATGCTCGAACTGCCCGATGTCCTTCTGGTTCTCGCCACGGTCGACAACCCGTCGGTTGCGGCCGATGGTCAGCCCTGTCGTGTCGATGACGTCGGTTTCCCGGTTGCGCTCCAGCTCGTACCTGAGGATTTTCCCCGTTGCGCAGCCTGCTCGGGGATGCTCCTCGAAGAATCGAACGAGCGCGTCGAGGTAGCCGTCGGCAACGAAAAGGTCCGAGTTCGCGAAGAAGACGAGCTCGCCTGTTGTTGCCTCGATGCCTGCGTTGATCGCCGTGCTGAACCCTGCCCCGTGTGCGAGCTCGAGCACCCGCACTCGCGCATCTCGAAGGGCCTCGACGAAGCCGCGGACGTATTCGGACTGCCCCGAATCGTTGTTTACAACGACGACTTCGAGGTCGCACCTCGAGCCATCGAGGGTGCGCGGCAGGGATCGCTCCAGCAAGTGAAGGTCCCGGTAGCAAGGCATGAGGACGCTGACCAGCGTTCTCATCGCACGTTCGCCCACGCCTACGTGCTCGAGATCCGTGGTCTCCGAATCGCGCTCACGAGGAGCGAGAGGACGAGCTTGACGCCGATTCCCGCGTAGACCACCCCGTTGAGCAGCGGGTTTTGCACGCCCGCGTAGTGCTTTCTGTAGAACCGCAGCATCCCGTAGTGGAAGGCGTAGTTGAGACGCGAGCTGCGGAACCTCCCACTCGTCCCGCCCTTGGTGTGTACGACCGTGACGTCGGGCTCGAACCAGGTCGTCCAACCGGCCTGTTTGAACCGGTAGCAGAGATCCAGGTCCTCCATGTACATCCAGTAGCACTCGTCGAACAGGCCGACCTCGTCGAGCGCCTTTCGACGCATCAACATGAAGGCGCCGTTCACGGCATCGACGGATCCTCGGTCGACGGCCGGTGCACGGTACTGGGATAGCGACGCGGGAGCGCTGTCGCGTCGTCCGATGCCCGTGAAGTGCCCCAGCGCGCCGAGGGGAGTCGGAAACGCGCGTCGCGCTGCGTGGTCGAACGTGCCGTCCTCGAGCTCGAGGCGACAGCCGGCGATGCCTACGGACGTGTGCGAGTCCATGAGGCCGAGCATGTGGTCGAGCGCTCCGGCGGTTACGCGCGTGTCGGGGTTGAGCGCGAGAACGTACGTGCTCGTCCCGCGCCGGATCGCAAGATTGTTGGCCGCGGCGAAGCCGACGTTGCGCTTCGAGGCGATGAGCTCGACGTAGGGAAACCCCGACCGGATCAACTCGATCGTGCCGTCGTTCGATGCATTGTCCACCACCCACGTTCGAGCTCCACTCGACGCCGGATACTCCTCCAACGACTGAAGACATCTCCGAATCAGCCCCCGCGAGCGGTGCGAGACGATCACGATGTCGAGGACCGGATTCGTCATCCGGCGGGAGTGTACTTCCGGCATCGCCCCGGGCGGGGGCACCCGCCGGAGGGTTGGGACGCCCGAAGCCGAAGCTACTATGGCCCTGATGAGCCACCGCCCGCCCGGACACTGGATCATCGTCGTAGTGGGGTCAGTGGCCGTGACGGCGCTCGTCGCCGTGGGGGCGGCTACGCGCGGGGCGCCGCTCGCGCCCGCAGGTGATTTCCATGTCATCGCGGCCCGCGTGGCGAGCAGACCGCTCTCCACGGGCGTTCTCGATCCGCCGTCGCTCGGCGGTTCACAGGGTGCGATCGCGTACCGGAAGCTACGCCGCACAGGAGCCCGGTTCGTCCGCATGCACGTGCTCTGGGAGCGGGTTGCTCCCGCCGGGGAAACCCGGCCGACGGGCTTCGATGCTCGGAATCCCGGTGATCCTCGGTACCGGTGGGCTCAGACCGACAACGAGGTGAGGCTGGCGGTGCGGAACGGTTTCGCGCCGATCGTCTACGTGCAGACTGCTCCGGCCTGGGCCGAGAACGGCAGGCCGTTGCGCGCCAACGACGGGCCCGTTCGGCCGAGTCCGACGGCGCTCGCCGACTTCGCCACCGCTCTGGCCAACCGGTACAGCGGAGCCTTCGGCGGCCTTCCGCGCGTGCGGTATTGGCAGGTGTGGAACGAGCCGAACCTCAACATCCAGCTCATGCCGCAGTTCGTGGACGGGAAGCCTGCTTCACCGGAGTGGTACCGGGCGATGGTGAATGCGATGGCCGGGGCGGTGCACGCCGTTCGTCGCGACAACGTCGTAATCGCGGGCGGTCTCGCACCGTTCGGAGGCGACAGCAACGACCCGTCCGGGGGCAACGTGCCGGAACAGGAGCGGATCCGCCCTCTCCAGTTCATGCGCGAGCTCCTGTGCATGTCCGCGGGTGCCAAGCCGAGGGCGACGTGTGCGGCAAAGACGGAGTTCGACGCGTGGGCGCACCATCCGTACACGTACGGGGGGCCGACACACGATGCGTTCCACCCCGACGACGTCTCGCTCGGCGACCTCGGCGAGATGCGGTCTCTCCTGACGGCGGCGGCCAAATCCGGACACGTCAGGTCGCGCGGCGGGCCCGCGTTCTGGGTGACCGAGTTCAGCTACGACTCCAAGCCGGCAGACCCCAAGGGATTGGCTCCGGAGCTGCACGCGCGCTGGGTCTCCGAGGCCCTGTACCGGATGTGGAAGGAGGGCGTGAGTCACGTCACCTGGTTCCTGCTCAGGGACGAGCCCTTTCCTGACGGCATGTTCCAGTCGGGTCTCTATCTGCGAAGCTCGAGCGGGATCGCAGGCGACCGGCCGAAGCTTGCGTTGCGCGCGTTCCGGTTCCCGTTCGTGGCCTTCTGGGAGCGAAGCGGGTCTATCTCTTACTGGGGCCGGACGCCGGCCGGGGTGAGAAAGAGCGTCGTCGTGGAGCAGAAGGCTGGCGGTGGCTGGCGCAGCGTCGCCGAGCCCTCCGTCGATCGCTACGGGATCTTCGTGGGGCGGATCATCGACGTAAGGGGCTCGGGTACGCTACGCGCTCGGCTCGCGAACGGC
>Ga0183260_10003060_pt1 | contig 13559 bp, 13 predicted proteins | sample AntDrymUQ4972206_2_FD_129768 | JGI IMG/M metagenome (GOLD analysis project Ga0183260, IMG submission 129768) | Polar desert sand microbial communities from Dry Valleys, Antarctica - metaG UQ497 (22.06) (version 2) (version 2) | ecosystem: Environmental > Terrestrial > Soil > Desert | place... | reverse complement strand
GGTGACTTCGAGCAGGCCGCCGGGGTTCGGGCCAACGCCGAGGTCACCTACCTCGGGGTGCACTACGGCCGGGTGTCCGGTGTCGAGCGCGCGGGCGACGGTGTGCACATGACCATGAAGATCGACGAGGGCAAGGAGATCCCGGCCGGCGCCATCGCCCGGGTGTTCCGCAAGTCGGCCATCGGCGAGCCCTACATCGACTTCGTCCCGCCGGAGTCCTACACGCGGGCCAGCGACCTGATGATCGAGCCGGGCGACAACGTCCCCCAGAGCCGAACCACCGTGCCGCTCGAGTTCTCCGAGCTGCTCCGCTCGGCCAGCGCCCTCATCTCCAGCATCGAGCCTGAGGCCGCCGGCGGCCTGCTGCACGAGCTGTCCCTCGCCCTCGACGGCCGGAGCGAGTCCCTGCGCACCCTCACCACGTCCTTCGACGAGATCACGGCGTCCTTCGTCACCCGCACGGACCAGCTCGACCGCCTGGCCGACAACAGCACCCGCCTCACCAAGGTGTTCGCCGACCACCGCCTGAGCCTGAGCCGCTCGCTCGAGAACCTGCGCACCGTCTCCCAGACGCTGCGCGACGCCAACGGCGACACGCAGGTGCTGCTCGACGTAGGACCCGACTTCCTCGGCACCACCGCCGACCTCGTGGCGGACCAGAAGCGCAACCTCGACTGCCTGTTGAACGACCTCGGCACCGTCATCACGCGGCTGGGCCAGGACGGGCCCATCAACGATCTCGCCGGCACCATCCGGAACGGTCCCACCGGCTTCGGGTACGTGGCCCGCTCGGTGGACCAGGAGGCGGACGGCCCGTGGATCCGGGTCAACCTCCTCGCCCCCGTCGACGCACCACCACCCCCGACCTACAACCCGCCCAAGTCGCTGCCCATCGTGCCGACGGTCTCGCCCTGCGCATCCACCCTGGCCGCCTACGCCGGCGCGCCCTTCACCCCCTCGGGCACCGCCCCGTCCACCGGCGCCGGGCTCGGGTCCGGCACCGACGCCGCCGCCTCGACAGCTGCGGCCAGCTCCGGCTCCAGCTCTGCGGGGGCCGGCACGGCCGCTGAACCCGACGCCGGGCCGTTGGCGGCCACCGGTGGCGAACCCGTGCTCGCCCTTGCCCTGTGCCTGCTCGCCGGCGCCATCGCCACGTGGCGGCTGCGCGCCGCATGACCGATCTTCAGGCCAGCGAGGCGCTCGTCACCGAGGTGCCGAGGCGCCGTAACGCCGCCCTCGTCCTGGCCACCAGCCTGGCGGTGGTCTTCGCGATCGCGGCGGTCGTCCTGGCCGTGATCGCCGCCGGCGGGGGAGAGAGCGACGACCGGCTCGAGGACGTCCGCCGCACGGCGGGGCAGTTCGGTGAGGCGCTCGTCACCTACGACCACGAGGATCCGGAGGCGCACCGATCGGCCGTGCTGGCGCTATCCACGGGCGCGTTCCGCCAAGAGTACGAGGATGCCTTCGACCAGGGCCTCTCCCAGATCATCACGGAGGTGGAGGCCACCTCCGCCGGGTTCGTGAAGGACGTGTACGTGTCCGAGCTGGACGCCGAGCAGGCCCAGGCCATCGTCGTCGTCGACATCGAGCACTCCGGATCGGGCGGTCCCCAGACCCTCTACGACGTCTACTTCCGCTTGACCTTCGTCGAGGTCGATTCGGCGTGGAAGGTCGATCAGGTGACCGACCTGAACTTCGATGCCGGCGTTGCGCCCCCCGACGGGAGCGACACGACGACCGCGCCGTCGGTACCCTGACGCCCCCCACCCGCGGACCCCTGGCCGGTCTTGCGCGGCGCCAGCAGCGCGAGCCTATGATCCCGCCGCTACCGCCCCCCGACCCCCCGGCTGCGAGGACTGGCATGCCTGACGACGATCTCATCGAAGAGGAAGACGCCCTCGATGAGGAGCTGGAGGAACCCGAGGATGCCCCGGTCGACCTCGGTGACGACGAGGACGAGCTGCCGGTCGACGTGCTGGACATCGAGGCGGACGTGGAGGTCGACGAGGTCGAGGATGTCGACGATCTCGAGGGCGGTGACGAGGACGCGCCGATGCCGGTGAAGGCGAAGAAGGACGACGACGAGGGCGATGAGGACGAGGACGAGGAAGACGATCCCGACGACGTCGAAGCCGACCTTGACGCCATCCTGAAGGACCGGATCGCCGCCGCCGAGGAGGAGGAGGACGAGGAGGAGGTGGCCGCCGAACCCGACGATCGGGCCGACGGGACGGGACGGGTCGCCCCGAAGCGCCCCGGGGAGTTCGTCTGCCAGTCCTGCTTCCTCGTCAAGCACCCCTCGCAGCTGGCCGACGAGAAGCGCCAGCTCTGCGCCGACTGCGTCTAGCCGAGGAGAGAAGGACATGCCCTACAGGAGCATCGTGGTCGGAACCGACGGCTCATCGACCGCCGAGCGGGCGGTGGCCCAGGCCGCCGCCCTCGCCAGCGACGAGGGAGCCCGACTGGTGATCGTGTCGGCGTACATCCCGGGGGAAGGGCCGACATCGTCCATGTCTGCCGACGACGTGCCGAGCGACATCCGCTTCACGCTCACCGATCGGGTGCAGGCCGAGGCGCTGGCCGAGCGGGCCCGGGCCCTCGCCCGAGAGGCGGGGGCACCGAAGGTGGTCGTGCAGGCCCTGCCCGGAGATCCGGCCGGCGTCATCCTCGCGGCGGCCGCCGACTTCGCGGCCGACCTGATCGTGGTCGGCTCGAAGGGCCTGACCGGCCGCTCCCGCTTCCTCGGCAGCGTGGCCGCCGCGGTCGGCCACCACGCGCCGTGCGATGTGCTGGTGGCCCACACCACTAAGGTCGATGCGTGAGCGAGCCATCTGACAAGACTCCCGCCGAACAGGCGGTGGAGCACGCCGTCGAGCTGTTCGTGTACGCCCCGATCGGGCTGCTGTTCGAGGGGGCGTCCCTGCTCCCGCAGCTGGTCGAGAAGGGCAAGAACCAGGTGTCCATGGCCCGGATGATCGGCAGGTTCGCCGTCGGCCAGGGCAGGACCGAGGCCACCAAGGCGGCCGGCAAGCTGCAGGACCAGGCCGCGGGGGTGCTGGACTTCCTCGGCGACTCCGTGACCCCGCTCCCGACCGACCTGCACGAGGTCGACGTCCCGGCGGCGTCCGAGCCGGCGGAGCCGGTCGCCAAGGCCAAGGCGCGCAAGCCGAGCAAGGCGGCCGATCGTCAAGCTCGCAAGCCCGCCGTCAAGGCGACCCCGGCCCCGAGCCTCGCCATCCCCGACTACGACGGGCTCTCCGCCTCCCAGGTCGTCAACCGCCTGGCCGGGCTGTCCGCGGTGGAGCTGCGCGCCGTGCAGGCCTACGAGACCGCCAACCGCGGTCGCAAGACCATCCTGTCGAAGGTCGCCCAGCTCCAGAGCACGTGATGTCGCCCTCCGCCGAGGAAGGCTGCCGCCCGGCCACCGACGCCGACCTGCCCCGGCTGGCCGAGCTGGCCCGAGCCGCCATCGATGAGCTGCGCGCGGGGCGCGGAGGAGAGGTGTGGTCCCGCCACGCGGCCCGACGGGACCCGTTGTCCGAGGAGCTGGCCAACCAGGTCCTCGCGCCGGACCACCAGGTCCTGGTCGGTACCATCGACGGCACGGTCATGGGTTACGGCGTTGCGAAGGTCGAGGTGCTGGCCGATCAGGGCCGCCTCGGTGTCGTGACCGACCTCTACACCGACCCGGGGTGCCGCGAGCTGGGGATCGGCGAGGTCACGATGCAGGCCCTGGTGGACTGGTGCGGTGATCAGGGGTGCTTCGGTGTGGACAGCCTGGCGCTGCCCGGCGACCGGCACACCAAGAACTTCTTCGAGTCCTTCGGCTTGGTGGCACGCGCCATCATCGTCCACCGGCGCCTCACGTGAGTCCGGTGCTCGGCGTGGGAGCGGTCGTGGTCGACCACGACCGTCTGCTCCTCGTTCGACGGGGCCGGGGACCGGCCCAGGGGGAGTGGTCGGTCCCCGGGGGGAAGGTCGAGCACGGCGAGGCCCTCATGGAGGCGGTCACCCGCGAGCTGCGGGAGGAGACCGGCCTGGACGGCGTGTGCGGCCCGCTGCTCGGCTGGGTCGAACGGGTCGACGGAGACCTCCACCACGTCATCCTCGACTTCGAGGTGACCCTCGTCGGCGAGGATCAGGCGAGGGCGGGCGACGACGCCGCCGAGGTGGCCTGGGTGGAGCTCCACGAGGTCGCCGAGCTCCACCTCGTCGACGGCCTCGCCGAGCTCCTCAGGGACCACGACATCATCACAACCTTCACGTAGCGGAGGTCTAGCGGCCCTTCCAGACCGGGGGGCGCTTCTCGATGAAGGCGGTCAGACCCTCGGAGAAGTCCTCGGAGCTCATCGCCACCCCCATCCCTTCCATCGACATCTTCCAGCCGACGTCGTCGGGGGCGTTGGTGGCCTCCAGCACGATCTTGCGCGACTCGCGGACGGCCACCGGTGCGTTGGCGCAGATCTGCTCGGCCAGGGCGACGGCCTCGTCGAGCGCCTGACCCGACTCGACCAACCGGTTGACCAGCCCGAAGTGGTGGGCACGGGTGGCGTCGATCGGGTCGCCGGTGAGAGTGAGCTCCATGGCGATGTTCAGCGGGATCTTGCGTCCGAGCCGGAACAGCCCACCGGCGCCGGCCACCAGCGAGCGCTTCACCTCCGGTATGCCGAAGGTGGCGGTGGTGGAGGCCACCACCAGATCGCAGGAGAGCACGATCTCGGTGCCCCCGGCCAGGGCAGGCCCGTCCACGGCGGCGATGATCGGCTTGGTGCGCTCCCGCTGGACGAGGCCGGCGAAGCCACCCTTCTTGGTGGCCAGGCCACCGGCGTTGCCAGAGTTGATCTCCTTCAGGTCGGCTCCGGCGCAGAACACCGGGGGCACCCCGGTGATGATCCCCACCCACGTGGCGTCATCCGCCTCGATCCTGTCGATGGCGTCCTCGATCCCCTGGGCCACCTCGCCGTTCACGGCGTTCCGGGCCTCGGGGCGGTTGATGGTGATGACCGCGAACGGTCCGCGCTGCTCATAGTCGACGGGCATGGCGGGCACGTTAGCGAACCGCCGGTAGCCTCCAAGAGCCGCCCGACGACACCTAGCGACGCCATGGGAACCCACGAGCCAGCCCGGCACCTCCAGTGCCCCTTCTGCGAGACCTACGAGGTCGAACGCCTCTACCTCGCCTCCCTGCGGCTCGACTCCTGCGCCTGCGCCTCCTGCGGTGCCCGCTGGGACGAAGACCCGGCCACGGGGGAGTACCGCGGTCGGGGTTTCGAGGTCGGCGGACTTCGTCCGCCTCCCTCGAGCTAATCCTCCGTCGTCGGAAGCGGAGCTTCCTCGACGGGCTCTGAGGTGCTCGCCTCCGGCTCGCGCTCGGGCGTCCTCGGAGGCGGAGCCTCCTGCGGCGCATCCCCGGGGGGAGACCCCCCGGACCCCCCAGCGGCTTCGCCGGGCCGCACGTCCTCCGACGGCATCGACGCTTCTTCAGGCACGGGCGCGGGTTCCGGCGCCGGCTGCTCGGCGGCGGGCTGCTTCTTGGGGGGGCGGTCGGGCTGCTGGGCGGGGGGCTTCTTCTTGGGGGGGCGCCGGCGCTCGGTCTTGGGGCGGGGGGCGCGGCGGTCGGGGGTGATCTCGAAGATGTGGGCGATCTTCGGGATCCGGGTGCCCAGGCGGGCGATGGTGGATCGCACGTCGGCGTGGAGGTCCTTGGGGAGCGAGGTGGGGATCACCTTGTCACGGACCGGGGCGAAGGCGAGGGCTTCGAGGACGGCGACCCAGCGCTCGGCGGGAGCGTCGTCGGTGAGGGCGGCGCCCGCCCCCTCGGTCAGCTTGGTGAGGAGCTCGGCCGGCAACGGCGAACCCGCCTTTGGGGGGCGCGAGCTGAGACGGAGAGCTCGCACGATGCGACCGACCTCGACGGTGGCGGTGAGCTCGGCCAGCCACGCGGTGTGCTCGGCCTCGGCCCGGGCCGCCAGCCCCTCCCGGAGGGCCAGGGCCAGCGCCCGGGTCTCGTCGTCCTTGGCGGCGGCATCCGCGGTCGACACGACCGATCGCAGGTCTCGCAGGTCGAGGACCTCGAGGTCCCGCTGGGCGGCCTCGGCCCGGTCGTGCCACTCTGCGGTGCGCACCTTCGGCACCAGGTTCTCCGCCAGCTCGAGGAGCGGCCCGGCGGGGATGGCGCTCTCACCGGCCGCCGTGCGCTCCGCGTTCTGCTTGTCGATGGCCTGTCGGACGGCGGGAAGCCCGCCCAGCACGACCTGGTCGGCGATCGGACGCTGCTCCTCGGGGAGCGACTCGAGGAGCGCGGTGCGATGGGCCTTGCCCGCTCGCAGGCGCTTGGCCTTGGGCCGCTCGACGACGGGCACGGGGGGTGCTTCCGGGCGGGCACGACGGGGCGGTCGGTCGTTGCCGGGCGGTCGATCCTTGCGCTCCGCCCGGTCCTTGGGCTCGGGGCCATCTTTGCGCTCGGGACGACCCTTCCGCTCGGGGCGATCCTTCCGCTCGGGCCGGTCGCCTCGCTCATCATCACGGCGCGGCCCGCGGGGACCCTCGCGCCGGGGGCCGCCATCGTCCCGGCTCCTCGTCGCAAGGGTGGTCGTCACCAAGGGCTCGTCCTTGGCCTCCGCCAGCAGCTCGAGGCGCTCGGGTTCCTGCCGAGCACCCTTGGGGGGCAGTACTCCGGTGATCTCGATGCCGTCGACGAAGAACTCGGCGTCGGCGCGCAGCACGTCGCCCACCTTGGCGGCCTGGGGCAGGAGGGTGCTTCCCACGGTGCCCTTCGGGGCCTTGGCGCCGGCGGCCCGCCACGTCCAGCTGCCGTCGTCGCGCGAGCTGGTGAGCTCGATCTCGATCCTGCGGGGCATGGGGACGTGGCTCCGGTGCAATGGCCCAGGGGGCGGGACGGGCGCACCACCGTACTCAGGCCGTCAGCGCCTGGCCCAACCGTCTGGGCGCGCCGCTCGCTCGGCGACCGTGGCCGGCAGCGAGCCTCCGGCGATGTCCGCCAGCGTCGTCGTCTCGAGCACCTCGCGCAGGGCCACGCGGGTTGCGACCCAGACGCGCTGGAGGTCCGTGGCAGCACCGGAGTAGACGACCTCCTCGGGCGGGGTGCCGTGGACGTCAGCCAAGGGGCCCTCGACGGCGCGGATGACGTCCGCCACCGTGACCTCAGCCGCCGGTCGGGCCAGCCAGTACCCGCCCTCGGATCCGCGCTGGCTCCCGACGATCCCCGACCGGCGGAGCTCGGCCAGGATGCCCTCGAGGAAGCGGGCCGGGATCGACTGGGCGACCGCCACCGCCTCGCCCTTCATCGGCGTCCGGTGGCCGTTGACGGCGGCGTGGGCGGCCAGCTCCGACGCGGCCCGGACCGCGTAGTCCACCTTGGCCGTGATGCGCATGCGGGCCTCGCCCTCAGACGGCGCCGCAATCGAGGGTCGTCATCGGTGCGACGCTAGTGGCCATAGGGTGACCGCATGGCTGTGACGGAGGTGGTGCCGGGGCCGCCGCTGCCCCTCGGTGAGCGGATCGAGCTCGCCGGCCGGGGCACCACGTTCGTGCGCAGCGTGGCGGGACCGCCGGGCGCGACCACGGTGCTCCTGCTGCACGGCTGGATCGCCAGCGGGGGACTGAACTGGTTCAACGCCTTCGCACCCCTCTCGAGGCGCTACAACGTCATCGCCCCGGACATGCGTGGCCACGGCCGTGGCATCCGGTCGCGTCGCAGGTTTCGGCTGGCTGACTGCGCCGATGACATGGCGGCCCTGCTCGAGCACCTCCACACCGGCCCGGTCATCGTGGTCGGGTACTCGATGGGCGGCCCGATCGCCCAGCTGCTCTGGCGCCGTCACCCCGAGCTCGTGTCGGGCCTGGTGCTGTGCGCCACGTCCTACCGGTTCGTCACGGGCATGCGCGAGCGCTTCATCTTCAGCTCCATGATGGCCACCGCCATCGGCACCACTCGCACCGGGGAGCTGTTGAGCCGGGCTCCTGCCGCCTCCATGCGACGGTGGCGACCGAGTGGTCAGGTCGGGTCGCCTCAAGCCCCCCGGCCGGCCAACCTTCGCGCCTGGGCGGCAGAGGAGATGCGGCGCCACGACTCGGTGAAGATCATGGAGGCCGGGCACGCCATCGGCAGCTACAACGCCCGTCGGTGGATCGGCGACGTCGACGTTCCAACGACGGTGTTCGTGACCGAGCGGGATCGGGCCATCGACCCGCGCGAGCAACGGAAGCTGGCCGAGGCCATCCCCGGTGCCGTGGTGCAGTCGCACGACGACGGCCACGTGGCCTGCGCCAAGCGCGAGTTCGGGCCGGCCCTGGTGCGGGCCGTCGACTCGGTGCGATCCCGCCTCGACGCCACGCCACCGCTGCGCGCCGTCCGTTAGGGCCGTGACGGGGCCGATCGGTCAGTAGGGCTCGCAGAGCTTGCAGGGTGTGAGGCCGTCGCCGGCCGTCACCTGTCTCAGGCCCGTCTTGCCGGCCACCACCACGCAAGCGGGCCGGTGGCCCATCGAGCCGCGCGCCGTGGCCACCACCACCTCGAGCTCGGGGCGATGGCCGTTGGCCGACACGGCCGTCCCGACCCGCCCCTCACCCTGACGGACGACCTCGTCCTGCAGTCGTTGGAGGGCCTCGAGCATGGCGACGGACTGGACCCGGTGCTCCTTCACGAGCTGGGTGAGCCAGTGGGCGAAGTAGAAGAACGAGCCGAGGAAGACCAACGCCAGACCGAGCACCCCGCCGGAGATCAGATAGGACATCTGCTCGAACAGGAACGGCGTCTGCGACACCCCCAGGTAGCCGAGCAGCACCAGCACGAGGCCGAGCGGGGCGACGATGCCAGCCAGCACGAGCAGGATGCGCTCGCTCAGCTGGAACGTCGCCCCGCCGATCCGCAGGCTGCGCACCCCGTCGGAGAAGCGCTGGTCCCTCTGCTCCTGCTCGGCCGGCGCCAGGGTGTGAGCGGCGACCGGGACCACCGACGCCTCGAGCGCCACCGCCTCGGCATCCACGTCATCGTGGGCGGTGAGGGCGTGGCTTCGCTTGGTGGTCACGTCGGCCTCCCAGTCGGGGGTCGGTCGTGCCCCGTCGGACAGCCGGAGGACACGGGGGCGAGGACGTCGTCAGCCAGCTTGGTGCTGCCCACGCCGAAGAGCGGTGAGAGCAGCAGGGCGGCCAGCACGAGCAGCGCCGGGATGGCGCCGTCGAAGACCCTCGATGCATCCTCAGCCGCATCGAGGGAGGTGCCGCCGCCGCCCCCGCCGGTCGCGGCAGGGATGTCGGGCAGGGGGGTGTCGAAGCCGGGAGCGTTGAAAGACCCGGGTGTGCCCGGGACGAGGGTGCCGGGATCGATGGGGATGTCGGGCAGGGGGGCGAGGTCGGCGATGCCGAAGGGAGGGGTGGCCAGCGAGCTGACCGAGGCCGGCGCCAGGTTGAACCCGGTGATGTGGTTCTCGGCGAAGAAGGCGAGGGGGAAGGGGATGGGCCCGAGATTCGGCTTCAGCTCGTCCGGGACGCTGTTGATCAGGTCGGCGAGCTCTTCCTGCTCGCGCCCTTCGTAGGTGAGCTCGATCGACAACCCGCTGGTGGCTCGGCTCACGGCGCCGCTCTCCACCACCACGTCCTGCGGTTGGGCCACCCGGACGACGATGCCCGCCCGGGCCAGCAGGTCGTCCACCTGGGGTGTGGCCTGCGCCAGCGCTCCGGCCAGCGCGTCCTGCACCGGGGTCAGCGCGCCGGGCAGCGGCGCGGTGACCGGACCCAGGGCATCGTCGACGGGCGCCCCAGGGCCGGCCACCGGGGGTGCTTCGGTGATGACCAGCCCGCCGTCGGTGAAGGAGGCGTCGAGTCCGAGGACCCGCACGCCCGACACGCGGGTGCCGCCGTCACTGGTGCCCGCCTGGCCGTCGTGGACGGCCACGAGGTCGGTGATGATCGACTCGACGGTGAGCACGCCGCCGAGGACGTTCACGTCCCCCAGCTCCACCCGAACCCGGCTGACCGCCTTGCCCGCCTCGATGGCCGACCGGGAGACGCTCGTGATGCTGCCGATCTCGATGGCCGGAGCCGCCTCCACGGCGGGGAACGACCCGGCGGCCTCCACGCCGAGCGGGCCTGTGAGCACGCGCTGGGCGACGCCACCGGGCTGGGAGGCGTCCACCTCCGTGGGGCCGGCGGGGAAGAACGCCTCGGCCTTGATCGGGTAGGGCGGGATCTGCGAGCTATCGCCTCCGGACTGATCGATGAGGGAGGGGAGGTTGATGAGGATGCCGCCCGGATAGGCCAGCGAGGCGAGCCCGTAGCCGGTGGGGCCCGAACCGAAGCGGGTCAGCGTCTCGGGGATGGTGAGGTCGAGGATCGGGCTGCCACCCGGGAGCAGGCCCTCGATCTCGTAGGACCCCTCGATGCCGATGCCCCGGGCCTCGAGCTCGTAGGTGCCGAAGAGCTCTTCCCCGGCCACCTCGGCCGGCGCCTCTTGGGCGCGGGCGCCGGGGGCCGCCGTGCCCAGCCCCAGCAGGGCGGTGGCTCCCATCAGTCCCATCAGCGCCCTACGGCTTCGCATCCAGCACCTCCGGCTTGTTCCGCAACGAGTAGAGCAGACCGGCGAGCCCGTTCGGCTGCTTGCCCAGCGCCAGTGCCGTGACGGCGATGACGGCGAACACGAGCCCGGCGAACTCGGGCGCCTCGGACTGCACCAGCGGGAGGGCGGCGAACAGCACGCCGCCGAGCAGCGCGCCGGTCACCGTCGTGATCCCGCCGACGAAGGCGAAGAGGAAGAGCAGCACGTTGAACAGCGGCTCGAAGTCGAGCTGGCCGGCGGTGAACCCGAGCCCGCCGTGCAGCGCCCCGGCCAGGCCGGCGATGGCCGACGACAGGGCGAACACGGCCAGCTTGGTGCGGCGCACGTCCATGCCGAGGGTGGCGCAGGCGGCCTGGCTGTCGCGCATGGCGGCGAGCCGACGACCGAAGGGGCCCCGGCGCAGCGCCAGCACACCGATGGCGACCAGCGCGAACACGATGGCGCACAGCGTCGCGAAGGCCCGGTCGCCCGAGAAGTCGATGCCGAAGAGGTTCAGTCGACCCACGGTGACCCCACCGAGGCCGTAGATGCGGGTGTCCTGGAAGATGAGGGCGGCGGACACCTGGGCCAAGGCGAAGGTGACCAGCGCCAGGTAGAGGCCCTGGAGGCGGAGGGCGGGGAGGGCGATGACCACCCCGAGGGGGACGGCGATGGCGGCTGCCGCGCCCAGGCCGACGATGCTGTCGCCCCCGGCCACCTTGCCCATGGCGAAGGCGCCGAGGCCGAAGAAGACGTACTGCGCCAGCGAGATCTGCCCGGAGTAGCCGGTGAGCAGCACGAGCGACAGGATCAAGGTGGCGTACACCAGGGCGCGGGTGAGGTCGAGGAGGTTGTCGCCGGCCACGCTGGCCAGGAAGGCGACGGCGGGCACGAAGATGGCCGCCCGAACGAGGGTGGCCGGCAGCCCGGGGGCCGACGGGGTGTCCCGGCCCACGACGCGACCGACGCTCAGCTTGGCCTCGGGAAGGGCCAGCAGGACCAGGAAGAGGAAGACCCCGGGCACGCCGACCTGGAGGTGGTTCCACAGCTCCGTGGTGGGGAAGGCGATCGGTGCGTAGCCCTGCACCAACCCGAGGGTGATGGCGCCGGCGAAGGTGAGCACGAGGCTCTTCAGCCGTCCGAAGACGGCGGCGCCGTAAGCGGCCAGGACGAAGAAGGTGAGGTTGACGGCGTCGAGCTTGCCGGCGGTGGGTGAGTACAGAACGCCAGCCAGGGCCGCCAGCATCGACCCGAGGATCCAGCTGGCCCGGGCGATGGTGACCGGTGGGGCACCGGTGAGGGCGGCCAGGTCGGGGTTGTCGACCACCGCCCGCATGGCCACGCCGAGGCGGGTGGAGCGCAGCAGGTAGCGCAGGCCGATGGCCACCCCCACGGCCACCACGAAGAAGAGGACGTCATCCCATCGGACTCGGGCGCCGAGGATGGACACCGTGTTGTCTCCGAAGAGGTAGGTGGGGGTCTGCGCCTCGCCGTCGCTCTGCAGGGTGTACTGGACCACCCCGATGAGCAGGATCGTGAGGGCGATGGTGACCGTGAGGGTGGTGCCGGGCGGTGCCCCCCGGAAGCCCCGCATGATGCGCTCGAGCGTCAATCCCACCAGGGGCGCCACGATCCCGAGCACCAACAGCAGGCCGATGGGCGCGGGGAGCCCGATCTCGGTGCGCAGGTTGTAGAAGAGGAAGGCGCTCACCATGCCCACCGCGCCGTGGGCGAAGTTGAAGACGCCGGTGGTGGTGTAGGTGAGGACGAGACCGGACGCGGCGATGGCGAACACGCACCCGCCGCTGATCCCGATGAGGGTGAACTCGAGGAACGACGACAGCGACCCGGCGCCGTCGTAGGCCCGGCTGAGCAGCAGCAGGGCGGCGGCGGTGCCGACGACCACGTTGATGGCCATCTGGCGGTCGGTCCGCAGGTGACCGACGACCGTGCTCAGCACTGGAAGCCCTGGCCCGGGAAGGTCTTCACCCACCTCCCGCCCTTCACCTCGATGACGTGGAAGCACTTGGGCTGCTGCTTCTGAGCCGGGTTGATCCCGCCGACCAGCCCGTCACCGGTGTAGTTGGTGACCTTGCGCATCTGCTCGAGGATCGCCGCCTGGGTCGGGTCGGGTCCGGCGGCCCGGAGGGCGTCGACGAACAGGTCGGCGGCGACCCAGCTCAAGATGGCGAAGAAGTCGGGATCGTCCCCAGGGGCCGTCCGCTCGTACCAGGTCTTGAACTCCTGGATGGCGGGGGTACCGTCCTCGGGCACGGCGAAGATCAGGCCGATCTTGGTGCCCTCCGCCGCATCGCCGGCCTGCTGGAGGAACTTCTTGCCGTAGGTCTGGGCACCGTAGAAGGGCACCTTGGGGAGGTAGCCGATGTCCTTGAAGGCCCGGGCCAGGTTGGAGATGGCCCCCACCTCCGCCACCGTGATGACGATGTCGACGCCCTTCTCCTGCATGTCGGTGGCCTGGGAACGGAAGTTGGTGGCGGTGGGCGCCACCGGGTACTTGGCGATGACCGGGATGCCGGCCTTCTGGAAGTCGATCTCGTAGTTCTTCGACTGGTTCACGCCGGTGGCGACGTCTTGGTAGAAGATGGCCGCCTTGGACACGCCGTGGGTGCTCTTGAAGTAGGTGAGTATTTTGGTGGTGCCGTTCCCGGCTCCCGGCGTGGGGTCGATCGGGTTGGGGGAGAAGTTGTTCTTGGCCGCGGTGCGCGGGGCGGTGGTCGTGAGGGAGATGTCGGCCACGCCCTTGGCGTCGATCACCGGCGCGCCACCGTCGTCCACCACCGAGGTGCTGCCCACGAAGGCGATGACCTGCCCAGACAGCTTCTCGGTCTCGGCGCGGTTGTTGGCGGCCTGGAAGCGGTCGTCGGCCTCAACGAGGGTGAGCTTGCGGCCGCACACGCCCCCGGCGTTGTTCACCATGTTGAAGTAGGCCTTCACGCCGTTGACGCCCGTCTTTCCGAACCCGGGCACGAGACCGCTGATCTGG
>Ga0183260_10003059_pt1 | contig 13562 bp, 12 predicted proteins | sample AntDrymUQ4972206_2_FD_129768 | JGI IMG/M metagenome (GOLD analysis project Ga0183260, IMG submission 129768) | Polar desert sand microbial communities from Dry Valleys, Antarctica - metaG UQ497 (22.06) (version 2) (version 2) | ecosystem: Environmental > Terrestrial > Soil > Desert | place... | reverse complement strand
TCGGCAGCGGGTACGCGCGGACCCACACCTCGCGGTCGTCGACGCACACGACGCCGCGCTCGAAGTCGACGTCGAGGTCCATGAGGTCGCGGCAGCACTGCAGGAAGTTCCAGCGGTACGAGCGCGTGTGGAAGCCGACGATGTCGTTGGCCAGCACGCCGCGGTAGATCTCGTCGCGCATGCGCTTGGGCAGCACGCGCCAGGCGTCGGGCTGCGTCCAGGGGATGTGGATGAAGTGGTGCAGGAAGACGTCGGGGCGCGCCGCGCGGACGACGCTCGGCAGCGTGTAGAGGTGGTAGTCGTGGACCATGACGACGGGCTCCTGCTCGCCCTCGATCTGCTCGATCACCGCCTGCGCGAGGTCCGCGTTGACGACCTTGTAGCCCTCCTCCCAGGCCTCGACCTCGTTCTCGCGGATGTCCGGGGCGTTGGACAGGTCCCACAGGTAGTGCTGGATGAACCACAGCATCGGGTTGGCGACGACGTTGTAGAAGCGGTCGTAGGCGTCGGGGTCCGAGACCACGAGGCGCACCTCGAACTCGCCCGTCGGGGTGTCGACGCCAAACGCGCGGCCCGCGCGCTCGCGCGACTTGCGCACGTCGCCGTCGGTCATCGCCGACGCGATCCAGACCGCATCGCGGTGCGTTGCCAGGCCGGTCAGCGCCGTCACGAGGCCGCCGGTGCCGCGCGTGAACGAGCCGTCGACGTCGAACGTCACCGGTCCGCGGTTGGACACCAGCACGAGCGGACGCTGCGAGCGCGAGCTGCCGTTGGACTGGCGCGCCATCAGGGACGCGCGACCGCGCCGGTCTGCAGTGGGCGCGAGCCCAGCTTGACGCGGACGTTGCGTGGCTTGCCGTCGCGATAGACCTGCAACGTGACCTCCTGACCGGGCTCGAGGGTGAGCAGCGCTACGCCGAGCGCCGCCTCGTCAGCAAGCTTCTTCCCGTTGACGGCGGTGATGATGTCTCCACCCGTGGAGATGTTGCGCGCCTGGAAGCGCTGGGTGTCGGCCCCCTCGCGCAGGCCGGCGTCCGCCGCCGGGCTGTAGGCCACGACGTCCTGCACCCAGGCGCCGGTCGTGACGGGCAGGCCGAAGCGGCGCGCGAGCTGCGGGTAGATCGCCGCCGTCGCGACGCCGAGGTAGGCGTACTCGGCCTTGCGGTCCCGGCGCAGCGCGGCGAGCGTGCGCCGCACCGTGTCCGCCGGGACCGCGTAGCCGACGCCCTCGCCGCCCCCGCTCGTCGTCTGGATCTGCGAGTTGATGCCGAGCACCTCGCCCTTGCCGTTGACGAGCGGGCCGCCGGAGTTGCCGCGGTTGATCGCGGCGTCGGTCTGGATCGCGCCCGCGATCTCGAAGCCGGTCAGCGACTTGATCTGGCGATCGGTCGCCGACACCACGCCGACCGACAGCGACTGCGGCTCGCCGAACGGCGAGCCGATCGCCGCGACCGGCGAGCCGACGCGCAGATCCTGCGCGGTGCCGAGCCGCAGCGGGCGCAGCCGCAGGCCGGCCGGGTCGACCCGCAGCAGCGCGACGTCGGCGTTGGGGTCATAGCCGACGATCCGCGCGGCGACCTGGTTGCGATCGGCGAAGGCGACGTAGACCTCCTTGGCCTGACGGATCGCGCGGCCCTCGCCCGCGGTGACGACGTGGGCGTTCGTCGCGATCTCGCCGCGGCCGTTGAGCACGAAGCCCGAGCCGACGCCCTGGCCGCCGTTGCCGCCGAGCCCCGACTCGCCGGGCAGGACGCTGAACACGGTCACCACGCCGGGCGCGTCGCGGGCGTAGATCGCCGTGGGGTCGAAGGAGGTGTCGCCGGGGGCGCTGCGCACGACCTCGACGGTGGTCGTGCGGTCGACGCTCGTCACGGCGGCGCCGTCCCCGCCCGCGGCGTCTGCGCCCGCGTCGCCGTCGCCATCGCCCGACCCGCCGCAGCCGGCGGTCGCCAGCGCGACCGCCGCGAGGACGGCCGCGGCGCGCACGCTCAAGCCGGCAGCTCCAGCGCGAACGTCGTGCGGCCCTTCGCCGCGTCGACGTCGAGCGAGCCCTCCATCCGCTCGGCGAGCTCGCGCGCGATCGCCAGCCCCAGCCCGGAGCCCTGCGCGTCGTCTGACGTGAAGAACGGCTCGAAGACGCGCTCGGCCGCCGCGGTGGAGATGCCCGGCCCGTCGTCGCTGACGGCCAGCCGCACCGCGCCGTTGCGGCGCGCCGCCGACACGACGACGCCGGTGCCCGACGGGGTGTGCGTGAGGGCGTTGTCGATCAGGATCCGCAGCACCTGCGCCACCCGCTCAGGATCGCAGACGGCACCGATCCGGCCAGCGCCCAGGCGCAGCTGCAGCGTCGAGTCGTGCTTGTCCAGTGCCGGTGCGAACTCCGCGCTGACCGCACGGGTCAGCGCGCCGATGTCGGTCTCCTCGCGGCGCAGCTCCAGCGATCCGGCCTCCAGCCGCGAGAGGTCGAGCAGGTCGGTCGCGAGCTTGCCCAGGCGCGCGACCTGCTCGCGCACGCTCGCCACGAACTGGCGCCGCGTCGCGTCGTCGAGCTCCTCGTCCTCCATGAGCTCCAGGAAGCCGCCGATCGAGAAGATCGGCGTGCGCAGCTCGTGTGACGCGGTCGCGATGAACCGCCGCCGCGCGCTCTCCAACCGGGCGAGCTGCAGCTGCATGTCGTCCAGCGCACGGGCGAGCTGGCCCAGCTCGTCGTCCTTGCCCGCCGGGAAGACCGCGGTGAAGTCGCCCGATGCGACCTGGTCGGCGCCGCGCTCGAGCACCCGCACGCGGCGCGCGATCCGGTGTGACACGACGAAGCCGCCGGCGAGCGCGAGCAGCAGCCCGAGCCCGCCCGCGATGAGGATCTGGCGGCGGATCAGGTCGACGTTGCCCTGCACGTCGGCCATCGGCGCCGAGAAGACCGCGACGCGGCTGACGGTTCCCTCGTCGAGGATCGGGACGGCGACCTGGCCGAGCTCGCCCTCGCGCGAGGACTCCGCGCCGACCTCGGTGCGGCCGGTGCGCGCCGCGACGTCGGCGACCTCGAGGCGCAGGTCGGTGATGCGGTTGTCGGTGTAGGAGTCCGAGAAGATCACGAGCTGCAGCCCCTCGGTGCCATCGCCCACCGACATGAGCGTGACGCGCGCGTTCGTGCGATCGGAGATCGTCGAGACGAGGTCGTCGATCTCGTTGTCGCTGCCGTTGCTGCGCACGAGCATCGTGATCTGCGGCGTGAACGCGCGCGCGGTCTCGGCGAGCGCCTTCATCTTCTGCTCGCGCAGCGAGGACTCCAGCTGCGGCGTGACGTAGAACAGCACGGCGAGGATCGCGACCAGCGTGATCGCGAAGGAGAGGACCGTCAGCTGCGTGCGCAGCGACCCCCAGCGCATCAGCTCGGCGCGTCGTCGCGGAAGCGGTAGCCCACGCCGCGCACGGTGAACAGGTACTCCGGGTGCTTGGCGTCGAGCTCGAGCTTCTCGCGCAGGTGGCGGATGTGGACGTCGATCGTGCGCGGGTCGCGGTAGGCGGCGTCGCCCCAGATCCGCGTCAGCAGCATCTCGCGCGTGAAGACGCGGCCGGGCGCGTTGGCCAGCGCGGCGAGGATCTCGAACTCGACGAACGTCGTCTGCGCGGCCTGCCCGCGCACCGAGACCGCGCGCTTGTCGAAGTCGATCCGCAGACCGGCGACCTCGAGCGGGCCGTTGGTCGCCTCGCGCCGGCCGGCCGTGTCGTGCGGCTGCATCTCGGCGCGGCGCAGCGCCGCCTTCACGCGGCTGCGGAACTCGCGCATCGAGAAGGGCTTGGTGATGTAGTCGTCGGCGCCGATCTCCAGGCCGACGACCTTGTCGATCTCCTCCGCGCGCGCCGTCAGCATGATGATCGGCACGGTGCTGCGGGCGCGGATCCGGCGGCAGACCTCGAGGCCGTCGAGCTTGGGCAACATGAGGTCGAGCACGACCAGGTCGTAGGTGCCCTCGGAGAAGCGATCCAGGGCGGCGCGGCCGTCGGTGGCCTGCACGACGTCGTAGCCGTCCTTGCGCAGCGGATAGGACAGCAACGTCTGGATTGCGTGCTCGTCATCGACGAGAAGGATGCGGGGAGCACGATCCACCATCCCCAATAGTGTGACAACGACGATGATCGATCCGCGCATCTATCGGGCAGCGCTGGTTCCGGTCCTGCTGGGCTTCGTGCTGCTCGCGTTCTCGCTGGAGAACCGCCCGCAGCCGATGCGCACCTCGATCCCGCCCGACGCGTTCCGCGGCGACCGCGCGTTTGACCGCGCCTACGCGTCCGGCACCGGGCTGTCGCAGCGCTTCCCCGACCGCCGTCCCGGGTCGGACGCCGACAACCGCCTGGCCGCCGAGGTCGCGACGCAGATGCGCGCCGCCGACTTCCGCGTGCGCACCGTGCAGCGCGAGGCCGACACGATCGACGGGCGCCAGAGCCTGCGCACGGTCATCGCGCAACGCCCGGGGACGATCGACGAGCAGATCGTCGTCGTCGCGCACCGCGACGCCGCCGGCCGGCGCGCCGAGGCCGAGCTGTCGGGGACCGCGACGCTGCTCGAGCTGACGCGCGTCCTGGGCGGCGTCGCCGCCCGCCATACGCTGACGCTCGTGTCGACGAGCGGCGGCAGCGGCGGCGCGGCGGGCGCCGCCGAGCTCGCGCACGAGCTGTCGAGGCTCCCCGTCGGCGCCGTGCTCGTGCTCGGCGACGTCGCGTCGCGCACGGTGCGTGCCCCGCTCGTCACCCCGTGGTCCAACGCGCTCGGCGCGTCCCCGCAGCGGCTGCGCGCCACGGTCCAGGAGGCGGTGCGCGTGGAGACGGGCTCGGGCTCGGGCCCGCCGCGCGCGCTGAGCCAGTTCGCGCGCTTCGCGCTGCCCGCGACGTTCGGCGAGCAGGGCGCGCTGCTGGCGCGCGGCCTGCCGGCGGTGCTGCTGTCGATCGGCGGCGACGCGCCGCCGCGCACCGAGGCGCCGATCTCCCGCGAGCGCCTGGAGGCCTTCGGCCGCGCCGCGCTGCGCACGGTGACGGCGCTCGACGCGGTGGCGCCCGAGCGCCCGATCCTGTCGGAGACCTCCAGCCGCGACCTGCTGACGAGCCGCAAGATCGTGCCGGCCTGGGCGATCACGCTGTTCACCGGCGCGCTGCTGCTGACGGTCCTGCTGACGGTCGTCGACGCGCTCGCGGCGCTCCTGCGCCGGCGCGAGCGCGTCGCGGTCTGGCTGGGCTGGACCCTGGCCGGCGCGCTGCCGTTCGTCCTGACCGCGCTGTTCGCGCTGCTGCTCGGCGCGGTCGGGCTGCTCGACGCGCCCGGGGCGCCGGTCCCACCGGACGCGCTGCCGGCGTCGCTGCCCGCCCTGCTGGCGGTCGCGCTCGTCTTCGCGCTCGGCTGGGTCTGGCTGCGGCCCACGGCCGTGCGCCTGCTGCGCGCCGACACGGCCGACCGCGCGGAGCCCGGCGCGGGGATCGTCGTCGTGCTCGTCGCAGCCGTCACGGCGACCGTCGTATGGATCGCCAACCCGTACGCGGCGGCGCTGCTGATCCCGGCGCTGCACGTGTGGCTGTTCGCGCTCGCGCCCGATCTGCGGATGGGGCGCGCGCTGAGGCTGTCCGTCGTCGTCCTCGGCGCGTTGCCGGTCGTGGTCGTGGCGGTCGCGCTGGCCCGCTCGCTCGGGCTTGGGCCCGTCGACGCGGCGTGGGAGCTCGTGCTGCTGACGGCGGGCGGCCACGTGTCGCCGCTCAGCGTGCTGCTGTGGAGCATCGTCGCCGGCTGCGGCGTTAGCGCGCTGCTCGTCGCGGCGCACGGCCACACGCCCGCCGGCGAGGACGAGATCCCGATCACCGTGCGCGGCCCCAAGACCTACGCCGGCCCGGGCTCGCTCGGGGGAACCGAATCGGCGCTGCGGCGATGACGGGACCCAGGCGCAGGTCGCTGCGCGCGCTGTCGACCGTGCTGATCGTCGCGGGCGCGCTGATGCTCACCGATGCCGGGCTGACGCTCGTCTGGCAGGAGCCGGTGTCGGCCGTCTACGCGAAGATCGTCCAGGGACAGCTCGGCGGCGACCTGCGCGAGCTCGAGACCCGCCGGCCGACGGCGCTGGACCTCGCCGCGCTGCAGAAGCTCGCCACCGAGCGCCGGCGGATGGCGTTCCTCGCGCGACGCCTGCGCGCCGACAGCGACGAGGGCGACGCCGTCGGGCGCGTGCTGATCGACCGGATCGATGCCGACTACGTGCTCGTCAACGGGACCGACGGCAACGACCTGCGCAAGGGGCCGGGGATCTACGACGACGTGCCGTTCCCCGGGGCGCCGGGAACGACGGCGATCGCCGGCCATCGCACCACGTACGCGGCACCGTTTCGCGCCGTCGACCGGCTCGACCGCGGTGACCGCGTCGTCGTCGAGATGCCCTACGGCCGCTTCACCTACGAGGTCGAGAAGACCCGCATCGTCAAGCCGACGGAGGTGTCGGTGATCGACCGCGTGGGCTTCGACCGGCTCGTGCTGTCGGCCTGCCATCCGCTGTACAGCGCGGCGCAGCGGATCGTGGTGTTCGCGCGCCTCGTCGCGTCGGAGGCGCGCGGGGCCGCGCGGCTGTGACGCGCGGACGATCGCCCCAGCGATCGTGCCTTGCGCTCAAGCGCGGGGGCGGCGCGCTCGATACCTCCCGCGGTATGCGAATGCAAGAGATCAAGCTCCGCGTGCAAAGCGCGGACTACGTCGTCGATTCCGTCCTCGTGGCGGAGGCGATGCTGCGCCACGCCATCAGTCACAGACGGTGCTGGAACCCGGACGCGCTCTGGGCGACGCCTGCCGTCAGCAGCTCGACGCCGGGCCGCCCCGCGCGCACGACGCCGACCCAGGTCAACGGCGCCGCCGACGCGGCGCTGTAGCAGTCCGCCTCGGCGACGCACACGAGCAGCTCGTAGTCCTCGCCCGCCGCGGCGCCGAGCTGCCATGCGGGCACGCCGAGGCCGCGCGCGGTGTCGGCGACGCCGTCGGCCAGCGGCAGCGCGTCGAGGTCGACGACGAGCAGGACGCCGCTCGCCCTCCCGACGTGCCCGGCGTCGGTGGCCAGGCCGTCGGAGAGGTCGATCATCGCGTGCGCCCCCGCCCGCCCGAGCGCGCGCCCTTCGGCCATACGCGGCTCGGGGCGCCGGTGGCGGTCGGCCAGCGCGGCCGGTCCCTCGGCGCGCCCTTCGAGGATCGCGAGCCCCGCGCCGGAGGCGCCGAGCGTGCCGGTCACGCCGATGCGGTCGCCGGGCAGGGCGCCCGCGCGGCGCACGAGCTGCGCGGGCTCGTCCGCCCAGCCGACGACCGTGACGGCGAGCATCAGCACCGGCGCCGTCGTGATGTCGCCGCCGACGAGCGCGACGTCGTAGCGCTGCGCGAGCGCCGCCATCGCGTCGACGAGCGCGAGCGCGTCGGCGCGGGCGAAGCCCGGCGGCAGCCCGAGCACGACGTAGGCCTCCCCGGGATCGGCGCCCATCGCCGCGAGATCCGACAGCGCGCCGGCGAGCGCCCGGTGCCCGGCGTCGGCCGCGTTCGCGGTGACGCCGAGGCGGAAGTGCACGCCGTCGACCATCGCGTCCGTCGAGGTGATCGACAGCGGGCGGGCGCGCACGACCGCGGCATCGTCGCCGCTGCCGACGAGGACGCGCTGCGGCGGCGGAGCCAGTCGCTCCTGCAGCGCCGCGATGAGGTCCAGCTCGTCCGTCAGCGGTGGCGGTAGACGATGCGCGCACGGTCGAGGTCGTACGGCGACAGCTCGACGCGGACCCGGTCGCCCGGCAGGATGCGGATCCGGAACCGGCGCATCTTGCCCGCGACGTGACCGAGCACCATGTGATCGTTGTCGAGCTTCACGCGGAACATCGCGTTGGGCAGGGCCTCGACGACCTCGCCCTCGAACTCGACTTTCTCTTCCTTGGCCATTGCGCCGCAACGGTAGCGCACCGGGGCGGATCGCCTACGGTGTCGCGGACTCCCCGTCCGCTGGCGGCTCCGGCTCGACCTCCCGATTGGGCGGGTCGTCGTAGACGTCGGGGTTGTACGTGTCGGGGTTGTAGCCGTTGCCGCCGGTCGGGTTCTGCGGCGTGCCGGGCGTCGGCTTGATGGCGCCCTGGTCGCGCTGGACCTGCTCCTGCGCCCTCCTGGCCTGGTCGGCGAGCGCCTCGGTGGACGGCGCGGGGGCCACCGGCGCCTGCTGCTGGCTGCGCCTGCTCTTGAACGCCTTGGACTTGAACGGGCGTTTGGGCTTCTGGAACTTGCCGCAGAAGCCGCGTGCGGCGGCCTTCATGTACTGACCCCAGATCTGCGCGGGGAACGTGCCGCCGTCGACGTTGGCGCCGTTGAAGATCGGGCCCATGGGGATCCGACCCTTCGGGAAGCCGACCCAGGTCGAGGTCGCCAGGCGCGGCGAGAAGCCGACGAACCAGGCGTCGGAGTTCTTGTCGGTCGTGCCGGTCTTGCCGCCGACCGGACAGCCGGTGCGCGCGCGGCCGCCGGTGCCGGGCTTGGAGACGTTCATCTCGAGGATCTTCGTGACCTCGTACATCGCGGCCGCGTCGAAGACCTTCTTGCGCTTGGGCTTGGCGAGGTCGTCGACGTCGCCGCCGGGGAACTCGACCTTCGTGATCGCCTTGGGTGTGTTGTGCCAGCCGCCGTTGGCGATCGTCGCGTAGGCGTTGGCCATCTCCAGCGGCGAGCAGCAGCGCTCCAGGCCGCCGAGCGTCTCGGACGGGTAGCCCTGCAGCGTCGACGTGATCCCGAGGTCCCGCGCGGCCTTCTTGACCTTCATCGGGCCGAGGTCGAGCGCGAGGCGGATGTAGACGGTGTTGTCGGACGCCAGCGTGCCGCTGACGAGGTTCTGCGAGCCGCCGCGGCAGCGGCCGCCGTAGCAGTTGATCGTCACGTTGTCCCACTTGGGGCCGAGGTTGATCACGCCCGAGGCGTAGCTCGTCGTCGCCGGGTTCATGCCCGCGCGCACGGCCGCGACGAGCGCCATGATCTTGAACGCGGAGCCGGGCTGGCGCTTGCCGTCCGCGGCGAGGTTGTACTGCGAGTTGCTGTACCGCGCCGAGGACGCCATCGCCCGGATGTAGCCGTTCTTCGGGTCGATGCTCACGATCGCCGACGACGGGGCGCCGGAGAAGCTCAGGTTGTCGGCGATCGCCTTGCGCGCCTTCTTCTGCAGGTCGAGGTCGATCGTCGTCGTGATCTTCAGCCCGCCGCTGCGCACGCGCTTGACGCCGTAGCGCTTGATGAGCTGGTCGGTGACGTAGTCGAAGAAGAAGCTCTCGCGCTTCTGGCGGAAGTAGCCGCTGGGCTTGAGCTGCAGCGGCTCGGCGAGCGCGGCCGCGGCCTCGCCCTCGGAGATGTAGCCGAGATCCTCCATCTTGCGCAGCACCTCGTTGCGGCGGGCGATGGCGGCGCCCTCGGCGCGGAAGGGGTTGTAGTCGCTGGGCGCCTGCGGCAGCCCGGCGAGCAGCGCCGACTCCCCGAGCGACAGCTCCGAGGCGCTCTTGTCGAAGTACGAGCGTGCGGCGGCCTCGATGCCGACCGCCTCCTGACCGCCGTTGGTCCCGTAGGGCACCGAGTTGAGGTACTTCGTGAGGATCCACTCCTTGCCGCGGCGGCCCCGGTGGACGTTCTCGAGCTCCTCGGCGAGCTTGGCCTCGCGCACCTTGCGCTCGAAGGTCTTCTCGCGGTTGCCGGTGTACAGCGTGCGGATGAGCTGCATCGTCAGCGTCGAGCCGCCCTGCATCGCCTTGCCCGAGCTGGCGTTCTTGAAGGCGGCGCGGATGACGCCCTCGAAGTCGACGCCCTTGTGCTGGTAGAAGCGCTCGTCCTCGATCGCGACGGTCGCGTCACGTACGTTCTTGGGCACCTTGCTCGACGAGATCGGGATCCGCAGGACGTCGGACTGGATGATGCCCAGCTGCTGCCCGTCGGCGGCGTAGACGCGCGACAGGCGGCCCGGGTCCTGCGGCTGCAGCGAGTTGAGCTCGGGCGCCGAGTTGGCGATCCCGACGACGTACCCGACGGCGCTCAGGCCCGCGATGACGAACCCGGCGATCATCACGGAGATCGTGATGATGATGACTCGGCCGGCCCCGCCCCGTTGGCGACGTCGACGCTGGCGTTCGAGGCGAGCGGACATAGGTCGAGTGCGCGACGCCGCTGGAGCGCACACGCAACGCCTGATTCTAGTGGTACTCCGTCCTTCGTCCTGCCGGTTGCGCGATCCTGCCCGTGCACGCCATCGCCCAACCGTTGCCAAGATGGGCGCGTGGGCCTTCGCGCAACCCGGCACGAGCGGACACGCTGATGCTGCCGCGCGCGCTCCCCGCCCGCCTCGCCCTGGCCGTCGACGAGGCGGTCGCCGACGCGTGGCGGGCTCTGTGGATCTCGCGCCTGCTCGTGTGGGTCGCGGCGATCGCGGCGGTGGCGCTGTTCGGCCTGTCGGACCGCGCGGCGGACTTCGACCCGGCCGGGCTGACGACCCCGTACGGCGCGACCGGCGACGCGCTCGCCGCGCCGCTCGGGCGCTGGGACTCGGTCTGGTTCATGGCGATCGCCGCCGACGGCTACGGCGGCGGTGCGCGCGAGGCGTTCTTTCCGCTCTATCCGCTGCTCGTGCGGATCGCCGGCGCGCCGTTCGGCTCGGCGCTGATCGGCGGCGCGGTCGCATCGACGGCGCTGCTCGGCGTCGCGCTCGTCCTGCTGCACCGGCTCGTCGCGCTGGACCACGGGCGCGCCGTCGCGCGCAACGCGGTGCTCGTCACCGCGCTGTTTCCGATGTCGTTCTTCTTCTCGGCGGTCTACAGCGAGTCGCTGTTCCTCGCGCTCTCGATCGGCGCGGTCTACGCCGCCCGGCGCGAGCGCTGGGCGTGGGCTGGCGCGCTGGGCATGCTCGCCGCGACGACGCGCAGCGCCGGCGTGCTGCTGCTCGTCCCGCTGGCGATGATCTACCTGTGGGACGTCCGCCGGCCGAGCCTGCGCGCGATGCGCCCGCTGCGAGCCGACGCGCTGTGGCTGGCGCTCGTGCCGCTCGGCCTGGTCGCCTACTGCGCCTTCCTCGCGCTCGGCGGCCATGACCCGCTGGCACCGTTCAACGCCCAAGAGGTCTGGTTTCGCTCGTTCGCGGGACCGTTCATGGGCACCTGGGACGGTCTCGTCGCGGCCGTGCAGGGCGCGCGCCAGCTGCTGTCGGGCGCGCGCGAGCCCGTGTACTTCACGGCCGCGGGCGGCGACCCGTTTGTCGTAGCGCGACACAACATCGAGCTACTCGTCTGGCTCGTGCTGGCGCTCGTCGCCGTCGCCGGCGTGCTGCGCCGGCTGCCCGCCGCCTACGGCGCCTATGTCGTGGCGGCGCTCGCCCTGCCGCTCTCCTATCCCGTCGGCCCGCAGCCGCTCATGTCGCTGCCGCGCTTCGTCGCGGTGCTCTTCCCGCTGGCGATCTGGCTGGCACTGTGGATGACGGGTCGCGCGGCGCGCGAGCGGCTGGTCGTGGCCGCGTTCGCGGTCGGCCTGGCGATCTACAGCGCGATCTTCGCCACGTGGCACTGGGTCGCGTAGCGGGCGGCGGCGACGGCCGCGAGCGCCGCGGGCAGCCGCGCCGTGCGGTGGTCACGCTGGACGCGCTCGGGACGCTCGTCGAGCTCGACCGGCCGGTGCCGCGGATGGTGGCCGAGCTGCACGCGCGCGGGGTGCAGGTCAGCGAGGCGCAGGCGGCCGCCGCCCTCCGCGCGGAGGTCGCCTACTACCGCGCGCACCACGACAGCGCCGCCGACGCGGCCTCGCTCGCGCGGCTGCGCGAGCGCTGCGCGGAGGTCCTGCGCGCGGCGCTCGCGCGCGCCGGCGTGGACCTTGGCGCGCTCGCGCGCGGCGAGCTGCGCGACGCGCTGCTCGCGGCGCTGCGCTTCCGCCCGTTCGACGACGTGCCCGCCGCCCTTGCCGCGCTGCGCGCCAACGGCCACCGCCTCGTCGTCGTATCCAACTGGGACGTCTCGCTGCACGACATGCTGCGCACGACCGGCCTCGCGGAGCTCGTCGACGGCGCGATCAGCTCGGCCGAGGCGGGGGAGCGCAAGCCGGCGCCCGGCATCTTCGGCCGCGCGCTGGCGCTCGCCGGCGCCGGCCCCGGCGCGCCGCCCGCCGTGCACGTCGGCGACTCGCTGGAGCTCGACGTCGCGGGCGCGCTCGGGGCCGGCATGCGCGCCGTGCTGGTCGCCCGCGCGGGCGCGCCGGCGCGAGTTCCCGACGGCGTGGCGGTGCTCGCGTCGCTCGAGGGGCTGGCGGCGCTGGCCGCGTAACCTGCTGCGACGATGTCCGACGCGCCGCCCCCGTCCGTGCCGCCGCCCGGCGCGCCCTCACCGCCCGCCCCGCCGTCCATGAAGCCGACGGCGCAGCCCGCCGTGCCGCCGCCCGCCCGCGGACGCGGACGCGCCGCCTGGGCGCCCTGGCTGGCGGGCGTGGCGTTCGTCACGGGCTTCGGGATCACGATCGTGCTCGGGCTCTTCGTCTTCATCGTGGCGGGCGCGGCCGGCGTGTCGGAGGACGCGCCGGGCATGAACGTCGCGCTCACGCTCGTGCAGAACGTCGCCCTCGTCGGCGCCGCCCTGTTCTTCGCCGCGATGGGCTCGGGGCGCCCGGCGGCTGCGGACTTCGGCCTGCGCCGCGCGCGGTTCTGGGTCAGCGTCGGGCTGCTGTTCGCGGTCTGGATCGGGTTTCTCATCCTCAGCGCGGCCTGGGCCGCCCTGGTCGAGCTCGACCAGCAGCAGGACCTGCCCGAGGAGCTCGGCGCCGACGGCCCCTTGCTCAACGTGCTCGCCGTGGTGGTGCTCGTGACCGTGATCGCGCCGCTCGGCGAGGAGCTGTTCTTTCGCGGCTTCTTCTTCGGCGCGCTGCGCAACTGGCGCGGGCCGTGGCTGGCGGCCGTGCTCACCGGCCTCGTCTTCGGCGGGGTGCACGTCGGCTCGTCGCCGCTCGGCTATCTCGTCCCGCTCATGCTCCTCGGCGCCGGCCTGTGCCTGCTCTACGAGTGGACGGGCTCGCTGTATCCGGCGATCGCGCTGCATGCGCTGAACAACTCGATCGCGCTCGGCGCGAACCTCGACTGGGACTGGCAGATCCCGGCCATGATGGTCGGCTCGACGGCGGGCGCGCTGCTGTGCGCGTGGTTGCTGGCGCGGGCCGTGGGCGACGGCGAGCGCCCGCCGGCGACGAGCGCCCCCGCGCCCGGCAACGCCTGACCGTCCAGGGGCGCCTACGGGGCGTGAGATAGTGGCCTCGGATGCATCGGTCGATCGCCACGTTGTCTGCTTTGGCGATCGCCTCCGTTCCCGTCGCCGCCGCGAGTGCGCAGTCACCCGGCGCGCCGCCCTTGCCGGTTGCACCGCCGGCCCAGGGGCCGGCCCCTGCGCCCGCGCACACGACGCTGACGCTGGAGCGCCTGGACGCTCCCTCGACGGTGCTGACGGGCGCGCGCGTGCGCGTACGCGGGACGACCGGCGTCTTCGTGCCCGGCGAGATCGTCACGGTGCGCTTCTTCATC
>Ga0183260_10003058_pt1 | contig 13564 bp, 12 predicted proteins | sample AntDrymUQ4972206_2_FD_129768 | JGI IMG/M metagenome (GOLD analysis project Ga0183260, IMG submission 129768) | Polar desert sand microbial communities from Dry Valleys, Antarctica - metaG UQ497 (22.06) (version 2) (version 2) | ecosystem: Environmental > Terrestrial > Soil > Desert | place... | reverse complement strand
TCGGTCTCCCACGAGTCCTCCCACATGGCGATGCCCGCATTCGCGACGAGCAAGTCGATCGGCCCGGCAGCTGCGAGCATCCGCTCGACGTCCGCCCGCTTCGAGACGTCGCCGACGCTCGCTGTCCCGCCGATTTCTGCCGCGACCGCCTCGACCTGCTCGCTCGTGCGGCCGGTCACCGTCACGTGCCAATCCGCGGCTGCAAGCTCGCGGGCGATCCCGGCGCCGACACCGCGGCCGCCTCCTGTGACGAGCGCTCTAGACGGCATTTCGCGAGCTCCTTAGGTTCTCGGGGGGTGGTTCACATTGTCCGCCGACGCTCGCTCGCGCCGGTGAGAAGCAGAACCGTACCGCCAGCGCTGCTGCCGGCGTCCGAACGGGATCAGCCCGTCGGTAGTGGGCCCGCCTCTGAGGCCTGCGTGGAGGGAACAGCGGTTCAGGGCCTGCTGACCCGCGCGATCTCCTCCAGGACGCCGGGGTTCTCGAGGGTCGAGAGATCACCGGGGTCTTCGCCGAGCGCCTTTGCCCGTACCGCCCGCCGGACGATCTTGGCCGAGCGTGTTTTCGGCAGCGCGGACACGAACAGGACGCGCTCGGGGGCGAACGCCTTGCCGAGCGCGGCGGCGACCGCCGCCTTGATGCCGTCCGGATCCTCCTCGGCGCCCGGCTTGAGCGCGCAGTAGATCCACGCCATCTCGCCCTTCACCGCGTGCGGGACGCCGATCGCCGCCGCTTCCGCGACCGAGGAATGGTCAAGCGCCGCAGACTCGAGCTCGGCCGGCCCGATTCGCTTCCCCGCGATGTTCAGGGTGTCGTCGGAGCGGCCGTGCAGGTACCAGTAGCCGTCCTCGTCGATCGACGCCCAGTCGCCGTGCGTCCACACGCCCGGGAAGCGCCGCCAGTACGTCTCGAGGTACCGCTCGTCGTCACCCCAGATCCCGCGGGTCATCCCGGGCCAGGCACGGGTGCAAACGAGCTCGCCGACCTCGCCGCGCAGCGGCTTCCCTTCCGGCGAGTAGACGTCCATCGCCTGCCCCAGCGCCGGAAAGCCGAGCGAGACAGGCTTCGACGGATCGAGCAGGCCGACGGAGAGGAAGCACGCGCCCACCTCGGTGCCGCCCGAGATGTTCACGATCGGGATTCGCCCGCCACCGGCGACGTGCTGGTTCAACCAGTCATAGGGGCCGGCGTTCCACGGCTCGCCCGTCGTCGTGATCGCGCGCAGCGAGGAGAGGTCGGCGTCGGGCTCGCCTTTGGGAATCAGCGCGCGGATCAGGGTCGGCGAGACACCGAGCATGGTCACGCGCTCCTCCTCGACGAGCCGCCAGAGCCGGTCGTCCGGCCGGTCGGGCGCCCCCTCCATATAGATCACGCAGGCGCCGAGTGCCCCCGCGCCAACCACGGTCCACGGGCCCATGATCCAGCCCATGTCCGTGGAGAAGAGGACGCGGTCGCCGGTTCGGATGTCGGCCTGGTAGGCCGCCTCGCGGGCGATCGAAAGCAGGAAGCTACCGTGTACGTGCAGCGCGCCCTTCGGTCTCCCGGTCGTTCCGGAGGTGTAGGCGAGCAGGTAGGGGTGCTCCGCCGGAACGTCGAGCGCCGGCAGCTTGCCCGGCCCGAGCTCGGCGTCCCACTCCATCGTCTCGCGCCGCCAGAGCAGGACGTGTTCGACGGAGGGCGCCTCGCGTAGCGCCTCCTCGACCGTCTCCTCCATCGGCACGCGCGTGCCGCGCCGCAGGGAGTAGTCGGCGGTGATTACGGCCTTCGCCTCGGCGTCCCGTAGCCGCTGCACGATCGCCGGCGCGGCGAAGCCGGAGAAGATCGGCACCTGGACGGCGCCGATGTGCGCGCACGCGTGCGACGCCGCCGCGGCCTCGGGCGACATCGGCAGGTAGATCGCGACGCGGTCGCCCGCCTCGATGCCGGCGGCTTTCAGCGCCTCCGCAATCCGGATTGTCTCGCGGGAGAGCTCGGCAAACGTCCATGCGCGGCGGGCGCCGTCCTCGCCGCGGAAGACCGCGGCGGGAGCGTCCGGCGTACGTTCCGCCCACACGTGCACGCACGCAGTTGCGACGTTCAGCTGCGCTCCCTCGAACCAGGTCGTCCACTCGATTCCGCGCGAGTCGTCGATCACGCGGTCCCACGGGCGCGCGAGGGTAAGCTCGAGGTCGGCGGCGACGGCGCGCCAGAAGCGATCAGGCTCGTCGAGCGACAGCCGGTGCAGCTCGGGATAGTCCTCGCACCCGAGAGTGCGGGCGAGCCGGGTCACGTTGGCGGCCTCGAGCTGCTCGGGGGAGGGCGTCCAGGCGTACTTGACGTTCGAGTTAGCGATCACTAACCTAGTGTCCGCTAACATTCTTGGGAAGGGTTTTCATGGCTCTCGCAATCTTCTCAGGTGAGCGGCGGAAGTGGTGGACGCTCGCCGCTGTCTCGTTCGGGCTCTTCATGATCATGCTCGACAACACGGTCGTGAACGTGGCCCTGCCGTCGATCCAGGAGGATCTCGGGGCCGACCTCTCGCAGCTCCAGTGGATCGTCACCGGGTACGCCCTCAGCTTTGCGGCCCTGATGCTGATCGGCGGGAAGCTTGCCGACGCATACGGCCGCCGCCTCATCTTCGTCCTCGGGATCCTGCTCTTCACCGCGTCGTCACTCTGGTGCGGGCTCGCCGACTCGGGTGAGATGCTGATCGCAGCGCGCGTCGTGCAGGGCGTTGGCGCGGCGCTGATGAACCCGGCGACGCTCTCGATCATCGCCGCCACCTTTCCCCCGAAGGAGCGCGGGATGGCGATCGGGATCTGGGCGGGCGTCTCCGCGCTCGCGCTCGCGATCGGGCCGCTTGTCGGCGGCCTGCTCACCCAGCATCTGAGCTGGCATTGGATCTTCTTCGTCAACGTCCCGGTCGGGGTGCTGGCGATCGCCGCCAGCTTCCTGCTGATCACGGAATCCAAGGACAGCACGCACAAGAGCCTCGACCTGCCGGGGCTCGCGACCTCGGCGCTCGGCCTGTTTGCGCTCACCTACGGTCTGATCGAGGCGAACACGTACGGCTGGACTTCGGGTCGGATCATCGGCTCGTTCGTCGTCGCGCTGGTGTCCCTGGGCGCCTTCGTTGTGATCGAGCGGCGACGGCGGTCGCCGATGCTGGACCTGAGCCTCTTCCGCAGCGGCACCTACGCCGGAGCCAACGTGACGATGCTGCTCGTCGCGCTCGCGATGTTCGGTGTCTTCTTCTTCGTCTCGCTCTACATGCAGAACGTGCTCGGCTACTCGGCCGTCCAAGCGGGAGCTGCGTTTCTGCCGATGACGGTGCTGATCATCCTGATCGCTCCGATCGCTGGAAAGGCCTCGGACAAGTACGGCTCCCGCTGGCTGATGACGATCGGGATGGTCCTGCTCGGTGTGCAGCTGCTTTACCTCTCACAGCTCGGCACCGGCTCCGACTTTTGGGACATCCTGCCGGGCTTCGTCGTCGGTGGTCTCGGCATGGCGCTGACGATGACGCCGACCGCGGCCGCTGCCACTCGCTCGGTGCCGGTCGAGAAGTCGGGAGTCGGCTCGGCGGTGCTGAATGCGATGCGGCAGGTGGGTGGCTCGATCGGGATCGCCATGATGGGCGCGATCGTCGCCGGCCAGGCGAGCGGCCGTCCTGGCCTCCAGGGCTTCATGGCGGGGTTCGAGCGTGCCCTCGTCGTCGCGGCGCTGATCGCGTTCGCCGGCGCGATCGTCGCCTTCGCGCTCGTGCGCCAGGAAGCCGGACAGGAAGAGTCCGCCTCGGTGGAGCTGGCCGCCTGACCGCAACGCCGCACAAGGCACGTCTGCCGGCGCCCGAGCGCCGGCAGGCAATCGTCGAGGCCGCGCAGCGCGTGTTCGCGGGCTCGAGTTACAGCGGCTCGACGACGGCTGAGATCGCCCGTGAAGCGGATGTCTCTGAGCCCATCCTCTACCGGCATTTCGAGTCGAAGCGCGACCTTTACCTCGCGTGCCTCGACGAGGCCTGGGAGTCTCTGCGCGCCGCATTCGACGCGAAGCTCGCCGAGCTCGGCGATCGAGAGGCCGTGACGGCACTGGGGCAGGCGTCGCGCGAGTTCCACGCCTCCGGAGGGGTCAAGCCGGTGACGCTCTGGATCCAGGCGCTCAACGAGGCCGGCGAGGACGAGCAGATCCAGTCAGCCTTGCGCCGGCAGCTGCGCGAGGTGCACGACTATGTCGCCGCAGTCGTTCGCCGCGCCCAGGCGGCGGGAGGGGTGCCCGCCGACCGCGACCCGGACGCCGAGGCGTGGGTCTTCGTCGGCGCCGCGCTCCTCCTCTCCTTCGCAGACCGCCTCGGCGGCCTGATCGGCCCGGACGACCTGCTCGCGATTGCAACGCAGCGTCGCCGCTGGCTCACCGGCACGGGCTAGGACCGTTCGCCATTGGTGCCCGGGAGTGACGCGATTCTGTCGGAGCGAAGCGACTCTTCAGGGGTCTTCGCGCGGACGCGGGCTTCGCCCGTGTCCTTGCGCCAAATTGAGCCCGGGAGCGAAGCGACTCTTCAGGGGTCTTGGCGCGGGATCTGCTTCCGCAGATCCCGATCCTGCTTGCGCCTAAAAAAAGAAAATGAATCGTCCCCGGCTGCGGCTCCGGGGACGATTCAGTGAGGCAAGCTGCCACGAGGGCGACGCTCCGCGGGGACGTGTCTCTGCGGCTCAGGCACGGCCCTGCGGTTGCGGCGGTCGCCCTTCAAGGTGGCGCGCCCTTGCACACGAGCCTGGCGTCCGGCGCGGTGCAAGTTGGTTCCACTGTATGAGCCATGTCCGAAAAAGTCAAGTAGCTCAGTCAAGTGATTTCGTGTACTTTCGCTTCACCGATCGCAGTGAGCGGGTGCTCCTACCAAAAATCCCCACAAAGGGGTACGCGCTCCCTTCCACTTCCCACTTCAGTGAACTGAGGTACCCCGTCATGACCGAGATTGTCGCCGCCACCCACCCCATGACTGCCGCCGCCGCTTCACCCGGCGCCCGCCTGGGCGATCGCCTTCGCCTCCTGCGCGTCGCCGCCGGACTGACGCAAACGGAGCTCGCCGGGGATCGCTTCTCGAAGGAGTACGTCAGCCAGATCGAGCGCGGCAAGACGCGCCCGACTCCCGAGACAGTGACATGGCTCGCGGCCCGGCTCGACGTCGACCCCGCGTTCCTCTCCAGCGGCGTCTCGACTGACGAGCGTGGTCGGGTCGAGGCAGTCCTCGCGCGCGCCGAAGCCCTCTCGAAGGGTTACCGCTACACGGAGTCGATCGCGGCCTTCGAGGAGGTCCGCGCCGCGGTGTCCGCGACCAACTCGGTCGAGCTCGACGTCCGGACGCGTTCGGGCGAGGCCTGGGCGCGGATGCAGGAGGGCGACCTCCGGACGGCCGTCGACCTGCTGAACAGCGCCCGCGGTGTCGCCGAGGGGTCGATCTTCTCTGACGTAGACCGCGCAGAGATCGTTTTCCGGCTCGGCGTCTGCCGCTACAAGCTTTCGAGCGTCTCGACCGCCGTCGCGCTGCTCGACGAGGCACTCGCTCTCGCTGAGCGCTCGGACATGCCGTCCGACGGGCTTCGCTCCGACATCTACCACTGGCGCTCCCGCTGTCACCGCCGCCAGCGCGACTTCGAGGCGGCGCGCGAGGATGCCGAGCATGCGCTCGAGCTCGCCGAGGGCGTCGGCGACCGCCGGAAGATGGCCGACGCGTACTTCCAGGCGTCGCTCGTCGCCGAGCGTACGGGGCACTGGGTGCTCTCGCGCAACTACGCCGAGCGAGCCAAGAATCTCTTCCAGGAGCTCGACGACGAGCGCACAGTCGGCCGGTTGCTGAACAATCTCGGCGGGCTCAGCCTCTTGCTCGGGAAGCCCGAGCAGGCGATCGAGCAGCTGAAGGCATCGTTTGCCGCCGCCGTCGAGGTCGATTCGCAGGCGGACGCAGGCCAGGCGGTGAACGGCCTCGCCACTGTCTACCTCCGGCTCGGTGACTGGGCCGCAGCCGAGGAGAATGCGCGTGAGGCGCTGCGGCTGCTCGACGGCCGCGAGGATTTTCTCGACGAGATCGGTCAGGCCCAGGTCGTGCTCGGCCGTTCCCTGCTCGAGCGCGACTGCTTCGACGACGCGGAGGCGTCCTTCCGCTCCGCCGATGCGACCTTCGAGCAGCTCTCGTCCATCAGTCACCGCGCCGGCGCCTGGGTGGCGCTGGGTGATCTCGCCGCGCGACGCGGCGAGGACGCGGAGGCGGCCCGGCTCTACCGGAACGCCGCCGAAGCCCTTCAGGACCTGCGGTTCTAGGAGAGAAAGGAGGAGGCACATGAAGACTCGTCTGCTATTCGTGGTTCTGTCGGCGTCCGTCGTGTTCGCCTCTTGGGGCGGGCGGCTCGCCGGCTTCCTCAGTTGGTCCGACGGTAGTTAGCCCGACCCGGTCTGGCTAGACTCGCCCGGTGCTTCGCGCCGCGGCCATTGCTCTAGTCGCCTGCTGTATAGGGACAGGCTGCGGCGGCTCCTCCTCGGCGAAGGAGGAGCCGGATGCGGCCACGCTCGAGGCTCTCTGGCGGGCACCCGGCGAGGACGTCGCGATCACACCCGGAAGTGCCGACTTCGGTCCGGGCCGTGTGCGACTCACGTTCCTGATCATCGACGGGCGGGGCGGCGTCGTCACGCGCCCGACGGCCCGGATCTGGATCGCGCGGGGGCTCAAGGAGCGGCCGTTCGCGCGGACAACCGCTCGCTCGGAGGAGATCGGCGTCGAGGGCAGCGACCCGGCCGACGCCGAGGCGATCTTCGTGACGAAACCGCTGCTGCAGCAGCCAGGCACCTACTGGCTGCTGGCCGAGCCGGTGGGTGGGCGGAAGATCCAGGCGGTCGGAACGGTCGTAGTCAAGGAGCGGACGGCCGCACCCGACGTCGGTGAGCGCGTGCCTGCGTCCGAGACGCCGACGCTCGCGAGCACCGGCGACGATCTTGACGCCCTGACGACCTCGAAGGTTCCCGACCTCGAGCTGTACCGGAAATCGATTGCCGACTCCGTCCGCGAACAGTCGGGTTTCGTCGTTGTCTTCGCGACGCCGAAGTACTGTACGAGCCGCACGTGCGGCCCCGTCGTCGACGTCGTCAGCACCGTCCGGCGGAAGCACAAGACGTCGGGCCTCCGCTTCATCCACGTCGAGATCTACGAAGGCAACGACCCGACGAAGGGCGAGAACCGCTGGGTCGAGGAGTGGAAGCTACCGTCCGAGCCGTGGGTCTTCCTCATTGGGGAAGACGGCAGAGTGCGCGACAGGTTCGAAGGGACAGTTTCGGTGCGAGAGCTCGACGCGTCCGTCCGGCAGCATCTCGCGGGCTAAAGCGCAGCCGCTTCTGCGGGTGCTCATCTTACGCCAACATACGAGTTTCCGACGTTTTCGGTTGGGCAAATTCACCCGATGGGCTTGAAGTTCAGGCGCGCGCTCGAGGTCGGCCGTGTCGCGCGTCGCGGCAGGCTGCTGCGCGTGCTCGGCGAGGTTGGCATGGTCGGCGACAAGCCGGCGACGCGCGAGGGCGCAAAGGCGTTCCGGCTCGGGCTGGAAGAGCTCGGCACCACCTACGTGAAGCTGGGGCAGCTGCTCTCCTGTCGCCCCGATCTCCTGCCGGACGTCTACATCGACGAGCTGGGCAAGCTCGTCGACGAGGTGCCGCCTTTCCCGTTCGCGGAGGCCCGCAGGATCATCGACGAGGACATTGGCCTGGACATTTTCGCGCGGCTGGAGGAGCAGCCGCTCGCGTGCGCTTCGATTGCGCAGGTCCACGGCGCGCTACTCCGCACGGGTCGCGAGGTCGTCGTCAAGGTGCGCCGGCCGGGGATCGAGGAGCAGGTCGCGCTCGACCTGGAGCTGCTCGGCTCCTTGACCACGTTTGCCGAGGGTCACTCCGAGACGGCTCGGCTCGTCCAGATGGAGGCACTCTCCGACGAGCTCGAGGCGCATCTGACTGCGGAGCTGGACTTCGTCGAGGAGGCGCACGGTTCTGAGCTGATCGCGAAGCTCGTAGCGGAGCACGAGTACCTGGTCGTGCCGGACGTGATCCACCCGTATGTGACCGAGCGGGTCCTCGTGCAGGAGCGGATCACCGGCGAGAAGGTGACTGCTCGGCACGGTGTCGACCGCGAGCGCGCGCAGGAGCTCGCGCGCGAGCTCTTCCGCGCCTATGTGCAACAGATCACAGTGCACGGCGTCTACCACGCCGACCCGCACCGCGGAAACATCCTGCTCACGCCCGATGGACGGCTCGGCCTGCTCGACTTCGGCCTGCTTGGACGGCTCGACGACGACACGCGGCGGACGCTCGGCCTGCTCCTGCTCGCGCTCGCTCAGAACCGCGCCGACGACGTCGGCGACCTGATTCTCGGCCTATCGCTGACGACGCTCCAGTCCGACGAGGCCGGTTTCGTGCACGAGCTGCGGCGGAAGCTCCCGCGCTACCACTGGCGCCCGCTCTCCGGGATCCGTGCGGGCGAGGCCCTCGCCGACCTGCAGCGGATCGCACTCGCGCACGGGATCAGCCTGCCGACGAGCTTCGCCCTTGTCGGCAAGACCCTCTCTCAGGCCGACGAGGTTGCCCGCACGCTCGATCCGGAGCTCGACCCGATCGAGCTGCTCGAGGAAGACGGCCTCGAGGTGATGCTGCAGGAGACGGAGCGGCAGCTCGAGCCTGGAAACCTCCTCGCGCTGGCCTACACGCAACTCGAGCCGCTCGTTCGGATGCCGCGGCGCGTGAGCCAGCTCGTCGGCCGGCTCGAGCAGGGCACGCTCAGGGTCGGGATCCAGCCGACCGGCCTCGACGAGCTCGAGCATGTCGTCCGCTCGACCGCAAACCGGCTCGGCGCGGCAATGATCATCTCGGCGCTCCTGATCTCGTCTGCGCTGATGGCACGGGTGAACGAGACCGTCGCGCTCGTCGGCTTCGTGCTCTCCGTGGGGCTTGGTCTCTTCGAGCTCTGGCGGATTCTCCGCACTCCCGGCGACCTGTAATCTCGGCGGGGCGGAGGGCTACGACAGGCAGTAGCGTCTAGGCCGGGCCACCGGACGAGCCGACCCGCTCGATCACGACCTGCGGGATCCGTGCGCGCGAGCTGAGGCGGAGGCACATGCGCACGACCTCGGCGCAGTCCTCGGGCTGGATCATCTCCTCGCCGGGGAGGCCTGCAAACGCCGCCATCGGCGTGTCGACGAAGCCCGGGCAAATCGCGATCGACCGGACACCGTCGTCGTCGAGGTCCGCGTTCAGCGAATGGGTGAGCGAGATCACGGCGGCTTTCGTCGCCGCGTAGACCGGCAGGATCGGCACCGGCTGCGTGCCCGCGATCGACGCGAGGTTGACGACCCAACCCTTCGTCTTGCGCAGGTGCGGGATCGCCGCTTGTGTCACCAACAACAGCCCGCGAATGTTGATCGCGAGCTGGCGGTCGAGGTGCTTGAGTTGGGCATCCTCGACCCGGCCGGCGATGCCGATTCCGGCCGAGTTGACGAGGATGTCGAGCCCGCCCTCCCGCTCGACGTGTTCCTCGACCACGCGTGCGCAGTCCTCCGGCTTCGAGACGTCGGCCGCGATCGCGTGCCCTCCCAGCTCGGCGGCCGCCGCCTCGACCTTCTCAGCCGTGCGCGAGGCGAGTGTGACCGCGAAGCCTTCCTCGCGAAGCATCCTCGCGATCGCGAGCCCGATCCCCGAGGAGCCGCCGGTGACGAGTGCCGATGCCACGCGTTTCGACTATCTCAGAAACGTGAAAGGAGTAAGTGAGCGGATTGCGAATCTGAGGCTCAAGTCTTCAGGCTCCTCTCTCTCCCCTGACTGCAACGGCGGCTCCCCGGCCGCCGTTGCGTATTTTGTTGACATGACGAAGAGCCTCACGTCGCTCGCGCCGAGCGGCGGCTGCGCCGCGAAGTACTCCGCGGCGCGACTTGAAGAGCTCCTGCGGGGGTTCGTTCCCGCGGAGGCCGAGAACCTCCTGGTCGGGCTCTCACCCGCCGATGACGCGGTCGTCTACAAGCTCGACGACGAGCGCGCGCTTGTCTTCACGCTCGACTTCTTCCCCCCGCTCGTCGACGATCCGGCGCTCTTTGGGCGGATCGCGGCGACGAATGCGCTGAACGACGTCTTCGCGATGGGCGGGGTGCCACTGCTCGCACTCTCGATCGCCGCCTTCCCGGAAAGCCTGCCGAACGAGACGCTTGCGGCGATCTTCGCGGCGGCCGACGAGCAGGTGCGCGCGGCGGGCGGCATCCTCGCAGGCGGCCACACCCTGCGCGACGAGGAGCCGAAGTACGGGCTTGCGGTCGTCGGCACGGTGCATCCGGACGGATTCTGGCCGAAGAGCGGCGCCCAGGCCGGCGACGCGGTCTTCCTGACGAAGCCGCTCGGGACGGGGATGCTCCTGCACGCTGCACGCGAAGGAGTGCGGCACGTGGAGGGGCTGGAGGCGGCCACGACCTCGATGACGACGCTCAGCCGCGAGGCCGCGGACGTGCTGCGTCCGTTTTCTCCGCACGCCGTCACCGACGTGACCGGCTTCGGCCTCCTCGGCCACGCGCACGAGATGGCTGAGCGAAGCCAGGTCCGGATCGAGCTCGAGGCTGCGGCGCTGCCGCTCTTCCCGGGCGCGCTCGAATGCGCTGCGGCCGGTGTGCGCACGGGCGGCGACCAGCGCAACCGCGACTTCGCCGGCCCGCACGTCGAGGCGCCCGGTGTCGCGGAGGACCTGCTCGCGCTCGCCTACGACCCCCAGACCTCGGGCGGGCTCCTGATCGCCCTGCCAGCCGACAAGGGCGCCGTGCTCGCCGCCGCCTTCGCGGGGCAGGATCTCTTTCTTGCCCGCATCGGCCGTGTTGTCGAGGGCGCCGGCGTCGCACTTGCGTAGGCTGGTCTTGTGACTCCGGCGCGATACGCGCGGTTGGCGCTCGCCTCCGCGGTCTCGCTCTACGTGATCGTGCTCACCGGCGCTGCGGTGCGGCTGACTGGATCGGGGCTTGCGTGCGAGTCGTGGCCCGGCTGCCAGGAAGGCGCCTTCTTCCCGGCGGTCGGCGAACACTCGACGATCGAGTTCGGCAATCGCGTGATGGCACTCTTCCCGATCGGGCTTTCCCTGGCGGCCTGGGTCGCGGCTAGGAGGACGCCCGGTCTCGCCCCTTGGACGGTCTGGACGACGGCGTTCACCTTCCTCGGCACGATCGCGCAGGCGCCGCTCGGCTTACTCACGATCCGCCTCGACCTGCATCCGCTGATGGTCGCGACGCACTTCCTGCTCGCGCTCGTCGTGCTCGCGACGGCGACGGTCGCGGCGGTGGAGGCCTGGGGTAACGCGCGCGGCCGCGTGGAGCGGGCACCGGGGTGGCTCCGGCTGGCCGGTCTGGTGCTCGCGCTGGCATGCGGGATCCTCGTTGTCACGGGCACGCTCTCCACGGCTGCCGGCCCCCATCCGGGCGACAGCGCCGACATCGACCGCTTCTGGAACCTGCTCGACGCTGTCTACCTCCACGTTCGCGCGACCGCCGTCTTCGGAATCTCCTTCCTGCTCCTCTTGGCCTGGCTCGCCCGGAACCGGGAGCGCGCAGGCGTGCTTGGCCCAGGAGCCGTGGGTCTGCTCGTGCTCCTGCTCGTGCAGATGGGTGTCGGCGAGCTGCAGTGGCGAAATGAGCTGCCGTGGTGGCTTGTCCTGATCCATGTCGGACTAGCCGCTGCGGTGTGGGCGTGGACGGTCGGGCTAGTAACTGCCCTCTGGCGGACCCCGCGTAGACTGACCTGATGAGCGTCGCTCGCCTCCGGCTCGCTCCCGTGGGGAAAACCATGTTTCCCCCACGAGCCCCCTTCTTCTTGTCTTGTGTGGGGCTACCTCCCGGTCCCCCCACGCCCCCTCCCCTCGCTTATCGGCCAAAGATCGGCCGATGACCGAGCTGCGGATGGTCAGACGTCCCGCGCTCGAGCGGCCGGTCTTGATCGCGGCTTTCCGGGGCTGGAACGACGGCGGCCAGGGCGCGACCCTCGCGGCCGGGTACCTCGCGCGCGTCTGGAACGCCGAGCGGTTCGCGGACATCGATCCGGAGGGGTTCGTCGACTTCCAGGCGAACAGGCCTCACGTCTCGCTCGACGAGGGGCTGACGCGGAAGATCGCCTGGCCCGAGAACGCCTTCTACCACGCCCGCATCCCAGGCTCCGACCGCGACGCGGTGCTGCTGCTCGGGGTCGAGCCGAGCCTGCGTTGGAAGACGTTCTCGAAGCTTGTGCTCGACCTCGCGCGCGACCTCGACGTCGAGCTCGTCGTCACGCTCGGCTCGCTGCTCGCCGACGTGCCGCACACGCGCGCCGCCCCGGTCACCGGCGCCGCGAGCGACCCCGAGCTCGTCGAGAGCCTAGGGCTTCAACACTCGCGTTACGAGGGGCCGACGGGGATAGTCGGCGTGCTCCAGGACGCGTGCCGGCAGAACGGCGTTGCCGCCGCAAGCCTGTGGGCGGCGGTCCCGCACTATGTCTCGCTCGCGCCGAGCCCGCGGGCTGCCCGTGCGCTTTGCGACCGGCTCGCGCAGCTGCTCTCGGTCCCTATCGACACGGCCGAGCTGGCGGAGGCGGAGGCGGCTTACGCCGAGCAGGTGACAGAGGCGGTTTCCATTGACGAGGAAACCTCCGCGTACGTGGCCGAGCTCGAACGCCGCACCGACGAGCTCGACCTCGAGGAGCACGAGGATCTTCCGTCCGGTGACACGCTCGCCGCCGAGCTGACGCGCTTCCTGCGCGAACGCGACGCCGAAGCCGGCGATGAGGGGCCGCGCGCGCAGTAGCTACTCGGCGCTCGACCGGGCCCGCAGGTTGATGTCGCTCTCGGTCGCCCAGCGGTCGATCTCCTCAAGCTCGTCGGCCGAGAGGTCGAGCCGCTCGAGCGCAGCGACGTTCGCCTCCAGCTGTTCGACGCTACTCGCCCCGATGAGCGCCGAGGTGATGCGGCGGTCGCGCAGCACCCAGGCGAGCGCGAGCTGCGCCAGCGACTGGCCGCGCCGGCCCGCGATCTCGTTCAGCGCGCGCACCTTCGCAAGCGCGACCTCGTTGAGCTGGCTCTTCGACAGTGCGGTGCCGTCACGGCCGGCGCGCGAGTCGTCCGGCACGCCGTTCAGGTAGCGGTCGGTCAGCATGCCCTGCGCAAGCGGAGAGAAGGCGATGCAGCCGATCCCCTCCACCTCGAGCGAGTCGAGCAGCTCCGGCTCGATCCAGCGATTGAGCATCGAGTACGACGGCTGGTGGACTACGACCGGCGTCCCGAGCGCGCGCATGATCGCTGCCGCGGCGCGCGTCATCTCCGGCGAGTAAGAGGAGATGCCTGCGTGAGCGCCTTGCCCGTCCGCACGGCCGTGTCGAGCGCACCCATCGTCTCCTCGAGCGGCGTCTCGGGATCGAACGGTGCGAGTATCGGCCGAAGGTTTCCTCCGCCGCGCCGTACGGAGGCCCGTAGTTGTTCGCGAGGTCGAAGTGGCTGATCCCGAGGTCGAACGCACGGCGGACGATCGCCCTGCCGGTCTCGTGCGGGCGATCATGCCCGAAGTTG
>Ga0183260_10003056_pt1 | contig 13566 bp, 15 predicted proteins | sample AntDrymUQ4972206_2_FD_129768 | JGI IMG/M metagenome (GOLD analysis project Ga0183260, IMG submission 129768) | Polar desert sand microbial communities from Dry Valleys, Antarctica - metaG UQ497 (22.06) (version 2) (version 2) | ecosystem: Environmental > Terrestrial > Soil > Desert | place... | reverse complement strand
CTCGGGCCCACGACCGTTGTAGAGACAAGACCCTCGAGTAAAGGCCATCGATGCGTCTCTATGACTACGCCGCCTCCGGCAATTGCTACAAGGTGCGACTCCTGCTCGCGCTGCTCGGGCGTGACTACGAGCGGGTGCCCGTCGACATCTTCGCCGGCGACACACTGACCGCCGCCTACGGCGCCCTGAACCCGGCACGGGAGACGCCCGTGCTCGAGCTCGACGACGGAACGATGCTGACTCAGTCGAACGCCATCCTCTGGTTCCTCGGCGAGGGCACAGCCTTCTTGCCGGACGACCGGGTGGCGCGCGCTCGGGTGGCCCAGTGGCTGTTCTTCGAGCAGGAACGGGTGATGAGCGGGATCGGCAGCGCCCGCTTCCGCACGCTCACCGGCCGCGATCCGGAGGCAATCCCAGCCCGCTTCGCGCTCGGCGCGAGCGCGCTCGCGATTCTCGAAGCGCACTTACGGGCGCACGCGTACCTCGTGGGCGATGCCTGCACGATCGCCGATGTCGCCTGCTACGCCTACACCCACGTGGCCGAAGACGCCGGCTACAGGCTGCAAGAGTATCCGGCGGTCACCGCCTGGCTCGGGCGGGTCAGCGCCCAGCCCGGCTTCCTGGACGATCTGATCCCGTACCCGGCAAATGCGTATCCCGGCGCCAGTCGCTCGATTTACGACTAGGGGCTCGGCGTCTCTTCGAGCGCAGAAAGTAGGGCCCGAACAACCACGCGAGCACGAAGAGAACCAGTGCGAGGCGCAGAAAGGTCAGCGGGCCCGGCAGCCGATCCGCCCGTCCGGCCACGCCCGAAAGGGTAGCTTCCCGCGCGGCGAGATTCAGCGCTCTCGCCGACCACGAGGTCGTACCACCGAGCTGACCAAGGAGCGTGTTGCGAAGGTCATTCGTCGAGACCAAGGACCTACGCTTCCACGTGATCGACGAAGGTCGAGGGGCGCCCGTTGTCTTGCTGCACGGCTTCCCTGACACGTCTCGGCTCTGGACTGCGCAGATCGACGCCCTCACGGCCGCCGGGTATCGAGCCGTTGCGCCCGACCTGCGGGGGAGAGGCGCCAGCGAGCGTCCGCGCGACGTCGAGGCCTATGGCCTACGGCGGATCGTCGCGGACGTGACCGGAATCCTGGACGCCCTCGAGCTCGAGCGGGCGCATGTCGTCGGACACGACTGGGGGGCGGGCGTCGCCTGGCTGCTCGCCTCGCTCGTACCGGAGCGGGTCGATCGGCTCGTCGTCATCTCCGTCGGCTTCCCTGGCGCGATCCGACCGGACCTGGAGGCCTTGCAGAAAGGCTGGTACCAGCTGCTCTTCCTCTTCGAGGGCGCAGCAGAGGAGCTGCTCCGCCGAGACCACTGGTACTTGCTCCGCGAGCTCCTCCAAGATCACCCGCGGCTGGAGGAGGCGCTCGCCGACCTGGACGGGACCGACGCGCTCACCGCGGCCCTCAACTGGTACCGGGCGAACCTCCGGGTCGATCGCCTCATCCCGTCCGGATCGCCGTTGCCCCGCGTGAAGGCTCCGACGCTAGGCATCTTCGGAGCGGGCGATCCCTACCTGACCGAGCGGGCGATGCTCGCCTCGGAGGCGCATGTCGACGGGGCGTGGCGATATCAGCGCCTGGAGAACATCGGCCACTGGGTCCCGCTCGAGGCACCCGAGCGCCTGAACGAGCTCCTACTCGAGTTTCTCGCGCCCACGGAGTAGGGCCGACGTCACGGCGTCGGCCACGTGCCGAGGCTCGCTCGGATCGCGGCCAGATCGAGCGGGAGCACGCGCAGCTCGGGCGGGGGGCGCCTGACGAATCGGCCCACCACCAGCAGCTCGTCCGCGTAGTCCGGCTCGCAGGAGCGCCCGTCGCACGCCACCGCCCGCGCTGCGGCGAGGCCCGCCCCGAGCTGCTCAGCCGCGGCGTCGTCCGGCGAGAGAAGCCCGCGCGCGGCGACTCGGCCTCCCGCAACGAAGAGCGCCTCGACTCGATCCGGCAGGACAGCAGGAGCCAGGAGGCAGCGCTCGAGCCGCCGGAGACGCTCGAGCTGCGCCAGCTGACCGGCGACCCGCTCGAGCGAGGCGATCCGATCGCGCAGGCGCGCAGCGTCCTCGTAGCGCAGGCACTCCGAGAGCACACGCATGCGCTCGTGCAGGCGTGGCGGGACGCCCCCGCGAAGAAACGCGGCGAACTCAGCTTCCGTGCAGCCCGAGAGCGCACGGGCCGCTCGCTCGGCGTCGGCCCGTTTGCGGATGGGCCCGAAGGCGGACACAAGGGGTGTCACCAGCACCTCGTCGGCGCGCCGACGGAGGTAGACGTAGCGTTCCGGCCGAGGTCTCCGGGCATTCGCCCCGGGCCGTAACGCGCGAATCAGGCGGATCTCCTCCAGCTCGGCCGCGAGCTCCGAGCCGAGCACGCGCCATTCCACTCGCTCCACCGCCTCGAGTGCAGCCTCGACCGACGGGCGCTGCCGCTGGGAGCTGAAATACGACCGCAGCCGGGCGCGCAGGTCTCGTGCTTTGCCGACGTACAGAACCGCGTCGAAGCGGTCGCGGAAGAGGTAGACCCCCGGCCGGCTCGGGGCACCGTGCACGAGACGGCGCTTGCCGTGCACACGACGTGGTCGGGGCGCCGCGAGCTGCTCCAGATCCGCCACCGTTCGAGCTCCGCGCTCCTGAGCGAGGCCGATCAGCCGGACAAGGACCTCGGCGGTCGCCTGGGCGTCGGGGAGAGCTCGATGGCACGGGCTGGTCGACGTGCCGAAGAAGAACGACAGCGAGGCGAGGCTCATCCTCTCGCAGCGACCCCGCAGCAGAGCTCGGGCGAGCGAGACGGTGTCGAGCACCGGTGCCGACAGCCGCTTTCCCGTCAGGCGCTCGAGCTCCCGGTTCAGGAACGCGGTATCGAAGCGAGCGTTGTGCGCGACGAGGAGCGCGTCGCCGGCGAACGTCGTGAAGCGCCGTAGCGCGAGAGATATCCGCGGGGCGTGCCTCAGCTCGACATCGGAGAGCCCCGTCAGCCTCCCGACCGGGGCCGGAAGCGGGATGCCGGGCGCGACGAGCGTCTCGAAGGTGTCCGCGAGCTCGAGCCCTTTGACGCGCACTGCGCCGATCTCGCAGATGCGGGCCGACCCCACTTCGAGGCCCGTCGTCTCGAGGTCGAAGACGACGAAGCCGGCGTCCTCCAGCTCAGCGGGACGGGATCCGGCAAGCGCGACGTTCGCGCCGCGCCAGACGAGCCTCGCGTCCTCTTCGACGAGAGGGAGCAGGAGCGACCGGGCGAGGCCGGCCGGTGCCCGGCGGACATGAAGCAGGTGCGTGGCCGCCTCGCTCGCCGAGACGAATCCACCCCGCTCCTCGACGAGCTCCACGAGCCGATCGAGTGAGTCGAACGCAAGTTGCACCTGCTGAGGTATAATCGAACATATGTTCGATTTTCAAGTCTCCACCACCCCGCGTTAGAGTCAGGACAAGCAGATGCAGCGCGTCAACCTCTTCAGCGTCGAGCTCAAGCACGACGACGACGATCCCGTCGGCTACGAGATCGGCTACGCACGCCTAAGCGAACCGCTCGGCTCGGCGATGCTCGGCGGCACGCTGTACGAGCTTCCCACTGGCCGGAGTATCTGCCCCTACCACTACGAGTACGGAAACGAGGAGTGGGTGCTCGTGCTCGCAGGGCGGCCCACACTCCGGCATCCGGGCGGCGAGGACGCCCTCGCACCAGGCGACGTCGTGTGCTTCCCCGTGGGGCCCGAGGGCGCGCACAAGCTGACGAACCCTGCCGACGAGACGGTGCGCGTGCTCATGCTCTCGACGAAGCACGAACCGGCCGTCTCGGTCTATCCCGACAGCGACAAGATCGGCGTCTGGCCCGGCGAGAAGCAGGACAACCTGCTCGTGCGGCGCGAGAGCAACGTCGACTACTGGGACCGCGAGTTGCCGGCCAACACCACGTAGTTCCCGCCTAGGCTCTCCCCGTGCGCTCGGCTCGCGACCCGTTGCTGCTCGCGCTCGGCTCGCTCGCTCTCTTCGCTGCTGTCTATGCCTTCGCCTTCGGCACGGAGACCGGGCTCGATCTCGACAACCGCGCACTCGTACGCGACTTCGGGCCCGACAAGCTGCCGCGCGTCCACGACGCAACCCGAGATCTGCTGCGCACGATCGATGTCTCGTCGATCCTGCTGCTCGGGAGCGCGATCGTGGTGCTCGGGCTGTTCCGGCGACGGCTCGAGCTGGCGCTTGGCGCCGTCGCGGTGATCGTCTGTGCGAACGTCGCGACGCAGTTGATGAAGCCTTTCCTGGGGCAACTGGACCCGCTCCATGTCGAGGGTCTGCGGCCTCTCGGAACGTTCCCGAGTGGCCACGCAACGGTCGCGATGTCGCTGGCACTCGCGTTGCTCTTCGTGGCGCCGCCGCCGCTACTCCCCCTCGTCGGCCTCCTCGGGGGCGCCTATGCGGCAGGGGTCGGTATCGCACTCGTGGCGCTCGGGTGGCATTACCCCAGCGACGTGGGCGGAGGGTTCCTCGTCGCGAGCTTCTGCGCGGGCCTCGCGCTCGCCGTAGTACGAATGGCACGCCGCAGGTCGGGGCCTGCACGCGTGCACCGGAAGATCAGCGCCCTGGCGGCCGGCTTGACCGGGATCGTGCTCGTCGGAGCGTTCGTGGTGGTCGCCGCGGTCGCGCTGCAGCGCCAGTCGCTCGTGTGGGAGTACGGCCGGTCGCACACCCTCTTCTTCGTCGCGGTGGCAGCGCTCTCGGCGCTCAGCCTGATGGTCGTCGGCGCGTTCGTCTCGGCACACGGCCCTCGCCGGGCGTGAGCCGCGCGAGCGCCCGGGCGGCGGGCGCGAGCGCCTGCGGCGCCTCGAGCACGGGAGCGGACAGGTCGCCATGGCGCTCGATGCGCCCGAGCACCTCGGTCATCGTGAAGCGCCGCGGTACCAGCCTCTCGTCGAGTTCCTCCCACGCGAGCGGGGTCGACACGGGCGCACCGAGCTTCGGCCGCACGGAGTAGACGGACGCGATCGTCCTCCCTGGTCCGTTCTGGCGTGCGTCCAGGTAGACCCCGCGCCGCTTTGCCTTCAACCACTGCGTCGTGACGAGCTCGGGCCAGCGCAACTCGAGCAGCCGCGCCGCCCGTTCGGCGAACTCGCGCGTCGCCTCGTAGGTCGAGCGACGGGTGATCGGAACGAGCACGTGGATGCCGTCGGCTCCGCTCGTCTTCACGTACGAAGCGAGCCCGACCTCAGCGAGCAGCTCCCGGATCAGCAGGGCGACTCGCACGGCAAGCCCGAAGCCGCCGTCGGGCGGGTCGAGGTCGAAGAGCACGAAGTCGGGTCGCTCCGGCTTGTCGACGCGCGAGTACCAGGCGTTCATGTCGATGCAATGCATCTGCACCATCCAGAGGAGCGCGAGCTCATCGTTCACGAGCGGAAACTGGACGATCCTGCTGCCGCCCTCGCGCGGGTGCGTCCGGAAGGGCCGTGTGGGGATCCACTCGGGCATGCCCTTTGGAGCGTCCTTCTGAAAGAACGAGGGAGCGGCGATCCCGCCCCGGTAGCGCTTCATCGTGAACGGCCGATCCCGTAGATGCGGCACGAGCACCGGGGCAACCGCCTGGTAATAGGCGAAGAGGTCGCCCTTGGTGATGCCATCCTCGGGCCAGAGCACGCGCTCGGGGCTCGAGAGCCGCACCACACGCGGGCCGATCCGAGCCTCGACCACTTCGCTAGCGGCGCTCAACTGCGAGGCGCAGGCCGAGGGCGACGAGCACACAGCCGGTGAGCGCGTCGACTACACCGCGTGCCTGCGGCCGCCGCAGCAGGTTGCCGGCCCTCGCGACCGCCGCCGCGTATGCCGTCAGCCAGACGAGCGTCAGGGTGCAGAAGAGCAGCCCGAGCAGGAGCAGAGCCACGAACGAACCCTCGCCGGCGGGGGCGAACTGGGGCAGAAGACTCGTGAAGAAAACGGCCATCTTCGGATTCCCGAGGTTGCTGATCACACCTTGGCGATAGGCACCGAAAGGCGACGTCCTCGACCGTGGTACGGCCGTCGCCGCCTCCATCGCCGCCCCGTGGCCCTTGAGCGCAGCTCGGAGCGCCTGCAGCCCCAGAAGGATCAGGTACGCCGCCCCCAGAAGCTTCAGCAGCAGAAACGCCCGCTCCGAGGCGAGCAGAACCGCTGTCACGCCGGCACTGGCCGCCAGCGTCCACAGCGCCTGCCCGCTCGCGACACCAAGCGCCGAGGCTGCGCCGCCGGCCCTGCCCCCGAGCAGAGCGTTCTTGATCACGAGCGCCGTGTCCTGACCCGGCGTGACGATCACGACCAGGGCGACGCCGAGGAACGCCGGAAGGTCGACCGTCGGCTGCGCTCGGGGCGGCTAGAAGGAGACGCCGAGAAGGAGGAAGAGCACCGCGACGATGCTGAGCGCGACCCCGACGGCGATCCCGATTGCGACTGGAAGCTCCATGCGACGAGCCTAACACCCCCGCCTGTCGGCACCTGGCACGGCACCGAACCGACTTTGCACGCTAGGCGAATAACGGTCGCTTCACCCTGTAAACCAGAGGAAACGGGGGTTTCCATGTCTGATCTTTTGACGCTCCGAGAGCTGGACCAAGACGGAGCGATCGAGGAGACCGCGGCGGACGCCGGTCTCGACACCCGCGCTGCCTTCCTGCGCAAGGCAGGGGTCGGAGCGGCGCTCATCGGCGCCGGCGGCATCCTGACCCTGCCCGAGCTGGCGGGCGCGGCGACGCCGAAGAGCGACGTCGCCATCCTGAACTTCGCGCTTACGCTCGAGGAGCTCGAGGCGGCGTTCTACACGGAGGCCGCGAGCAAAGGACGCTTCAGCGGCAAGCCGGGTCAGCTCGCGACCGTGATCGGCAGGCACGAGCGCGCGCACGTCGCGTTCCTGCGCAAGGCACTGGGCAAGGCCGCGATCAAGAAGCCGAAGTTCAACTTCAAGGACACGACGACGGACTCGACCAAGTTCCTGCAGACGGCGCGCGTGCTCGAGGACACCGGTGTCATGGCCTACGCGGGCCAGGGACCGTTGCTGAAGACGAAGGCCCTCGTCGTGGCGGCGCTCTCGATCCACTCCGTCGAGGCCCGTCACGCGGCCTGGGTGCGCGACGTGCTCGGCATTCCGCCGGCACCGGCCGCGTTCGACGCGCCGAAGACGAAGGCGCAGGTCCTGGCCGCCGTCAAGGGCACCGGCTTCATCGTCGGCTAACGACCGGACTTCTCCGGGGCGGCCTCAGGCCGCCCCGGAGGGGGCCTCGCGCGAGAGCACCTGCGCGTGCTCGGCGTGACCCGCTTCGCGCGCCAGGTCACGCGCGGTCTTACCGGCGTCGGTCGCGAGCGTGGGATCGGCTCCGTGCTCGAGCAGTAGCCGCAAGAGCTCGGCGTCGCCGTTCTGCGCAGCAGCATGGAGGGCCACGAATCCGCCCTCCTGCCTCGCGTTGGCGTCCGCGCCGCGCTCGAGCAGGGCCGCCGCGATGCGGGCCCGTCCTCCGGCTGCCGCGCTGTGCAACGGCTGCACACGCATCGGGTTCCTCGCGACGGCGGCTATGTCTGCACCTGTCTCGAGCAGCGCCTCCACCACCTCGGGCTGATCGAAGAAGCTGGCCAGGTGGAGCGGCGTGAACCCGTCGCTCGACCACCCCTGCACGAGCGAAGGGTCGGAGGCGACGAGCTCGCCAACGCGCTTCTGGTCTCCCACAGCCGCTGCCTCGAAGATGTCCAGCTCGGGCGCTGCCCCGAGGAGTGCCTCGAGGATCTGCGCGCGACCGTGGTAGCGAGCGAGGAGAATTGCGGAGACGCCGTGCTCGTCTCTTGCCTGCGCTGCGGCCGGGTCCGCCGCCAGCAGCGCCTTCACGCGCTGCACATCGTTGCTCTCCATTGCCTCCAGGACGTCCGCCGGCATTGCTAGCCTCCAATAGTTAGTTGCGCTAACTAACTTCTAGCAGATGAAGAGATCAGGTGCAACGGATCAGGAGCTTGCCGACCGGCTCCACTCGCTCGCGATTCACCTCCTGCGCCGGGTCGCGGCCGAGGACGAGAAGAGTGGACTCAGCGCCGCTCGGCTCTCGGCCCTATCGGTGATCGTCTTTCGCGGTCCGCTGAGCCTTGGCGAGCTGGCCCGCGCCGAGCGCGTGCAGCCGCCCTCGATGACGAGGGTCGTACAGGCTCTCGAAGCGAGCGGTCTCGTACGGCGAAAGTCGAGTGATGACGATCGCCGCGTCGTCCAGGTGCGGGCGACCGCCAAGGGAGATCGCCTGCTGCAGGCCGCCCGCCGACGTCGAATCGGCCGGCTAGCCGCCGCACTCGCAGGGCTCGACGGAGGCGAGCGCAGACAGGTTGCCGAGGCGACCGGACTGCTCGAGGATGTCGTCGCCACCCTCGAACCCCGCCCGTAGCAGCACGTTTGCGACGGCCGGAGAAGGGCTACTCTCCCCTCGATGTCCACCCAGTCGCAGGTGCTGCCTCCTCGCTACGCCTGCGCGGAGCGGATCGGGCGCGGGGGCATGGGCGACATCTACCTCGCCGAGGACCGGCAGCTCGGTCGCCAGGTCGCGGTCAAGCTGCTCGCGGAACGGTTCGCGAGCGACGAGAGCATCCGCGGCCGCTTCACGCGTGAGGCGCTCGCCGCCGCGCGTCTCTCCGGGCATCCGCACATCGTCACGATCTTCGACGTGGGCGAGTGGTCGGGCCGCCCGTTCTTCGTGATGGAGTACTTCGCCGACGGCACGCTCGCCGACCGGATTCGCCGCGGCAACGTCACACCCGCGCAGGCGTTCGACTGGCTCGAGGAGGCCGCCGGGGCGCTCGACGCGGCGCACCGCGAGGGCATCGTGCACCGGGACGTCAAGCCGGCCAACCTGCTCTTCGACGGCCGCGGCGAGCTGAACGTGGCCGACTTCGGGATCGCGCGGATCCTCGACCAGACGACGGCCGCCGGGATGACCGCGCCCGGCACGATCCTCGGCACCTCTGGCTACCTCTCACCCGAGCAGGCGAACGGCGAGGAGGCGACCTCGGCCAGCGACATCTACGCCCTCGGCGTCGTGGCCTACGAGCTCCTCACGGGCGAGCGGCCCTTCCAGCGCCCGTCGGCGACAGCCGAAGCTGTTGCCCACATCCACGAGCCGGTGCCGCTGGCCTCGGCACGGAACCGCGAGCTACCGACCGAGGTCGACGACGTGTTCCAGCGTGCGCTCGCCAAGGATCCCGCCGAGCGGCATGCGACCGCCGGTGAGCTGGTCGAGGATCTGCGCGCGGGCGTCGCCGCCCTGGACCAGGACACGGGCCCGATTCGGGTGCCCGCGACGGTCATGGCCAGGGAAGAACCGGACGACTATGAGTACGACGACTATCAGGAGGGCCCGGAGTACGCCCGCCCGCGGCGCTCCTGGCTCCTGCCCGGCGTGCTCGCAGCGCTGATGCTAGGAGCGGGAGGGGTCGCCGCTGCCGCCTTGCTCACGAATGGTGACGGCGGCGGTAATGCCGTGACGCTGACCGTCCCCGTCACCCAGCGCGTCGAGGTGACCGCACAAGGGCGAACCATCACCCAGGCGACCACGGTCTTCGAGACGACGGTCGAGGAGGAGCCCGAGCCCCCGCCCCCGCCTCCGCCCACGCCGCCCGCGACACCGCCGCCCTCGCCCCCGCCGAGCGGCGCAGCAGCCTCGTACGGAGAGGGCGTGCGGCTGACGGATCAGGCCACGGCCGCCAACAACGCCGGCAACTACACGGGAGCCCTGAGCCTGATGGAGCGGGCACTGCCAGCGCTCCGAGGGACGGGACAGATCTACGAGGCGTACGGCTACTACAACTATGCGAACGCGCTGCTCAACCTCGGCCGCTGCGCCGAGGCGCGCGATTACCTGACCCGTTCGGAGCGGATCCAGGGCGCACGGTCAGATATCACGCGCGCGCGCGCCCGCGCTCGCAGCTGCTGACGAACGGCGATCAGTGCCGACCCGGGTGCTGTCCTGGCGGCTCGGCAAGCTCCGTCTCGACGTGGATCTCGGGATGCTCGGCCGGCGTCTCGGTCCCGCCCTCCAGCTCGAAGATCCAGAAGTCCCGGCCCATCACGGGCACCGCCACGTTGTAGACGGGGACGCTACCGATCGTGCCCTCGAACGTTCCCGCATGCGCATGTCCATGCAGAACCAGGTCGGGCTCGTGTCTCGCGAGCGGGTGCGCCAGACGGTCGCTGCCGAGAAACGACCAGATCGTGCGCCGCTCCCCCTCGAGCGTCTCCGTCGTGGGCGCGTAGTGCAGGAGAGCAATGCGAAGCGGGCAGTGCGCGATCGCCCCGAGACCGCGTTCGAGCGCCTCGACCTCCGCGGAGGTCTCCGCGTACACGCGGCGTAGCAGCGGCTCCCCGAAGTTCGGCAGCTCGGAGTCGGGGAAACCGCCGACGAAGCCCTTCACGCCGACGACCCCGACCTCGACTCCGCGGATCTCGCACACGTGCCAGGAGCGCTCGAGCACGTTCACTCCCGCTGAGGCGATCAAGTCGACGACCTCGTCCCGGCGATCAGCGTGCCAGTCGTGGTTGCCGAGCACCGCGAAGACGGGAACCTCGAGGGCGCGGCACACGTCCGCCAGCACGGCGGCCTGCTCCGGTTCGCCGTGGGTGGTCAGGTCGCCCGCGAGCAGGACGAGATCGACATCCTGGCCCAATCCGGCGAAGGCGCGCTCGATCCGCGCCCGCTCGGCCTCCGAGCAGTGGATGTCGCCGGCGGCCGCGATCCGAATCGTCTTCGCCGCGGGCACGATTGACGATCGTACGTGCCGGGTAGCGAGTCTCCGTGCCCGAAGACAAGGTCTTCTCCGATCTGACCGAGACGATGCGGAAGGCCGCCGCAACACTCAACGAGGGCCAGGTTCCGTACCTGCTTGCCGGCGGGCTCGCCGCCGCGGCCAGAGGGGGGCCGCCGTCCGAGCACGACGTGGACTTCCTGCTCAGGGAGGCGGACGCGGAGCGTGCCCTCGAGGTGCTCGAGCGTGCGGGCTTCCGGGGCAAGCGACCGCCCGAGAACTGGCTCTTCAAGGCCTGGGACGGCGATGTCTTCGTGGATCTCATCTTCGGCACCTCCGCGGGTCCCGTCGGCGACGAGATGTTCGAGCGGGCCGAGTTGCTCGAGGTCTCGGCCGTACGCATGCAGGTCGCCGCGCTCGAGGACGTCATGGTCACGAAGCTCTGTGCGCTCGACGAGCAGGCCCTCGACCTCCAGAGCTCGCTTCAGGTCGCCCGAGCGCTCCGCGAGAAGATCGACTGGGCGGTGGTGCGCGAGCGAACGAAGGCTTCGCCCTACGCCCGCGCCTTCATCTTCCTCTGCGAGGAGCTGGGCGTCCTCGAGCGCGTTTGAGCCGAGCGGGCCGGGACGAGCCCGGGTCGAACGGCGTATCTCACCTCGGAGGACTAGGCTCGACTCGTTCAGCGATCGGAAGGCTTGCATGCACGAAGAGCCGAAGACCTGGCACCACGGCGTCGTTGCGCGCTACTGGGCCGAGTTCAACACCGACGGTCCCGAGATCGCCTACTTCCGGCAGTTCATCGAACGAGACGGACAGCCCGCCCTCGACGTCGCTTGTGGCACCGGGCGCCTGCTCTTGCCCTACCTGCTGGCTGGCCTGGATGTCGACGGCTGCGACATCTCGGCCGACATGATCGCGCTCTGCCGCGAGCGAGCGGAGCGGGAGGGCCTGTCGCCCAATCTCCATGTCCAGCCGATGCACGAGCTCGATCTGCCCCGCACCTACCGGACGATCATCGTCTGCGGAGCCCTAGGACTCGGCGGGAACCGGGAGCAGGATCTGGAGGCGCTCCGGCGGCTGTACGCGCACCTTGAGCCGGGCGGCCTGCTGGTGATGGACAATGAGGTTCCGTACGCGGATCGAAGGCAATGGCGCTACTGGCCGATGGAAGAGCACGGCGCATTGCCCGAGCCCTGGCCACCTCCCGGCGAGCGCAGGCGCGCTGCGGACGGTACGGAGTTCGAGCTGCGCTCCCGGATCATTGAGCTCGATCCCCTGACCCAGCACTCGACGTGGGAGATGCACGCGCAGATGTGGCGCGACGGGGAGCTCGTCGCCGAGGACGAGCACACGCTCCGGATGACGCTCTACTTCACGAACGAGGTGGTTCTCATGCTCGAGCGCGCCGGTTTCGTCGACATCGCGCTCCACGGAGGCCACACGGACGCCCCCCCGACGAGCGAGGACGAGTTCGTGGTTTTCGTGGCGGCGAGAGCGGTCTAGAAGAAGAACTGGCGCCAGGCTGTCCACCAGTCGTCGGCCCGGGAGACGATCGTGCGGGCGTCGACGAGCTCGATCCCGGGACGCGCGCTGTACTTCCGTGGGTCCGAGGTGACCTTGAACTCGACGCGGATCTCGCATGGGCGACCGGGGTCGTAGGGCTTCGCCGCCGAGAGATCGGCGAGAGACCGCTTCGCTCCGTCCTCGATCAGCTCACGCGCGCGCAGGGGCGGGATCATCCGGGCGGCACGTGACCCGATCCCTCGTTTCACCGCTACGGTGGTCGGGCCCTCGCCGAGGAGCTTGGTCGCTTCGACGCACGACGCCTCGTCTCCCGTGACGAGCACGACCGGACAGCCCCACGTGCCGCAGAAGGCCGCGTTGATTCCGGTCTCGCCGACGAGCGTGTCGTTGAACCACAGGTTCTGCCAGGACTGCCCCGACACGGTATGGCTGAGGACGCCGTCCGGCGTTCCGGCCATGGCGTGCATGCCGACGAGGAGACACGCGTCGCACCCCTCCTCGAGGAAGCCGGTGTACTCCGTCCATTCCTCCTGCACCACGTACTCGCAGCCGGGGTCGAGGAGATCCGGGACGAGCGAGTTGAAGCTGAAGCCCTCGCCCGCACCGTGGTGATCCATCACCACCACCTCGGTTGCGCCGGCCGACCGGGCGCCGCGAATCGCGGCGTTGATCTCCTCCGTGTAGAGCTTGCGCCCTTCCTCGAAGAGCGGCTCGCCCGCGTTCGTCTGCGAGCCGTTCGCGATCCCGGCGACACCCTCCATGTCGCTGATGATGTGGACGCGCACGCCGGTAGCCTCGCAGACCGAAGCGCTCGCGGCGAGTGTCCGTTAGGGACATGGTCCGGCGAGCAGGGGCACGTCGGCCACGGTCGGGAACCAGTAGCCGATTGCTCCATCCCCTTCGCCTACGAGCTGGCGCTGCACCGGGCTCAGCCGATCGATCTGCGGCTGCGAGAGGGTGAGGTCGTCGCGCAGCCGGATCCAGCGATACGTGTACGCATAGAAAAGCGCCTTTCGCGTGACAGACGAGGTGTTGTCGCCCCGCGCGTGCCAGAGCCGGCGATCGAAGATGACTGCCGTTCCGGCACGCACGAGGATCGGTCTCGCTCCAGGGGGTACCGTCGAGCCGTCCGCCGGCCGCTCGAGCCGGTCCCGGCGATGGCTCTCCGGAAGAACCCAGAGCGGGCCGTGAGCGGCGGTCTCGACGTCGGTCAGGAAGTAGGCCACCTTCAGAGAGAGGCGCGGTCTCGGAGTCGGCAGATCGACGTTCTG
>Ga0183260_10003055_pt1 | contig 13574 bp, 13 predicted proteins | sample AntDrymUQ4972206_2_FD_129768 | JGI IMG/M metagenome (GOLD analysis project Ga0183260, IMG submission 129768) | Polar desert sand microbial communities from Dry Valleys, Antarctica - metaG UQ497 (22.06) (version 2) (version 2) | ecosystem: Environmental > Terrestrial > Soil > Desert | place... | reverse complement strand
GGACCTCCTCACTCACCTGGGGTCAGCCGGAGCCACTCTCCGGCCAGACAAACCCCCGCGAGGAGCGTCCGGCCTACAGCTTCGGCGGTCAACCCTTCGGATCGACCACCTCATAGGGTCTAGGCGCTGCGTTGACTGCGGCCCCGGCGCGATCGCCGGGGCCGCGCCGTTCATCGCAGCGCAACGAAGCGCACGGCTTGCAGCCAGCGGCGCTCGAGGCCGGCCGGCGTGCGGCGCACGAACAGCAGGCGCTCGTCGTCGCCACGGACGACCGGCGCGATCAGGCGCCCGCCCGGCGCGAGCTGCGCCTCGAGCGCCGCCGGCACGTCGTCGCGAGCTGTCGCTGCGACGTTGATCGCGTCAAACGGCGCTTGCGACGGTAGGCCGAGCGCGCCGTCGCCCGCGACCACGGTGACGTTGTCGATGCCCGCTGCCGCGAGCGCGCGCTCCGCACCTGCGGCGAGCAGCGGGTCGAGCTCGATCCCGAAGACGTGCCGGCACAGCCTCGACATCACCGCCGCGTGATAGCCCGAGCCCGTGCCGACGTCGAGCACGCGCTCGTCCTCGCGCAGGTCCAGCGCCTGGCACATCCCGGCGACGACGGCCGGCTGCGAGATCGTCTGTCCCCCGCCGATCGGCAGCGGGCAGTCGGCGTACGCCGCGCCGGCAAGCTGCGGATCGACGAACAGCTCGCGCGGCACGACCGCCATCGCCGCCAGCACCCGCTCGTCGCTCACGCGGGTGCCCAGGCTGCGCAGGAGGTCGTCGCGATCCATCGTCTCAGCGGTCCTGGGAAACCTCGAGCAGTGGGCCCAGGCGACGCAGCAGGTCCGCCGTGATCCGCGCCGTGGCGCCCCAGATCAACGGCCCGTCCGCGAGCGGGTAGACGTCGGTCCTGAACGGGATGCCCTGGCGCAGCATGCGCCGGCGCTCGTGCACGGCGCGCAGCTCGGTCAGGCGCAGGTCGAGCACCTCGTCGACCTCGAGCGCCGAACGGGTCCAGCGCAGCCCCGGCTCGATCAGCCCGACAAACGGATGGATCGCATAGCTCGTCGCAATCGTCGGGGTCGGGGTGAGCGCGCCGAGCAGCTTCACCGCCGTGCGCGGCAGCCCGATCTCCTCCTCGGCTTCGCGCAGAGCCGTCACGCTGAGGTCGTCGTCGTCATCTTCGGGCCGCCCGCCGGGAAACGAGATCTCGCCGGGGTGACGACGCAGGTCGCCGCGACGACGGGTGAAGACGGTGTGCAGCTCACCCGCCTCGACGTAGAGCACGACGAGGACCGCGGCGAGCAGGCGGCCATGGACGTGCCGCGGTTGCGCTTGCGCCGGCTCGCGAAGCGCCGCCTGCAGTGCCTTGCTAGTGAGCGAGCTCGACGCGCTCGACACGCTCGTCGAACATGACCTCGCCGTCCAGCGTGCGATGCACGGGGCATTTCGTCGCGATCACCTTCAGGCGCTGCACCTGCTCGTCGCTGAGGTCGGAGGGCAGGCGCAGGGTCAGCGTGAACTTCGTCGGGCAGCCGCGCTCGGCGGGCAGGTAGTCGACCTCGACCTCGACCTCGCCAAGGTCCCAGCCCTTGCGCGCGGCGTACATCTCCATCGTGACGGCGGTGCAGGAGGCGAGGCTGGCGGCCAGCAACTCCTGGGGGGAAGGGGCGGCGTCGTCACCGCCGGCCTCACGCTTCTCGTCGCAGTTGAGGCGGTGATCGCGCACCTTGACGACGTGGCGGAACTTGGAGATCCGATGAGCCGATGCATGCATACTCAAATGCTACTCCCGGTTCGATAGCGGGTTGAAGAGCAGGCCGGTTGGGACCTTCGGAAAGAAGTACGTCGACTTCGGCGGCATATTGACGCCGGCGGCCGCGATCTCCTGGATCTGCGCCACCGGGATCGAGCGCATGAAGAATCCGGCGTCGTACTCGCCGGACTCGACGAGCTCGCGCGCCTCCGCGAACGAGCGCGCATAGCCGAGGCCGCGCAGGTGGGAGATGTCGTCCTCGCTGAGGCCCAGCGGTCGCTGCAGCACGAGCGCCTCGAGCACGGCGGTGTCCAGCCGGCGGTAGGGCTCGGGCATGTCGGGCAGCGCCGCATCGGCGAGGCCGTGGTCCTTCAGCGTCAGCCGGTAGGGACGGCGAAAGTGGCTGTCCATGTAGCCCAGCACGACCCCGTCGCCATCCTCGCTGGAGGGCACTAGCTCGTCGGCGTCGACCTCGGCGATGTCGAAGTTCTCCTTCAGAGTGCGGCCGAGGGCCTCCTGCTTGGCGGAGTCGTCCGCCAGGCCCGTCACGAGCCGGTGCGTCGGGAAGATCGTCAGGCCCTCGTCCTGGAGTGCGACGAGGCACATCAGCACGTAGCGATGATCGCCCTCGCCGCCGATCTCGTCGGCGTAGACGCGCGCGGTCTCATAGCGGTGATGGCCGTCGGCGATCAGCAGCTCGGCATCGGCGATCGCCTCCTGAGCGGCGGTGATCGCGTCGGGATCGGCGATGCGCCACAGCCGGCTCTGCGTGCCATCGGAATCGGTCGCCTCGCCGAAGGGCTCGCCGTGCGTGGCCGGCTCGAGCGCGCCCCAGGCGCGCAACTCGGGGTCGGAGTACAGCGAGAAGATCGGCGACAGGTTCGCTTTCGTCGCGCGCGTCAGACGCAGGCGGTCGAGCTTCGGACCCGGATGCGTGCGCTCGTGCGGCCGGATCGTTCCGGGGCCGTAGTTCTCGACGCGCACACGCGCGAAGAAACCGTTGCGCGTCAGGCGCCGGCCGTCGGGGGCGGTGTAGTCCTGCACGAGCGCCCATAGCGCGAGCTCGCTGTCGCGCACGACGACGTCCTGCGCGAGCCACTCGTCGAGCAGGCGCGCCGCGTGCTCGTAGCGGTCGCCGCCGTCGGGGTCCTCCGGCAGATCGATCGCGACGACGTTGTGCGGCGAGCGCGCGGCGAGCTCGGCGCGCTGCTGCGGATCGATGACGTCGTATGGCGGGGCCGCCAGCGCCTGCAGCGGGCCGGCCATCTCGGGCGAGTAGTGCAGCGCTCGAAGCGGTTCGATGCGAGCCATCCGCGCGAGACCCTACCTGCGCGGCGCGCGTTACTGCGTGGCGCCGAACGTCGTCGTGTAGGTGGCGCCCGATTCGCCCTGCGGGCCGCCGATCGCGACGCCGACGCCCCAGTCGCGGAAGGTCGCGTCGAGGATGTTGCGCTTGTGTCCACTGGAGCTCATCCAGCGGCTGACGATCTTGCCCGGTGTCCCCAGCGAGCCCGACCCCCAGGCGATGTTCTCACCGGTGTAGGTGCCCGGGTATCCGGCGGCGCTGATGCGGCTCTGCAGGGTGCTGCCGTCCGGGGCGTTGTGGCCGAAGAAGCCCTCGCTGACCATGTTCTTGCTGTGGCTGGCGGCCGCCTTGCCGAGCGCGCTGCTGTTCTTCAGCGCTGGGACGCCTCGCTTCGTGCGCTCGCGGTTGATCAGGCAGCGTACGGCCGAGCGGATCTTGACGAGGTTCGAGCTGCGCGGCTTCAGATCGCGGTACTTACACGGGGCCGCGCTCGCGGGAGCGGCGCCGGCGCCGAACGCCAGCAGTGACGCCACGAGCAGCCCGACGAGTGAGTGAGATCGAGCACGGCTACGCACCTGACGGATCGTACGCCCGTCAGCGCGCGTCAGCGCCAGCGCGTACCGTTCTGCAATGCACGGGATGTAGCTCAGCTTGGTAGAGCACCGCGTTTGGGACGCGGGGGTCGTCGGTTCGAATCCGGCCATCCCGACTGTCCGGCCACCGCGCCGGCACCGAGCCCCTGTAGCTCAGTGGACAGAGCGTCGGCCTTCTAAGCCGGTGGTCGCTGGTTCGAATCCAGCCGGGGGCGCTGGGTCGCCCTTGCCGGGCGCGTGTCCGGCGTCAACCTGAACGCAGGAGCGAGCCGAACTCGCGCGCGTAGTCCGACTTCATGATCTCGAACATCATCACCTGACGCTGCTGGGGGGCGACCATGCGGAAGGTGATGACGAGCGTGCCTTCCTCCGATGCGAGCTCGAGCCCGGCTCGATCGAATGCCGCGATCTCGTTCTTGACCTTGATGTTCCCCATGAACGCCTTGAACTCGAAGACGTGCACGCTCGACGCGGTGACGGCGAACATGAAGGCGAGCGGGATCTTGGCCAGCTTCTGGCAATCCCGAAAGATGTGGTCGCTGGCGACGATCCCACCCGGGAGCTCGCCGGGCAGAAACGCGTCTGCGATATCGAGCGCGGTGCGCGCAGCGATCGTGCCCATCACGCCGCAGCGGTTCACCATCCCGATCCCGAGCAAGGGTTCGGACCCAGCGCAGCCGCCTGCTCCTCGGCCTGCCGGGTCGCCTTGTCGGCTGTCTTTCCCATCGCCTCGTGCGAGCCTACCCATACACGGCCATCCGCGGATCGGTTTATTTCGCGGTCAGCTGCGCCACTTGACCGAGCAGCCGCGCGCCTGCGTGTCCTCGGGCTCGGGGGTCGCGCCGGCGAGGACCGCGTCGAGCGCGTCGCGCAGCCATTTCGCGCCCTGGCTCTCGTCGCGGTGATCGCCGTCGGGCGCGCCGCGGTAGCGCAGCCGGTGCTCGCCGTCGAGGACGAAGACGTGGGGGGTGACATGCGCGTCGAGCGCGCGGGCGACGTCCTGGCTCTCGTCGTAGAGGTACGGGATCGGCCAGCTCTGGTCGGCGACGAAGCGCGCCATCGCCTCGGGCGAGTCGGCGGGGTAGCGCGTCGCGTCGTTGGCGTTCACGGCCAGGAAGCGCACGCCGCGGGGCGCGTAGTCCTCCGCGACTGCGCGCAGGCGGGGGTTCCAGGCGACCACGTAGGGGCAGTGGTTGCACGTCACGACAACGACGGTCGCCGACGGAGCGGGGTCGGCCGGAAGCGTATGCTCGGCACCCTCGGTGTCGCGCAGCGTGAACGCCGGAGCCTGGTCTGCGAGTGCGAAGCTCATGTCCGTATCGTCGCTGATCGGGTACGCGGGCGCTGATAGATTCAACCCCGCACGGTGGGCGTAGCTCAGCTGGTAGAGCTCCTGGTTGTGGTCCAGGCGGCCGCGGGTTCGAGTCCCGTCGCTCACCCTCACGAAGTCCCTGCTAACACCACGGTTGTGGTGTCAGCGCCACTGACACCACACCGCCACTTGGTCCCAAGGTGGTCCCAAAGTCGCAGAGCGGCAACCTGTTACACCGGGGGTACAGGTGCCATCCGCCCGCACGCCTAACCTCCGGTCCATGAGCCACACGATTCGGTTCCGCATGATGGATGGCACATACCACGAGGTCGAAGTGACCGACGGGCTACCGCAGCTCGACGACGCGGCCTAACCCGTCTGCACGAGGCGTTCCTGCGCGAGGTCGATCAGGCCGGCGCGGCGACGGCCGTCGTGTCGCCGCCGAGGCGTAGGTAGCCGACCGCTGCGCGGATGGACGGGCAGCACGGCACACTGCACAATCGACCCGTGCGCACCGGCGTCATCGTCCCAGTCCACGGGTGGGCACCGCTGCTCGCCGAGACGCTCGACGCGATCCTGGGCCAGGATCCGCGCCCTGACGAGGTCGTCGTCGTCGACGACGGCTCGCCCGAGCCTCTGGTGCTGCTCAATGAGCACGCGCCGCACTGCCACGTCGTGCGCCATCCGGAGTGTCGCGGCCTGCCGGCGGCGCGCGCGACGGGGCTGGCTCAGCTGTCCACCGAGCTCGTCGCGCTGTGCGACGACGACGACGCGTGGGAGCCCGGCAAGCACGCCGCGCAGCTCGCCAGCATGGAGGCTCACGCGGACGCGGCCGCCTGCTTCGGTCACGCGCACATCGTCGGCCTCGACGGGCGGCCGACCGGCGAGCTGTGGGACGAGCCGCCCGCGGGACTCCATGCCGCGGCCGCGCTGCTGCCGCTCATGTACGAGCGCAACCCGCTGTGCGTCTCGAGCGCTCTCCTGCGCCGCGAGGCGGTGCTCGCCGCCGGCGGCCTGGACTCGCCGCTGGCTCGGGTCGCGGACTGGGACCTGTGGCTGCGCCTGCTGGCCGCCGGGCATCCGCTGGTCATGCAGCCGGACGCGGTCGTGCGCTACCGCCGCAGGCCCGGTGCCCTCTCGGCTGATATTGCCGGCCTGGCAAACGAGGGGCTGCGCATGCACGCCATGCACGCCGGGCTAGTCGACGAGCCGCTGCGCTGCGGCGTCGAGGCCGCCGATCGGGTCGCGCTCGCGCGCGGGCTCGTGCGCGAGCGCTGCTACGGCGCGGCACGCGGCGAGCTCCACCACGCTGCGCGGCTGCGGCCGCTCAACGCGCACGATCGATTGCTGCAGTGGGTGCTCGCGGTTCCCGGGCTGCGCGCCGGGCTTGGCCGGCGCGACCCGTACAGGCGGCGCAGCACGGTGACTTCCGGCTGGTCGCAGCGGCGGACCCGCCGGAGTCAGACCCGGTTGTCGAGCACAGACTCAGCTGCGGGGCTCGCCGGTCCTGACCGCTCTCCCCGGACATAGCGCCTCGCCACTCGCCGTCCGAAGTCACGTGACGGCAGCTCGATGAGGAAGTAGGAGAGCGCGCCGATGGCGATCGCCGACGGAAGCACCAGGGCCGCCCACGACCATGGCAAGCTGCCGTCTTGGCGGATGCCGAGCGTGAAGAGGCCGAAGAAGATGATCGGGTAGTGGTAGAGGTAGACCGAGTAGCTGATCTCCGAGAACCACGACAGGGGCCGGTTGGTGAGCGGTCTTTGCGCCCAGGCTGGTGTGAGCGCCGCTGCGACGACGAAGACGAGCAGCACCAGAGGCACGAGAACGCGCACGGCGGCGGGTTCTTGGAACACCCCGAGATGGTACGGGAGGTTGGAGCCCATGAGATAGGCGAGCACCAGCAGCCCTCCCAGCGCGCCAAGTGCCGTCGCCACCATCCGCCGGGGATGAATCCGAGCCCAGCCTCTCTCGCGGAGTCGGAGGAAGGCCCAGGCTGCGGTCATTCCGCCGGCGAAGTCGGCCAGGAACAGCGGCGGCTGAATCAAGAAGCGGAGCATTTCCGCCTGTGATGTGGCGACCCCGTGAGGCTCGATGAATGCGGTTCGCCAGGCCACTGTGGCCGTGATCGCGACGGCGAGGCCGATCAGCGGATGGCGCAAGTACTTCGAGGCGATCAACGGAAAGACGAGGTAGAAGGCGATGTCAACCGACAGAGACCAAACAGGCGAGTTGACGATGAACCCGGGGTTTGTTGGCGAGAGCTCACGTTGCAGGAAGCCGATGTGGATCAGCAACGCGCCGAGCCCGCGATCGGACACGCTCACGAGGCGCGGGTCGGAGAGAAGCGGGAACAGGACGACCACCAGCAGCAGGCAGACGTAGTACGGAGGACCGATCCGCGCGAAACGTCGGATGGCAAAGCCGCCGAGGCTTCCAAGGCTGCCCTTGAGCACCACGGGGAGGAAGAGCACGAAGCCCGTTGTGAAGAACAGGACGTCGACGGCGAACGGGCCGGCGGCCTCGTACAGCCCGCGAGGAACGTCATGGCTTGGCGTCCACAACGCCGCACCAGCGGTGTGGTAGAGAATCACCGTCAGCACCGCGAGTCCTCTGATCCCGTGCATGACAGGGACGAACAGCGGTCCCGAAACGGTCGGGGGCGGCTTGGCCGGTCCAGGATCCAAGCTGGCGATCTTAGTCCCAGCCATCGCGGCGCGCCGCCTCGGTGAGTGCTATAGGGCAACTTCTTGGCATCGCTGTTCATCGCCCGACCGGTGCGGCCGATACCCTTGCGTGCGATGTCCGGCGATTCGATAGCCGCGGCCGAGCGGTTCGATCCGGGCTCTCCGTTCGTCAGCCTGATGGAGGCCGAGGGGATGGTCCGCTACTGCTGGGCCGCGCAGGCCGTCCGTGGCAAGGAGGTCCTCGACGCCGGCTGCGGGGTTGGCCACGGAGCAAGGATTCTCGCGGATGCCGGCGCGAAGCGCGTGACGGGCGTCACGGACTCACAGGACGCCCACTCCGAGGCCGTGCGCCGCGCGGGAGACGTGGCTGAATTCATAACCGGCGAGCTCGAGGCGCTGCCGTTCGCACCGTCATCGTTCGACATAGCCGTCTGCTTCGATGCGATCGACCGTTCCGAGCAGCGCTCGGAACTGCTGGACGAGCTTCACCGGATCCTGCGGGAGGACGGCAGCCTGCTGCTCGCCTCGGCCAATCCCGACGGGCTAGAACGCGAGCTAGCCAGCCGCTTTGCCGCCGTGGCGCTGCACCGCCAGCACAGTCGGCTCGCCTCGGCGATCCTGGCCGGCGACGGTCGTGCCGATCATGAGGCGACGCTCGCCGTGCGTTCGATCGCCCCGCTGGACTCCGGCCAGGCGACGATGACGCTCGTCGTCGCCGGCAAGCGCGAGATGCCTGCGCTGGCAGACGTCGTGGCGCTCGCCGACCCGTTCGAGGCTCGCTCGTGGGAGGACCGGCTCGAGCGGGCGCGCCGCGAGACCGACGAGGCGCTGCGACGGGTCGAGGAGGCTCGCGGACGCGAGCGCCATGTCTCTGCCGAGCGCGACCTCCTCTCCCGCAGGCTGATCGACGCCGAGCAGGCCCGGGCGAGATCGCTCACCGCCCAGGAGCAGGATGGTCGCCCCGGCGACGAGACCTCGGTCCGTGATCCCGCGATTCTCGCGCTCGGACGGAGCGCGAGCCTGAGGACCAACGCTCTGCGCAATGCCGCCAAGACGCTGCTCGGCCTGCGAAGGTGACTGTAGTGGGCGCTGCGACCACGCTCTGCTTCGTCGGCACGAGCGGAGGCAACTACTTCATGAACGAGCTTCTGGCGGCGATCGCCCATGCGGTTCGAGCCGAAGGGGTCAAGGCGGCCACGGTCATGGACGCGTTCTCGCCCCCGCAGGACGCGGCCGTCTGCGTCGACGACTCGACCGTCTACGTCGTCATCCCGCACGAGTACTTCCCCCTCACGGACCCCGCCCGACAACCGACGCGCGCCCAGCTCGCGCGGACGATCTCGCTGTGCGTCGAGCAGCCCGGCACGCGCTGGTTCGACATCAGCTGCCGGCACGCCGCCCGCACCGCCGCAGTGATGGACCTCCAGCGCAGCTCGCTGGCGGCGATGCGCCGGCGCGGGCTGGCGGCAGAGCACTTCCGCCTCGGCTACACCGACTACTGGGATCGCTGGGGTGGCGACGACGAGGTCGCGCGGCCCGTGGACATGGTCTACATGGGCTCAACGGCCGAGCGGCGCGACCGACTCCTGGCGTCCTACGCGGACACGCTCTCCACGCGGGAGGTCCGGCTCCTGATACCACCGCTGGCGCCGAAGACGCACCTGCGCCCCGACTACCTGATCACCGACGAGAAGTGGCGCTGCCTGCGGTCGGCCAAGACGATCCTCAACCTCCACCAGCAGGAGCGGTCGTACTTCGAGTGGGTGCGGGTGCTCGAGTCGATCGCGAACGGCTGCGTGGTCGTCTCCGAGCACTCCACGGACGGCTCGCCGCTCGTGGCCGGGGAGCACTACGTCAGCGGCAGCGCCGACAACCTGGCGCTGCTCGCGAGCGGCCTGCTCGATGACCCCGAGCGGCTGCGAGCGATCCGCCTGAGCGCGTACGACTTCGTGCGCTCGGAGCTCTCGATGCAACCTTCGGCACAGCGCCTGATCGCCCTCGCCGACCAGGTGCGCCGAAGGGCGTCACGTCCCTCCCGAGGGCTGCTCTGCGCCGTCACGGGGTCGTCGGCGCACAGGCGCCCGCGCGCCTCGACACCGCTGAGCCGGGTGGAGGACCGGCTCAAGGACCGCGTGCTCCGCGACCCGTTGGTGCTGGCGGCGCTCCGGCGGGCAGACCTCATGCAGGAGCTCGCCATCAAGCAGATCATCGCGACCAAGCGGCTGGCCCTGGCCGACCTCGAGACCAGGCGGGCGCTGCGCAGCCAGCAGCTCGTGACACGGGGCGAGGATCCCGACGAGGTGCGAACGATCGCGCGCACGCCCGCCTACCGGCGCGCGTCCGTCCGGGTCTCTGTGATCACGCCGGTCTACAACCACGGCGCCGAGGTCGTGCGCGCGCTGCGCGGCGTCGTCGCCTCGAACTACCCCGAGCTCGAGGTCGTGCTGCTCGACGATGCTTCGAGCGACGATTCCGCCGGATCTGTGCAGCGCTTCTTCGAGGAGCATCCCTTCCTGCCGGGCGTGCTGCTGGCTCATCGCGCGAACCGGGGGATCGGCGCCACCCGCAATGCCCTGGTGAGGCAGGCGCGGGGCGAGTTCGTGTTCGCCCTGGATGCCGACAACGAGATCTACGCATCCGCGCTCAGCCGGCTCGTGCGCGCGCTCGACGAGGACCCGGGCGCATCATTCGCCTACGCGATGCTCCAAGAGGTCCGAGACGGCGTGCCGACCGGGCTGCGGTCCGCGCTGCCGTGGGAGCCCGAGCGCTTCCGGGAGGCGAACTACATCGACGCTATGGCTCTCATGCGCCGGCGGGAGCTGATCGAGCTCGGTGGCTACACGGAGGACCTGCGCCTGTACGGCTGGGAGGACTACGACCTGTGGTGCCGGTACGCCGAGCATGGCCGGCGCGGGGCCTTCGTCCCCGAGATCCTCGGGCGCTATCACCGCAGCGAGTACTCCACGCTGACGCTGACCACCATCGACGACACGGAGATGAGGTGGCTGCTAGGTCGGCGCTATCCCGGGCTGATGGACGGTCGAGCGCCTGGGCGCCACGCCCCCTTCGTCTCGGCTGAAGGTTGAGCGGACGACGCGGCCGCCCTCGATCGTGAGCTGCGCATTGCAGTGCGCGAGCGTGCTCGAGCGGTGGGCGATCACGATCGTCGTGCGGTCACTCGTCAGCCGATCGAGTGCCTCCATGATCTCGCCCTCGGTTCCAGGGTCCACCGAGCTGGTGGGCTCGTCGAGGATCAGCAGCGGAGCATCCCTCAGGAACGCCCGAGCGAGCGAGATCCGCTGGCGCTCTCCGCCGGACAGGCGCACCCCTCGCTCGCCGACGTTCGTCGCGTAGCCCTCGGGGAGCGCCAGGATGAAGTCGTGCGCGTTCGCGGCCCGTGCCGCGGCTTCTAGCTCCGCGGCGCCGGCCTCGGGGTTCGCGTAGGCGATGTTCGCCGCGATGCTGGTGGAGAAGAGCACCGGCTCCTGGAGCACGACCGACAGCTGCCTGCGTAGGTCGGCGAGCCGGTAGTCGCGCAGGTCCACGCCATCCAGGAGGATCCGTCCGCTCGTCGGATCATAGAAGCGCAGCAGGAGGCTGACCAGGGTGGTCTTGCCCGCGCCGGTGGTCCCCGCAATGCCGAGCTGGGTCCCGCGGCCGAGCGCAAAGGAGATGTCATGGAGCACCTCCTCGCCACCCGCGTCGTATGCAAACGACACGCCGTCGAACACGACCGTGCCACGCGCTCGACCGATGCCACGCGCGTCCGAACGCTCCCGAACCTCCGGCGCTTCGTCGAGGAGCCGGTATACACGCTCGGTGCTCGCCAGGTGGCTCTGCAGCTCGCCGGCCAGCTCGCTGATGCTCCGCAGCGGCGCGTAGAGCTGGCCCAGGTAGCTGAGCAGCAGGATCAGCTCTCCCAGCGTCATCGCACCGGACTGGACGTGGCGGACGCCGACGAACAGAAACGCCGACAGCCCGGCCGTGAGCGCCACCCCGATGCCGAGCCCCAGGGTGCCGGCGGCGATCTCGTAGCGAACGCGCGCTCGCATCCCGTCCTCCGCACATGCAGCGAAGCGTCCGTGCTCGCGGTCCTCCTGTCCGAACGCCTTCACCACCCGCAGGCCCCCCAGCACCTCCTGAACCACGGAGACGGCACTGCTCTCGAGCTCCTTGACCTCCAGCGCCTGAGCGCGCAGGCGCTTGCGGTTGACCATCAAGAGCACGTAGAGGAGGGGGACGATGGCGATGGCGACGAGGCTGAGCTGCCAGTCGACGAGGGCAGTCACGACAAGCATTCCGGTGAGCGTGACGGCGCCCGTCGACAACGTGACCAGGGCGTCGACCGCCAGGTACCGCACCGCCATCGCGTCGTTATGGATGCGGTACACCGAGTCGGCCGGTCCCCCGGAATCGTGATAGGCCAGCGACAGCCGCTGGATGTGGCGGAAGAGCTTCGTGCGGTAGCGCAGCATGACCCGCTCGCCGGTGTAGGCCTGCATCACCCGGTTGCCGAGGATCTGCAGCTGAGCAAGCAGGCCGATGAGCAAGAGCAGGCCGACGGACACGATCAGCAGGGCGGTGTCGGACTTCGTTGCGGCGTCCGGCAGCACGGCCGCGACGAGGCCCGCGACGGGGCGGCCGCCGATGACGTTGTCGATGACCATCTTGATGGGAAACGGTGTCAGGAGAATCAGCGGGGTGCCCAGCAGGCTGATGCCGATGGTCCCCGCGATGCGCAACCGGTCCGGACGCACGTCAGCGGACAGCCTGCGATAGATCGCGAGGTCCCCGAGGCGACGCTTCAGCCGCGAGCTCACGTGAACTTCGGCGAGCTGCGCTTGGAGAGCCGCCGTCCGGCCGACCGCAGGGACGAGCTGACTCGCCAGCTCGATGACCGCCGCTTCGCTGAGCGCAGCGGCGCCGTGACGCGCCAGCTCACCGAGCTCTGCAACGCTTCCAGCTCGCGCTGCTTGTCGTGCCACCACCTCAAATCGAACGTGTCGGTCAGGATCGCGATCCCTCGCATGACGGGCAAAGGACCGTCGGAGGCCACCGCGAGCGTGTAGACCTCCTCGCCCGCCGCGAGGCCCGCGACCTTGCGTACGCTGGCGGCGATCTCGACACCCGAGCTTCGCGTCCCCAGACCGGCGTCATCTGTGATCAGCGAGCTGATCCACTGATGTTGGCGATAGAGGGTGACGTGGCGGAAGCGCTTCGTCAGGGCGCCGTGCAGCTCGCTCGGCGTGTACTCGTGAACGTGGTGAGGGTTGCCCGGCGGGTAGACGTCGCGATTCGGAGACGACACGATCAGCACGCCCTCGGGGCGCAGGATGCGCCGGAGCTCGTCGAGCGCGAGCTCGCGTCGGTTGACATGCTCGATGACCTCGAAGCACACGGCGACGTCGAAAGAGCACGGCGCGAACGGGAGCCGCTCCAGGTCGCCGACGACGAACTCCCCGACCGAGCTCGTGCGAGAGGCCGCGTCCTGCACCGCCACGGCCGCGATGTCGAGGCCGACGACGCGGGAGGCGCCGGCCTCGGCCAGCATCGCGGCGCCGTAACCCACGCCGCAGCCCGCGTCGAGCACCTGCTTACCGCGCACCGCGCCGGCCGCCCACCTGTAGCGCCCCTCGTGCTCGGCTCGGATGAGCCCCGGCATGGTCTCGGGCACGAACCGCTCCTCGGACGGTCGCGTCTGGTCGGACGGTCGCGCGGCGTTCACCGGCAGCGGCTGCGTCGCCGACGGAGGGTCGCATGACTGCACCGGACGGAAGCTAGCGCATAGAGTGTTCGCCTTGAAGCGCTCCAGCGCGACGATGCCCGGTCTGCGCCGTCGCGTTCGTGGTCGCCGGCGCCTGCGCGTAGCCATCCCCGTGGAGCTCGCGCATATGCCGCCGAGGACGGGTCACGGGCGGGTCTGGCACCAGATGCT
>Ga0183260_10003053_pt1 | contig 13581 bp, 14 predicted proteins | sample AntDrymUQ4972206_2_FD_129768 | JGI IMG/M metagenome (GOLD analysis project Ga0183260, IMG submission 129768) | Polar desert sand microbial communities from Dry Valleys, Antarctica - metaG UQ497 (22.06) (version 2) (version 2) | ecosystem: Environmental > Terrestrial > Soil > Desert | place... | reverse complement strand
GACGACGAGCTCGCCGTGGGTGCCCCACCGGTGCTCGCCCAGGATCCCGAAGGACCGGCACAGCGGCGACTGGTCCGCCAGGCACTGGCCGCACCGGCCGCACGCCACCGCCGGGTTGAGGACCACGTCGTCGCCGACGGCCACGCCCACCACCCCCTCCCCCACGGCGTCGACCACGCCGGCCCCGTCGGCCCCGGGGATGTGCGGCAGGTGCGGCTTCGGGCGGCCCTGGGAGATCCACAGGTCCATGTGGTTGAGGGCGGAGGCCACCAGCCGGACCCGCACCTCGTCGGCCCCGGGTTCGGGATCGGCCAGCTCGCCGTCCCGGTAGGCACCTGGGGCCTCGTCCAGGATCCACGCCCGCATCAGCCGCAGACCCTAGGAGAGGTGCCTGCGGGTACCCCTATGCCCCCTCGATCTCGATCTGCTCCTTGCGCAGGTCGGCTGACACCTGCTCCTCGCCGGCGACGGTCTCCTTGGTGAGCCGCACGCGTTCCTTCGGCACCGCCTCTGTGCTGATGACCAGTTCCTCCTCGAGCAGCACGACCTCGTGCTCTTCCTCTGAGATGGCGGCACCGGCCATGGCCGCGTCGATGTTGGCTACGCTGATCGGCTCACGCTCGACCCGGACTTCCTCGCGTCGGACAGGGACGGTGGTGGTCACGGTCTCGGTGACGACGTACTTGCGCAACCTGGCCCGACCCGCCTCTCGGCGCACCGTGCCCAGCAGCAGCTCTTCCTCGGAGCGGGTCATCGCATCATCGGTGCCGGAACCGGAGATGGGCCTGGGTGCCGTGCGGCCGGCCGGAAGACCGGTGTCCGACTGCGCCTCGGAGTACCGGAGCCCGTAGTAGCCGAAGAGCTCGGCCTCCTCAGCTTCGTTGAGGTCCATGTCAAGATCCAGCTCGGGGGCACCCATCACCTGGTCCTTGCTGAACGCCAGCTGGAGGCCCTCGGCTGTCATGGTGGCGTCCATCAGGGGAACCAGCCGGGACCGCGCCGTGAGCCGGCCTGTCTTGACCGCCACCCACTCGGGCAGGTCGGTGTCGAGGTCGAGATAGCAGTACTCAACCTCTCCAAACTTGTCGCCGGCGACGTCGAAGGCCGTCCGTCCCACGAGGTCCTGGTAGTCGAGCCTGCTTGCCTCGGTCATGATCTCTTCCTCTCCTTCGTCTCATGTGAGCTGTCCACGCCCAGGCCTGGTGCGGCTCGGGCTGCTACCTCGGGGTCCGCGTCAAACTCCACCCGCTCACGCCGCAGGTCGGCTTCCACAAGGCGGTCCTCGGTGACCGTGTGCTTGCGCACGATCACCCGTTCCCGGACGACGAGACGCCTTTCGATGACCAGCGCCTCCTCGAAGATCGTGGATCGAGACCGACCCATCAGGCAGGACCTCCACCCCGCCGGAGTCTAACTCCGCCGGGCGATTGGCGCTGAACCTCGGCATGCTCCACCCCCCGCGGGACGACGGTCTCGACGTGCTCGACGTCAACGACCTTGCGAACTCCAACCGTCCCCGCTTCCTGCGAGGAACGACGTGCGCTGGCCGACGCCCTGCTCAGCTCCCGCCGCGTGACCGGCAGGCGTAGCCGCAGGCCAGCGTGTCAGCTTTCTCGGCAAGGTCGTGCCCAACGGGCCGCAGGTGCTCAAGGTGGCGGGTCTGGGGGGTCCGCAAGACGTCGAACGGCTCCAGGACCAAGGCTCCCACGTGCACATCGACGAGACGACCTTGCAGGTCGAGAGCTAGTTCCGGTGGCCCAGTCTCGCAAGGTCAGGAAAGCTCATCAACGAGGCGGGCATAGGACTGCTGGGCCCGCTCGACCAGCTCGGCGGCGATGGTGCGCAGCTTGCGGTTCTGGCGTTGGGAGGCCCGGACGAGCATGTCGAACGCCTGCTCGGCCGACAGGATCCCGTGCTCGGTGGCCCGGGCCGAGAACTTGGGCCAGCGGGGGTCGGTGAGGTTCGAGTCGATCCGCACGACGCCCCGCTGCCGGTAGGCGCTCAGGCACGGGCCGTCGCCCTCGTCGTACTGGAGCTGGTCGACCTCGAGGGCGGTTTCGGCCGTGTGCACCGCGGTGTGGGGGTGGCCGTCCTCCTCCACCAGCGTCAGGCCGGTGGCCGCCGCCCCCGGGACGGCGGCCTCGCCGAGCCGGGCGATCCGCTGGAGGGCGTCCCTCGGCGTGTCCTCGCCCACCAGGAACCCGGAGAGGGCCCGCAGGGCGGTCGCCAACGCCTCGGTGCTGTCCGGCACGCCTGCGCCTCTCCCCTGGAAAAGAGGATCCGTCACGGGAGCCCCTCGCTCGTGAAGGGCCCCGGCGCAGTTGCTCCCGGTCCCGTCTCCGTACCCCCCGGAGGGGGCGGAGACGACCACCTCCCGTTCGACGGGCCAGCGGGAGCGGCACGACCCCGTCAGACGAGGATGCGCAGGGCGTCCGGAAGGCAGCGGAAGGCGAAGGTGCGACCGTCGCCGATCCGCTCGCCGTCGAGCCAGACGCCCAGCGGCCGTTCGAGCTCGACGGTCTCCGCTCGCACCCGACGCTCGCCGATCCCGGGGTGGGGGAGGTGGCTCCCGGTGCGCAGGCGGGCCCGGACCTTGCGGAGGTCGCCGGCGGCCAGCCGGGCGTCGAGGAGGTCGAGGCGCCCGTCGTTGGGGTGGCCTCGGGGCCAGGCGTTCCACTCGCCCAGCCACTGGGCGTTGCCCACGGCCAGGGTGCGGGTCCACCACCGGTTGCGCACCACGCAGGAGGCGACGAAGAGGTGGAGCCGGCCGTCGACCAGCACCTGGCCCAGGTCGACGGGGAAGGCCACGTCCATCGCCCCCGACCCCCCGAGGGTGCGGGCCAGGTCGCCGCCGGCCAGGCCAAGCACCGGGAAGGGGCGGCCGTGGCGCCGGGCCGCCTCGAGCGCTCGACGGGCCTCGCCGTCGGTGTCGCAGCGCACCCCGTCCTCCGGAAAGGCGGATCCCGGCTCGCCGTAGGCCGACCCCTTCGAGATGGTCATCCCGGGATGGTCATCCGGCGGCCCTCAGCTGGCTGCGGCTTCGGTGGTGACGACCGACGACGCGGCCACCACGCCGCGGAACAGGGCATCGGCCGCCGAGCGGCAGGCGGCGGCGGTGGCCGGCACCGGGGCGACCTCGCCCAGCTGGCGCAGGAGGTCGATCAGCTGCTTGACGTTGCGGACGAAGTCGCCCCCCGAGAGCTCCCGGTCTTCCAGGAGGCGCTCCAGGTCCTTCCCGGCCGCCCAGCCGTGGGCGTATCCCGAGAACCCCGCATCGGGCAGCCGGGAGTGGGGCAGGCCGGCCTCGTCCTCGGCCTGCACCAGCTCGCGGGCCACCGCCTGCACCTGGTCCCACCGCTCCTTCAGCTGCCGGGTGGGCAGCCACGTCGGGGCCGCCTCCTGGCCCCGGGCCTCGAAGGTGAAGCACGAGGCGAGGGCGGCGGCGCCGGGCGGGTCGAGCCCGTCGAACAGGCCGGTGTGCAGGCACTCGGCGACGAGGAGGTCGGCCTCGTGGTACAGCCGGCCCAGGCGGACCCCGTTGTCGGTCAGCGACCACCCGTCGACGTAGCCCCAGGCGGCCAGCACCCGCAGGACACGGTCGAGCTGGCGGGCCAGGCTCTCGCTGCGGCCCTTCACCCGGTCCTGGAGGCGCTCGACCTCACGGCCCAGGCGGTCGGCCCGGTCGGCCGCCCGCAGGTGGCGGCGCAGGTCGGGGCAGGTGGCCACCGGGTCGGCGGCGGCCGCCTCGGCCTGGCGCATCGCCTCGGCACCCCTGGTCCGGACCCGGCGGGCGGCGGCGGCGCCCACCGAGGCCCGGGACGTGCCGACCACCTCGACCCGCGAGAGGGCGGTGACGGCCCGGGCCCGGAACGCCTTGTCGTCGGGCAGATAGGGCCGGGGCAGCTCGACCCGGCCCAGCAGCCGGGGCGGTCCCGGGAAGTCGCGGGCGGCCAGCTGCAGCTTGCGGCTCTCCTGGGTGAGCAGGCCGAGCCGGACCTCGCCGCCCTTGCGGCGGGCCGACGACACCACGACCGCCCGGGCCCCGCTGCCGGGCAGGACGAGAACGTCGCCCGGCCGCACCTTCTCGAGGGCGTGCTGCACGGCCTGGCGATCGCTGGGGCGGTGGCGGGTGGCCTCCTCGGCCGAGCGGACGAGGGTGCGGTAGCCGCCGAGGTCGCCCCGCTCGCAGGCCGCCTCGGCGCGGGCCTCGGCCAGGGCCTCCTTGGCCCGCTCGAGGTGGGCCTCCAGCCGGACGACATCGCTGTCGGCCCGGTACTGGGCGAAGGACAGGTTGAGGAGGTGGTGGGCCTGGTCGGGCGGGTAGCGGCGCACCAGGTTGCAGGCCATGTTGAACGTCGGCCGGAAGCTGGACGACAGGGCGTAGGTGCGGGTCGAGGCCAGGCCGGCGACCTGGTCGAACGGCACGAACGGCGACCACAGGACGACGGCGTAGCCCACCTCGTCGATGCCCCGCCGCCCGGCCCGGCCGGTCAGCTGGGTGTACTCGCCGGGGGTCAGCGGCTCGTGGCGCTCGCCGGTGAACTTCGTGAGCTTCTCGATGACCACCGAGCGGGCCGGCATGTTGATCCCGAGGGAGAGCGTCTCGGTGGCGAACACCACCTTCACCAGCCCCCGCTCGAAGCAGTGCTCGACCGCCTCCTTGAACGGCGGCACCATGCCGGCGTGGTGGGCGGCCAGGCCCTGCTCCAGCCCGCTGAGCCACTCGCCGTAGCCCAGCACGCGCAGGTCGGGGTCGCTCAGGTGCTCGACGTGGGCCTCGGCGATGGCCCGGATCGCGCTGCGCTCCTCGGGGGTGGTGAGGCGCACGCCCTCCCGCAGGCAGGAGGCCACCGCCTCGTCGCACGCCTTGCGCGAGAAGATGAAGAAGATCGCCGGCAGCATGTCCTCGTCGCCCAGGCGCTCGACGACGTCGGCCCGCCGGGGGGTGACGATGCGGCCCCGCCGGGCCGGCGGACCCTTGTGCCCGGGGGCTCGGGCCACCTGCGCCGAGTCGAGGGCGGCCGCCTCCGGGTTCGGGCGCCCCTCGACCAGGGTCGGGAGCAGGAGCGGGTGGCCCCCCGCCCGGTCGCCCACCATGTAGAGGTTGTGGAGCTCGACGGGCCGACGCTCCTCGATCACGGCCTCGGTCACGCCCCGCACGGTGGCCATCCAGTCGGCCACCTCCTCGGCGTTGGACACGGTGGCGCTGAGCGCCACCAGCGACACCGACCGGTTCAGGTGGATGATGACCTCCTCCCAGACCGGGCCCCGGTACGGGTTCTGCAGGTAGTGGACCTCGTCGAGGACGACGTAGCGGAGCCCGGCCAGGCTGGATGACCCGGCGTAGACCATGTTGCGCAGCACCTCGGTGGTCATCACCACCACCGGGGCGTCGCCGTTGATGGCGTTGTCACCGGTGAGCAGGCCCACCCGGCCGTGGCCGTGGCGGCGCACGAGGTCGCCGTACTTCTGGTTCGACAGGGCCTTGAGGGGCGTGGTGTAGAAGGCCTTCTGACCGGAGGCCAGGGCCCGGTCGATGGCGTACTCGGCCACCACCGTCTTGCCCGAGCCGGTCGGGGCGGCGACCAGCACCGACCGTCCTGCGTCGAGGGCGTCCATGGCCCGCACCTGGAAGGGGTCGGGCTCGAAGCCCAGGGACGCGACGAACTCGTCCCGTACCTCCATGCGGCGGAGTCTGGCACGCTCCTTGCGGAACACCGGCCACCGGCTACTTGCCGAGCAGCCGGCCGATGCCGATGGAGCCGAAGTAGAAGAGCGTCATGGGCAGGGCCATGCCCATCAGGGAGTAGGGGTCCTGGCTCGGCGTGATGACGGCCGCCGCGATGAAGATGCCGACGATGGCCATCCGCCACGACTGCAGCAGCCGGCGAGAGCTCAGGGCGCCGGCCAGCTGGAGGAAGACGAGCACCACCGGGAACTCGAAGGCCACGCCAAAGGCGAGCATGATCAGCGTGTAGAGGCTGATGTACTTCGCCGGGCCGAACAGCGTCTCCACCTTGTCGCCGCTTACCGAGATCAGGAATGCCAGCGCCTGCGGGAAGGTCAGGACCGCGATCAGCGCACCCAGGGCGAACAGGAGGATCGAGCTGGCGATGAAGGGGATGGCGTACTTCTTCTCCTTGGGGTGCAGCCCTGGGGTGATGAAGCGCCAGACCTGCCACAGGACGACCGGCAGGGCCAGGAACAGGCCGATGTAGGCGCTGACCTTGAACCTGGTTGTCACGCCCTCGAGCGGGTCGGTGATCACGAAGCTGCAGGTCCCGCTCAGCCCTCGCTCCTCCTTCAGGTCGCAGTACGGGGCCTGGAGGAACGAGAGCACGCGGTTGTAGAGGAGGAAGCCGACCACGGCCCCGAGGCCCACGGCGATGGTGGAGATCATCACCCGGCGCCGCAGCTCGGCCAGGTGGTCCAACAGGCTCATGCGGATCAGCCCGTCCTCGCCCACCTCGACCGGCCGCCGCTTGCGCAGCGGCACCTTGAGCGCCATCGCCTAGTTCAGGCTCGGGTCGACCGGAACCCGCAACGAGTGGCCGGTCTCGAGACCGGGGAGGGGCACCTCGGCCGGGAGCGGAGCATCGCAGTCGGCCGCACCGTCGGGCAGCGGCTCGCCCGACGCCGCGGACGGCGAGGCCCCCGTGGTCGAGCCGTCGGGCTCGACCACGCCGCCGGCGTCGGTCCCGGAAAAGGTGTTGGTGAACGAGGTGGTGGCCGCCGTGGCCGTCTCGTTCACCGGCCGCATCACCTCGTCGACGACGTCCTGGACCTCGGCCTGAAGCGACCCCGTGAGACGGCGCAGCTCGCCCACCCAGCGGCCCATCGTCCGCGCCGCCTGGGGCAGCCGCTCGGGCCCCAGCACGAGCAGGGCCAGCACCAGGATGACCAGGACCTCTGGCGCGCCGATGCTTCCCACGGCCGGGAGGGTACCCGGGTTCCCCGGGCTACAGCCTGGCGAAGGACTGCTCGGGGGGCCTCAGCGAGTGCCGAGCAGCTGGGCGAACCAGTCGGGCCGCTGCAGCAGGTCGTGGAACTCGAGGACGTCGTCCCAGCTGAACGGCCGGCCCTGCTTGGGCTCGCGCAGCTCGGCGGGCAGCCGCCACAGGTGCATCCGCACGCCCGAGGACACGAGCAGGTCGATGATGCGCGGCTCCGCCTGCTTCGAGACGGCCAGCAGGCACGTGGGGCATCGGAAGCTGTAGCTGCCCTGGTTGGTGTCGGAGCAGATCTGGACGCTGAGGTCCCGGGTGGTCAGCTCGACATCGGCGCAGGTGGGGCAGGTCGCACGGATGGTGGCCACGGCCAGCTCTTCCTACCTTCGGCTCTGGGCCACGCGGGCCCCGTCGGTTCCGGGCACGCTGTCTCTTCGGCACGTCCGGCTGCCCGGTTGAGGGCCACGGGCAAAGTGAACCGGAAGCTGTGTCGGGAACACATAGGTCGCAAGGCCCCTTTTCGCAGCGACGGACGTGCTCGGTGGTGGCGGCACGTCTGAGAGCATCAGCGGCCATGCCCGAGGAGCTCCGAACGCCGCCGATCGCCTTCGCCCACCGCGGGGCACGGGCGCTCGCCCCTGAGAACACGCTCGAGGCGTTCGCCCTGGCCGTCGAGCTCGGGGCCAGCGGCCTGGAGACCGATGCCTGGCTGACGGCCGACGGCGTGGCTGTTCTCCTCCACGACGGCACGGTGCGGGCGGGCCTGCGCCGACGGCCGGTCAGCCGGCTGGTGGCGGCCGACCTGCCGGCGTCGGTCCCGACGATCGACCAGCTCTACGAGGCGGTGGGCGGCGAGATCGACATCAGCGTCGACGTCAAGGACCCGGCGGCGGCCCCCGCCGTGGTCGCCGCCGCCCGCGGCCACGGCGGCGACGATGCGCTGCGCCGCCTCTGGCTGTGCTCGCCCGACTGGCGCCTGGCCGCCTCCTGGCGCGAGCTCTCCCGGTACGTGCGCCTGGTCGACTCGCCCCGGCTGCGCCAGGTGAAGGAGGGCGTCGAGAAGCGGGCGTCCCTGCTGGCCGCCGCCGGGGTCGACGCCCTCAACCTGCACCACGCCGACTGGTCACCCGGGCGCACGACGCTCGTCCACCGCTTCGGCCTGCACGCCTTCGCCTGGGACTGCCAGTTCGAGCGGGTGGTGGCGAAGGTGCTGGCGGCCGGCGTCGACGGGGTCTACAGCGACCACGTCGAGGAGATGATGGCGGCCGTCGAGGCCTGGACCCGCTGAGCGGGGGTCGCCCGGCGGGTCAGAGGAGCCCGAGGTCCCCGAGCGGCCAGAACTTGACGAACGCCCGGCCAACGATCCGATCCTCCTCGATCGGGCCGAAGAACCGGCTGTCGGTGGAGTCGGTCCGGTTGTCGCCCATGACGAACACCTGGTGCTGGTCGAGGGTCCGCCTGCTGACCGGGGCGCCGAGGCTCGGGATCCTCCGGTAGGGCTCCTGGACCGGCTTGTCGTTGATGTACAGCGTCTCGCCGCGGGACTCGATCGTGTCGCCCTCGACCGCCACGACCCGCTTGATGAGGTCGCGGATCGTGCCAGGGTCGTCGGACGAGCGCTCGAAGACGACGATGTCGCCCCGGCGCACGTCGTGGAGCCGGTAGCTGAGCTTGTTGACCAGCACCCGGTCGTGGATCTCCAGGGTCGGCACCATGGACGCGCTCGGGATGAAGAACGGCTGGAACAGGAAGGCCTGGACCAGGAGGGCGACGGCCAGGGCGCCGACGATGGTCAGGACCCACTCGACCAGGCTGCGCACGGCCGACGGGCTGGCCTTCTCCTCCGAGGCGGGCTGGAGAGGTGCCTCGGTGGCGGCCGTCACGCCGGGAAGGCTACCGGTAGCGCCGCAGCAGTCGGGCAGCAGCCGCCCGGCCCACCCCGGTCAGCTCGGGCGGGCCCTCGACCACGGTGGCCAGCGGACCGAGCCGCACCAGCAGCCGGGCCAACCAGCCGGGCTCGCTGACGGGCAGGTGGACCCGCAGGCGGCCGCCGCCGAGCTCCTCCACGCCGTCGACGGGGTGGTGCCCCGCCACCCAGGCGGCGGCCGGCTCGAGGTCGAGCACCACGACGGGGTCGCCGGCCCGACGGGTGTACGGCTCGGTCGGGCCGGTGTCGGCGGGACGCTCGAACGGCTGGTCGGTGGGCCGCGCCGCCTGCACCCGGTCGACCCGGAACCGCCTCGGCTCGCCCGCGTGGTGGTCGTGGCCCCGCAGGTACCACGACCCACCGGAGGAGAAGACCAGCCACGGGTCGACGAGGCGGGTGGTGAAGCGGTCGGAGCCGAAGCTGTAGTAGTCGAGCTCGACCCGCCGCCCGGCGGCCGAGGCGGCCTGCAGCTCGGCCAGCACGTCCCGGTCGGCCTCGCCGAGCTCGACGTCGACGCCCTCGCCCGGCTCGGCGCCGACGGCCACGGCCACCTTGTCGAGCGCCCGGGCCAGGGGACCGGCCGGGTCGGTGCCGGGCACCGAGAGCAGGGCTCGGGCCGTGGCCACCAGCACCAGCCCCTGGGCGGGCGTGAGGCGGAGGGGGCGGCGGAACCAGTCGGCGTAGGAGATGTGCACCGTCCCGTCCTCGAGCCACGCCTCGACCAGCGCGTCGGGGGTGAACGGGTGGACCCCGCAGACGAAGAGCAGCTCGAGGTCGGCGCGCAGCTCGTCCTCGGTGCAGCCGAAGCGGGCACAGACCTCGTCCACGTCGGCGCCGCCCCGGGCGGCCACCCACGGCACGAGGGCCAGGAGGCGCCGGAGGCGGTCGTCGGCGGTGGTGCGCCGGGTCACCCGGCCGCCGCTTCGAGCCAGTCGGCCATCGCCGCCCGGGCCTCGGGCGGCCCGAGCACCTCGGCGTGGTCGAGCAGGGCCAGGGCGAAGGACCGGAACGCCTCGGGGTTGGCCACCGGGACGGCCAGCACGACCGACCCGTCGGGCCGGCGCTCCTCGACCTCGGTGGCCCCCTGGGCCCGGGCGAAGTCGGCCTGGCCGGCGTCGACCCAGAGGCGAGCCACGTAGCGCACCTCGTCGCCCAGCAGCCAGGGTGGCGGGGGCGTGGCCCGACCCGTCCCGGCGGGCCGCTGGAAGGCGCCGAGCGGCCCGTCGAGCACCACCGGCCCCTCGATCCGGTCGACCCGGTAGAGGCGCTCTCCGGCCCGGCCGGTGTCGAAGCCCTTCAGGTACCAGTGGCCCCGCTGGCAGGAGAGCTGCCACGGCTCGACCTCGCGGGGCTCGCCCCGGTAGGTCAGGCGGACGCGCTGGCGCCCGTTGACGGCCGCCCACAGGGCGCCGAGGTGCTCGTGCCCGGGGAGGGTGGCGGTGGAGCCGGCCGGTGCGGTGATGCGCTCGGCCGCGCCGCCGGTCAGCTTCCACAGCGCCTCGGCGGGCGAGCCCTCGGGCAGGTCGAGGTCGACGGTGGCGAGGGCCAGGTGCAGGGCCGCCGCCTCCTCCTCGGTGAGCCCGGGGTCGGGCAGCTCGTAGGCCTCACGGCGCACCCGGTAGGTGGGGACCTGCCCGTCGTCGATCTCCACCGGCACGCCCATGCGGGCCAGCACCTCGACGTCACGGCTGAAGGAGCGGCGGGCGGCGACGTCGTCGTCGGGGTAGAGCGGCACCAGGCGCTGCAGTTCGGCGCGCGTCCTGGGCTGGCGGGCGTCGAGCAGGGCGGCCAGCAGGTCCACGAGCCGCTCCAGCTTTCGATCCTGCTCGGCTCCCATCAGGAGGCGGAGGTTACGGCGAGGACGCCGGCGATGAACCCGGCCGCCGCGCTCCAGCGGAAGAAGGCGGGGTCGTCGGCCGCCGAGCGGCCCATGGTGGTGACGGCCAGCCCGGCGGCGCGCAGGAGGGCGTCCACGTCAGGCACGTCCGCGACCGTCCGGAGCTCGTGCACGGCCAAGGCGGGGGGTAGGGGGTCGGGGCGCTCCCCGGCCGGGATGGGGACCAGCGCCCGATGGTGGGCGGACGACAGCGCCGTGGTGACGTGGTGGCTGACGCCGCGGTGGCGCTCCCGCTGGTCGGCCTGCGAGAAGCGGACCGCCAGGACGGGACGACCACCGGCCTGGGCCGCCGCGTCGATCGCCGAGGCTACGGCGAGGCCGCTGAAACCACGGCCGGTCCCGGTGCCGACGACCCCCGGTCCGGGCGCCACCACGACCGCGTCGGCGCCGGCGCAGGCCACGGCGACGTCGAGGGCCGAGGCCAGGTTGACTGCCTCGTGGTCGCCGCCAAAGGCGTGGCCGGTCGTCACGGTGGCCGCCAGCAGGCCGGCGTCGGCCAGGGCGGCCGCCGTGTCGGAGAGGGCCAGGGGCAGGGCGCCGGCGTCGGTCATCACGTAGACCAGCCGTCGGTGCGGGGCGGCGGCGGCGAACGCCGCGGCCACGCACGGCAGCTGGCTGTGCAGGAAGCAGGCGACCACGGGCCGGCCACCGAGATCGGCCGGCGGGGTGTAGCCGGGCTCGTCCTCGGCCGCCCCGGTGTCGGCCTGCAGGCTGGTGTAGCGGAGCTTCATCACGTGGCCGCCGCCGGCTCGGTGCCAGTCCCGCCGAGAAAGGTTCCAGTGCACGACGTGCGAGCCGCCCGTGCCGAGCCCGAGCTCGACGGCCGTGGTGTTCACGACCACCTCGTCGCCCTCGGCCACCGGCCCGACCAGGTCGGTCAGGGCGTAGGCCGGCTCGGCCTCCGGGCCGCCGAGGTCGACCTCGACCCGCTGGAGGCCGCGCCGCGCCGAGAGGAGCCGGGCGACCCGGCCGGTCCGGAAGCTGGGCATCTCAGCTGACGGTGACGACGAGCGTCGAGTCGTCCAGCAGGTCGAGGTTGGTGATGGCGCGGCCGGCCGCCGCGCTGGCCACGGTCCTCACGTCGGTCCCCGTTAGGGAGGCCGTGGCGATCGTCCGCGACGACGACACGTAGAGGATGCGGTCCCCGCTGAGGACCGGGGTGCTGGCCCGCTCGAGGAGCACCCGGTCCTGGCCCGCGGCGGTGCGCAGGTGGACCCGGCCGCCACTGGCGGCGACCAACCCGGCCGTCCCCGTCTGCAGCCGGTCGACGGCGCCCCAGTCGAGGCTGCGCCCGTTCCTGACGGCGACCCGCCCGTCCTCAAGGTGGGCCAGCAGGCCGTGGCCCATGACGAGGATCCCCCGCTGCACCCGCACCGCGGCGACGGTCTCGGTCGGCCCGACGTGCAGGGCCGCGTCGTCGGCCCACACCAGGCGGCCGTCACCGTCCTCCTCGGCGGCCACCGCAATGGCGCCCGGCGCCTCCACCGACGTGACCGACCGGTCGGCCGGGTCGACCAGCTTCGCCGTGCCGCCCTGGAGGTAGGCCACGCCCCGCCTCCCACCGGCGATCGGAAGCCCCTGGGCGGCCGTGCCGGAGACGCCCGAGGCCAGCTCGACCTTGGTGCGCAGGTCCGACCGCCGGACGGCCCGCACCGTCTCACCCTCGACAAAGGCGACCCAGGTGGCGCCGGCCGCCACGCCGGCCTTGGCGTCCTTGGCCACCAGGATCGGGCTGGTGCCGTTGGTCTTCACGACCCACACCCCCGGCTCGGAGAAGGCAGGCGCCGAGGTGGTCCCAGAGCCGGAGGCGGGCGTAGTCGAGGCGGCGCCGAAGTCGGGCAGCGGGATCGTGAGCACCCTCGGCTCGGGGAGGGTGGCGGCCTCGGGGAGGAGCTCCGGGAGCGGCGGCAGGGTGAGGGGCGCGGTCGTCGTCTCGGGAAGGGGGGGATCGCCGGGCTGGATGCCGAACCCGGGTTGGTCGCCGGCCACGCCGCCGCTGAGGCCGTCGAGCGGTCCGCTGTCGTTGTCGGTGGCCAGCCGGGCGCCGCCGCCGTCCCCGGCCACCCGGAGGATCACGACCGCGGTCAGGACCATGACCACCAGCCCGACCGCCGCGATCGCCACCCGCCGGCCCCGCTCCATGGGCGGGAGCCTAGGTTCGGGCGCGCCCGCGGGTGGGTGCGCCCCTACAGGCGGGCGATGAGCTTGCGGACCCGTTCGTCCTCGGACTTGAACGGGTCCTTGCAGAGGACGGTGGCCTGGGTCTGGTCGTTCAGCTTGAGGTGGACCCAGTCGACCGTGAAGTCGCGCCGCTTCTCCTTGGCCCGTCGGATGAACTCGCCCCGGAGCTTGGCCCTGGTCGTCTGGGGCGGTTGGTCCATGGCCCGCTCGATCTGGACGTCGGTGCACGTGCGCTCGACCATGCCCCGGCTCTGCAGCCGGTAGAACAGGCCCCGCTCGCGGCTGACGTCGTGGTACTGCAGGTCGAGCAGCGCCACCTTCGGGTGGGTGAGCGGCAGGTCGTGCTTGGCCCGGTAGCTCTCGATCAGGTTGTGCTTGATGACCCAGTCGCACTCGCGGTCGAGCTTCCACGGGTCGTTCTCGAGCTGGGTCATGCAGTGCTCCCACATGCCCAGCGCCTTGTCCTCGAGCGGCGGCAGGCCCTTCTGGTCGCGGTAGCGCAGGGCCCGGTGCAGGTACTCGCTCTGGATGTCGATCGCCGACAGCTCCCGCCCGTTCGACAGGCGCACCTTGCGCTTGCAGGTGACGTCGTGGCTGATCTCGCGGATGGCCCTGATCGGGTTGTCGAG
>Ga0183260_10003051_pt1 | contig 13582 bp, 14 predicted proteins | sample AntDrymUQ4972206_2_FD_129768 | JGI IMG/M metagenome (GOLD analysis project Ga0183260, IMG submission 129768) | Polar desert sand microbial communities from Dry Valleys, Antarctica - metaG UQ497 (22.06) (version 2) (version 2) | ecosystem: Environmental > Terrestrial > Soil > Desert | place... | reverse complement strand
GCGCCCCCTTCTCGTCGGGCTGCGCCCCCTTCTCGTCGGGCTGCGCCCCCTTCTCGTCGGGCTGCGCCCCCTTCTCGTCGGGCTGCGCCCCCTTCTCGTCGGGCTGCGCCCCCTTCTCGTCGGCTGAGTCGCCTCGGTCGTCGCTCGCCGGCTCGGGGGGCTGCTCGGGATCGGTCATGGCCCCTAGCCTGGCCGCTGCGGGCGTCGCTGTCACACACCCCTGGCATCCTGGCCCGATGGCCGCTGCGTCTCTCCGCTTCGCCGCCGCCGCCCGCCGGCTGGCCGCCGCTTCGCGCGCCCGCGCCCTGGTCGTGCCCGGGTTCAGAAGCCCACCCCGGGTCGCCGGTGTCTCCCGCACGATCCGTCGCCGGCCCGAGGGCGCCCCAGTCGTGGCCGTCGAGGTGCGGGGCCGGCCGTTCCCGGCGGTTGCCGCCGACATGGTCGAAGGTGTGCTGGTCGCCAACCAGCTCCGGGGCGCCGATGCCGAACACCATCGCCCGGTCCTTCTCGCCGCGGTGCTCGACGGCGACGAGGCCGCAGCGGCGTGAGCGCGCCACCAACGGTGGAGATTCGCGAGCTGGGCGGTTCGGTCGATGAGGCCCGGGTCCTCGGCGAGCTCACCGTCGAGGCCTACGTCCCCCTGCTCGACCTGTCCGAAGGTCACCCCTACCTGGCCGAGCTGACCGACGTGGCCAGCCGGGCCACCGTGGCCGTGGTGCTGGTAGCGGTCGATGAGTCCGCCACGTTGCTCGGGGGCATCACCTACGTCCCGGGGCCCGGGCCCTACGCCGAGTTCGAGGGTCCCGACGACGCCGGGATCCGGATGCTGGCGGTCGCCGCGGGTGCGCGCCGCCGCGGTGTCGGAACCGCCCTCGTGCAGGCCTGCATCGATCGGGCCCGCTCCGAGGGTCGGCGGCGCCTCTGGTTGCACACCACTGCCCGTATGGTCGCCGCCCATCGCCTGTACGGGCGCCTCGGGTTCCGCCGAGCGCCCGAGCACGACCGGGCTCTTCCCGACGCCCATCTGCTGGGCTACGTCCTCGAGCTCGAGCCGCCCGTCGCAGACTGAACTGACCGTCACAAGCCGACGGGGTGGGGCCCCGCCCGGGGCGGCGAAGCCGCAGACAGCATGGTGGGGACGGAGGGGATCGAACCCTCACTGGGGGCGGTTTAAGCGCCCTGCCTCTGCCGGTTGGGCTACGTCCCCTCGGGTGGGGGGTTCACGGTGAAAGAGACGGTGCCCGCGTTCGTGCTCGCGTAAGGGTCGCGGCACCCGTCCTGTTCGGTGCGGAAGGTGAACCTGGCGGTGAACGACCTCGGCCCCGGCACGAGGTAGTCGTGGCCGAACGAGAACTCCCCCGTACCGCCACCGGGGGTCGGCGGTGGGTCCCACGGGCCGAATCGGGGCGGGCACGGCGGATCGGGCGCGCAGGGCCGCGACTCACTCGTTCCGTCGCCGAAGTCGGCGGTCCCGCAGCCGTTCACCGCATGGTCCGGATCGTTCACGGTGACGGTGAACGTCACCCGCTGGCCGCCGGCGACGGCCGAGAACGACGCAATCTGCGCCTCGACCGACATCGGAGCGTTCCTGGGCAGCGGGTCGTAGAAGAACGGTCCGCACTCCGGGTTCGTGCTGTTGCGACAGGGGAGGGTCGTGGCGGACGACGGGTCGAAGCCCTCGGCGGGAGGGCCGGGCGCCTGAGGCCCCGTCGTCGGCACCGCCTCGGGCGTGAGGGCGACGGTGGTCTGCGGGGTGGGGGCGGCGGTCGTGGTAGGCGGTCCGGCGGTGCGCGTCGCCCGGGTGGTGCTCGGGCGTGAGCCGTTGCCGGCCACCTCCACCCGTCGGGGGGCCTCCTCGGTGAGGACCTGCACGATGAGTGCGAAGAGCGACAGGCAGGCCAGGAGGTAGAGCGTGACGTTGAACCGCCAGGCCCGAGAGAGCCGACTCCACCACACCTGGATCCGACCTGGTTCGCCCATGCGCCTTCCCCGAGATGCTGCGAATCTGGTCGCCGGTGAGCGAAGCTAGCCCCATGGACATCTGGCCCGGGAGCCCTCATCCGCTCGGTGCGACTTGGGATGGAGAGGGTACCAACTTCGCCCTCTTCTCCGAAGGCGCCGACTCCGTCGAGCTGTGCCTGTTCGACGGCGCCTCGTCGAGTGGGGCGGGCGGAGGTCCTGGGGAGACCCGGGTGCCGTTGAGCGAGGTCACGGCCCACGTGTGGCACGGGTACGTGCCCGGCGTGGGGCCGGGCCAGCGGTACGGCTTCCGGGTCCACGGGCGGTACGACGCCGCCCGGGGGCTGCGCTTCAACCCGGCCAAGCTGGTGGTCGACCCCTACGCCAAGGCCATCGACGGCGTCCTCGACTGGGACGACGCAGTGTTCGGCTACACAGTCGGTGGCGACGACAGGGTGCCCGACGTGGCGGACTCGGCGTCCCACGTCCCCCACTCGGTCGTCGCCGACCCGCTGTTCCCGTGGGGGCACGACCACCGGCCGGGCACGCCTTGGCACGACACCGTGATCTACGAGACCCACGTCAAGGGGTTCACCGCCCGCAACCCGAAGGTGCCCGAGCGGCTCCGGGGCACCTACGCGGGGCTCGCCAGCCCGGCCGCCGTCGCCCATCTGCTCCGGCTGGGGATCACCGCCGTGGAGTTGCTGCCGGTGCACCACTTCGTGGCCGAGCACGACCTCGTCAAGCGGGGGCTCACCAACTACTGGGGCTACAACTCCCTCGGCTACTTCGCGCCCCACGCCGCGTTCTCGGCATCGGGAGGGCGGGGCCAGCAGGTGCGGGAGTTCAAGGCCATGGTGCGCACGCTGCACGCCGCCGGCATCGAGGTCATCCTCGATGTCGTCTACAACCACACGGCCGAGGGCAACCAGATGGGTCCCACCCTCAGCTTCCGGGGCATCGACAACACGGCTTACTACCGGCTCGTCGACGCCGACCCCCGCTACTACCTGGACTACACGGGTACCGGCAACACGCTCAACGCCCGCCACCCCGAGGTGCTGCACCTCATCATGGACAGCCTGCGGTACTGGGTCTCGGAGATGCACGTCGACGGGTTCCGCTTCGACCTGGCCTCCGCTTTGGCCCGCGGCTTCCACGAGGTCGAACGCCTGTCGGCGTTCTTCGACCTCATCCATCAGGACCCGGTCGTGTCCCAGGTGAAGCTCATCGCCGAGCCGTGGGACGTGGGCGAGGGCGGCTACCAGGTGGGCAACTTCCCGGTGCTGTGGACCGAGTGGAACGGCCGGTACCGCGACGCCGTCCGCGACTTCTGGCGGGGCGAGCACGCCGGCGTGGCCGAGATGGGTTACCGCCTCACCGGGTCCAGCGACCTCTACCAGGGCGACGGCCGCCGCCCCTACGCGTCGATCAACTTCGTCACCGCCCACGACGGGTTCACGCTGGCCGACCTGGTCTCGTACAACGACAAGCACAACGACGCCAACGGCGAGGGAAACCGAGACGGCAGCGACGACAACCGCTCGTGGAACTGCGGCGTGGAGGGCCCCACCGACGATCCCGAGGTGCTCGAACTGCGTCGCCGCCAGCAACGCAATTTCCTGTCCACGCTCGTGCTGTCCCAGGGGGTCCCCATGCTGGTCGGCGGCGACGAGATGGGTCGCACGCAGGGTGGGAACAACAACGCCTACTGCCAGGACAACGAGATCTCCTGGCTCGACTGGGACTTCAAAGACGACCACCGCGACCTGCTCGACTTCACCCGCCACCTCATCGCCCTGCGGCGGGCCCACCCCGTGTTCCGCCGCCGCAGCTTCTTCCAGGGCCGGCCCATCCACGGGTCGGAACGGGCCGACATTGGGTGGTTCGGCCCTGACGGCACCGAGATGACCGTCGACGAGTGGGCCTCGGCGGAGGTCGGTGCCATCGGCATGTTCCTCAACGGCGACCAGATCAGCGAGCCGGGCCAGCGGGGGGAGCCCATCGTCGACGACAGCTTCCTCGTGCTGCTGAACGGGCCCGAGCCGGCGAAGTTTCAGCTCCCCGACAGGCGGTGGGCACACACGTACGAGCTCGTCCTCGACACTGCCATCGGCTACGTCCGTCGCGTCGACGGCACCGAGGGGGCCATGTTCGCGGCCGACGACGACGTCTGGCTGCAGGGACGATCGGTCGTCGTGCTGCGGAAGGCGGCCTGAGGGTGGGCGCAAGCCGGCTCGGTCCCGAGGTCTTCGACCTCCCCGTACCGGAGCTGCGGGCCGGGTACCGCTCGGCGGTCTATTTCTCCCGCACCAAGCGCATCCTCGAGGCCGAACGGCCCGGCACCGTGGTCACCGTGCAGGTCTTTCAAAAGGGTCGGTCGGTGCTCTGCGGCATCGACGAGGCCCTGGCCATTCTCCGTGTCGGAGCCGGCTCCTGGACCGACCCCCTGAAGGCGGCGGAGCTGTTCGACGCCTACCTGGCGGCCCGGCTCGACGCCCGCCGCCTGCGGCTCGGCGACACCGGGGCGTCGGGGCGGGCCCGGGCGCGCCAGGTCGAGCTGGAAGCCGAGCTCGACCTGCTCTGGGAGCCGGCCTTCGACCGCCTCGACGTGACCGCCCTCCACGACGGCGACCGGGTGGAACCCTGGGAGACGGTGATGGCCATCGCCGGGCCGCTCCACCTGTTCGCCCATCTGGAGTCGGTGTTCCTGGGCGTCCTCGCTCGCCGCACCAAGGTGGCCTCCAACGTGGCCGAGGTCGTGGAGGCGGCCCGGGGCAAGCCACTCCTGTTCTTCGCCGACCGCTTCGACCACTTCGCCACCCAGGGCGGCGACGGGTACGCCGCCCATATCGCCGGGGCACGCGGCGTGGCCACCGACGCCATGGCCGCCTGGTGGGGCGAGAAGGGGCTCGGCACCATCCCCCACGCCCTGATTGCGGCCTACGGCGGCGACACCGTCGAGGCCACCGCCGCCTTTGCCCGCCACGTTCCCGAGGCCGATCTCATCGCCCTCACCGACTTCAACAACGACTGTGTCGCCGACTCGGTGGCCTGTGCCCGTGCCTTCGGGGAGCGACTGTGGGGCGTGCGGCTGGACACGTCGGGGACCATGGTCGACCGGTCCGTCACCCCCGAGCTCATGGGCGACTTCGACCCCACGGGCGTCAACGTGCCCCTGGTGCGCCTCGTGCGCCAGGCGCTCGACGCCGAAGGCCACGGCCACGTGCGCATCATCGTGTCGGGCGGGTTCCACGCCGACCGCATCGCCGCCTTCGAGGAGCAACTGGCCCCGGTCGACGCCTACGCCGTGGGCTCGTCTTTGCTGCGGGGAAGTTGCGACTTCACCGCCGACGTCGTGGCCGTCGACGGCCGGGAGGTGGCCAAGGAGGGCCGACATCTCCGGCCCAACCTCCGCCTCGTGTCGGTCATCTAGTCGGCCGGCCCCGGGTCCCGGCGGTTCGAGCCAGGGTCACGGCCATTCTCGCGGCTTCGTCGGGATCGTCCACCCGGAGGATGGCGTCGACCGCCCCGCTTCCCTCGGACAGCTCCCACGTCCCGATGCCGATCACGGGGACACCGCGGCGGAGCGCCAGGGCGATCTCGGCGAGGGTGCCGAACCCGCCGCCGACGGCAACCAGCGCGTCGGCGGCCCTCACGACCAGGGCGTTGCGGGCCTGGCCGATTCCGGTCGGCAGGGCGACGTCGACAAAGGGGTTGGCGGCAGCCCGGTCGTCGCCCGGAAGGATGCCGACCGTGGTGCCGTTCTCGGCCCTGGCGCCCCGGCACGCCGCCTCCATGACCCCGCCGAGACCGCCGCAGACCACCACCGCACCGCGCCGGGCCAACCCCCGCCCCACCACTTCCGCTGTTTCGCAGACGTCATGATCGGCGGCGCTCCCACCCACGACGGCGACATACGGGCGGTCGGTCGCCACCGGCCCACGGTAGGCGCCGATCGACCCGGCGGTGCGTCGAACCGTGCCGCGAGTGGGCTCTGGCGGCGGTTTCGCTGACAATCCGTCGAACTCCGGCCGGCACCGGGACCCCTGCCGGTGGCCGGTAGCATCGATTCTCATGAGGCGGGGGATCGCGAATGTCCTGACGGTGACCGTCGTCCTCTCGGCGGCCGCCTGCGGCTCCAGGGTGTTGGCGCGCCAGGTGTCGACCGAGCGCCCGAAGCCGGGCGTCGAGGGGCGCGGCCTGGACTTCATTCCGCTGGTGCGCCCGGCCATCCCCGCCGGTCCGGCTTCGCCGGGGCCGGGTATAGGGGCGACGACCCCCGAGGTCGCCGCCGGGCCGCTCCCGGTCCCCGGACCGGTCCCTTCCCCCGGACCGGCGGTCCCGTCTCTCGAGGCGGTGAACGCGGCCCGCAACATCTACGAGGACACCCTCTCCGGAGCCCTGAGCCCGGCGGTGGCCGGCATCACCCCCCGGGTCTACGTCCCCAACAGCGGCGCGGGCACGGTGAGCGTGATCGACCCGACCACCCTCGAGGTGATCGACCGCTTCGCGGTGGGCAAGGTCCCCCACCACGTCACCCCGTCGTGGGACCTGACCAAGCTCTACGTGAACAACACCGAGAGCGACAAGTTCACGGTCATCGATCCTCGCTCGGGCAAGCCGACGGGGGAGATCCCGGTGGAGGACCCTTACAACCTGTACTTCACGTTGGACGGGTCGAAGGCCATCGTGGTCGCCGAGCGGCTCCGGCGCCTCGACTTCCGCGACCCGAACACGTGGGAGCTCATCAAGAGCGTTCCGATCCCGTGGGCCGGTGCCGACCACCTCGACTTCTCGGCCGACGGCAGGTACCTGATGGTGAGCACCGAGTTCACCGGGAAGGTGGTCAAGGTCGACGTCGAGCGCATGGAGCTGGTGGGCAAGGTCGAGGTCGGGTCGCTGCCGATCGACGTGAAGGTCTCACCCGACGGCGCCGTGTTCTTCGTGGCCAACCAGGGTCGCCACGGGGTGTCGATCATCGATCCCGAGGCGATGACCGAGATCGGCTTCTTGCCGACCGGCAAGGGCGCCCACGGTCTCAACTACAGCCGGGACACCAAGACCCTGTTCGTCAGCAACCGTCTGGCCGGAACGATCTCGCTGATCGACGTCGCCTCCCGGACCGTGCGCGACACCTGGACGGTGGGTGGCAGCCCGGACATGATCCAGCTCAATCCCGACGGCACCCAGCTCTGGGTATCGAGCCGTTACCACGCCGCCACCATGGTTGTCGACACCGCGACCGGTCGCCTGATCAAGGCCGTTCCCACCGGAGCGGGCGCCCACGGCGTCAGCTTCTTCCCCGCCCCCGGCCGCTATAGCACCGGTCACAACGGCGTGTACCGCTAGGTCGCCGAAGCCACTACCAGGAGCGTGGCGAAGCGCTTCTTACCCTGGTCGGCCGACCCCGACCAGGTCGGTTCGGCCCATGGCCCGATAGCGCACTGGCGTGCCGGTCTGGGAGGCCTCGACCATCTGGCCTCCTCCGACGTAGATGGCGTTGTGGTGGATGCCCGAGACGCTGGGCCCGAAGAACAGGAGGTCACCGGGTTGGATGTTCGACGGTGAGATCCGCGGGGTCTCGTTGTACTGGGCGAGGGCGGAGTGCGACAGGCTGACGCCACCGGCGCGCCAGGCCCACGCGGTGAGCCCCGAGCAGTCGAAGTCGTCAGGTCCCGAGCCGCCCCACCTGTAGGGCTTGCCGATCTGGCGTTCTGCCTCGGCCACCGCGGCGGCCGCTCCGCGAGCGGTGGGCGGCGGCGGGGTGTTGGTGGTCGGCGCCTTGCCCGCGGGCTTGGACGGCGCCGCCATGGCGGGCGCCGGGGGGGCGTTACGGGCCGCGGCGGGAGGAGGTCCGTTGGCGGCCTCCCGGCGTGACGACTCGGCGGCCACCAGGTCGGCCATCTCGCCCTTGACCTGGCTCAGTCGAGCCCGTTGGGCGGCCTCGGCCTGAGACGCGGATCGGCGGGCGGTATCGGCGGCCGACGCCGCCGAGGCGGCGGCACGCTCCTCGCCCGACAGGCGGGCTTGGGTGGCGTTGACCTCTTGGCGGACCAGCCGGAACTGGCCCAGCACCTCTCGCTGGTCGGCGGCGGTGAAGCGCAGGTACTGCCGACGGAGAACCACGTCGCGATGATCGCTGCGGATCAGCCGGGTCAGCACGGTGTTCGACCCGCCGTGCACGTAGGCGAGCACCGCGGCCTGGGCCATGATTCCCCTCGCCGACCTCAGCCGTTCGTCGGCCCGGGCCATCTCGGCCCGCGCCTTTTCGACCGAGGACCGAACGTCGTCGAGCTCGATCTGTGCCCGGTTGTAGCGCTCGGCAGCGGCGCTGGCCCTGGCTCCGTCGGCGTCGATCTCACCCGCCAGGCGGGCGGCCTCGGCCTTCTTCTCGTCGAGAGGATCGCCGGAAGCAGGGGCCCCCGTCGCCATGGGTAGGAGAAGTGCGAGCCCGACCAGTAAGCCGAGCCGTCGTCGGTGCGGGAAGGTTCGCCTCACTGCCATCCGGGAGGTCGTTGGGTTGTCAAGCGCGGGTTGTCGAGCACGGGTTGTCGAGCACGGGTTGTCGAGCGCGACAGTCACGACTGTCGCCACGACCGTCGGGGCAACGCTACTCGGCGTCCCGGTACCCGTGCAACGGACGGCTCGGGGGCCCGGCCAGGCTCGCGCTAGCGTCCGGCCCTATGGCTGACCCACCCCGTGTTCAACGCACCGAGCACGACGCGATGGGCTCGGTGGCGGTGCCGGGGTGGGCCCGGTGGGGGGCCCAGACGCAGCGGGCGGTGGAGAACTTCCCGGTGTCGGGCCTGCGTCTGGGGCGGGAGCTGATCCGTGCCCTGGGCCGAATCAAGCAGGTCGCGGCGTGGGCCAACGGCCAACTCGGGGTGCTCGCACCCGACATGAGCGGGGCCGTCGCCGAGGCTGCCGCCGAGGTGGCTGCCGGCAACTGGGACGACCACTTCCCCGTCGACGTCTTCCAGACCGGCTCGGGCACCTCGTCGAACATGAACACCAACGAGGTGGTGGCCAACGTGGCCGGCGAGCGGCTCGGCCGTGCGGTGCACCCAAACGACCACGTGAACGCCTCCCAGTCGTCGAACGACGCCTTCCCTTCGGCGATCCACCTGGCGGCCACGGCGAGCGTCGTCGAGCGGTTGCTCCCGGCACTCGCGCACCTGGCCTCGGTCCTGCGGGCCAAGGCCGACGAACTGGCGACGGTGGTGAAGGCGGGACGGACCCATCTCATGGACGCGACGCCGGTGACACTGGGCCAGGAGCTGGGCGGGTACGCGTCCGCCGTCGAGCGGGGGATCGAGCGCCTGGCCGACTGTCTGCCGCGCCTGGGCGAGCTGGCTCTCGGGGGAACGGCAGTGGGCACCGGCATCAATGCTCCTCCGGGGTTCGCGGCGCTGGCAATCGGCCGCCTGGCGAGTGAGACTGGCCTGCCGGTCACCGAGGCCGCCGACCACTTCGAGGCCCAGGGAGGGCGCGACGGCCTGGTGGAGGCGTCGGGAGTCGTGCGCACCGTGGCCGTGTCGCTACTGCGTATCGCCAACGACCTCCGGCTGATGGCCAGCGGCCCCCGTTCGGGGTTGGCCGAGATCCACCTGCCCGACCTCCAGCCCGGAAGCTCCATCATGCCCGGCAAGGTCAACCCGGTGATCCCCGAGGCCGTGATCCAGGTCGTGGCTCACGTCGTCGGCAACGACGCCACCGTCGCCTGGGCCGGCGGCGCAGGGGCGTTGGAGCTCAACACCGCCATGCCGGTGATGGCCCACAATCTCCTCGAGTCGATCGGTCTGGTTGCGTCGGTGGCCCGACTACTCGCCGACCGCTGCGTCGTCGGGATCGAGGCCGACGTCGAACGTTGCCGCACCTACGCCGAGTCATCGCCCGCCCTCGCCGCCGCCCTCAATCCCCACATCGGCTACGAGCGGGCGGCCGAAGTGGCGAGTGCCGCCCTGTCCGAGGGCAAGACGCTTCGCCAGGTGGTCGTCGAGCGGGGGCTCCTGAGCACTGAGGATGCCGACCGCATCCTCGACGTCGACGCCATGACCAGGGGCGGGGTCATCGGATGAGCCGTCCACAGCCGCACCGGCTTTGTGCCCAGCATTTCCCTTCTTGTGCTCCACAGGGCATGAGGCGGAAGGTGGACACCGGTGCCACGAGAATCAGCGACACGCACCCGGGGGAGGAGCCGTCATGGTGGTCGACGGGTCGATGCTGGCAACCGAGTTGCGTCGCCGGCGGGCCCGGCCCCGGTCCCTGGCACAGTCGATCGACGGTCTCGACCGCTCCGCGTACGTGGCTGGGGACCTCCGCAGCGCCCCGACGTCGCTGCTCGTTCTCGCCGCCTTCTCCCTCCGCACTGTGTCCGGTCCGCAGCGTTAGCGGGTGGCCGCCGGCGACGCACGGCCGGCGGCCTGGTGAGGCGGGGAAGGGCTCCGCTCGGAGCGGCGAAGCCGCCCAGCGATCAGCGCCGGGGCAGCGGGGCCCCGTCGAACGGCCCGGGGTCGCCGGGCACGGGAATCGTCGGGCGGCTCCAGCTGACGATACGCGACAGCTCGGCGGTGAGGCGCCGCCATGCGCCGGGGTCCCATCCCTCGACGGCGTTCACCACGGTGCCGTCCATGCCCACATGCACGATGGCGGGCAGCGATCCGAGACCGAACGCCTTCACCGCGACAAGGTCGGGGTCGACGAACGTGATGATCTCGGTGGCCCACCGACCGAGGAGGCGGCGCGCGTCCGAGGGGTCACCGGTCACCAGCCATGCCACCCGGCAGTCGGCCTGCTCGTAGCCGGTCAGGATCCGTGCGGCGGTGGGGACGAGCCACGCGCTGCGATCCTTGTCGGGGTCGACGGCCACGAAGACCAGGTGAAAGACCGTCAGCAACTGCGCCAGCGTCCGTGGCGGTCCGTTGGCGGGCGAAAGGGCGAGGTCGGGCGGTGGGTTTGTTGCCACGGCCGGGCAACGTAGCGCAGGTAGGTTCGCGGCAGCGAGGTTCCGGTCGGCCGGTCGAGGGAGGAAACATTGGGAGTCAACAGCGGGATCTACAAGTTCGTCCTCGTGCTGCACCTCATGACCGCCATCGTCGGCTTCGGCAGCGTCTTTCTCTTCGGCGTGTTCGGCTCCAAGGCCCAAGCCCGCGGGGGCAGGGAGGGCGTGGCGGTGGCCGAGGTCACGGTTGAGGTGGGCAAGCACTGGTCCGAGTGGTTCATCTACGCCGTCCCGATCTTCGGGATCCTGCTGGTCCTGGTCTCCGACGACGTCTACAAGTTCAGCCAGGCGTGGATCTCGCTGAGCTTCTTGCTCTACCTCGTGGGCATCGGGCTCAGCCATGCGGTTCACTTCCCCAACCTCCACCGCATGAACGAGCTGGCCCGGCAGTTGGTCGCCGGCGTCCCCCCGGACGGTGGCGGCACCGGGGGGCCCCCGCCCCAGGTGGCCGAGCTGGAGGCCCGGGGCAAGAAGGCGGCTGCGGTCGGCGGCATCCTGAACCTCCTCGTGGTCGCCATCGTCTTCCTGATGGTCTGGAAGCCGGGTCTCTAGAGCTGATCCGAGCTGACCCGAAGCGTCGGTAGGGTCGTATCCGCATGCATCCGATCGAGCAGCTGCGGATGGTGGCCCGGGCCACCGGCGAGGACCCCGCCCTGGTCGCCCAGGAGGCGGCGGCTGTGCTGGCGGCGTGCGCCGCCGAGCCTGCCGGGCTGGTCACCGCTTGCCGACGCCTGGTCGACCACCAGCCGTCGTCGGGGCCCATCTGGTGGCTCGCGGCCCGGGTCCTCGCCGCCGCCGACCCGGCCTCGGAGGCGTGGCGTGCCGCCGAGGAGCTCGACGACGACCAGACACCGGCGGCGCTGGCCACCCACCTTCCCGACGATGTGACGGTCACGGTCCTGGGCTGGCCCGACCAGGCCGTCCAGGCCCTCCGCCGGCGGGGCGACGTCACTGTCCTCGTCGTCGACACCGGAGGGGTGGGCGCCGGCGCCGCCTCGTCACTCCGCCGGGCCGGGACCGATGCCTACCCGGTTGCCGAATCGGGACTGGGCCCGGCGGCGGCTTCCAGCGACCTGGTGCTCCTCGAGGCCCTCGCCCTCGCTCCCGCCGGTTTCGTCGCGGTCTCCGGGTCCAGGGCGGGCGCCGCCGTCGCCCAGCAGGCGGGTGTGCCGGTGTGGGTGGTCGCGGGCGCCGGTCGAACGCTGCCCGCTCCTCTGTGGCAGGCCATGGCCCAGCGTCTGTCCGCCGGCTCCGAGCCGTGGGAGCGGGCGGCCGAGATCGTGCCCCTCGCCCTCGCCGACAGGATCGTCGGTCCCGACGGCCTCGATACCCCCGAGGACGCCGCGGGGAGGGCCGGATGCCCTCCGGTGCCGGAGCTCACCCGCACCTGGTTCACGCCCGGCTCCCGTCGCACGGGTGGTGCCGGGCCCCACCCCGGGTAGGACGGGAGTCATGAGCGAGGACCGAAGCGCAGCGGAGACCCGCAGCGACCATGGGTTCAGCGAGGACCGAAGCGCAGCGGAGACCCGCAGCGACCATGGGTTCAGCGAGGACCGAAGCGCAGCGGAGACCCGCAGCGACCATGGGTGAGATGGTGGAGTTCCCGAGCAACGGGTCGGTGGCGGGCGGGTACCTGGCCCCCGCGTCCGGCGGCGCCGGCCTCGGCGTCGTGGTCATCCAGGAATGGTGGGGCCTGGTGCCCCACATCCAGGACGTGTGCGACCGCTTCGCCGCCGAGGGTTTCACCGCGCTGGCGCCCGACCTCTACCACGGCAAGACGGTCCCCAACCGCGAGCCCGACGAGGCGGTAAGGGCGTCCATGGCCCTCGACATCGACAGCGCCACCCGCGACATGTCGGGGGCTGTCGACTACCTCGGCGCCAGTCCTGCGGTGCGAGGCCATGGCGTGGGCGTGGTGGGGTTCCGCATGGGTGGGGGCCTGGCCCTGTGGCTCGCCACCCTGCGCCCCGACGAAGTAAGGGCCGTCGTTCCGTTCTACGGCATGACCCCGGCCGGCAACGAGCCCGACTGGTCGCAGCTCGCGGCGGCGGTCGAAGGCCACTACGCCGAGCACGACGACATGGCCGGCTTCGACACCGCGCGGTCGCTCGAGAGAACGCTCACCGACCTGGGCAAGGAGGTGCGGATCTTCCTCTACCCGGGCACCTCCCACGCCTTTTTCAACGACACGCGCCCCGAGATCCACGACGCCGACGCTGCCCGCCAGGCCTGGGTCCGCACCCTGGAGTTCCTCCGCGCCAAGCTCGGTTAGGTCGCCCTGTCGGGCCTGCCGCCCGGGGTCGCCCCGCGGTACCCGCAGCGACGGCACCCACCCGCAGCCAGGCACCCCGCAGCCGCGGCTGCGCGGCGAGGCCGCGACCAGCGGTGCAACGGGTTTCTATAGGCGTGACCAGGTTCCTGCCGGGCTCGGCTTCGACCGGTCAGGCCGCACCTGGCGGGTCGTGCGCGTGGCGCGGATGTCGCCGGTCGTCGGGCGCCACGAACGCCCGCTTGCCCCGCCCGGCCACCAGGGCCCAGCCGTCGAGGGTCTTGAGGTCGTGGTGGTGGGAGCACAATCGATCCAGCAGGTCGAGCACGGTCATGTGGCTCTTCGCCCAG
>Ga0183260_10003050_pt1 | contig 13582 bp, 15 predicted proteins | sample AntDrymUQ4972206_2_FD_129768 | JGI IMG/M metagenome (GOLD analysis project Ga0183260, IMG submission 129768) | Polar desert sand microbial communities from Dry Valleys, Antarctica - metaG UQ497 (22.06) (version 2) (version 2) | ecosystem: Environmental > Terrestrial > Soil > Desert | place... | reverse complement strand
ACTGGCAATGCGTCTCCGGCGCTCTTCAATTATGTTTGGGACGCTTGCGCGAGGACGAAGAAGGGGAAGGGAAAACCGACCCCAAGATTTTGTGATCGGACGCTCGCCGCGCGGCTAATTGAAAAAGTGTAGCCTTCGGTCACACTCCCGCGCGGCGAGCGTCTTTCGTTCGCCGCGCGGGAGTGTGCTCACCTTCGAAAATTCTCACCTGTTTTCATTATCAAGTCCGATAATAGTAGTTATGTCGGATTTAGGGGTTTCGGGAGCGAAAACACACGAATTTGCCGCTTAAACCAAAGTCGTTGAAAATATCCAAAACGGCCATCGCGGACGCGGCCGTCAGGTATCTGCGCGAGCACAGACACGAGAGCGTGATGTGGGGCGACACGCGCATCCTGCACGGGCATCGCGGAAGCAGCCGGCCGCTGCGCACGCGCTGTTCTCATCTTCGGCTGATTCGTTCCGGCTCATACATGTCTCCTGGCTATTGACCGTTGACCCTCCGCTGCATCCATTCGACCCGCTTCGGATCAAGCTCCATCGACCGTTGATTTGCCGCTCCGATTGCATGCGGGTAAGTGGCCGCACCCTTCACCACCACATCACCTGGCGACATCGAATTAAATTTACCATGCACTAGCTGACTCACCTCGAGGTTCTGCTTTGCCGTTTCGAGGTTCTGCTGGAGAAACGCTTCGAGCCGTGCCCAGATGTTGGAGCCACCGGCCGCCTGCCCGCCGCGCCCGCCGTAGCGGCTCGCGTCCGGGTGAATCCAGCCGTCCGCGTTCGGGGTGAAGACCTCGGCGCGGTTCTCGCCGACGAGATAGGCGCGGCCACGACTGACCGGGCCGCCCATCGCGCGCGCTCCGCTCAAGTTGTTGCTGATGGTGTTGCCCGTGGTGGAGACCGCGCCGGTCGCGGTGCCGGGGTTGATCATATTGACGCCACCAATACGGGTCGTGCCGGTCAAGTCGCGCGCCGTGCCAGTGCGACGGAACGCGCCGCCCGAAGCGAAGCCGCCCGCCGCGCCCATGATCGCGCCCGCGTAGTCGCCGCCGATGGCGCTGCTGCCGATGCTGGCGAGCGTAGAAAGCAGCGGACCGACGCCGGGGATGAAGTTGAGAAACGGAGAGGCGATGCCGAGTAATTTAGAAAAGAACCCCCTCTTTCTTCCGACTTGCTGACCGGGGATCATGCCGGTCGTCTGACCGAGCGCGCCCATCAAGCGCGTGGAGATCGTCTCGCCTATCTTTCCTGTGTTGTTGACGACCTTCATTAACTCTTGCCGCCGCGCTTCATCGCCCGCCGCCAACCCCTCGATTGCCTTCGGTGTTTCAGGCAGATACTTGCTGGAGAGTTCGGTGAGCGTGCCGAGACTGCTGTTGGTCGTGAGCTGCAAATTCGCGGTCGCGCCTTGCAATATCGAAACCACCCGAAGACCTCTCGCTATCGAAGCTGCATCGCGTGATCCAAGTGTGCCACCTCCCGCCGCGTCGCTGGCCGGTGCAACCGGTCTCCCGGCGGAGAAGCCGGCTCCAGCTCCAGCACTGGCGACGATAGCAACAGGCAGCGGGTTGGAAGTTGTAACCAGACCGAGTGCGGATGAGACCGTGCCTTCAGCTTGTCCGGTGAAGCGTTTTCCGCCATAGAGTTGCGCCGCTCCCGCCTTGATGCCGCGCGTGCCGAACTGCGCGTGCACGTGCGGCTGATTCGGCTTATTGCGCTCGTCAATGACGTAAGCACCCTGACTCCGTAAAGTATCGATCAGCGCCTGAACTTCTTCCGGCCTCTTGTTTTTCGTGCGGATGTCGATAGCCGTTCCACCGTTTCGCGGGTAGTGCGCCGAGTGTTTCCCGTGTTTGCCTCCCGTGGTGGACGTGACGGTGAAGCCTCTCATCTGGACGAACTCGGCGAGCACTTCCCACGCTTTACGAATTCGCGGAACTTCAATTCCCGACCCTTCGCCGAGGCTCTGCACGACCTGGTTGACGAACGGCAACGCTTCGGCGTAACGCTCGGGGTAGCCGCTGCGCTGGACACTCTGCGCCAGTGCGCCCGGTGCCAGTCCGCGACCGCGCCGCCTCATCGCCTCACCGTAGAACTTGTTGATCGCATAATCGGGGTTCTGCACCTGCGACGGCGTACCCCAGCCCTGTGACGGACGCTGCTGCATGACGCCGAGCGAATCACGATCACCGTGATTCAGGTTGCGGAATTTCGACTCCACCCAAGCCGTCGCCAGCGCCGCTTTGATCTCGTCAGTTGTGGCACCAACCTTACGCCCGATTTCGGCTATCTTGCGGGCGATGGACTTTTGCGCTTCGTCTAAGGTGGCGAGAGCGCCCACTTCAAATGACTGTCCTACGGATTCGCCGGCGCCCATGCCGAGTTCGCCCATCACGACACTGGGGGAATTCTGTTTCAAGGTGTCGCGCCAGCCCTGAATGAGCGTCGTGCCTCCGCCGACCGCCGCGTCGTAGATCGTGCCGGCGGTGCCGGTGAAGCCGGCAGCGGCGCTGCTGGCCGCCCCCGCACCGAGACCGTTGAGTATTTTCGAGACAGCACCCTTCACCTTCTCCAGCCCGGCACCGGAAAGGAGCGCGTCGTAGAACTTCTCTGCCGTCTCCGTGCCCGCCGCAGGCTTCATCAACTCATCCTCGATCAATGCCTCCGCCGTGAGCATGCGCCCGCCGGTGCGCGCGATGGTTTGCTCGAACTGCCCACCGTTGAAACTGCTGATCGCGTCGATCTGGTGCTGCATGCGTTTCAACTGTTCCGCGTAGATGCTCCCCGCCTGCGGCCCCTCGGTGATGTCGCCGCCCATGATCGCGCGGGCTGATGCGATGGCTCGTGTGTCCTTCTTCGTCGAGGCCAGGCCGGCCAGCGTCGAGCCGGCAACCTTCTGCATCGAGCCGCCCGCCTCTTTCTTCATCTGGAGGATCATCAACTCGACAGCGGCCTTCGCGTTCAGCGTGCCAGCCGTCATGCGCTTGTCGAGTTCCGCTTCCGTGATGCCCTGCGAGCGCGCCATGTAGCCCATTGCCCCGGGCACTGCTTCCGAGAGCTGCTGGCGCATCTCTTCCGCCGAAATTTTGCCCTTGCCGAGCATTTGAACAACGGCTGCCACCGCGTTCTGCATCTTGTCGAAGTTGCCCGCGCGTGAAGCCGCGTCGCCGATGCCCGTCAGGTACTGTCTGATCTTCACGGCATCAACGCCGACGGACTGTAGTTGCTGTGAGTACTGGAGGAGATCGCCGGTCTCAAAAGGAGTCTGCGCGCCGAAGGCCACCATCTCTTTGAGGTGTGCTTTGGCCTTCGCCTGATTGCCGAGCAGTGACGTAAACGAGATGTTCGCCTTCTGCATCACGTCGGCGAACTGCATGCCCTCATCCACTAGCCCGCGCACCTGGCCGAAGAGCACCGAGACGCCGGACTTCAAAGCCCCAATCGCCGCACCGCCCGCCGCTCCACCGAGAAAGGCCGAACCGCCGCCATTGCCAAACCCCTTCAGGCTGCCGCTGAGGGTGCCGATCTCGCCCTTCAGACCTTTGAACGCGGTGGCGACACTCTTGGCATCGGCCTCCGTCGCCTTCAGGCTCTTGTGCGCCGCGCGCGGATCGACCTCTACTCGCCCGTGAATGCGGAAACTCTCGATGCTGGTTTTTCCCATATAACTCTCTCAGACCTCCGAGAGTTACCGTACTGTCATTAAGGGATGATTTTCGGCGAGTTATGCCCGTTTCGAGGGATGAGGGATGAGGTTAGGTACAAACGTCTGCACTGCGCCTTTCCGATCTGAAAAGCGCGGCTGCGGGTCAGAGTGTTGAGGTCTTGCGCCGCCGCTTCCTTCTGTCCAACAACTTGAGCGTGCGCTCTCTTGGCGTGCTCGCCTTCGAGGTGTAGGCGCGGTGCGCGGCATGTACGTCCGAGCGGCGAGCGCGGAGCGGGCGGCGCTTGACCCACGCAATGCCCTTCGTTCCTGCTTTACCGCTGCGCACGGAGCTGACCTCGCAGCCGAAAAGGCGCGCGACGTATTCAGCGCCGACCAGATCGTCCGCGCGCTCGCGCGGTGCGGGAGCGGTTGCCGCCGTCGGCAGCACGCTCACCAAAAGCTCATGCACCGCGCGGAGTTCGGCGCGCATCTCTAAGATTTCCGCGTGAAGAACTTCCAACGTGACGGATTGATCTGTCATGTTTCCTCCAAAGGAAGGCGCGGCTGTGAGTCAGTCTCCCGAACCTATCCCACGGCCGCGCCTGGTACGCTCTGCGATTGACAGAGCGATCTTGTTTGAGCCGGCCGCGCTTGCGGATCTGCGCTCAGGCGGCGAGCACGTCTATCAGTCTCAGGCCGTCTGCGATGCCGTGATCAAGCGAGACGTGGCGGGCGTCCGTCAGGCGCGCCAGCTTTGCCCCGCTTCGCAGATAGTCGCGCAGCGCACCCGGCTTGCCCAGATCGTCCAGCTCGACCCGGCCTTCCATGACCGCCAGCGCGATCTCCTGCTCGGCTTCGTCGCGCACGTCCGGCGAGAGGTTGGCGGGCAGCGCGGCGCGTATCCTCTGCGCGAGCTCCGCGTCCGTCGCCTTGCCCGTCGCCAGATCAAGCCGCCACTGGATGAACTTGCGAGAGAGTCCCTGCCCGCGAAGTTGTGCGCCGACTTCGCCAGCGATCCGTGCGATTTGTTCGGCTTCCTCTCGCGTTGGCCGAACGCCAACGTAAAATCCAACTTGATCAATCACAACTACTGCTCTGTAGCAATATGCGCCCCGCCGCCGCCCTTTGATCTTGGTGACGCAGCCGTAGAGAGGTTGTAAGTTTGCGCGGCGACAGTCGAGATTGTTGCCGTTGATGTATCGCACACGCACATGCAGCGGCAACTCTAAAACTTCGTGAGAGAGCCGCACGGCGTTGTATGACTTCACCTTTGGAAACTTGAGTCGCAAAGCATGGCCTTTGGAGAGATACCATTTCCAACGGCAGACGCGGGGATAATCTCCCGCGTCCACCAATGCGACCTTGCCCGAGTTGCCGAGCCGCAGCGCACCGTATGCCGGGAGCCTCATTGATTGCCGCCCTCCCGATCCTTCCGGTCAAGCATCATCTCGAGGTGTTCGGTCTCCTCGCTCGCTGCCGCGGCCAATGCTTGGCCGAGTTCCCCGAGGTGGATGAGCGCATCGGCGTGGCGCTCATGTCGCCGAATCCAGTTGTCCTGGCGTTCGATCCAACCGAGCTGTGCGATCACGTGGAAAAGGCTCTCGCACTGCGCGAATAAGTGAACGGCCCTGATGAACCGCACGCGGTGTTCGGGAAGTGTGGCCGGGTCAAGCCCAATCTCCATTTTCACCCGCACCAAGTTTTCGACGATGAATGCTTCACCTTTTTCTTTAGTCACGCCGCACCCCCTTCTCGTAGAAGCGATAACGGAGCCAGGGATAGATCAGTCTCAGCAGTTCCGGCATCGCGAGGTGAACTTCGGTCTGATTAGCCAGCTCGTCCAACTCGTCGCCGATGGCGTTGTAGAGGCCTGCCGATGTGTTGGGATTCTCCAGCACGTCGGCGTAGTGGTTCCCCAGCAACTCCCACTCGCGAAACCTCTCACGCTGAGACTCGATATGCTGCTCATGCAGGTGTGCTTTGTGTTCCTCCGTGCGGAACTCCGGAGCCAAAGATTGAATATCCATCCGGGCAGTGATTCGGGCGGCGCACGCTTGAATGATGTCTTCGTAGCTGATGGTGAGTTGCGGTGAACGTCCGGGCGCGGCGACTTTCCTCTTGTCGCCCACCTTCTTTGTTGTATTCTTCATTCTCGTCAATCCCTTCTTATTGCGAGGCGGTTGATAACGTGCGCGGCGTGCCTCTTTCCATGGACACACGCCGCGCGCTTCTATTTGCGATCCTTCGTTAAAGTCTCCTTCCTTTAAGCGACCGCCTGATCCGGGGCGCAGGCGTAAGAGATGATCAAGCCCTCGTCGAAAAAGAAATCAGTTCCTTCGACGCGGAAGCGCATCCGGCCTTCAACGCATGCGGTCTCGGCAATCTGGAGCCAGATATTGCGATCCTTAACGCCGTCGAAAACCCAGACGAAATCTCCGGGGCATAGGTGCGCTACGCGAGAGGGCACCGTCTCAGCTTTCGGTGTGATAGATTCAGACAGTTGCATCAGCTGTTACCCTCCAAAGTTTTGGTTGATGTAATTAGGGCACGCCGCAGATCAAGACACTGCGGCGTGCCCGTTTAGTTAGTTCCCTCGCATCCGCTGGATGCCCGTATCCACTGCCGCAGCTTTCGCCAGATGCTTGCAGGCCATGTTTGCCACGCCCGCCTTGCAGTTGCAGCGCCCGTAACGCTTCGCTTCAATCGTCTCGAATCTGACGACGTACTTGTGAAACTCGGGCGTGATGACGAGATAGGTGCGCCCGCCCAGGTATTTGACCGTCATCTTGATCTTCGCGGCGCGGTTGATCGCGTTCTGTAAGTTCGTGCTCATGTTGGGTTCCCTTCGTTGCGGTATCTCTGACCGATGGGATTATATTAACCGATGGGATTATATTAAGTCAATATAAAAATGACGCGTGGGATAGAATTTAATTGATTATTTTAGCCTGATGGGATAATCTTTCGCGCCATGAGCGAGAAACTAACCACTTCCGATGTAGCGCAGCGGCTTAACGTGTCGCAGCCGACGGTTAAACTTTGGTGTCGCCAAGGTAAATTTCCGCATGCCGTTTTAGAGCAGACAGCACGCGGCCCACTCTGGCAGATTCCCGAAAGTGACCTTAAAAACTTTGCCCCGCCAAAAGCGGGCCGGCCACCGGCTTCCAAGTCGGAGACAGCTTCAACTAAAAAGCGCACAAGGAAGGCGGCGTGAGATGACACCGGAAGAAATAGAGAAGTTGATGCAGTTCATCATCGCGCGCCAGGAGCGCATCGCCGAACTGCAAGAAATTTCCGCCTCGCAGATTACGCTGCTCACTACTGTTCAAGTTGATCAGAATGCGCGGCTCGACGAGCACAGCGAGCGCATCGCCCGGTTTGAGCGTTCCTACTCGGTCATCGCCGATCTGCTGCAAAGGCATGACGGGCAACTCGTCGCGCTCACGGACGGGCTGAACAGCCTGACACGCACCGTCGAGCGTTACATCACGGCGCAAGGCAACGGGAACGGCGGCGCGTAACCGGCTGGCGCGACAGGTGGCGCGTCATGTCACACCTTAAAAAGTGATGAATAAAGAGCAGGCCGCTGCTTACATCGGCGTCTCGGTGCGCACCCTTCAACGGCTGACCGGCAAGGGGAAAATTCCCGTCACTTATGAGCGCGGGCCGAAAGGCGACGAAGCCAGATACAGCCAGGCCGACTTAGATCAGTATCAGCTCAGCCAGCGCCCCGTTGCATTGATGCGCCCTAATTCCGGCGCGACAAGTGACGTGACAGATGGCGCGACACAAGCCATGACAGTTGGCGCGACAAATGGCGCGGCTGTCATGGCAAGCGAATCATTCATGCACGCGATGGCGCAGATGGCCGCGCCGGTGAGAGTTTCGGAAAAGTTTCTACTCTCGCTCGTTGAAGCGGCGCAGCTCTCCGGCCTCTCACGCAATCATCTTCGCGCGGCGATTGAAAGTAAGAAACTCAAGGCGAAAATTATCGGCAGAGGTTGGCGGGTCAAAAAAGAGGAGCTTCAGGCATACGTGAGGAAGTTATGAGCATGGAAAGACAGAAGGCTGCGGCACAACTAACGGAGACATGGATTAGGCTCACCGGCGAAATATATCTGCCGGAATTTGAACGGGTATTGGTAGCAGGCTTCGCTCAAGACATAGCAAAAGAGGCTCCGTGGTTAAGTGAATCAGAGATCATGGCCTCTGCGAATTTTCTAGCTCAAAAAACTGTGTCTGTGATGAGCGATAAATTATTCGCTGAATTGCGTGAGTGGGCCGACGGGTTTCTTAAAAGAGGGCGAAGTGCCGCGCTCCAAGCATGGAACAATAGTGCCCGTGCATACGGCATAAATTCAACGCTTATCACAAGCATGAACAGGAGGTTCCGCGAGGATTTGATGAGGGAGAATCAATCTCGCCTTAACCAAGTTTGGGACGTACCGAAATCAGGCAAGAAGCCAGCCACCTTGATCGAGAAACTTGAAGACGCGCATAAGGGAAAAGAGAAATTTATTCAAGATGCTTTAACCGCTATCGCTCAAATACGCGAGCGGGGTGATGGACATCTGCTCAAAAAACAAGCCGCTCTAGCGTGTCAAATGTTTCCTGATCTAAAAAAGACCGATAGGAAGCGACAAAGAAGTCGAGGGGCTGAGTCTGCCTTGTCAGCCAAGCTGAGAAAGTATTGTGTGACTTATGAGCAGCTCTTGAATTGGCCGGAAAAAAAGTTGTTATCGGGAAATTGAAAGTTGTTATCGAATAACAAATTCTCTGCTACTTTCCGCTTGTCCGATGAAAATCGGTTGGTGGTTAGCAGTTGTGAATGGGTGATATAGAAAACCCCGGAGCTGCTATCAACAACTCCGGGGCCACTCTCGAATCAGAAACCAGCGTACTTTCACGGGTGCTCCCTGGTTTCCGACATTTGCGATTACCTCAAAGGGAACCATGAAATTACTCAGTAGGAACCTAAAAGGAAAACCGTATGCATAATACGTTAAGACGATCCGGCAATCAATCCCTTCGCGCAACATTATCCGACCCCGACCGCGCCTGCGTCTGTCCGGGCTGCCCTCAGCACATCAAGCGACTGGAAGAATTGAACGCGCAGCTTGCCCGCGCAAACGATACCTTACGGCGGACGTGCGACGATCTCAGACGGCGACTCGACAAAAGAGAGGCTGCCTAAGATGCGCCCGAATTCAGCACCGCTCGCCCGAGTCTCGCATAAACAACCGTGCCCGATCTGCGGAAAGCCTGACTGGTGTTCTATCAGTCGCGACGGCGAGATCGCGATCTGCATGCGCAACCCAAGCGAGCATGGCACACAGAACGGCGGCTACCTGCACCAGCTCGGCCCGGCGATCAGGCCGGCGCGCTGCGGTGCCCCGTCGCCGATCACTTCGCCCGCCGACCCGCCCCGCGCCACCGCCGACACCATCCACGCGGTTTACACGACGCTGCTACGCGAGCGGCTTCAGCTCTCCGAAGCACACAGAGCCAAGCTGATCGCGCGCGGGCTGACCCCGGCGGAGATCGCCGCGCGGGGATACGCGAGCACGCCGGCCAGGGAACAAGCGGCGCGAATCGTCGGCGCGCTCTCACACCTTGATCTGCCAGGCGTGCCTGGCTTCTACAAGGCGCGCGACGCCTGGCAGATGGTAAGTGTCGCGCCGGGCTATTTCGTGCCGTACAGGGACGAATGCGGGCGCGTGGCTGGCATGCAATATCGGCTCGATCAGCCGATCAACGGCGGCAAGACAAAGTACCTCTGGTTTTCATCCCCGCCCGGTCAGTATGCGAACGGGGCAACGTCCGGCGCGCCGCTGCATTGTGCCCGGCTCGAGTTGCTGGCCGGCGCGCGCGAAGTGACGCTGACAGAAGGGGCGATCAAGGCCGACGTGGCCGCCTTCTTCATGGGCGCGCCGGTGATCGCCGCCGCGGGCGTGACATTGTTCGGGCGAAACATCGGCGACCGCCTCAGACGGATCGCGCCGCAAGTGCGCACAGTCTTCGTCGCGTTTGATCTCGACTGGAAAAGCAACGAGACCGTGCGGCGCGCGCTCTTCCGACTGATCGAAGAGTTGGAGCGGGCGCGCTTCAGTGTTCGTCTGCGCGCGTGGCCGGCGCAGCTCGGCAAAGGGATCGATGATTACCTGTTGAGCGTCTCGCGGGGAGGGCAGGCAGCATGAGCCGAGCAACCTTCATTGACTACAAAGCAGGCTACGCGCGCAAGCATGCCGACGAACTCGAGCCGGAGAAAGACGCGCTGCTATTCACCGAACCGGCCCCGCTCGATGACAGCCCCGAACGTCTGCAACGCCTGCGCGAGCAAATCTCCGAAGTGCATAGCGCGACGTGCAACGGGCTGGCAACCATCGGCGTGCCCCCAAAATTGTACGGTGTCGTCTGTGTGATTCTCGCAGCGTCAGACGGGCGCACGGCCTTCCAGGCCAGTTATAAGAAACTCGTCAATCTGCTTTTCCGGCAAGGCGACGGGCGCACGTTCAACGCTAAAAAGCATGAGGTCAGAAAATTACTGAAAGCCCTCAGAAGGTGGCAAGAGGAAACCAAGACCACGCTCTGCACGATCAGGCCGGGCGGCAGAACAAAAAATGAGCGGGGCAGGAATGAATATCACGACACCGAATTCGAGTTGGTATTCTTGGATGCCGTCGCGAAAGCGATGATGCGCAACCCGGAGCCGGAGAAGATGCGCGCCGCCGTCCGCGTCGAGATCGCCGCCATGATGAAACTTCCGCCCTTCGATAGCCGCTGGCAAGTTAAGCCGCCGACACTCGAGCAGATGCAGGAACGCGACGAAAAATCATCAGTGACGATGGCGCTGAAGGCGTGCGAGGCTGAAGAGCGGCTGAACGGCGACCCCGTAGCCTACGCCGAACGTCTGGCCGCCAGAATCATCGCCGCCGCGCGTGAAAAGTTCGAGCAGACCCCCTATCAAAATGAGGTGTGCGAAAACTCAAGTGTTGCAAGCGAAGAAGTTGACGAGGGGGGGGTGTGCCTGATCAGGCACACCCCCCCCTCGTCAGAATCCGATCCAAATCGAGCCCCTAAAGAAAGAAGATATAAGGTGGTCGAATTGGATCATCCGCCCGAGTCGGAGAGCGAGCCAAGCCCGGAGGCTCAAGCCGCTTGGAAGGGCATTTGTGAGCGCATGCGGTCGCAGCCGGTAGAGGTAAGGGCGGTGGAAATAGATTCTTTTGTGGCGTCCGATAATCTTGAGGGCGATCCGTAGCCGCCCTGATTTTTCCTCGCCAATAACATCGCCATTCATGGCGCCATGATCGCGCTCTCGGCATCGTCACATCCGGCGGTGCCGTCGAGCGCGTTTTCTGTGCGCCCCGCCCCGCACATCGCCGCGCCTGGCGGTCGCGTTCGTCCCCCATCACAGTTCAGACCACGCCCGCCGGGCGGCGAATTTCATTCTTATAAGAAATTTTAATACATTCAGCAATTATCATAATAAAAATTTATGCTAATCTCCTTAACAGAGGTGCACGGAATTTGACGGAATTGGACAGGCCAGACCATTCGAGCGCGCCGAAACTGACACGGGATCAGCGGGCACAACTGCGCCGATGGATGGTTGATGATGGCGTAGACGATTACCGGGGCGTCGTTGCGCTGCTCGAGGAACATGGTTTCCCGATGCTGTCTCGCTCGGCCGTCCACTACTACCGCAAAAATTTCGTCACGGAGCGGAAGTGCCCGACGTGCCAGAGGCCCTTCGCGAAGCGCGCAACGCGCCAGTGACCATCACAAACCGAAAGGAACAAACCCATGAGTGCAAACCCAACGACAACGCCGGCGGTGCCTGGCGTCTCTGCAACCCTGCTCGCATCCTTGCGCGGCAAGATCGATAAGATCGAGACCATCTACAAAGACGCGATAGCGAAGATCACGAAGCTGCTGAATGATCCATCAGTGAGCGTGCGGATGACGACTGATGAAGTGAAGACGGCGAAAGAGCAAACGGATAAGGCCGTCGAGGTGGTGAAAGAAGTCGCGATCATCGAGCTGGGGAAAGTGAAGACCGAAACCGAGAAGGAGCGGGACACAGTGATGAGCGGCATCAAGGGCGCTCTCGGACGGCCAGAGCCGGCGAACGCAACCGAAGCCCTGCTGCGTGAGCAGCGCGAAACCCGCGCATGGGCGCGACTCAAGCCGCTGCTCGATAGAGATCTGCCGCAACTCGGGCCGCTCTTGAAGCGTGCTAAGGAACTCACGCTTGAAGCCATCGCCGCGGGCGACGAAGACGGGATCGCGGTGTTGCGTGCGGAGCTGCGCCACTATTTGCAGGGGCGCGGAATTGATGAGGCCGGGGCAGTCGGAGCGGTCAGACAGGTTGATGATCTGCTCGGTTCGGAGCGCCCGACCGTCGCCGCCGCGCTCGCGCTTCAGCGCGAAATCGAGAAGGGCGTTTACTCAATCGTGCTGGGCGTCAACTATGCGGGCAACGCTATCAAAAAGAGTACGCCGGTCTTCGCGCTTCCCGAGTGGGACGGCACGACCGCACGCACGATCACCCGATCAGGCGTTGTCGCAGAGCCGGGGCGCATCAATCAGAATATGGGCAAGCCGCTCTTTTAACTGCGGACGGAATTAGCAGGGCGGCTTACGCTCAAAGGAGACTTATGGCGGCAACATTTTTCAAAGCCACCGGCGGCGGGAAAACCCGTTACATTCCCGTGGCTGCAATCAAGCAAGCGGTCATCGACGATGCGGAGCCGCCGCGCGTCCGCCTGGTGCTGGAGGGCGACGATTTAAATCTCCAAGGCGAAGAAGCGACGGTGGCCATCGCCGCGCTTGAGCAACTCAGCCAAGCCCCCGGCCGCCGATCAAGGCGTGGCCTGATCTGACCTGGAGCGGTCTGACATAAGGCGTTGCAGTGGCTGACAAGACGAGTGGAGACATGCGCCAGCGGGCGCAGGCGCAGTTGTTCACCAAGCTCTACGGCCTGGCGGCGCCGGCAGATGCGCGCGAGTTCCTCAACGTCTTCGCCGACGTTGCCACGTTGCTTGCGCAGAATGCCCCGCTCGACGAAGATCGCACCGACTGGCAATGCGTCTCCGGCGCTCTTCAATTGTGCCTTGGGCGCTCGCGCGAGGAAGAGGAAGACGGCCACAACATTTTGTGATCGGACGCGAGATTCGGAGATATTGAAAAAGTGTAGCCTTCGGTCTCACACGGGCGCGCTGGCCGTCTTTCGTTCGCCGCAACGTCTTGTGCTCACCCTCGAAAACTCTCACCCGTTTTCATTATCAACGCACATAATGGTCTTTATCTGACCCCGATTTTGACTTGCGCACTGCAACGTGCCCGATCTGCCTCTATTGCACTGTCACATCAATGATTTAAGCGGGCTTCGAAGAATGGAAATAGCTGTGACAAAGATGCATTGACAAACAGCCCCAAAAACGACCATTTGTGACAAAGATAAAATGCGTGGGTAAAGGAGATAGGTAGCGTGAAAGTACCTTGTCACAATTCCGGATCGTCGCTTCGCGCTTGTAAGCCATGAATGATAATGAAGTTGCGAGCGCGAAAGCATGCAAAATTTGATTTCCCTATCTTGCTGTGATCGCGGTGTGTGACGTGTGACAAATATTTAGTGATTGAGCAGGGGTTGTTGAGGGGCTATGGCATCGGGGCGACGGCGGTAAGTGGAGTGCGATTCGCATGCAAGTTCAGAAAGTGAACTCCTGCGCTTCCCTATGCTTTGATCGGAGCTGTCGGGTAGGAATCGAGGCGGGAGTGGTCAGCGGAGGGTGGAGAAACAGAGCAGAGGTCAAAATTTGGTCTGGCCTGCTGAAACATGAGGCGGTCAAAATTTGGTCTGGTTTCGCTGAATCATTGCTGGAGATGAAGAGTGAGAGCGCGTGAAAGTTCATAATGTTAGGACTT
>Ga0183260_10003049_pt1 | contig 13589 bp, 14 predicted proteins | sample AntDrymUQ4972206_2_FD_129768 | JGI IMG/M metagenome (GOLD analysis project Ga0183260, IMG submission 129768) | Polar desert sand microbial communities from Dry Valleys, Antarctica - metaG UQ497 (22.06) (version 2) (version 2) | ecosystem: Environmental > Terrestrial > Soil > Desert | place... | reverse complement strand
GATCGTCGCCGGTCACGACAACGGAAGCAGCACCTGAGCAGGATGAAGTTGAAAGCCCTCTGACGGACTCGAACCGTCGACCCCCTCCTTACCATTTCCGGGGAGGGAAGTGCGGGTACGCGCGGGTCTCCGCGGACACAGAACCCCCGCGAACTCGAGGGATCAGCCGAAGAAGAGTGACCGCGCGTGGACGCGTGTGGTCGGGCTTGTGTTCCCTCCATGTTCCCTTGGCCCATCGGGCTGCGCAAGCGCGTGCAGGCTGACGTCTCGCGTAGAGCTTGCGTCGAGCGAACGAGCCCTCCTTCGACGCGCGCTCCTCGCTTGAGTCGCGCGTCCGAGGGAGGGCTCCCCTGCGGATGTGTTCTAGCAGCCGTTAGTCGTTCGAACCGGCGAGCTTCAGTTTCCCCGAGAGCGTGGCCGTCGGGATCTTGACCGTGAGCTCGCCGGTACCCCGTGCGCCGGCGAAGAGTAGTGGCTCGTCGCAGTGAAGCCTTCGGGCGAGCGGAGCCGGCTCAGGATCGACCCCCGCGCGTGGACGGACATGTCCATCTCCGCGTGGCCCTCCATCCGTCCGACCGCACCGCGGTCGGCCTGCTCGCGTGCCTCGTCGACGAGCCGGCGGCGCAGGAAAGCGCGGAAGAGGAGGGGGAGTAGGGCGATCATGAGCGGGCCGCCGATGAACTCGCCGAGCACGAACTGCCAGCCGAGCAGCAGCCACATGATGATGCCGAGCTCGATCACCAGGTTCGTCGATGCGAACTGGAAGGCCATCGCCGAGGTGAAGTCCGCGCCCTTGCGAAACAGCGAGCGGGCGAGGGCGACGGCGGCGTACGAGCGCTTACCGACAGACAGGCGGCGCTACTGCTCGGCAAGAACTTCGCGAGCGTCGCCACGCTTCGCCGACGGATCGCCGCACGTGACACCCGTCTGGGTCGACTGGGACGGACGCCACGTCCTCTTCAACACGGCTCGCGGCCGCGCCAAGGAGTGTCATCTTCGGCGCGACCCCCGCGCCTCGATCTCGGTCGTCGACCCCGAGAATCCCTATCGCTATCTCTCGGTCAGCGGCACCGCGGAGCTCGACGAGGAGGGGGCGCGCGAGCACATCGACCGGCTCGCGCTCCGGTATCGGGGCGAGCCATTCCCGCGCCGCCCGGGCGAGCAGCGCGTGATCGTCCGCATCCGCCCTGAACGGGTGGATGCCCACGGGCTCGACGAGTAGCGCCTGCCTTAGCGGCCGACGGCCGCGACGAGCTGCGGCAGGGCTTCGCCCTCGAGCGCGGAGCCGACGCCGAGGCCGACGGCCCCGGCCTCGAGCCACTCGCGTGCGTTGCCTGCATGGACGCCGCCGACGGCGACGAAGCGGACCGAGGGAAACGGGCCGGCGAGAGCGCGCAACCAGTCGACGCCGAGCGTGGCCGCCGGAAACAGTTTCAGCGTCCGGCAGTCGAGCGAGCACGCGCGCTGCACCTCAGACGGCGTCGCGACGCCGGGCAGGTACGGAAGCCCGAGCTCCTGCGCTGCGGCGACGGCGTCCTCGGCCAAGCCAGGCGCGACGGCGAACGCGGCGCCGGCGTCGGCCGCGGCGCCGATCTCAACGCGCGTGAGCACGGTCCCGGCCCCTGCGGCGCGACCGAGTTCGCGGCCACGCCGGCACACCGCCTCGAGCGCGTCTAGCCCGTCCTTGCCCGAGAGCGACACCTCGACGAGCGGAATCCCTGCTCGCCAGCATTCCTCGGCCGCCGCGACGGCGCTCGCCGGGCTCCGCCCGCGCAGGATCGCGAGCAAGGGGACCTCTTCGAGTGCAGTCCTGAAGTAGTCCGCCCCAACTGCTTGACTCAGCACAGCCGACATTCTAGAGTTTCGCAGTGTGGTACTGCGTTTCACACAATGAAACGAGACCTTGGAGACGAAAGGGGGCGGCATGAGGCGCACCAACGGCTTGCGTTGGCTGCTGTTGATCCTCGTCGTGCTCGCGCTCGCGGCTTGCGGCGGGACGGCGGACGACGGTAGTGAGGAGGCTGCGGACGCCACGACCGCGGCGGAAACGAGCAAGGCGGTCGGGGCCGCGCCCGAAGCGAAGGCGGACTGCGGCGCCGTCAAGGGAGAAGCCGAGGGCGCGCGGATCGCGTACATGCCGCCTGCCACGGAGTTCCCGTACTACGTCGCCATCGGCGAGGGGATCAAGGCCAAGGCGGCGGAGATCGGCTACGAGACGTTCATGCTCGCTCCCCAGAGCGGCGCGGACATCGAGGGCCAGATGGGAATGATCCAGGACGTCCTCACGCAGGAGGTGGACGGGATCGTCCTCTCGACACACGACGAGAAGGCGGCCGCTCCGCTCGTGAAGCAAGCAGTCGAGCAGAACATCGCGGTCGTGATTGTCAATTCCGACATCGCCGACTTCCCGACGCCGGTGCACGGCGTCGTCGGCTACCGGCAGCGCCCGGGTACGCACAAGCTCGGCGAGTACGCGATCGACCTCGTCGACGGGAAGGCGAAGGTCGGGCTGATCGAAGGCCAGCCCGGCTACCACTCGACGGAGCGCATCGGCGGCTTCGTCGACGCGATCGAGGGCGAGCCCGGGATGGAGATCGTCGCCAGCCAGCCCGGCGGCTGGAACGTCGAGGGCGGCAACAAGACCGCGACGGACATGCTCCAGGCACATCCCGAGATCACGATGATCATGACTGCGAACGACTACATGTCGATCGGGGCCAACAAGGCGGCCAAGGCGCTCGGCCGCGACGACGTGATCATCCTCGGCAACGACGGCGACACGCAGGCGCTCGAGGAGATCTACTCCGGCGACTGGGAGGCGACCGTCAACACGACGCCGTTCGAGATGGGCGGGAAGGTGCTCGAGGTGATGCAGGGCTGCCTCGGGAAGGAGTTCGACGAGTTCTACGTCGAGACGCCGACTCAGATCGTCGACAAGGAGAACGCGCTCGAGTACCTGCAGCAGCCCGAGCGTCTGCATCCGAAGCCGTCGAAGGAGTACTAGCGGCGTAACTCACCGACACCGGATGGCCACGTACCGCCCCTTCTGGGAGCTGCGCAGCGTCGTCAAGACGTTTCCGGGCGTGCGTGCGCTCGACGGCGTCTCGCTGGCGCTGCGCATCGGGGAGATCCACGCGCTCCTCGGCGAGAACGGCAGCGGCAAGTCCACGCTCGCGAAGGTCCTCTCCGGCGTCCACCAGCCGGACGCCGGAGAGGTCTTCCAGCGCGGCGAGCTGGTCGTGCTCCGCGATCCGCACGACGCGCAGACCCGCGGCGTGGCGACGTTCCACCAGGAGTTCTCGCTCGTCCCGGAGCTGTCGGTGGCCGAGAACATCTACCTCGGCCGGCTGCCGCAACGTCGCGGCGTCGTCGACTGGAGTGCCGCGCGCCGGGGCTCGGTGGAGGCGCTCGCCCGCCTCAACGTCAAGATCGATCCCGATCGGAAGGTCGCATCGTTGTCGGTCGCGGAGCAGCAATTCGTCGAGATTGCGAAAGCGATCTCGCGGGACATGATGCTGCTCATCCTCGACGAGCCGACGGCTGCGCTCGGGCCGGCCGAGAGCGAGCGCCTGCACGGGGTGACCCGCGTGCTCGCGCAGCAGGGGACGGCGATCCTCTACATCTCTCATCGCCTCGACGAGGTCTTCGCGGTGGCGGACGTCGTCACGGTGCTCAAGGACGGGAAGCTGGTCGGGACGAACGCACGGCGCGAGACGTCGGTGCGCGAGGCGGTGCGCATGATGATCGGCTCCGACCTCGAGGAGCACTTCGACCGGCGGGAGAACGCGCGCGAGCGCCCGCGGCTCGAGGTGCGCGACGTGCGCACCGAGAACCGCGTCAACGGCGTGAGCTTCGCCGTCGCGGAAGGCGAGGTGCTCGGGTTCGGGGGCATCGCCGGCGCGGGCCGGACGGAAATCGCTCGCGCGCTCTTCGGGCTCGACCGCATCACCGAGGGCGACGTCCTGGTCGACGGCCGCCGCGTCGAGCTGCGCTCGCCGGGCGACGCGATCGAGGCGGGCATCGCGCTCATGCCCGAGAACCGGAAGGCGGACGGGCTCTTCTTCAACTTCGAAGGGCCGGCGAACATCACGATCGCGGGTCTCGGCGCGATCCAGATCGGGCCGTTTCTCAGCCTTACGCGCGAGCGGCGGCGCGCGCGCAAGCTGATGCAGGAGCTGCGGATCGACCGGCGCGCAGAGGACCGCAGCGTCCGCTTCCTCTCGGGTGGCAACCAGCAAAAGGTGATGCTGGCGCGCTGGCTGTTCGCGCGCACTCGGGTCTTGATCCTCGACGAGCCGACGCAGGGAATCGATGTCTCGGCGAAGCAGGAGGTCTACCGCGTGATCAACGAGCTGACCGCCGACGGGATCGCAGTCGTTCTGATCAGCTCTGACTTTCCCGAGCTGCTCGCGATCAGCGACCGGGTTGCCGTCGTGCGCAGCGGCTGCATCATCCACTTTGCCGAGTACGGCGAGCTGAGCGAGCACGAGCTGGTCGAGCTCGCGGCCGGCGGGGGTGCGAACGAGGTGGCTGCGTGAGAGAGCGCTTCGCCGATGCGCTGCGCTCGCAGGTCGTCGGCCCGTTCCTGATCATGCTCGCGGTGGCGACGGCCATGGCGCTCTCGACCGACCGCTTCCTGCTCAGCCAAAACCTGAAGAACGTTGGGCTTCAGGTCGCGATCGTCGCCATCGTCGCGATCGGGGCGACGATCGTCATCCTGACGGCGCAGATCGACCTCTCCTCGGGCTCGCTCGTCGCGCTGACGTCCGTCCTCCTCGCGGACATCGTCAAGAACGCGGGCCTCTCCGTCCCGCTGGCCGCGCTCCTGATGATCCTCATGGGCGCGGGCCTCGGCCTCGTGAACGGCTTCTTCTCGAGCTACGGCCGCATCCCGTCGTTCATCTTCACCCTCGGAACGCTCGCGATCTTCCGAGGCTTGGCGTTCCAGCAAACCGGCGGCACGCCGATCTTCTCGGTCTCGCCGCAGCTCGATCCGATCTTCTACGGGGAGCTCGGCGGCCTGCCCTTGCCGTTCGTCTACGTCGTCGTCCTCTACGCGCTGGCGTGGGCGTTCCTCATCTACACCCCGCGCGGCCGCCAGATCTACGCGGTCGGCGGGAATGAGTCCGCTGCGCGCCTGTCGGGGATCAACGTGAACCGCGTGCGCACCGAGGCGTTCGTGATCGCGGGCGCGCTCTCCGCGGTCGGCGGAATCCTGCTGACCGCACGTCTCGACTCAGGCTCGCCGAACTACGGTCAAGGACTGGAGCTGATGGCAATCGCGTCGGCCGTGATCGGCGGCGCCAGCCTCTTCGGCGGCCAGGGCAACATCTTCGCAACGCTGTTCGGAGCGTTCACGATCGTGATCGTCCAGAACGGCCTCAACCTCCACGCCGTGCCTTCGGCGTGGCAGAACATCACGCTCGGAGCGATCATCGCCGTCGCCGTCGGGGTCGACATGTGGCGCGGAGAGTTCGCGCGGCTCCTCGTCCGGCTGTGGCGGCGCGGGCGGGCCGCGCAAGACGAGGCTCGGCCCACTACATCCACGTCCGCGGAGGAACATGTTCAATCACGGCCGTAAGACCGGCTGCCGTGTCAGCCTCGACTACACGTACCGCGACCTCCGGATCGCGTACCTCGAGAACGACACCCTGCGCGTCGGCGTGCTCGTGGACAAGGGCGCCGACGTGTTCGAGCTGACGTACAAGCCGCGGGACGTCGACTTCATGTGGCATTCGCCGATCCCGTTGCGAAAGCCGTTCGCGGCCACGAGCGCGCTGCCGGAAGGCGCGTTCCACGACTACTTCTACGGCGGGTGGCAGGAGGTGCTCCCATCCGCCGGCTGGGCCGAAGAGCCGTACCTGGGCACGTACCAGGGGCTACACGGCGAGGTGTCGCTGCTCCCGTTCGAGGCGCGCATCCTCGAGGACGCGCCGGAGCGGGCCGAGCTCGAGCTCAGCGTGCGCACCTATCGCTCGCCCCTTCGGCTGGTGCGCCGCATGTCGCTGCGCGGCGACACGCCGGCGCTCTTCATCGAGGAGCGGCTCGAGAACGAGTCGACAGGGGAGTTCGCGATCATGTGGGGCCATCACCCGGCATTCGGCGCGCCGTTTCTCGACGAGACGTGCCGCGTGGACGTGGCCGCCGGCGCCGTCGACGTGCTCGCGTTCCACGCCAACGGTCTCTGGGAGCCGGGCGAGGACTTCGCGTTTCCGCTCGTGCCGAACCGGCGGACGGGCGAATTTGAGGACGTCACCCGCGTGCGACCGGCGGCGACGAAATCGGTCGACGTCGTCCGCTTCAAGGACCTCCGGGAAGGGTCGTACGGGCTGACGAGCGAGCGGCTCGGCGTCGGGATCGGGATGGCCTGGGACGCCGATCTCTTCTCGAGCCTCTGGATGTGGCAGGTGTACGGGGGCCATGACGACTATCCGTGGTACGGCCGCACGTACAACTGTGCACTCGAGCCGTTCACGAGCTGGCCGCCGGCCGGTGTTCAGAACGCGCTCGCGAACGGAACGGCGCGTGTGCTTGCGCCGGGAGAGGTGATCGAGACCGACCTTGTAGCGGTCGCGTACGAAGCGGACGGGCCGGTCCGCGTGAGCCGCGACGGCTCCGTGGAGCGATGACCGGGGTCGTGGCACGCGACTACGCCGTCCGCGCGGTCGTACGCGCTGCACGGCTGCTCGAGCTGCTTCGCGCGTCGGAGGGAGGGGCGCCGTTGAACGAGCTCGCGGCCAGCTCGGGCCTCGCCAAGGCGTCGGTCTTCCGGATGCTGCGCACGCTCGAGGGTCTCGGATTCGTCGAGCGTCCCGACGGGTCGGACACGTACCGCCTCGGCGTCCGCTGCCTCGAGCTCGGGCAGGCGTACCTGGAGCAGACCGACCTTCGTCGCGAGGCTCTCCCGGTGCTCGAGCGCCTGCGCGACCGCTTCGACGAGACGGTGCACCTCGGCGTGCTCGATGACGAGTACCGCGTCGTTTACCTCGAGAAGCTCGACTCGACGCAGGCGGTCGGGATCATGATGTCGCGCGTCGGCAAGACCGCCCCTTCGCATTGCACCGGACTCGGAAAGGCGCTCCTCGCCGCTCGCGACGGCGATCCGGTCGGCGCGCTGGTGGAGCGCGGCGCGCTGCGGCGCTACACACCGAACACGATCCACCGACCGGCGGAGCTGCGCCGAGAGCTGACGCGGATCACGCGGAGGGGCTACGCGCTCGATCTCGAGGAGCACGAGCCTGGCGTTCGCTGCGTGGCGTGCGCGATCGACGGACCGAGCGGAAGCGCAGTCGCCGCGCTCTCGATCGCTGGGCCGGCCCAGCGGGTCGCCGAGGAGTCGCTGCGTGGCGAGCTCGCGGCCGCCGCGCGAGAGGCCGCCCGCGAGATCGGGCTCAGGCTCGGTGCTGATCGCAGGGAGGCGGCGTCGTGATCCTGGCCGTTGACTCAGGCACGACCTCGACCCGCGTCTGGGTGCTCGACGACGGCGAGGTGAAGGGCGCCGCCGTCGGCGCGCTCGGCGCGCGCGACGTCGCGCGTACCAAGGATCGCAGCGAGCTGCTTCGGGGGATTCGATCGCTGGCGGACGAGGCGCTCGCGCGGGCGGTTTCGTCGTGGGACAGGATCGAGGCGATCGTCGCCTTCGGGATGATCACGTCGGAGCTCGGGCTCGAGGAGGTTCCCCACCTCCAGGCGCCCGTCGACCGCCGGATGCTCGCCGCCGGGATGGTCGAGCGGGATTACGGCGACGCGTTGCCCGTGCCTGTGCACCTCGTGCCCGGTGTCCGCTCCGGCGGCCAGGAACTCGTCGCCGCCGACTTCATGCGCGGCGAGGAGACGGAGGTCGTGGGCCTGCTCGCGCTCGGCGAGCTCGAGCCGCCCATCCTCTACATCTCCACCGGATCGCACACGAAGTTCGTCGGCGTCGACCGCGAGGGCCGAATCGAGTGGAGCCTGACGACGCTGAGCGGCGAGCTGCTGTGGGCGCTGCAACGAGAGACGATCCTCGCCGACCTGATCGATCTCGATGCGCCTCCGACCGACCTAGCCGCGCTGGAGGAGGGCGCTAGCTTCGTCGAGCTCGCCGGCTTCAGCAGGACACTGTTCGGAGCCCGGCTCCTGAACCGCGTGCGCGGCGCGGACGCCGCCTCGTGCTCCGACTTCCTGCACGGGGCCGTCGCGGGCGCCGACCTGTTGTCGCTACGCCGGCGCGTCGACGGCAGCGGCGGTCTCCCGCAACGGGTCGCGATCGGCGGGGGCGGGCCGCTCGGCGACGCGTATCGGCATCTGCTCGAGCGACAGGGAGACGTCGCCGAGCTACGCCGCTTCGACGTTCCGCTGGGCGCCATCGGCGCCTGGACCTTGTTCACCACCGACCGGGAGGCCGTAGCGGTGGCGGCGCCCGAGGGAAGGAGCTGACGCATGCGCAAGGTAATCAACGAGGCGAGCCGCCCGGATCCGGAGCTCGTCGAGGGCTTCCGGTCGCTGCTTCTGCGCTACAGCCCGAGCTGCATCATCAGCGACGTGATGGAGCGAGCGCGGACGATGCACAGCGCTCTCATCCCTGCTTCCCCCGGCCGCTTCGCGGGTCCCGCTCTGACCGTGCGGCTGTACCCCGGCGACCTCGTCGATTGCCTGGACGCCCTCAGGGTCGCCCAGGCGGGGGACGTGATCGTCGTCGACGCCGCGGGGGAGACCGAGACCTCGATCTGGGGTGGACTGATGGCCGGGCTCTGCCTTCAGAAGGGAGTCGCCGGCGCTGTCGTCGACGGCGCGGTCCGCGACGTCGACGAGGTGCGAGACCTCGGTTTCCCGCTCGTCGCGCGTGCGATCGTCCCACGCTCGACGCACTCGCCGTACTCGAACCGGCTGGAGCCGATCGAGATCAACGTGCCGATTGTCTGCGGCGGCTCGCTCGTGAATCCCGGCGATATCGTCCTCGCGGACGAGATCGGCGTGGTCGCCGTGCCGCAGGAGGAGGCGGCGAGCGTGCTCGAGCGCGCGCTCGCGCAGGCGGAGATGGAGGAAGTGACGAGGCAGCGGATCAACGCCGGCAAGACCGTCGACGAGCTCCTCGCGGAGTTCGGGCGCCTGTGAGCAAGCGGCCGCCGGAGCTCGCGGTCGAAGGCCTGACGAAGGTCTTTCCGGGGACGCGCGCGCTCGACGACTTGAGCATGAGCGTCGAGCCGGGCGAGGTGCACGCCGTGCTCGGCGAGAACGGCGCCGGCAAGACGACGCTGCTGATGATCCTGTCGGGTGTCTACGCGCCGGATTCCGGCCGCGTGCTCGTCCGCGGCGAGGAGGTGAGCTTCGCGCGGGCGCAGGACGCGCAGGCGGCGGGAATCGGCACCGTCTTCCAGGAGTTCTCGCTCGTCGGGCGCCTCACCGTGGCCGAGAACGTGTTCGCGAGCCATCTGCCGACGCGGTGGCTCGGCGTGCTCGACCGGCGCCGGATGGCGCGGGAGGCGCGTGAGCTGCTGCGCACGCTCGGATCGGAATTGAGGCCCGATCGCTCGGTGGCGAGCCTCGACGTGGGCGAGCGCCAGCTCGTCGAGATCGCCAAGGCGCTGTCCCTCCGGGCCAGCGTCCTGCTCCTCGACGAGCCGACGTCGGCACTCTCGGCGGAGGAGGCGGCGACGCTGTTCGAGGTCCTCCGCCGGCTCAGGGAGCAGGGGATTGCGATCGTCTTCGTCTCCCACCGCCTCGCCGAGGTGTTCGAGATCGCGGATCGCATCACGGTCCTTCGCGACGGCCGCCTCGTCGACACGCGCCGGCGTGACGAGATCACGCCCGACGACGCCGTGCGGCTGATGGTCGGTCGCGAGCTCTCCGTCCTCTACCCGGGACGAACCGAGGAGACGGGGCCCGCTCGGCTCGAGGTGCGCGGACTGCGCAGCGGGCCGGTCGGCCCCGTCGACCTCGTCGTTCACGCCGGCGAGATCGTCGGCGTCGCCGGCCTCCGCGGCTCGGGGCGATCGCGACTGGTTCGCGCGATCGTCGGCGCGGAGCGTCGGGACGCGGGCGAGATCCTCGTCGACGGGAGCGCGGTGCGGATCGATCGTCCCTGGCAGGCCGTCGGGCACGGGATCGCGTTCGTGCCCGCCGGTCGTATGGAGGAGGCGCTCTTTCCGCGGATGTCGCTTGCCCGCAACCTGGTCTCGACGTGTCTCGGCCTTGTGACCCGGCTCGGGATCGTGCGCGCCGCCGCGGAGCGGCGACTGGCCGAGCGGCTCGTGCGCCGGCTGGGCGTGCGCGCCCGAGACGTCGAGCAGCTTGTCCAGACGCTCTCGGGCGGCAACCAGCAGAAGGCGGTGCTCGCGAAATGGCTGGCGCTCGAGCCGCGCGTGCTCGTCGTCGACGAGCCGACCCAGGGGATCGACGTGGGCGCCAAGGCGGAGATCCACGCCATCCTGCGCGAGCTCGCGGAGGGCGGCCTTGCGGTGCTGATGATCTCCTCCGAGCTGCCGGAGCTGCTCGGCATGTGCGACCGCGTGCTGGTGATGGCGAACGGCCGCGTCCGCGGTGCGCTCCGCGCCGAGGAGGCGACCGAAGAGCAGGTGCTCGCGCTCGCGGCCGGTACGGCCGGGGAGGAGGCGGCATGACCGAGGCCGTCCGCCGGCTCGCGGCCTTCCGCGAGCTCGTCCTGATCATGATCATCGTCGTCTCGGGCATTGTCATGTCGCAGCTCTCGGAGTTCTTCTTCACCGAGGGCAACCTGCGCTCCGTGGTGATCGGGATGGTGCCCGGGGCGATCATCGCGATCGGCATGGCAGTGCTGCTCGCCTCGGGGGGCTTCGATCTCTCGGTCGCGGCGGTGATGGCGCTGTGCGGGACGATCTGCGCCTACCTGCTCAGCGAGGGCGCGCCGATTCCGTTGGCTATCGTCGGCGCGCTTCTGCTCGGCGCGCTGGTCGGAAGCGGCAACGGCGTACTTGTGACCTTTCTGCGCGTCAACCCGCTCGTCGCAACGCTCGGGACGCTGCTCGTCGCGCGCGGGCTCGCGCTCGTGATCACCGAGGGCTACAACATCTCGAATCTGCCGCCCTCGTTCGTCCAGCTTGGGCAGGAAGGGCCGCTCGACTTGCCCTGGATGGTCTGGATCATGCTCGGGCTCGTCCTGCTGGCCGATCTCGCGCTCAGGCACACCCGCTTCCTCCGCCAGGTCTACTACATGGGCGGGAACGAGCGCGCCGCGCGGCTCTCGGGCATCCGCGTCGACGCGCTGCGCGTCTTCACGTATGTCTTCTCGGGGACGCTCGCGGGGCTCGCCGGCGTGCTGCTCGCCGCTCGCCTGAACACGGCGGTGCCGACGGCCGGCCAGAACCTGGAGCTGACCGTGATCGCCGCGGCCGTGCTCGGCGGCGCCAGCCTCACCGGCGGCGAGGGGACCGTGCTCGGCGCCGCTCTCGGCATCGCCTTCCTCGCGCTGCTCTCGAACGCCCTCACGCTGCTGCACGTGTCGATCTTCTGGCAGATCGTCACGACCGGAATCGTCCTCATCGCCGCGGTCAGCCTGGACATGCTGCTGCGGCGTCGCCAGGCCTAACTGTCCATGAGGAGGAGCAATGAGGATCGACGACCCAATCGCGCGACGCCAGTTCGTCAAGCTGATGGCGCTCGGCACCGCCGGTGTCGGTAGCACCGGCTTCCTTGCGGGCTGCATGGGCGACGACGAGGAGTCGGCGGCGCCCGGCACGACGGCCGCCGGAGGAGAGCCCGAGCGGCTGCGCATCGAGAACGACGAGTACGTCTACCTCAGCATCGTCACCCAGGTTCCGTTCTGGGCCGACCACAAGGCGGCGCTGGAGGACTTCGGCAAGGTCACGGGCGCGAAGACGAGCTTCATCGGGCCGCCCGACTTCGACGTGGCCGCACAGGCCCGGCAGCTCGACGAGCTCGTCGCCCGGAAACCCGCCGGGATCATCCTCTTCATCGGCGACGCGGACGCGATGACGCCTGGGATCGATCGTGCCGTCGACGCGGGCATCCCCGTGATCCTGGTGATCAGCGACGCGCCGAAGAGCAAGCGGTTCGTCCACATCGGCATCGACGGCGTCCAGGCCGGCAAGGTCGGCGCCGAACTGCTGGCGGAGGCGATCGGCGGCAAGGGCGAGGTCATCCTCGGCACGTTCCCGTCGCCGAACGTGCTCGACCGCGTAAAGGGATACGAGCAGTACTTCAAGGAGAACCACCCCGAGATCAAGGTCGTCGCGACCGTGAACGACAAGGCCGACCCGTCGTTCGCGCCCGAGGCGTATGCGGCCGCGATCGCGGCTCACCCGAACGTCGTCGGGATCGGCGGCACGGATGGCGACAGCGGCCTCGGGGCGGCCCGAGCAGTCAGGGAAGCGGGCAAGGCCGAGCAGATCAAGATCGTCGCCATGGACCGAAACGACGACATGCTCGCGGAGGTCGAGAACGGGCCGATCATCGGCTCGGTCGTCCAGAAGAGCTACGATGAGCTGTGGCTCGCGTCCTGGATGCTCTACTGGCTCAACCACGAGCAGCTGAAGCCCGTGCCGGACTGGGAGGCGGCGGGGATCAACCCGCTTCCGGAGCAGATCACGACCGGCGTCTGGAAGCTCACGCGCGATAACGTCGGCCAGTTCAAGCACTAGGAGGCGTAACGGGATGAAGCTCGAGGGACGGGTTGCGATCGTCACCGGCGCAGCGCAGGGGATCGGCGAGGGGATCGCCGCCGAGCTCGTGCGGGAGGGTGCAGCGGTGGTGGTCGCGGACGTCGCGGAGGACGGGGCGGCGGCCGTCGCGGAGCAGCTCAGCCGCGACGGCGGCCGCGCGATCTCCGTCGCCTGCGACGTCTCCGAGGAGGAGCAGGTGCGGTCGCTCGTCGAGCGCGCCGTCTCGGAACTCGGCGGCCTGCACGTGTACGTCAACAACGCCGCGATCGGCGTCTACACGCCGGTGGCCGAGACGACCGTGGAGGAGTTCGACCGCTGTCTGGCCGTCAATCTGCGCGGCGTGTTCCTCGGGATCAAGCACGCTGCGAGGGCGATGCAGGCCGCGGGCGGCGGGGGCTCGATCGTCAACATCGCGTCCGTCCACTCCGTCCAGAACGTCGGTGGGACGGCGCCGTACGCGGCGTCGAAGGGCGGGGTAGCCGCGCTGACGCGAGCGGCCGCGATCGACCTCGCACCGGCGGGCATCCGCGTGAACGCGATCTGCCCGGGCTGGGTCGACACGCCGCTGATCCGCGGCATCTTCGAGAGCGATCCCGATCCGCCGGCGGCGCGCGGGGCGGTCGAGCGGCGGCAGCTGCTCGGCCGCCTCGGCCGTCCGGAGGAGATCGGCCGCGCGGCGGTGTTCCTCGCCGGCGACGACTCCTCGTACATCACGGGCACGCTGCTCTTCGTCGACAGCGGCATGACCGCCCAGCTCGAAACCTGGTCGGAGTGAAGGAGGAGCTGATGGACGTTATCGAGCAACGCATGACCGACCTCGTCGATCCCGGTGCGGAGGTCGAGCGCCTGGCCGACGGATTCGTGTTCACCGAAGGGCCGGTCTGGAGCTTCCGCGACTCGCACCTGACCTTCTCCGACATTCCCGCCGACACGATGTACCGCTGGGACGAGCGG
>Ga0183260_10003048_pt1 | contig 13589 bp, 16 predicted proteins | sample AntDrymUQ4972206_2_FD_129768 | JGI IMG/M metagenome (GOLD analysis project Ga0183260, IMG submission 129768) | Polar desert sand microbial communities from Dry Valleys, Antarctica - metaG UQ497 (22.06) (version 2) (version 2) | ecosystem: Environmental > Terrestrial > Soil > Desert | place... | reverse complement strand
CGGCGTAGCGGCGCCGGTCGTGCTGGCCGCCACCAACGAGGCGGTACTGACAACCGTTTCACTGGCGGCACTGGAGGAGCACGCCATTGACGTCCCGGCCGACCCGAGTTCACTCGAGCCGTAGCCCAAGGAGTGCGGCTTCGAACCCGCCGGTGCAACGCCCCCCCCCCGCGCCGCCATCCAGTGGCGGATGCGCTGGACTGTGGCCGTACAAAGGGCTTCGCAGCCGGGGTGTGCGAAGAAGCACCGCGGCCGGCGCGCGACGTGGTGCGTTCGCGCACACTCAGGCGCAGCGGCACGCGTCCGGAGGAGGTGGCCGGGACTGCGACCCACACCTTGGCGGATCTTACGCACCGGGACGAAGCCGCGCCTCCTGCCGGGCCACGTCGAGCGTGTGGGCCCCACGTCGTGCCTTAGCGGCCAGATAGCGCCCGTTGGCGGGTGACAGGTGCACTTGGGTCGGCAATCGCTCGATCACGTCTACGCCGAGCCGTACGAGCTGAGCGGCCTTGTCCGGGTTGTTGCTCAGCAGTGTCACCCGCATCACACCCAGCGCGCGCAGCATCTGCTCGGCGACGGTGTAGTCCCGCTCGTCCTCGGCGTAACCGAGCGCGCGGTTCGCCTCGTAGGTGTCCAGCCCCGCGTCCTGCAGCGCGTACGCGTCGATCTTGGCGTACAGCCCGATCCCGCGCCCCTCCTGCCGCAGGTACAGCAGGAACCCACCTGCGCCGTCGATGAGCTCAACGGCCTCGCGCAGCTGCGGGCCGCAGTCACATCGCTGGCTGCCGAAGACGTCGCCGGTGAGGCACTCGCTGTGCAGCCGGACGAGGGGAGGGCGGCGGTGTTCGGGCCGGACGCGTGCGTCCGCCCGGTCGCCGAGTCCGAGTGCGAGGTGCTCCCTGCCGTCGACCAGCCCGTCGAAGGTGAACACGCGCGCCGTCGTGGCGTAACCGTCGGTGAACCGCAACGGCATCATCAGCTGGGTGCCGACCCTGGCGGCCGGCGGGGTCTTCGCCATCAGCTCTCGTGGGTCAGTCACCGGGGCACCGTTCCGAGAGCGCGTACCGCAGCAGCACCACGTCTCCGATCGGGCGTACCTCGATGAGCCGGGCGCGTCGGTCCGGGTTCCAGGGGAACGTGCCGTCACCGACGAACCGCCGAGCGCGGGAGTCGCCGACGAAGAACGGCGCGACCACCAGCTGGAGCTCGTCGGCCACATCGGCGGTCAGGAACTGGGTGTGCATCGTCCCGCCGCCCTCGACCATCAGTCGCCGCACACCCCGGGCGTGCAGGTCCTTGCCCACGCATCGGACATCCACCGGCTGACCGCCGTCGATGACCGTCGCCACTCCCCCGAGCCGGTCACGGGCCTGGGCCACCTTCGTGCTCGCGCAGTAGACCAGCTTCTCGCTCTCGCCGGTGGCGAAGAACCGCGCGCAGGCGTCCAGGTCCGCCCGTTCGGTCACGGTCACTTTCATCGGCGAGGGTCCGAGCCCCCTGGCAACCCTCTCCTCCCGTCGTGCCGGCGCCCGCACCAGCAGTCGCGGGTTGTCGTTGCGGACGGTCGCAGCGCCCACGAGGATCGCGTCACAGCCAGCCCGTACGGCGTCGACGCGGTCCAGGTCGGCTGCGTTGGACAGCACCAGCCGCTCGTCGGCGGCAGTGTCCAGGAAGCCGTCGATCGACATGCCACAGCTCAGCAGGGTGTAGGGACGGTCAGCCACGAGCGGCGTCCTCGAGGCGGGCGGCACCAGCCGGTGGTGACAGCGTCCGGTCAGCACACGGTGCATCCGTTCCGCCCAGACCGCGGCGGTCACGGTGTACCCCTGCCAGCACCAGTACGCCGGCGCCGGGGAGGCTGGCCACGAGCACCATGACGCCGTACACCACCGCGGTGGCGACCCCCTGGGCCGCGCCCAGCCCGGCCGCGGCGAAAGCCCACGCGGCCACGCCCTCCCGCGGGCCCCAGCCGGCGATGTTGGCCGGAATCGCCATGGCCAGCAGCACCAGCAGCGCCAGCGGCAGCATCCGGACCGGCGACACCGTCACCCCGGCGGTCCGCGCGGCCACCAGGAGGGTGGCGGCGTGACCGGCCACGGCCCCGGCGGAGGCCAGCACGATGCCCGGCCCTGCCCGCCGCGCGAGCAGTCCGTCCCGGAGGTCGACGGTCGCGACGCGTACGGCTCGGGCCGCGCGCGACGACCCGTCGCGCGGCACAGCCCGAGCCAGGAGCACGGCGGCCACCGCAACCGCCACGACGACACCCGCCACGAACGGCATGGACGAGTGCACCGGCGACGGCAGGAGGAGCAGCACGACCGTCGCCATCACGACCTGCACGAGCTGGCCGGCGAGGCGTTCCCAGGCGACCGATCGCAGGCCCCGACCTGCATCGCCAACGTCACGGCCGTGGCGCAGGCCGCGATGCACGTCGCCGAGCACTCCACCTGGCAGCGTCGTGTTGAGGAACTGCGAGCGGTAGTAGGAGGCGACCGCTGCCCGCAGCGGCAGGCTCGCGCCCAGCCCCCCGGCGACGAGCCTCCACCGCCAGGCGGAGCACACCGTGGTCGGCACGGCGATGGCGGCCGCCACCAGCAGCGACCACCCATCGATCGTGCGGAGACCGTCGACGAACGGCCCGGTCCCCATCCGCCACAGCATGAGGGCGAGGATCGCGGCGCCGCCCAGCAGGCGGGCCCAGGTCCACCGGGTTCGGGTCATGTCGCTACACCCGCCAGGACACGCGAGACCCGCTCCGAGGTGACCGGCCAGCGGCACAGCCCCGCGCGGCGTTCGCGGGCCGCCTCCCGAAGCCGGTCCCGCAGGTCACCGTCACCGAGCCAGCAGCGCAGGGCCGCGGCGAAGGCCGCGACGTCGCCAGGCGGCACCAACAGGCCGGGGCGGCCGCCGCCGACATGCCCGAGGGCTTCCGGCAGTCCGCCGACCGCGGTGGCGAGCACGGGGAGCCCACGAGCCAGCGCTTCGGACACGACCATGGCGTAGCTCTCGACCCGCGTCGCCAGCACCAGCGCGTCGGCGGCGGCGTACGCGGCGTCGAGGTCGGCACCCGTACGCGGCCCGATGAAGCGCACCCGGTCAGATATCCCCGTGTCCCGCGCCTGGCGGGCGAGCCGGTCGACGAAGCCCGGATCATTGCTCACCGGGCCGACGCAGACACAGCGCCACGACAGGTCCGCGACCTCGGCCAGGGCGGCGAGCAACACGTCGTGGCCCTTGTCCGCGGTCACCGCCGCGACGCAGACCAGCTCGCCGCCCCCCGTCGTTCCCGGCGAGAGAGCGGCGGCGTCGACGCCGGGTTCGGCGACGTGGACGTGGTCGGGACGCAACGGGTACCGCTCGAGCAGCCAGCGCCGACTCCACCGACTGGTCGTGACGACCGCGGCGGCCGCAGAAAGCGCCGCGCACTCGTTCGCGGCGGCGTCCGGGCCCGTCCTCCCGTCGCCGAGCGGCATGTGCAGCAGCACGACCAGCCGCAGCCGGTCAGCCTCAGGCACCAGCACGTCGGGGACCGCTGAGGCGATCAGGCCGTCGACCAGCACGACGGCGCCATCCGCAACCGCCGCGAGCGTGCCGACCAGCGCGGCCCGCGCCGACGCGACAGGTGTCGGCCACGAGCCCGGCACGGCGCGCTCGACGACGGACCATCCGATCGCGGCGAGCCCCCGGCAGACCTGACGGTCGTAGGCGTTGCCACCGCTCGGCCGGGCCGGGTCGTCGATGCCGGCCGGCACGATGACGTGCACGGCGGTCACAGCTGTCGCTCGTAGCTCGCCCACGCGAGGTGGGACTCGTGCAGCGTGACCGCGATGGCCGCGACCCCCCGGGCGGACGCACCGAGGGCACCCGCATGCACCCGTTCGGCGAGCCGGTCGGCGACCACCTTGGCCAGCGCCTCGGTGGTGCTGTTCATCGCGGCGAACACCGGCTCGTCGTCGAGGTTGCGGTAGCTCAGCTCGCCCACGACACCGCGCAGCTGCTCAGCGGCTCGGCCGATGTCGACCACGATGCCGTCGTCGTCGAGGGTGGGGCCCCGGAACGTCGCATCGACGACGAACGTCGCGCCGTGCAGGCGCTGCGCGGGTCCGAAGGCGTCGCCGCGCAAGCTGTGGGCGACCATCATGTGGTCGCGGACGGTGACGCTGAACACTGCAGCTACCCCTTGCCGTAGGTGAGGGTGTGACAGAGCGCGGGCAGGCTCCCGCCCGCCAGCCGGGCCATCACGTCGGGCAGCTCATCGAATCGGGAGACGCCGGTGAGCACGGCGTCGAACGCCGGGTCGCGCAACAGCTCCAGGGCCAGCCCACGACGATCCGCGGCCGTGCGGCTCCCGCGGCGGGCCGCGGCCACCGTCCCGACCTGGCTGCCCCGGATGGCGAGGCGCCCGGAGTGGAACGCACCGCCGAGTGACAGGTGAACCTCGGAGTCGCCGTACCAGCTGAGGTCGATGACCGTGCCCTCCGGGGCCAGCAGGCCCAGTGCATGCTGGAGCCCGTCGGACGTCGCGCTGGTGTGCACGACGAGGTCACGGTCGCCGTCGGCCTCCGCGGGCAACGCGAAGTCGACGCCAAGGCCTGCCGCGACCACGGCCCGCGACGGGTCGACGTCGACGAGGGTGACCCGGACGCCAGGCATCCGGGTCAGCAGGCGGGCGACGCAGCAGCCGACCATGCCCGCGCCGACCACGGTGACCCGGTCGCCGAGGAGGGGCGCTGCGTCCCAGAGCGCGTTGACGGCGGTCTCCACGGTGCCGGTCAGCACCGCCCGGTCCGGCGGCACGTCCGGCGGCACGACGCTCACGGCATCGGCCGGCACCACGTAGGCGGTCTGGTGTGGGTAGAGACAGAAGACAGTGCGCCCGCACAGCTGCGGCGGGCCGTGCTCGACGACACCGACATTGAGGTAGCCGTACTTCACCGGGCCGGGGAAGTCACCGTCCTGGAAGGGCGCCCGCATCGCGGCGTACTGGCTCGCGGGTACGCGTCCGTTGAACACCAGCGTCTCCGTGCCCCGGCTCACCCCCGAATGCAACGTGCGCACGAGGACCTCACCCGGACCCGGCTGGCGCAGCGGGACGGCCCGGATCTCGCCCGCGCCCGGTTCGCGCAGCCAGAACGCGAACGCCTCACGCGACACGAAACCCACCCAACTCGGCACCGATGTGAACCGGAGCACCCATTTCCTCGTCATCAAGGCTGTACCCCATGAACGGAGGCCGGGTGCGTCCGGTTCAACGCGGCCCGATGACCGGGTTGATCGCCGTGCTCGTGCTGCTCGGTGGGCTCGACGCGAGCGTCGGTCTCGACGTCGCCGGCTGGCTCGCCGGCATCGTGTCCGGTGTGATCGCGAGCGCTGCACTGGGTCGTGGCCTCACCCACCATCGCCTGGCCTGCTTGGGGCCGGCAGACCTGGTGACGTCCACCCGGGCCACCCTCGCCTGCGGAGTGGCGGCGCTCACCGCGGACTCGTTCGACCGCCCGGCGCCGGTGCCGACACTGGTGGCCATGACGATCGTGGCGCTCGTCCTGGACTGGGTCGACGGCCGGGTGGCGCGCCGCACGCAGACAGCATCGCCGCTCGGTGCGCGCTTCGACCTGGAGGTCGACGCGTTCTTAATCCTCGTGCTCAGCGTGTACGTCGCCCGTTCGGCCGGCGCGTGGGTGCTGGCCATCGGCGCGGCGCGCTACGCGCTGCTGGTGGCGGGCGGGCTGCTGCCGTGGCTCCGCGAAGCGGCGCCACCGCGCCCGTGGAGCAAGGTGGTGGCAGCCATCCAAGGTGTCGTCCTGATGTCCGCGGCTGCCGACGTCCTGCCCCGCTTCTGGACCCACGCCGCACTCGTCGTCGCGCTGGCCCTGCTCACGGAGTCCTTCAGCCGCGAGGTCTGGTCGCTGTGGCGCCATCGGTACCTCGCGGCCGTTGGTGTCGTGTTCTCACCACCTGAGCCGGTGTCGGGCACCGGCGCCGCTCGAGGGGTGGCGACATGACGACCCCCGCCGGCCAGGACAACGGTCACCCTCAAGTTAGCCGGGTCGCCGCCGGGGTCGTCACCGGCCTCGCCGTCCTGATCGTGTGGTTCGGCCTCACCGCCCCGAACCGGGTCAGCAGCATCACCCCGAGCGCGTTCGCCCGGATCCCGCTCGAAGCCCTTGTCGTCATCCTCGTCTTGGTGCTGCCGTCGCGGGCCCGGGACGTGACGGCGTTCCTCCTGGGCGGGGTTCTCGGGCTGCTGACGGTCTTCAAGCTGCTCGACATGGGCTTCCTCGAAGCACTCGGGCGACCCTTCGACGCCGTGATCGACTGGCGGTACCTCGGGTCCGCGGTTGACCTCCTCGACGACTCGGTCGGTCGGTCCCTCGCGGTCGTCCTGCTGGTTGCCGCCACGCTCCTGGTCGTCGCCGTCGTCGTCGTCATGCCGCTCTCGGTCGTTCGCCTCACCCGGATCGCCTCCCGGCACCGGGCCGGATCGGTCCGGGGCGTCACGGCGGTCGCATTGGTCTGGCTGCTGTGCGCGGTGCTGGGCGTGCACCTTGTCCAGGGCGCCCCGGTCGCCTCAGTCAGCACGGCCGAGTACGCCTACGGGCAGGTGCGGAACATCCCGGCCGAGATCCGGGACCAGCGGGAGTTCGCGACAGCGGTGGCCGACGACCCGCTGCGGGACGTCCCGGCCGAGCGACTGTTGACGCGCCTGCGCGGCAAGGACGTCATCGTGGCTTTCGTCGAGAGCTACGGTCGGGTCGCGGTGCAGGACTCGGCGTTCTCGCCGGGGGTCGACGCCGTGCTGGACGCCGGGACCCACCGGCTGCGAGCAGCCGGGTTCTCGGCGCGGAGCGCGTTCCTCACCTCGCCGACGTTCGGGGCGGTGAGCTGGCTGGCGCACGCGACGCTGCACTCCGGGTTGTGGGTCGACAGCCAGCAGCGGTACGACGTGCTGGTTGACAGTGACCGCTTCACCTTGAGCGATGCCTTCCGGCGGGCGGGTTGGCGGACGGTTGGTGCCGTCCCGGCCAATACCCATGACTGGCCGCAGGCGGCCTCGTTCTACCACTACGACCAGCTCTACGACTCCCGAAACGTCGGATACGCCGGGCCGAAGTTCGGCTACGCCAGCATGCCGGACCAGTACACGTTGTCGGCCTTGCAGCGCCTGGAGCTGTCGAAGCGCGACCGCGCGCCGGTCATGGCGGAGGTCGACCTCATCTCGAGCCACGCCCCGTGGGCGCCGCTGCCGCACCTGGTCGCCTGGCCCCGGGTCGGGGACGGCTCGGTGTTCGACTCCATGCCGGCACGAGGCCAGGCGGCGGACGTCGTTTGGCGCGATCCCCGTCGCGTCCAGGCGGCGTACGGGCAGTCGATCGAGTACACGCTCAGCGCGTTGGTCGCCTTCGTCCAACGGTATGCCGACGACGACCTGGTCCTAATCCTCCTCGGCGACCACCAGCCAGCCACCATCGTCTCCGGCGAGGACGCCGGGCGCGACGTGCCCATCACGGTCATCGCCCACGACCCGGCCGTGCTGGACCGGATCTCCGCGTGGGGATGGCAGCACGGCATGAACCCCGGTTCGGACGCGCCCGTCTGGCGGATGGACGCGTTCCGCGACCGCTTCCTCGCCGCCTTCGGCCCATGAGTGTGCACACTGACCATGCGTGGGTGTTGCTCCGTGTCAGCGGGAGGAGGTCCAGTGCCCGACGACGAGGTGGCGCTGATGCAGCAGCTGCACGATGAGCATGCCGCCGCGCTGTGGGCGTACTGCGTCAGCCTGACCGGACACGACCGGGGGCGCGCCGAGGACGTCGTCCAGGAGACCCTGCTGCGGGCCTGGCGGCACCGCGAGGTGCTGGACAGCCCCAGGTCCGCCGTCCGGGCTTGGTTGTTCACCGTGGCCCGCAACATCACGATCGACGAGTGGCGCACCCGCCGGGCCCACGCGGAGCTGACCGTGGCCGAGGTCCCCGAGGTCGGTGACCCCGGCGACCGCACCGACCAGCTGCTGCTGTCGTGGGTGGTAGCGGAGGCGATCACGAAGCTGTCGCCGGACCATCGTGCGGTGCTGCTGGAGTGCTACTCCCGTGGCCTTCCGGTGTCGCAGGCCGCACAGCACCTCGGCATCCCGGAGGGCACGGTGAAGTCGCGCACCCACTACGCGCTGCGCGCCTTGCGGCTGGCGCTGGAGGAGATGGGGGTGGGCGCGTGAGCTGTGACTTCGCCCATCAGGACGGCGCGTACGTCCTCGGCGCGCTGTCCCCCGCCGAACGCCTGAAGTTCGAGCATCACCTGGCGAGATGCCCCTCATGTACGCAGGCCGTCCGCGAGCTGGCCGGCCTCCCCGGCCTGCTCGCACGGGTCGACCCCAGCCTGCTGGAGTCACCGCCCGCCGAGGTGCCGCTCCCCGGCACGCTCCTGCCGGCCCTCGTCGACCGCGTACAGCGAAGGCAGCGGCGCCGCGTGCTCATCACCGCAGCGGCTGCTGCGGCGGCGGTCGTGGCCGCCGCCGTCGTCCCGTTGGCGGTCTCGGGTGCCCTCAGCGGCAACCGCACGCCGACCGCGGCACCACCCCCCGCCGCATCGACTTCCACCCCTCCCGCCGGCCGGGCGATGGTCCCCGTCGGCGACGCACCGGTCCGGGCCAACCTGGCGCTCGAGCAGGTGCTTTGGGGTACCCGGCTCGACCTGACCTGCACCTACGCACCCGGTCCGGGCCAGTACGACCTCCCGCGGGTGGCGACGTACGTCTTGCTCGTCCGCACGCGGGACGGGAGCACCGAGCAGGTGGGCACCTGGCGATCGTTCGACGGCAAGACGATGAGCCTCACCGCAGCCACGTCGGCGAGCCGCGAGGACATCGCGTCGGTGGAGGTGCAGGCGACCGACGGCAGTCCGGTGCTAAAGCTGACCGGCTGACGGCTGACGGCTGACGGCTGACCGGCTGGCAGGTCGCTCAGTGGGCCGGCGACCATGCACATCAGTCGTCCATACAACAGCAATGCATGGTCGCTCCGTACGCCCGGAGCATGCGCGCAACCTCCTTGATGACCGTCGTGAGCCGCGACTACGGTGGGCCGGTGTCTGGTCGGTGCTGTCCAACGCGTCCGCATCACCCAGGCCGCACATTTGCCGCGATGACCTCGTGCGTCGCCATGGCGAGGACGGTGCCGTCCCGGCGCCGCAGGTGTTGCGCGACGTCGACCTCGACGTGCCAGGCCGCGAAGCCGAGTACCTGCGAGCCGTTGCCGAAGCCGCGCTCGAGCGGCTGCTCGACGGCGCCGCCCTACGATCGCTCGACCCGGAAGAAGCCATAAGGGCGGTGCAGACGGTCAAGGGGCTGGGACCTTTCGCCGCAGAGCTCGTCGTGGTCCGCGGCGCGAACGCGCCCGATGCTCTGCCCCGGCACGAGAGCCGGCTGGAGTTCTGACTGCCGGGCAATGGTGCGGCAGGCTAGGAACGAACCGATGCCGAAGAAAGGAAGACCCCATGAGCAGGTGCTACGGCTACACCTCGTACGGCGGCCCGGAGACCGAGACGTGGTTCGACCGGGCCGAGCCGGTGCCTGGCCCCAGCGAGCTGGTGGTGAAGGTCAAGGCGGTCGGGGTCAACCCGGTCGACCACAAGATCCGCAGCGGCGCGATGGCCAACCCGCAGGCCACGCCCAGCTTCCCACTGGTGCTGGGTGTCGAGGCGGCCGGCGTCGTCGTGGCGGTCGGTTCGGATGTGGACGGGTTCGCCGAGGGTGACGAGGTGATGGGCAAGACCGCGCCAGAGCATGGCAGCTACGCCGAGCATGCGGTGCTGCTGGCCTCCGACACCGCGCACAAGCCTGCACAGGTCAGTTTCGTCCAGGCGGCTGCGCTGCCGGTGGCCGGCGGGACTGCGTGGGACGTGCTGGACAAGCTCGCCGTCGCCGGGGGGGAGACGCTGCTGATCAACGGCATCGGCGGCGGCGTCGGTGTGATGGGGGCACAGCTGGCACGGAACCGCGGACTGGCGGTCTTCGGGACAGGCAGCGCGACCAAGCGTGCCATCGTGGAGAGTCTCCAGGCAACGCTGGTGCCCTATGACACCGGCGACGTCGTTGCCCAGATCCGGAGCCTGCTTCCCGGGGGCGTGGACGCCATCTTCGACGTCGTCGGCGGCGAGGCGATGCGGCAGGCCGCCACGTTGGTCACCAACCCGGCTCGGATCGTCTCGGTCGCCGATCCCGCTGTGGCGGGGCTCGGTGGCAGCTTCCTGGTGTCCAGCTCGGCGGGGGTTCCCGCGGTGGCCGGCCTCGTCGCGGACGGCAAGGTCGACCCCAAGGTGCTCCAGACCTACGCCTTCGACGACGCGCCGCAGGCCCTGCGAGCGGTCGAGTCGGGCCACGTGCTCGGCAAGATCGTCATCGACATGGAGCAGACCACCCAGGTGTGATCGGGACCGGCCGGTGTCGGGCGGAGACGACGATGGTCTTGGCGGCGGAACGCTTGGGATCGTGAGTGGTGCGCTGGGGCGCGGGTGTCACGCACCCATGGCCGCGGCGGCGCGCTGATCCATCTCCTCCGGCGAGACGTCTTCCACGTGTGTGGCGACGAACCACTTGTGCCCGAACGGGTCGACGAACTGGCCGCCCCGATCACCGTAGAACTGGTCCTCGAGCTCGCGTTCGACGGTCGCGCCCGCATCAATCGCGCGGCCGAACACCGCGTCAACGTCCTCGACGTAGACCATGACGGTGACCGGTGTCCCGCCGATGGCCGCTGGGCTCTGGTTGCCCATGTCCGGGAACGTGTCCGCCAGCATGATCAGCGAGTCACCGAACTCCAGCTCGGCGTGGCCGACCTTGTTGTCCGGCGCGTCCATCCGCATGCGTTCCGTGGCGCCGAACACAGTGGTGTAGAAGTCGATCGCGGCGCTCGCGCCGTCGACCGACAGGTAGGGAATCACCCGCGGGTATCCGTCGGGGATGGGCTGCACATCTGCCATGGTCGCCTCCCTGGGGTCGAGGCCAAACTAGTCCCGGTCGCGGGCCAGCGGAACCGCTCCCGGGCATGAGATTTGCGTCGCTGCAGGAGACCGCTCCACCGACAGTCAGCGGACAACGCTGCTCGCCCAGCGGTGGCAGGGTGGACGTCGTGGGATTGGACCGTGCCGTGTTGTTTCGACTGGCGACCAGTGAGTCACTCGAGCGCGTCACCAGGGTTGTACCCGGTGGTGAAGCGGCTGCGTGGCGGGCCGCGTCCCGCTACGTCGCCGGCCGCTCCCGCGCGGAGGCGCTGAGCGTGACGGTGGGGCAGCTCGAGCGGGGACATGGGGTCAGTGTCGACCTGTTCGGCGAGCTGGTACGTGACCCAGCTGTCGCTGCGCGGGTGGCCGAGGACTACCAGTCGCTAGCGGCAGCGCTGCTGCCCCCTCCGGCCGATGCGTGGCTGTCGGTGGATCTGACGCACCTGGCGCTGGACACCGACCCGGCCGGTGCCGCCGATCGGCTCGCCGCCATCGTCAAGACGCTGCCCGACGGACGGCGAGTCCAGGTCGGCGCCGAGGACGCCGCGCGTACCGACGCGGTGTTGACCTGCGTCCTCGACGTGGCTGCGCGCGGCCTAGCCGGCCGGCTCAGCGCCACGCTGCAGGCGAACCTGCTGCGTTCACCCGTCGACGCCGACACCTTGACCGACGCCGGCGTGCACATCCGGTTGGTCAAGGGCGCCTATGTCGAGACCAGCGGCGCTTACCCCTACGGGGAGCCCACCGACATCGCCTATCTGCGCCTGGGCTTCCGGCTGGCGCGAGCGGGCGCGCCCTGGTCCATGGCCACCCACGACGGGCGCCTGCGCGAGGCGCTCCTCCTCGCGCTGGGACCGGTGCCGGTCGAGCAGCTGCTCGGCGTACGCCCCGAAGTTCTTGACGGGCTCCGCGAAGCGGGCGTCTCGACCAGGGTCTACGTCCCCTATGGCCCCAACTGGTTCCGGTACTGGCTCCGCCGCCTCGCCGAGTCCCGCGGCAGCTGACTGGCGGTTGTCAAACGCCGCCGGGCGTTGGCTCGACCCATCGGGGTCAGAGCCGCTACGAAGCCTGCACGCCGGGCCGGCAGGGCACGGCGCTCACCAGACGTCCCCGTCGCGCCAGTCACAGGTCAGCTCGCCGTGCAGGTCCAGCTCCGCCGAGAGCGGAAGGACGTAGATGCAGTCGTCCTCCGCCTGGGTACGAACGACGCCGGTGGGCGTCAGCGCCAAGGTATGGCCTTGCCACCGAAGCCACCCGCGGGCCGCGTAGAAGGCTGCTGCCTCGTCAGTGGCTCCCAGCGCACCCAGCTCGTAGGCGGCAGCTGCCACTCGCTCCAGCGCCGTCATCATCGCCGAGGCGTGTCCGCATCGACGAACGTCCGCCCGAACTCCCACGCCCTCGACGTAGCCCGTGCGCAGCGCCCGACCCCGGTGCAGGATCCGCCGCTGGATCAAGGACGCATGCCCGATCAGCTCAGATCCCGCCCAGACCAGGGCATGCACTCCACCCAGGGAGTGCTCCCAGTCGTGGTCGGTGAACTCTCCCTCGAAGACACCCTCGAGCAGAGAGCGGGCGGCGACCAGGGCAGCGGGGTCTAGCTGCCCGGTGTGAGCGACGACGAGCGTGATCATGCTGGCATCCTCCTCGACTCCTGCCGGCACGACGGGCACCACCGTTCAGGCGCGCTCCGCCTGGGCGTGTCGTGCCACGGCGGCGACCGCAGCCCTCCTGGCTAGCGCCACGGCGGTGTCGTGGCTGGTCGAGAGGATGTCGGCGCGTGCTCGCGCTGCGAGTGCGCCGTCGTAGAGCAGCAGCAACTCGGCGGCCAGGGCGTCAGGGTCGGCGGCCCCGCTGTCCCGCGCGAGCTGGTGCAGTCGCTGGTGGAGCAGTCGGGTATCGGCCGCGAGCCAGGCATGGGCTGGGTGGTCGACCATGGGCAGTTCCACCGCGGCGCCGAGGAAGGCGCACCCGCGACGGGAACTCCCACGCTGCCCGAGGACCTCCAGGGCGTCGAACACCGACAGAACCCGCTCGAGCGGGTCGTCCCGAGCGGCCAGGATTTCGTCCCACGTACCACGCCAGCGCTCATGCCGCCGTCGCAGGTACTCCGCGACCAGCTCGTCCTTACCGGTGAAATGGGCGTACAGCGTGGCCGGCGCCACCCGTGCCCGGGTGAGCACGGCGTCAACCCCCGTCGCGGCGATCCCCCGTTCGTAGAACAGTTCCTCGGCCGCGTCGAGCAGCCGCTCGCGCGCGGGTGGGGTGGTACGTCGACCAACCATTCCCCTACTATAACGATCACTTCGATCGCAACGTTCGTTACAGTCAGGATCCAGACCGATGCCACTCTCGTTCGTGAGCCCAGCGGGATCGGTTGTTGCCGCGGGTACCGGCGTCATCGCCGTCACCTACGGGTTGGTCCGCTTCGGGTATGGCCTCTACCTCCCTCAGCTCAGCGCCGAGTTCGCATTGTCTGCCCACACGGCCGGCGTGATCGCAGCTGGCAGCTTTCTGGCTTACTGTGCCGCGGCAGCGGTCGCCCAGCAGCTCATCGGTCGGTCCCGCGCGCGCATGGCGCTGTGGTCGGCTGGCTG
>Ga0183260_10003047_pt1 | contig 13599 bp, 15 predicted proteins | sample AntDrymUQ4972206_2_FD_129768 | JGI IMG/M metagenome (GOLD analysis project Ga0183260, IMG submission 129768) | Polar desert sand microbial communities from Dry Valleys, Antarctica - metaG UQ497 (22.06) (version 2) (version 2) | ecosystem: Environmental > Terrestrial > Soil > Desert | place... | reverse complement strand
TCAGAGCGCCGGATACGCTCGTAGACGCCACCTTCACGCGATCGCGGACGCGGGTTCGATTCCCGCCGTCTCCACTGGTATCGGAGGGGTCGCTCATCGAGCGGCTCCTCCTCCTGACGTGGTTGGTCGGACGCGCCGGCCTCGGCGGGGGAATGGCCGGGCCATGCCGGAAAGCCGGAGGGCCGGGCGCGGGGTGGCCACCGCAGGCGTTGTGCTGCCGCGCATCTCAGGCACCGCGGGTCACGCTCGTGCGGTCTACGCGGCGTTGCCGAGTTTCGCTTCCATGCGGAGGAGCACACGCTGGCTGAGTAGCGCGTGGCATGGAAAGCGCTAGCGTGGCGGCCCTGCCGCGATCTCGGTGGTCGTGTCGAATACATGGCGTATATCGCCATCAACGCGACACGATCATCGTCAGGACGCCGTAGTCACCGACTGTCGCTTCGGACGAACTCCAGCACGGGGGAGGGGTGTCGATCGCACTAGGCGGATGCGGTTCGTGATGCGCGCTTCTCGTCCGATGCGAGAGCGCGTAACGCAGCCATCAACCGGGGCCTGTTCCTCGCCGTGGTTGCGCTCGTCGTTGCCTTCGGGTCCTCAGCCGCGCTCGCCTCGGCCTACGGGGTCGCGGTCACCGGCACGTTCATCCTCAACACGATCCTCTTCCTCGCCGTCGCGCGGCTTTTGTGGCATCGGCCCAAGCGACTGATTGCGCTCGGCGCCGTGATGTTCCTGGGCGTCGAGGTCGCGTTCTTCGCGGCCAGCCTGACCAAGATCGTGCACGGCGGCTGGCTGCCGCTGGTCATCGCCTCCATCGTCTTCATGGTCCTCGTGACGTGGCGCAAGGGACGCGACATCGTGACCGCCAATCGCAGCCGCGAGGAGGGACCCCTGCGCGAGTTCGTCAAGCACCTCGATGCGCGCGATTTCTCCGTTGTCCGCGTGCCCGGCACCGCCGTGTTCCTCAACGCCAACCCCAAGACGACGCCGCTGGCCCTGCGCGCCAACGTCGAGCACAACCACGTCCTGCACGACAACGTCGTGATCCTCTCAATCCAGACGAGCGCGTCCCCCACATCGCAGACTCCGACCGGCTCGCCTCCGACCCCCCGGCGACCCCGATGACCAAATCACCCGCCTGACCGCCCGGTTCGGCTTTCAGGACGACACCGACGTCGGCCACCTTGCGCCTGGCCGATCGCCTGGACCTGCTCGAGGGCACCTGCAACCTCGACGATGCGACCTACTTCCTCTCGCAGATCACCATCGTGCCGTCTGACACCCCGGGCTTGAGCGCATGGCGCAAGAAGCTGTTCCTCCACCTCGCCCACAACGCAGCCAACCCGGTCGAGTACTTCAGGCTCCCAGACAACCGCACGGTGACCATGGGTGAGCGCATCGAGCTATGAGCAGCCCGACGAACCGTTACCCGCCCGGGGCAAGCGAACCGGCCCTCATGGACCGGCGGGAAGAGCGAGCCCGAGTACGGGTGCTCCCGGCAATAGCGACACCTCGGTCGATGCCCAACTCAAAGACGTGATCTACAGCCGCGCGGCGAGCAGCAGGCGAGCGATGACCCCGACCCCGCCGAATCCCATCGACTCGCCAAATAAGAGCATGCCGCCAGGATCGCGGCAACCGTCGCTGCGCGATGATCCCGTGTGACGATGGAACGCGTGGCGGTGATCGACATGGGCTCGAACTCCTTCCGCCTGGTGGTCTTCCAGCATGAGCCGGGTAGCTGGTGGAGCCTCTCAGACGAGATCCGGGAGGCCACTCGTGTAAGCGCGGGAATGGGTGACACAGGCGTTCTCCAGGAAGAGCCGATGGACCGAGCTCTGCACGCAGCCGCCGTCTTCTCGTCGTTCTTGCGAGCCTCCGGCGTGGAGGACGTGGACGCCGTGGCCACCAGCGCGATTCGCGACGCCACCAACCGCGACGATCTCCTCGAGGCAGTCAAAGAGCGCACGGGGCTGCGGGTGCGGGTGATCAGCGGCGCCGAAGAGGCTCGGTATGGCTACCTGGCGATCGCTAACTCGCTGACGCTGAGCGATGGCTTTGGCATCGACGTGGGCGGCGGCAGCGTGCAGGTCATGCGAATCATAGACCGACGCATGGAGGAGGCCGAGTCCGTTGGCCTCGGATCGGTGCGGGTCAGCGAGGCTTTCCTCGAGGGCGAAAAGACGTCCGGCAAGCAGATCAAGGCACTGCGCAAGCACGTGGGTCACATCCTCTCGGAGTTTGAGTGGTGGGCGGGCGCTGAGGGTCGGCGCCTGGCCGGGATCGGGGGCACGATCCGAAACCTCGCGACCGCGGTTCAGAAGACGCTCGACCTGCCACACGTCGACGTGCAGGGCTTCGTGCTAACACGCGAGCGGCTCGAGGAGCTCATCGATCTGCTGGCCTCAAAGCCCGTGGCCAAACGCGGCTCGGTGCCAGGCATCAAGCCCGACCGCGGGGACGTGATCCTGGGCGGCGCGGTCGTGGTGGCCGCGGCGATGGAGCACGGCGGGTTTGACGCCTTGGAGGTCACGCACGCGGGCCTGCGCGAGGGGATCTTCTTCGAGCGCCTGCTCGAGGGCCGCGACCCGCCCCTGCTCGAAGACGTGCGGCGCGGGTCGGTGATCAACCTCGCCCATCGATTTCGCACCGACGACGTGCACGTTGAACACGTGGCGCACCTCTCCCTGCAGATATTCGACGCGCTCCGCGAGGCTGGGCTGCACGACCTGGGCGACGCCGAGCGAGAGCTGCTCTGGGCAGCCTGCATACTCCACGACATCGGCGTAGCGATCGACTACGACGATCACCATCACCACTCCCACTACCTGATCCAAAGCGCCGGACTGCCCGGTTTTGATCCCCGCGAACTGGAGCTCATCGCCCTGATCGCCCGCTGGCACCGCAAGGGCGACCCCGACCCCTCCGCGCTCGCAGACCTCAAGCGCAAGGGCGACTCCGATCGCCTCAAGGTGCTCTGCGGCGTGATCCGCTTGGCAGAGCAGCTCGAGCGCAGCCGCGACCAGTCGATCGCCAACGTAGAGCTCGAGGACCGCGAGAGCTGCGTGATCCTACGCGCCGTGACCAGCGGCGACCCCGGCTCAGATCCCAGCGTGGCCATGTCCTCGGCCCAGCAGAACTCCGACGTCCTCGCCATCGCGATCGACAAGCCCGTCGAGGTCATGGGCGCCGACAGCTAATTGCCACCGGGCGGCTGGCGCTGTGAGCCGCACCCCGACGGGCTCCAGAGGCGTACCTTGCTTGGCGTGAGCCGGCCCCCATCGGCGGCGGTAGCGCATTTGCCTCGAAGCGGCAGCCGACCACGTCGCCGTCCTGGCCTCTACCCACGCCGGATTACGCGATAGATCGTTTCGGACTCCGGTACCGGGCGCGGCTCGTCATGCCAGCCGATCTCCCGACCCTTTGCTGCAATGGCGGCCTTCACTGCGCTGACGTCCACATCGTCCTCGAAGAAGGCGATCGACAGGCCGTTCCCCGTCTTCGGGTCGACCAGGTGATAGGCATCGAGAACCCCCGGCACGGACTTCGCAGCGTCGATGACCCACTGACGGTCGTCCTGGGGCATCGGACTCCATACGGCGACGCGAGCGAACACGGCACCCTCCCGGTCTACTAGGTCTTCTTTGTGGTCGATGTTGCTGCGTGACGGCAGCCTACGGCGGTTCTTTCCGATGAGCACGAGCGTGGATGGGTACAAGGTACGTCCCCGCCATCCGTGCGGGCCACGCAGGCGTCCGCGCCCTCGCCACGCGCTGCCGCTTTCGCCGTCGAGCGGTACCCGCAGATGCGCTGCGACGTGGTGGGGCCGGCCAACGAGGCGGTGCGCCCTCAGTTCCCGGCCTGCCGTGCACGCGTCGCACCGCGTCGATACCTGGGCTTCGGTCAGAACCCGATCCGCTCGATCACACTCATGACCGTGCCATTTGATTGCCGACGATGTTGATCGGCCACGGCATCGCCCACAGCGATGAGCGAGTAGCGCTTCGGACGACGAGCGTCACTCTGCGCGGTCGCGGCGAAATTGTCAGACCTCGCGCAGCGTGACCGCACGGCTGACGAGCGGAGGGCGTCAGGCGTTCGCGAGCGCCAGGGCGCGCGTCAGGCCGGCGTCGACCTGGGCCAGCAGCCAGTCCGGGAGGGCGCCGACGCGATCCTCGAGCGCAGCGCGGTCGATTGTTGCGATCTGCGTGACGTTGACGACGGAGTCAACCCCGAGGCCCATGATCTCGGTTGGCACCGCGACGTTGCCCGGTAGCGCTGCGAGCTTGAGGTTCGTCGTGAGCACCGTGACCGTGACTGTCCGCAGATCGGATCGGTTGTATTGATCGGCGCTGATGATGAGGACGGGACGACGCAGCGCGGGCGCCGAACCCCTTGGCAAGCCGAGATCGGCCCACCACAGCTCGCCGCGAAGCATCAGCGAAGATCGTGTTCAGCCAGCGCGGCGGCGGCTGCGTCAGCAAACTCGTGATCGGATTCCAATCCGCTGATTGCGCGGTTGATCGCAGCCGTCGTGTCGTCCTCCTGCAGGGCGTCCAGCCAGCGCTCAGCCGCTCGTGCGAAGAACTCGCTGCGCGAGACGCCCATGCGCTTGGCCGCATCCTCGACGCGACGGAAGGTGTCGTCCGGAAGCGAGATGGCGGTCTTCATGGCTGTCAGTATAACTCGGTACTACCAGGCTCGCGGCGCCGGCTCGCAAGAACCTGACGGGCCTGCTGTGAGCGATCTCACCCTTCGCGGTGTTCAGCTGGGCCACCATCGCTGCTGGAACCCACCCCAGCAGGACGGAGGATCGCATCATGGCCCAAGCCACCGAAACGGCAAACCTGTTCGAGCTGAGCTGCTCGGACACGCAGATCACCTACTCGACCACGAGCTTCGCCGGCCCGCCGCAGTTCTCGTATTCCGGGCCTCACGGAGATCACACGTTCTCGGGCGACGAGATCGGCACGCAGCGCACCGCGCTGGGTACGGAGGTCACGGTGACGCTCGAGTCGGTCCCCGACCTGCACATGCTCACGCTGACGGTCGTGCTCCCAGACGTCGACGCCACGATGGGCGAGGAGTACAGCTTCAAGACCGTCGGGATCTTCACGACGAACCACACGACGATCGCCGGGCCGCCGCCGGTCGCGCAGAGCTACGAAACCATCGAGCTCGAGGGTGTCGCGAAGATCGTGCTGTTCTAGCGCCGCCGCCCCGCTGGCGGGCCCAGCTACGATCGGTTCATGGCTGAGCGGCTGTACTTCACCGACTCCGACGAGGCCAACGCGCTGATCGCCTCCGATCCGCTGGCGCTGCTGGTCGGCTTCGTGCTCGATCAGCAGGTCACCGTGCAGAAGGCGTTCGCCGGGCCGCTGGTCCTGCGCGAGCGGCTCGGTGCGTTCGACGCCGACACGCTGGCCGAGGCCGACCTCGAGCCCGCGTTCCGCGCCAGGCCGGCGATCCACCGCTACCCCGGCGCGATGGCCCAACGCGTGCACGCCCTGGCGGAGCACGTGCGCGAGCACTATGGCGGCGACGCGGCGCGCGTGTGGACCGATGCGGCCGATACGGACGCGCTGCGCGCCAACCTTGCGGCCCTGCCGGGCTTCGGCGAGATGAAGATCAAGGCGCTGGGCGCCGTCCTTGCCAAGCGCTTCGGCGTGACCGCCGCCGACGAGCTTGTCCCATGGCACCCGACGCTCGGTGACGTCGACTCGCCACAGGCGCTGGCCGACTACCAGGCCGCCAAACGCGCCCACAAGGCCGAGTGGTCGAAGGCTCGGGCGAGCTCGTAGGAGAAGTCTCGCCCCGGCAGCGATGAGTTTCCCGCCCGGCCGACGTCTTAACGACATCCCCACCCCGGACGACGAGGAGATCATGACCGTGACTGCTGACGCTCAACCTGATCGCGTTCGGCGGCCTGCTGTTGCTCGCCGGTCGCGTCGGCGACCTGATCGGCCAGCGGCGCATCTTCCTCATCGGCCTGGCCGTCTTCACCGTCGCATCGCTGCTGTGCGCGCTGGCGCAGAGCCAGGGCCTGCTGATCGCCGCGCGCTTCGTCCAGGGCGCCGGCGGCGCGATCGCCTCGGCCGTGATCCTCGGCATGATCGTGACGATGTTCCCTGAGCCCAAGGAGCAGGCGAAGGCGATCGGCGTCTACGGGTTCGTCGCCTCCGCGGGTGGCTCGATCGGGCTGCTTGCAGGCGGCGCGCTGACGGAGGCGATCAACTGGCACTGGATCTTCTTCGTCAACATCCCGATCGGCGTCGTGACCGCCGTGCTGGCCACGAGGCTCGTCGACGACCTGCCCGGTATCGGCCTCGACAAGGGCGCCGACATTCCCGGCGCGGTGCTGCTCACGAGCGGGCTGATGCTCGGTGTGTACACGATCCTCGACGTTCACAACCAGGGCTGGGGATCGACCCAGACGCTCGGCCTCGGTGCGGTTTCGATCGCCCTGCTGGCGGTGTTCGTCGCGCGACAGGCGCGCATTCCCAATCCGCTGATGCCGCTGCGGCTGTTTCGCTCGCGCAACGTCTCGACGGCGAACGTGGTCATCGCGCTGCTCGTCGTCGGCATGTTCGGGATGTTCTTCCTTGGAGCCCTCTATATGCAGCGCATCCTGGGCTACAGCGCGCTTGACGTCGGGCTCGCGTTCCTGCCGGCGACGATCGTCATGGGTGCGATGTCGCTGCGCTACTCGGGTCCGCTCATGATGCGCTTCGGCCCGCGGGCGACGATCATCGTCAGCCTCGTGTCGATGGGCGGCGCGATGCTGCTCTTCACGCGCACGCCGATCGAGGAGACCTACGTGGTCGGTCTTCTGCCGGCGATGCTCCTGATGGGCCTCGGAGCCGGCCTGGGCTTCCCGTCGCTGATGACGCTCTCGATGTCGGGCGCCACGCCGAGCGACTCGGGGCTGGCTTCCGGCCTGGTCAACACGAGCGTTCAGGTCGGCGGCGCGATCGGCCTGGCCGTGCTCGCGACGCTTGCGACGGAGCGCACCGAGGGTCTGCTCGCCGACGGCACGTCGACCGCCGTCGCGCTGAACTCCGGCTACCACCTCGCCTACCTCATCGGGGCCGGGCTCGTGCTCGTCGCGATCGCGGTCACGCTGATCGTGCTGGGCGCGGAGGCTCGCGCCACGGCTGGTGGAGAGGACGGCACCGAGGCCGAGCGGGCAGAGTTGGCGCCAAGCTACTCCGAGGCCGTCTAGTCTACGTGGAGGGAGGATCGCGCCATGTTCGTCAACGGCGAGCGCGGCGCGGAGGGCACAGCCGTGGAGCCTTCCGAGCGGATCGACATTCTCCCGGCAATCTCAGGAGGCTGACGCGCACATGACCGAGCTTCTCGTCGCAACAAAGAAGGGCCTGTTCGTGCTCGAGGGCAGCCCCGATGCGCCGTTCGAGCTGACGACGCGTGCGTTCGCGGGCGAGCCGGTCGAGCATGCCATGCGCGACCCGCGCAGCGGACGCCTGATCGCATCGGTGACCTCCTCCTTCCACGGACCGAAGATCTGGTACACGGACGACGACCCGTCAGGGGAGTGGGAGCAGGCTACTGGGGCCGCGCTGCCAAAGGGCGGCGACGCGGCGCTGCAGCGCATCTGGGTGATCGTCCCCGGCGAGGCCGAGGGAACGCTCTACGCCGGCGGTGACCCCGGTGTGCTCTTCGAGAGCCGCGACGGGGGCGTCACGTGGGAGCTCAACCGCGCGCTCTGGGATCACCCGACGCGGGGCTCCTGGCAGGCGGGCATGGGCGGGCTGTGCCTGCACTCGATCGTGCCATGGCCCGGAGAGCCGGACCGGCTCGCGGTCGGCATCTCCGCCGCCGGCGTCTGGCTGACCGAGGACGGCGGCGAGACGTGGCGCCGAGGCAACGAAGGCCTCGCCGCGGACTATCTGCCCGAAGGCGATCAGGCGGACCCGGACACTCTCTGCGTGCACAGCCTCCAGCGCGCGCCGCTGCGTCCGGAGCGCCTGTTCATGCAGTTCCACGGCGGGGTCTATCGCTCCGACGACGGGGGCGAGACGTGGACGGACATCGCACCCGGCCTGCCGTCGGACTTCGGCTTCCCGATGGTCGTCGATCCGACCGACCCCGACAGCGCCTACGTCATCCCGCTGAACGCGTCAATGGACCGGGTAACGGCCGACGGTCGCATGTGCGTCTACGAGTCGCGCGACGCGGGCGCCAGCTGGTCTGCGCGCGGCGACGGCCTGCCCAAGCAGGCTTACCTCACGATCCTGCGCCTGGCGTTCTGCCGGGCCGGCGACGGATCGCCGGTCGAGCTGTACTTCGGTGCGACATCCGGAGAACTCTTCGGCTCCGGCGATGCCGGAGCGAGCTGGTTCACCGTGGCCGATCACCTGCCCTCCGTGGTCTCCGTCACGGCCGTCCGCTGATCAGGGGTCGAACCTGCTGAGCAGCAGGATGCTGGCGAAGCCAGATACGAGCATCTGCAGGTCGATGGCCGAGTCGTACACCGGCCCCCATGTTGCAGCCATGAAGTTCCTGTCATCGGCGCCTTCCGGCGGGCCGAGCAGTTCGGCCTCGGGCGTGACGAGCACGGGCAGCGGATGGCTCTCGCTCGTGCCGTCGGGATAGCGCTGGGTGTACGCGGTCCGCCCGCAGTGGACCTTCCAGCCGCTGACGAACTCGGGGCGGCTGAAGAGCCCGGCCTCGCGGACCTGGGCGCGCTCGTGCGGCGGCTTGTCGATGCGGCGCAGGAACTCGCCGACGATCTCCCCGGCAGTCAGGTTGAGCGGTAGCTGACCGTCGGTCTGCTTCTCCTGCTCGTTGCGCGTCTGGTCGCCGCGCAGCGCGATCACGCGGTCCAGCCAGTGGTCGGGTAGCGGCTCGAGCGGGGCGTTCAGCGCCTGCTGGAGCGCAAGACGCCCCTTCTCGGCGCGGCAGGACTCGCACTCCACGCCGCCGACGAGCCGAACGGCCGATGCGAACTGGATCTGTGCGTACTCCGATACACCGGTCGGCGTCTCGGGGTACGCGCGCGTGTGCTCATCGCACAGCGGCGTGCCGCACGCCTTGCAGCTGGCGGAGGCGATGCAGCCGCACGCGCAGAAGCCGACGTAGTCCGTACTCGTGCTCATCGGCTGAAGTCTAGAAGGCGCGCAGGCGTCTGCAGCACACCACTCACGGAGCCTTCATAGACTGCGCGGCGTGTACGCGGACGACCTGCTGGCTCCATGGCACGAGCAGGTCATGTCCCTGCTGCCGCCGCTGACCGCTTTCGACGCCCACACGCACATCGGCGTCAACGACCCCGACGGCTTCAAGTGCACGCCGCAGGAGCTGCTGGCGGCGCTCGAGCCGACCGGATCGCGTGCCGTCGTCTTCCCGATGCACGAGCCCGACGGCTACCCGCCGGCCAACGACGAGGTGATCCGCGTCGCACGCGCGTCGGAGGGTCGGCTCGTCGCTTTCTGCCGTGTCGATCCGCGCAGCGATCCGGCGGCCGAGGTGCGCCGCTGCCTCGCGGCCGGAGCGCGCGGAATCAAGCTGCACCCGCGCGCGGAGCGCTTCGGCATGCTCGATCGCGGGGTGCGCGAGATCGTCGCCGCTGCCGACGAGGCGGGGGTCCCGGTCCTGATCCACGCCGGTCGGGGAATTCCGGCGCTCGGCGAGCAGGTCGTCGCGCTCGCGCACGAGTTCCCCCGGGCGCGCTTCATCCTCGCTCATGCGGGCGTGAGCGATCTTGCGTGGATCTGGCAGCGCGCGGCGGAGCACCCCAATGTCCTCTTCGACACGGCGTGGTACAGCTCGGCTGACCTGCGCGCGCTGTTCGCGCTCGTGCGGCCCGGCCAGGTGCTCTACGCGACCGACGTCCCGTTCGGGGCGCCGGCGCAGGGGATGATCCTCACCTTTCGCGCCGCGCTCCAGGCCGGCCTGACGGGTGAGCAGATCGCGGTCGTCGCCGGCGGACAGCTCGAGCGCCTCGTCGCCGGCGACGAGCTGATCGACGCCGGACCGCCACCCGGCGGCGAGGCGTTGCGCTCGGATCCGTTGCTGGACCGGGTTCACTACTACCTCGTCGCCGCGTTCGCGACCTTGCTGGCCGGTGGCAGCTCGGCGGAGTTCGCCGATCTCGCGCGCCTGGCGTGCGACGTCGGCGAGCATGCCCCGCAGGCTGCGATCTGTCGCTCGATCGTTGCGCTGCTCGATCTCGAGGCCGAGCTCCCGAGCGGTGAGACGCTCGCCGAGCGGCTGCCGCGCATCCATCTGATCGTCGTCGCGGCGATGCTCGCGGCGACGCCCGACGTTCCCGTTGGGTAGGACATATGCAGCACCGTCGGCACGGTTGCGGTCGACCTTGGCTACGCTCGCAATGTGCGGGAAGACGCGAGCGCAACGTCGAGGTTTGCAAGCCTCGATAACCTGCAGCCAGTGAGTGGCGATTCGTCAGCCGAGATGACGGTCGAGCAGCATGACCAGCCGGCGATAGCAACCTCTCCGGAGGTCCCAACCGTGCCAGTGGAGGATCCTGCGCAGGAGGTTGTCGCGCGGCCCGAGTCGCCCGACGAGCAGACCGTGCTTGCCGAGACCAACGGCCACCCTGAGAGCAACGGCCACGGCCCTGGTACTGAGCCCTCGCCGGTCGATCCTGGCGCCGATCAGGCCCCCGTCGTCGACGATGCCCCAGCCACGTCCGGCTCCGTCGAAACCGCGGCCGACGCTGCCGGCCCGTACGCGCCCGCCGAGCCCGGCGCCGATCGGCCCCTGCTGCCGATCACGCCCGATGTCGAGAAGCCGGCGTTCGGCCCGCGGATCCTTGGTGTCGCCGAGCCCGTCAAGCCGCTTCCGTCCAAGAAGGCCGCCGCTCCGGCCCGCAAGCGGCGTCGCCGCCCGTCGGCCGCCGAGCGCCACCGGCGTGCGTTCTTCGCCGCGCTGACTGACCTACGTCGTGGCGGGAGCGGCGAGCTCGAAGCCGAGCCGGCCCCCGCCCCCGAGGCGGCCGAGGATGCCCAGCCCGCAGGCGTGGTGGAGGTGGCGCAGGCCGAGCCCACGCCCGAGCACACGGCGCCGCCCGCGGAGCCCGCGGCGCTGCAGCCCGAGACGCCCGCCGTGCCTGGGGCGGTGCAGCCCGAGACGCCCGTGCCTGAGGCGGTGCAGCCCGCTTCGCCCGCCGAGCCCGAAACGCCAGCCGCGCCCGAGACGCCCGCGCAGCCCGACCAATCAGACAACTCGCCCGCCCACCTCAACGCCGCGATCGAGCGCGTCGGCGGGCCGGAGATCATCAAGGAGGCGCTCAAGCCCAAGCAGGACGAGAAGGGCCAGCCGCTCAAGTGGGCCGCCGTCTGCGCGCAGGCCGCCGAAGGCCTCAAGCCCGGCGATCCCGTCTTCAACGCCTGGGTGCGGCTTGCTGCCACGCCCGTGCGCGAGGTCAAGGGCCATCTTCCGCGCCCCGCCGAGCAGGCGCGACCGGCCGGGCGCGAGAGCGGCCGCCGCAGCGGCGCGCAGCGTGCCGGCGAGGGCGGCGGACGCCGCGACCGCCCGCGCCGCGACGACCGTCCGAACCGCCAGGAGTACGCCTCCCACGCGCAGGACGGCACGCTGCGCAAGAGCATCCGCATCGTCACCGGTCACGACGAGGACCAGGAGCGGCGCGAGCGCGAGCGCGTGCGTAAGGAGCAGCGCGAGGCCAAGCGTCGCGCCGAGCGCGAGCGCCTCGCGCGCCTCGGCTACTGACCTGCCGGGGCAGCGGCGCAACCTCGAGGTCAAGGCGGTCGATCCCGATCCGCCTGCCACGCTTCGGGCGGCGCTCGAGTACGGCGCTGAGGACCAGGGCGTGCTGCGCCAGCGCGACACGTACTTTCATGCCGTCCAGGGTCAGCTCAAGCTGCGCGAGGCGCCGCCGGCCCTGCCCGAGCTGATCGCCTACGCACGCGCCGAGCTGGCGGGGCCGAAGGTCAGTCACTACAACATCGTCGCGGTCGCCGATCACGTCGGGCTCACCGACGCGCTGCGCAACTCGCCCGGCGTCCGCGTCGTCGTCGAGAAGGCGCGCCGGCTGCTGCTGTGGCGCAACGTGCGCATCCACCTCGATCGCGTCGCCGGACTCGGCGACTTCGTCGAGCTGGAGGCCGTGGCGTCGTCACCCGGCGGGCTCGAGGTTGAGCGCGATCGCGTCGAGGAGCTGCGCCGGGCGCTCGGCATCGCCGACGAGCGGCTCATCGCCCACGGGTACGCGCAGCTGTTGACGCGCAGCGGAGTCGTCATCGCACGACCATGAGCGACGCCGACCCAACCGCGGCGGCGGCAACGCGCCACTTCCGTAAGTGACTCACCCTTCGTAAGCGGGGTTGGCTATGATTGTGCGTGCAACCAATCAAGGACCTTCTGCATGCCCAAGCTGTTGCTCATCCCGCTCGATGACACCGTCGTCTTTCCGACGATGGACCTCCCGCTCGCGGTCGACGCATCCGGCGAGACCGAGGTGCTGCTCGTCCCCCGGCATGAGGGCGAGTACGCGAAGGTCGGCACGATCGCCAAGGTCACCGACACGATCCGCATGCCCGGCGGCGGCCGTGGCACAGCCGTGGAGAGCATCTCGCGCGGCATCATCGGTGCCGCCGAGTCCGACTCCGACGGCCGCCTACGCGCCGAGGTCACCGCTCATCCGGATGCCGTCCCCGTCGACAAGCGCACGCGCGAGCTCGAGCGCGAGTACCGCGCGATCGTCGAGGAGATCCTCGTCGAGCGTGGTGCCGACGAGCGCGTCGCCGCCTTCCTGCGCTCGGTCGTCGAGCCGGGGCCGCTGGCCGACACGGCCGGCTACAGCCCGGATCTGACCTTCGAGCAGAAGGTCCGGATCCTCGAGACGCTGGACGTCACCGAGCGCCTCGCGCTCGCCGTCGAGTTCCAGCGTGAGCGCCTCGCCGAGCTCCAGGTGCGCCGCCGCATTCGCGACGACGTCGAGTCAGGTACCCAGAAGCAGCAGCGCGAGTACTTCCTGCGCCAGCAGATGGACTCGATCCGCAGGGAGCTGGGCGAGGACGACGGCTCGGTCACCGATGAGTACCGCACGAAGATCGCCGAGGCCGGCATGCCCGAGGCCGTGCGCGAGCAGGCCGAGCGCGAGCTCGATCGTCTCGAGCGCACGGGCGAGCAGAGCGGCGAGGCGTCGATGATCCGGACCTACCTGGACTGGCTCGTCGCGGTGCCGTGGAGCAAGCAGTCCGACGAGGTCCTCGAGCCGGTCCACGCGCGCGACGTGCTCGACGCCGATCACGCCGGCCTGGAGGACGTCAAGGACCGCATCACCGAGTACATCGCCGTGCGCAAGCTGCGCGAGGAGCGAGGGGTGGAGATGGACCGCAAAGCGGGAGCGATCCTCACCCTGATCGGCCCGCCCGGCACCGGCAAGACCTCGGTCGGCGAGTCGATCGCGCGTGCGACCGGACGCGAGTTCGTGCGCATGTCGCTGGGCGGCGTCCGCGACGAGGCCGAGATCCGTGGCCATCGGCGCACGTACATCGGCGCGCTGCCCGGCCGCCTGGTCCGTGCGCTGCGCGACGCCGGGACGATGAACCCGGTGATCATGCTCGACGAGGTCGACAAGGTCGGCGCCGACTGGCG
>Ga0183260_10003046_pt1 | contig 13603 bp, 8 predicted proteins | sample AntDrymUQ4972206_2_FD_129768 | JGI IMG/M metagenome (GOLD analysis project Ga0183260, IMG submission 129768) | Polar desert sand microbial communities from Dry Valleys, Antarctica - metaG UQ497 (22.06) (version 2) (version 2) | ecosystem: Environmental > Terrestrial > Soil > Desert | place... | reverse complement strand
TGCGCCGATGAAATGTTGGCGTAGTTGCTCAAGACCAGAGCGAGGCCGAGCGCGACAAGCGCCAGCAGGGCAAACATCTTCCGTTTCATTCAATTTCCTCCGAAGTTCTGGTAACTGGTAGGTGGGCATAGAAGTGGGTCGGCGGCGTGACTTCCGCGAGCAACTTCCCGAAATTGTTGCGTACATCCATAGAATGATGCCGAGTCGGGAAACAACAATGAAGACTCATGTGCCGGAACAAGATGGCAAACGATGATGACTTGCCGCTATGTTTGAATGTTACTAAGTGCGGAGGTTGCTGAAGGCTTCCACCATGACCAATCGAATGAACAAACTTTATAAGCTTATAGATTGAACCGTGTCAACTTTCCAGAAGCCAGCCGCACGTCCGCTTTACGCGCTGAACAGGGGCGTGTGCGTCGGCAACTTACTAAAAAGTCCGCGAGTAGAGTATATTCCCGTTTCCTTCTCGTTATGCCGGAGTCTTCTCCGGCGATAAACTTCTACACTCGGCGACGTTATATTTTCTGGAGGACTGTTTGGCAGCCGCAGCATTCTACGACCTTGAGGGCACTTTGGTGAGCACCAATCTGGTGCATACGCTCGGCTTTTACGCGAAGAATCAACAAGGACTGTGGCGCAGTGTGAAGAAGAGCACGGCGACGCTGTTGAGCCTTCCGGTGTTCGCCGTCACCGACCAATATAGCCGCAAGGTTTTCAACGATTTATTCTTCAAAAGGTACAAAGGCGAGACCGAAGACCGGATGCGCTTTTTCGCCGACGAGTTATTTGAAAGCGTCCTCAAGCCCGCCATCTTTCCGGGGTCTTTCGACCTGATTGAGAAATCGCGCAGCCTCGGCCTTCGTCAGGTGGTTGTCACCGGTGCGCTCGATTTTTCAGTGAAGCCTTTGATGGAGCACTTCGGGATTGAGGAATACGTGGCGAACCGCCTCGAGTTTGTCAACGGCGTCGCCACCGGGCGACTCCTGCCGCCGGTGCTTGCCGCCGCGACGAAAGCGTCGTGGATCAGAATTTTCGCCGAGCGCGAGGGCATCAACCTCAGCGACTCCTACGCCTACAGCGACAGCATGAGCGATCTGCCGATGCTCTCCATCGTCGGCCACCCGGCGGCGGTCAACCCCGACATGCGCCTCCGCCAAACGGCGCTGCATCACGATTGGCCGATTTTGAATTTGAAGTGAACAGTTTTGAGTTTTCAGTTTTCAGCGATTACGGCTCGACTGAAAACTGAAAACTCAAAACTGAAAACTGAACTTATGAGCTTACAACTACGACGCAAAGTCCACGAATCAGTCATCTATATTGACCGCGACAGCGCGCCGCGCATCATTCCGAACGGCGAGGAGTTTATTCTCGAAGATTTACCGGTGGGCACGCGCGTCATCTACCCGAAGCCGCCGATCAAGGGCTTGCCGAATCGCGGGGCGGCGATTCGCTACGCGCTCAATCACCCGCACGATTGCGACCCGTTGTTCGCGCAGCTTGAGCCGGGCATGAAGGTGACGATTGCGGTTGACGACATCAGTTTGCCGCTGCCGCCGATGGCGACGCCGGACATTCGCCAGACCGTGCTTGAGATCGTGCTCGACATGCTCGCCGGGCACGGCGTTGACGACGTACACATCATCGTCGCCAATTCCCTGCACCGGAAGATGACCGAGTGGGAAATGAAGCGGATGGTCGGCGCGAAAATCTTCAAAGAGTTTTACCCCGACCGCTTCTACAACCACGACGCCGAGTGGAGCGACGGAATGGTGACGCTCGGCGAGACGAAGCATAAGGAACCGCTCCGCATCAACCGCCGCTCAGCCGAAAGTGACCTCGTCATCTACGTCAACATCAACCTCGTGCCGATGGATGGCGGACATAAGTCGGTCGCCGTCGGATTGTGTGACTACGAGTCTCTGCGCGCACACCACGAGCCGCAGACGATTCGAGATTCCGACAGCTACATGGACCCGAAGCGGTCGGCGCTGAATCATAAAGTCGAGCGGCTCGGCAAACTCGTTGACGAGGGGATGAACGTCTTCCACATCGAGACCGCCCTGAACAACCGGATGTACACCGGCGAGATGGACTTTCTCATCAAGAACGAAGACGACTTCTCGGCGATGGATCGCATGAAATTTGAGGCGATGCGCTTCACGATGGGCAAGATGCCGCGCGCCGCGCGCCGCAAGCTGCTGCATTCCTTTCCGGCGCAGTACGAAATGATCGCCTGCCACGCGGGAAAGACCGAGCCGGCGCACGCGAAGATTCTCGAAAAGAATTTCGACCAATACGCGATTCCCGTTGACGGTCAGTGCGACATTTTAATCACCGGCATCCCGGACATCTCGCCTTACAACGTCTATTCGATTCTGAATCCGCTGCTCGTGCAGGTGATGGCGCTCGGCTACCACTTCAATTTCTACCGCCACAAGCCGCTTCTGAAAAAAGGCGGCGTGATGATTGTTCACCACCCGTGCTTTGACGAGTTTGACCATAATTTTCATCCGAGCTACATCGAGTTCTTTAACCGCCTGCTGCCCGAAACGCGCGACGCGAACACTCTGCGCGACAAGTACGAGCGCGAGTTTGCGAATAATCCGAGCTACATCGAGATGTACCGGCGGGGCAACGCCTACCACGGCGCGCACCCGTTTTTTATGTGGTACTGGGGCGAGAACGGACGCCAGCACGTCGGCAAAGTAATCGCCGCCGGAGCCGAAAACGCGCATGTCCCCGCGATGCTCGGCTGGGAGCGGGCGGATAATCTGACCGAGGCGATTGCGATGGCGCGCAGCTACATGGGACGCTCGGCGGAGATTACGATGCTGCATCAACCGCTGATTGCGATTTGCGATATGGGGTGAGCAAAACGAAGTTGCGGAAGGTGTGTGCCAACGAAGGCGCGGCGCAGTCAAGCGTCGGGGCGCGTTAGACGTTTAGCGCCGGAGGCGCGGAAGATTAATAGCCCACAGCGCAAGCTGTGGAAGTAAAGCACCAATCATCCCAAAGCCCCGGAGGGCCGAAAGATTATGGCGCACACCTTCACTAATTTGCTGACGCATGTAATTTTCAGCACCAAAGATCGTGTGCCGTCCATCACCGTTGATTTGAAACCTGAGTTGTCGGCTTACCTCGGCGGCATAGTGCGTGAGATCAAAGGCAAGGCTTACTCAATCGGTGGTACATCTGACCACATACATATGCTTATTAGTTTGCCGCCTTCAATCTCTATTTCCGACTCCCTGAGAATTATCAAGACGAACTCATCAAGCTGGGTACACAGTCTGGATGCGAACTACCGCGCCTTCGTGTGGCAAACCGGTTATGGAGCGTTTGGCGTAAGCAAGTCGAATGCTTCCGCTGTGATAACATACATTCAAAATCAAGAAGAGCATCACAAGAAGGTCAGCTTTAAGGAAGAGTTCATCGCGTTTCTGCGAAAGCACGGGATTGAATACGACGAACGTTATATTTGGGAGTGACAGACCCATCTTGCGCGGCAAATAAATTCAGCTACGGAGTAGCGACAGATTAGTAGCCCATAGCGACAGCTATGGGCAACAGCCACGGAAAGAGTTCCAGCCCTCGGAGAGGGCGAAAGAATGAGAGTTAGATTTATCAATATCACGAATCTTCTTTCGCTACTCCGTAGCTGAGGATATAAAACTTGGCGTGTCCCCATAGCTCACGCTATGGGCTACTGATCTAACGCTGCTCCGCAGCTACAATTGTTCAAGCTGCGTAAAGGAATCATACTCGCTTGCAAAATTGGGCTACCGACTTTTCGTGCCTCCGCGCTTGTTCGGCTCTATTGTTGATCTATGAAATTACCCTCGACAGAGATTCATAACGGCAGAAATATATTCGTCATCGGCGCGACCGGCTTCGTCGGCAGTTACCAATAACCTAAGGAGAAAGTCTTGCTAAGTGAACAGTCTCTCAAAGCTTTGATTCGGGCTGAGCTACCGGCGGCGGCGTTTCAGCCTCGTCCCTATCGCCGCTTGTTGATCATCCCGATTGCGTTGTTCATCGTAAGCGGGAGTTTTGCTCTCGCGCTGCTCCCGCTGCCGTGGTACGTCGCGTTGCCCGGCTCCGTTTTGATCGGAAGCGTCTACGGCAGCTTGATGTTTCTCGGACACGAGATTGCCCATGCCGCGGCGAATCGTGAACGACGCGGGACGGAGTTTCTGCTCTACGTGGCCTTCGCCGTCTTTTGCCTGCCGCCCCATCTGTGGCGCGTCTGGCATAATCAGGTGCATCACCCGAACGCGAATGTGGAAGGACTTGACCCGGACAACTTCGGCACCCTTGATGAGTTTGAGAGTGATACGTCGTGGCATCAATACCTCGTCAAGTACGCCCCCGGATCGGGTCATTGGTTGAGCGCCCTCTTTTTATTTTCATGCTTCACCGTGCAGATACAGGGCGTGCTCTGGATGAAATCCAAAGTAAGGCCGGGCTTTGATCGCCTCCGGCGCACACGCACCGCGATTGAAACTTTATTGCTCGCCGGTTTCTGGATTTTCTTAGGCGTATTGCTCGGCCTTAAGGGAGCGCTGCTGGTGATCGTTATTCCGATGATCGTGGCAAATTTCGTGGTGATGTCATACATTGCGACCAATCATATGCTGTCGCCGATGTCGCAGGTTCGCGATACTCTCGGCACCACGATGAGCGTCACCACTTACAAACTGATAGACATGCTGCACTTCAACTTCAGTCATCACGTCGAACATCATCTGTTCCCTTCAATGCACAGCAGCTACTACCCGGCGGTGCGTGCCTGCCTACAGCATCACGCGGGCGGGCGTTACATGGCCCCGCCACACGGGCGGGCGCTGCTCACGCTGTTGCGCACGCCGCGCATCTACACCAACCTGCACACACTGGTCGAACCGTACAGCGGTCGGCGCGTTGAATTGGCACGGGTGGAAGAAATACTGCGAGACAATCGAAAACCTGTGGAGGCTTTGGAAACCAATCTCTAGCCGAGCCATGAAATTATCCCCGACTGACATTTATAAAGATCGAAAGATTTTCCTGATCGGAAGCACGGTATTTCTAGGCAAAGTGACGCTGAGCATGTTGCTCCATCGCTTTCCGAACGTCGGTCGTGTCTACGTCACCGTGCGCGCCCGCTCCCAAGCCGAGTCGGAGACGCGATTCTGGAACAACGTCATTACCGCGCCGCCCTTCGACCCGTTGCGTGAACGCTACGGCAACGCCTTCGAGGGCTTCATCAAAGACAAAGTTCGCATCGTCGGCGGCGACATCGGCGAGGAGCGCTTGGGCTTCACCGAAGAAGAAGCGCAGAGAGTAGCCGACGACATTGATGTGGTGATTAACAGCGCCGGAAACGTCACCTTTAACCCGACGCTTGAAAGCGCGCTGAGGACTAATGTCGTCGGCACGCAGAACGTCATCGCCTTCGCGAAGCGAATGAAGCGTCCCGCGCTCGTCCACGTCTCGACCTGCTTTGTCGCCGGCAACCGCTCCGGCCCCGTCTGGGAAAGCGACCCCGTGATCGGCTACTTCCCGCGCCGCGAGGAACTGCCGGGCGTTGAGTTTTCCGCCGAGCATGAAATCAGGGACTGCGCGAAGTTGGCCGAGCGCGTGCGCGACGAGGCGCGCGACGCAATGCAGGCGGCGCGCTTCCGCGAGCAGGCCAGACAACGTCTCACCGAAGAAGGGCGCGACCCCGACGACCTCGACGCGATGGGCTTGGCGGTGGCGCGCGAGCGGAAGGTGTGGACTCGCGAACGCCTCACAGAACTCGGCATCGAGCGCGCGATGTTCTGGGGCTGGCCGAACATTTACACTTACACCAAGAGTCTCGGTGAACAACTCGTCGCCGCCGAGACGGGAATCGTCCGCTCCATCGTGCGCCCGTCAATCGTCGAGTCGGCGCTTTCATATCCTTTCCCCGGCTGGAACGAAGGATTCACGACGACCGCGCCATTAATCTTCATCTCGCTCAAGGGGCAGACGCAGATTCCCGTCAACGAAAAGTTGATTCTCGACATCACGCCGGTGGACGCGGTCGCGGCGGTGATGATCGCGGTCGCGGCGGAGGCGTGCGTCAAGGAACCGCGCCTCGTTTACCAAGCGGCAACCGGCGACAGCAATCCGAACGACATGCGGCGCATCGTGGGATTAGTCAGCCTCTACAAGCGGCAGCATTTTCAAAGTAAAGAAACGGGCTTTAAGCTCGCTAACGAAATCGTGGCGCGGATGGGCACGCGCCCCGTCACCCCGGCGCGCTTCGACTCAACCTCGACGCCGATGGTCAACGCCGTGGCGCAGAAAGCTTCGTCGCTGCTCGACCGCGTGCGCCCGCGCTGGGGCGGTGGGCGCATCGTCGAAGTGTTCGATCAAGTCAAAGAGAAGATTGACCGGGTTGAGGAAGTGACGCGAGAGACCGAGGAAGCGTTCGAGATGTTCCGCCCCTTCATGGTCGAGAACACTTACGTCTTCCGCGCCGACAATGTGCGCTCGCTGTTCGCGCAGGTGCGCCGCGACGAGCAGCAACTCCTGCCGTGGCGGCCCGAAGGGTTTGATTGGTACGACTACTGGATGAACACTCATTTCCCCGGCCTTCAGAAATGGGTCTTCCCGAAACTCGAAGAGGACATGCGTGCGCAGCCGAAGCGCATTTACACCTACCGCGATTTGCTCGAACTGTTCGACACCTCGACGAAGCGTTACGCGACGCGCGTCGCGATGCGCATCGAGCGCGACGGTCGCAAAGAGCAATACACTTACGCCGATTTGCGCGAACTGGCGACGCGCGCAGCCGCCTTTCTCGCGGGCGAAGGCGTCAAGCCCGCCGACCGCGTGGTGCTCGTCAGCCACAACGCGCCGGAGTGGGGCTTGAGTTATTTCGGCATTGTCAAAGCCGGCGCGACGTGCGTCCCCGTTGACCCGGAAAGCTCGGCGGACGAGATTGTTAACTTCACGCGCGCGAGCGGGGCGGTCGGCATCGTAACGAGCGAGGAGATGCGCGCGAAACATCCCGGCCTCGCCGCGAAGCTAAACGACGCCGGACTCGGGGCGGCACGTGTGTGGCGGTATGACGAAGTGTTCGCGCTCCCCGATCAAAAGACGGAAGACCGGCGCATCGCGCTTCTGCCCGCGCGCGTGCAGCAGCAATCACTCGCTTCGCTCATCTTCACTTCGGGCACGACGGGGCAGCCGAAGGGCGTGATGCTGTCACACAAGAATCTGACGAACATGGTCTCAATGCTTTCGTCCGTGTTCGACATGACGATTGGGGACGGCGTGCTTTCGGTTTTGCCACTTCATCACACGTTTGAGTTTTCGACCGGCTTCCTGACGCCGCTCAGTCGCGGCGCGCAGATCACATACCTGCCGGAATTGAACGGCGAAGAACTCGCCCGCGCTATAAGGAACGGCCATGTCACGGGAATGGTCGGCGTGCCGGCGCTGTGGGAGTTGCTGCACCGCCGCATCAAAAATCGCATGCGCGAAAACGGCGAGTGGGTCGGGCGCGGGGCCGACCTCCTTATCAGCGCGAACAGTTGGCTGCGCGACAACACGCCGCTCAATTTCGGCCAAATCGTTTTCCGCCCGATTCACGAAGGAATGGGCGGGCGCATTCGCTACCTCATTTCGGGCGGCTCGGCGCTCAATGAGAAAATCAAGCGCGACATGCACGGCCTCGGCTTCACGATTCTCGAAGGCTACGGACTCACGGAAGCCTCGCCGGTTTTGACCGTGACGCGCCCGCAGAATCAATTTCTTGCGGCGAGCGTCGGCAAGCCTCTGCCGGGCGTCGAAGTGAAAATTGCAGACGCTGATGAAACGGGCGTCGGAGAAGTAATCGCGCGCGGCGCGAACGTGATGGTCGGCTACTTCGGGAATGAGGAAGCGACGCGCGCCGTGCTCGTCAACCGCTGGCTCCGCACCGGCGACCTCGGACGACTCGACGACGATGGTAATCTTTATCTCGTCGGGCGCTCGAAAGAAATCATCGTTGACACCAACGGCAAGAACGTCTACCCGGACGAGATCGAAGAGCTTTACATTGATTCGCCGTTCGTCAAAGAACTGAGCGTCGTCGGCCTCGCGGACGGCCTCGGCGAGAAGGTCGCGTGCATGGTCGTCGCCGACTACGATCACGACATCGCGCTTTCGCGCGAGGAGGTGCGCCGCCGCGTCGAAGAGCATTTCAAGGATGTCTCTTCCGCGCTTCCCTTCTTCAAACGCGTCAAAGTCCTTCACTTCTGGGACGGCGAGCTGCCGCGCACCGCGACGCGCAAAGTCAAACGGCGCGAAGTCGTCGCCGCGATGGATGTGCTCGAACAAAGCATGCGCGCGGTCTCCCGCGTCGAATCTTCGGCGGACGGAGGAAACGGCGAGGCGGCATGGCTGATTGAATTGGTGGCGACCGTCTCCAACCGCCCGCGCGCGCAAATCTCTCTCAACTCGCGTCTCAGCGATCTGGGTTTCGATAGTTTGATGTACGTCGAGTTGGCGACGGCGATTGAAGGGGCGGGCGGGACGCTGACCTCGCCGGAGACGCTGACCGAGGTGAGGGATTTGCGCGAGCTTCAGAGCGTAGTCACGCGCCGCGCCACCGCCACCCAAGTTCGAGCCGCCGAAGCCAGAGCCGAGGCGGAACGGAAAGAGGATGAAGACATTTACATCCCGTCGCTCGTCCGCACCGCCGGCAACAAAGGTCTCGACGTGTTGCAGCGCGTCTTCTACGAAAAGTTTCTCCACACGCGCGCCGAGGGCCGTGCCAACGTCCCCGTCCACACGAACTTCCTTGTCGCGGCGAACCACACGTCGCACCTCGACATGGGACTCGTCAAAGTCTCGCTCGGCGAGGCGGGGCGCGACCTCGTGGCGCTCGCCGCCGCCGACTATTTCTTCGACAACAAATACAAGCGCGCTTACATGGACAACTTCACCAACCTCGTGCCGATGGAGCGGAGCGGCTCTCTGCGTAAGTCTCTGCGGCACGCGCGCTCGTTCCTCGAACGCGGCTACAACGCGCTGATCTTTCCCGAAGGCACGCGCTCGATGACCGGCGAGATGGCGGAGTTCAAGCCGGTCATCGGCTACCTCGCGCTCTCGACGCGCACCGGCATTCTGCCCGTCTACCTCCACGGAACCTACGAGGCGATGCCGAAGGGGTCGAACATCATCAAAAGCCGCGAAGTCGGCGCGCGCGTCGGGCGCTTCCTGTCAATCGAAAAACTCGAAGATTTGACGAAGGGGATGCCGAAGTCCGAAGCGTACCGTTTGATCGCCGCGCTCATCCGCCACGAAGTAGAGAATCTGCGCGACCATACCAACCACAGGTTCGACGCCAAGTCGCTCCGTCTGCAATGGAAGAATGATCGCCGCGCCGCCGCTGATTCACCCGTCGCTGAAAATATGAATCAACTCGCCGCGAGCGGAGACTGAGGAAAGCCGTGATAGGCGATAGGAAAGAATTGTTGTAACTACTCAGCCGCGTAGCGGCATTATGACTTTAGCCGTGCATTTTAATGTACGGTCATAGGACGGGCGGTCGTCCGCGTCGCGTCAGCGACGATTGAAGCACGCCGGATTCAACCGTCGCTGACGCGACGCGGAAATCTCCTGACGTTCGGTTTCCGTGCCCTAAAGGACACGGCTAAATTCAATTGCCGCTCACGCGGCAGGGAATGCTGAGTAGTTACGATTTGTTTTATCCTGTCACCTATCACCCATCACTCGTTAGTTATGGCGACGACAAGCACGAAGCGTAAGGCCAGTGCAAAGACTAAAAATGATGACGGCGTGAAGACGCCTAAAGCTGCGCCGAAGAAAAAGGCGGCGGTGGCGAAGCCCCCGCGCGCGCTCACGCTGGTGACGGGCGGGACGGGATTCCTCGGCGCTCATCTGGTGCGTCAACTCGTCGAAGCGGGCGAGCGCGATTTGCGCGTGATGGCGACATCAATCCCGGCGTGGCTCGCCGAGCTTGGAATCGAGACGTTTGAAGGATCAGTCACCGAACGCGACGACGTGGCGCGCGCGGTCGAAGGCGTGACACAGATTTATCACCTCGCCGGGCGAGTCTCGCGCACGAAAGAACGCGCGCATGAAATGTACGCACTTCACGTCGAAGGGACGCGCCTCGTGTGCGAAGCGGCGCAGGCCGCCGGCGTCAAAACAATGGTGCTCGCCTCGACAAGCGGCACCGTCGCCGTCACCGAAGACGGCGACACAATTCCTGATGAAGAATGGCCGACGCCATTGGAGATCGTCTCGCGCTGGCCTTACTATGCCAGTAAGGTTTATCAGGAGCGTGTCGCGCTCGAAAACTTTAGCGGCGCGAATCGCCGGCTCGTCATCATGAATCCGAGTCTGCTGCTCGGCCCCGGCGACGACCGTCTCAGCTCGACGAAAGTTATTCTCGACTTCCTCGCGCGCAAAATCATTTCCGTCCCAAAGGGGGGCTTAAGTTTTGTTGACGTGCGCGACGCGGCAGAGAGTTTCCGCGCGGCGATGGAGCGAGGCCGGCACGGCGAGCGCTACCTGCTCGGCGCGGCCAACTGGACTTTCGCGGATTTCTTTGGGCGACTCGAACGTCAAACGAAAACACCCGCGCCGCGTTTCTCCATTCCCTCAAAACTCGTTGTTCCAGGCGCGCGCATGTTTCATGCCCTTTATGAACATTGGAAACTCGCGCCGCCCATCGAGCCTGACGAGATAGGGATGGCCGAGCATTTTTGGTATCTCGATCCAGCGAAGGCCGAGCGTGAACTCGGCTTCACCCCGCGCGACACGGCGGAAACGCTCCACGATACGGTTTCATACGTCCGCACTCATTTCTTAGGTAACAAAGCTTTCGCCTAAGCATTGGGACAGAAGCCCGCACGTCGGTGAGAGTATCGCGCTAATTACCACTTCCTGCCGTTCAATCCTCAATCCACTGTCCGCATTGATAAGGGAAAATCCCTACCAACTTTTCGCACCCTCCTGATAGCCGCAACGCGCCTCTCATGGGAAACTCCGCGCATCACAAAAAGAGAGAGCGTGTCCCAAGCCGGAAAAGCTCTGCTGAGTGATTAACAGGGTTGGCAAAGGGAAGGCTGGCGGAAAGTTTGGCAGGAGTTATGCCCTTCATAACGGATAGAGGCGGCTCATACCCTCTTCCGTATAAAAGGGTATGTGAAAGGTATAGCTCCTGCCGATTGATTGCGAACCGTCAACACTGGCTTCGGGTTTAGGGACGCGGCGCGATTTCTGTTTGGCCGCGACTAAGAGCACGGTCGGACAGCAGAACGAGCAGGGGGGGAGAGGAAGGGTGAGACGTCAAACATCTCACCCTTTACTTACTACCGAAGTAATTCCCTTTATCTGGAGCGATGCGCGATTCGCCTTCTCATTTGTTTGTTCACCGCACCCCTACAGCGATGCTTACTTCACATTCATTAAGAGAATTATCAGTTCAGACAGACGCTCCTCCACGTCGTCTTCACTCTTCCAGGCGGCTCGTGTTGGTAGTGGAAGATCATGACGACACGCGCTTCATGCTCGGCATGCTGCTAAAGATGCGCGGCTTTGAAGTGGTCGAAGCCGAGGACGGCGAAGAAGCGATTCGCGTGGCGGAGCGCGAGCGACCCGGTCTGATCGTGATGGACGCCACGCTGCCACGTCTCGACGGCCTCGCGGCCACGCGCCGGATACGCCAGTTTGAATCGCTCGAAGGCGTGTCAATAATTTTTCTTTCCGGTCATGCCGAACCGGCGTTTCGCGCCGTGGCGTTCGAGGCAGGCTGCGACGAGTACCTTGATAAACCGATTGACTTCGACCAACTCGACGGCGTTCTCGAAAGACATCTCGGAACAGTCAGAGTCGCGGAGACGATTTAGCGTCGAAGGAGATTTCGCCATGGGCATATCCGTCACGAACAATCAAAAGTTTTTCGGTTTAGTCGAGCTTGACGCTTCGGGAAGAGTGGTCTTTTGTTCTCCGATGGGCGAGAACAATTTTTCGAGCAACATCGCGGAGGGCGTCCGGGGCCGCGACTTCTTTACTGAAGTCGCGCCCTTCGAGAACGCGGAAGAGTTTCGGCAGTGTATTAATAATTTCCGCGTCAGCTCACGACAAGCGAGCAGTATCAATTTCACCTGTCGCTACAAGGACGGCCCCCTCAATGTCAGAGTTCTACTGGCGCGCATCCGCGAACGCTCTGACGAACACCTGACGAAGTCAATTCTCGTCCACATGAGAAAAGCACAATAGGGTTTCCGATATTCGCCGAATCACCTGAATGAATTTACCGAAAAGCTTCGCGCGAGAGGAAGCCGGGATTGGGGGCGGGCGCGGCTTCGGGCAAAAAGACTTCGCGATGAAGAATACTTCTTGAAGTAAGAACACTGTCACGCCCGATGGCGCGCGCATCGAGCATTATGTTACTCACGTCGTCTCGGACGCTCGGCGAGTCACGGGGGCGACCACAACAGGTCATCGCAACGCCGAAGGTGTTGAGCAAACCGCGCTGAACCGCCTGCTGTCCAACAAGCTTCTGGCTGCTCTGTCCGGCGAAGCCTTCGCGCGACTCTTTACCGCACGTCGAACCGGTTTCTCTTGCGGCGGGCGCAGATGTTTATAAACAGGGGAGGAGATTCATCATATCTACTTTCCCGAAAACGTCGTCATCTCTCACCTTCACATTCTCGAAGACGGCAGCAGCGTCGAAGCCGCGTTGATTGGACGGGAGGGCATCGTCGGACTCTCCGCCGTTTTCAACGCGCATCCGCCTTCATACTGGACGCAAATCGCCGTCGCGGGTAGCGCCTTGCGGGTGAGGAAGGAAGTCGTCAAAAACGAATTCGCGCGCGGAGGCGCGTTGCAGGAATTGATTTTAAGTTACGCAAGTAGCCGCCTCGCCCATCTTTCGCAAAGAGCTGTCTGCAACAGTCGTCACAAAATCGTCGAACGCTTGGCGAGTTGGCTGCTGATGGTTCACGACCGCGCGGGCGAAGATCAATTGATGATGACGCATGAACAAATCGCCCGTCATCTCGGCACACGCCGCGCCGGAGTCACGAACGTCGTTACCGATTTACGAGATAAACACATTATTGATTATGGTCGCGGGCACATCCGTGTTCTGGATCGGCGAGCGCTCGAAGCCGCCGCCTGCGAGTGCTACGGAGTGCTCAGCGAAGTGAATGCCGCTGCGGCCTGAGCGAAGCGGCTAATGAGAACAGCCATTGATTTGTTTTTGTTGATGACGCGCATCGTGGTCTCCTGATTGAAAACGACATGAGTGACTCGCGCCCGGATGTTAGAAGGTGTTTTAGAATTCACTCACTAATACAATAGTTATTTCTGCGTCATACAAAAGCGACAAATCGGCTTTAGATTGATTATGTTTTCTAGTCGTGCCGGTTGCATAAGTTCTGTAAATCCCCCGTTAAGCTTTCTTTGGAACGCGCCCGCGGCCACTGAACACGCCCGGAAGTGCTTCTGACTATGTTTGAGTGCCCCTCATTGCGCGAATGTAAGCGACGCCTTATCTTCTGACCGTTTTGTTATTGCGTAAGTGTTTGGGTGAACGAGCAGGGGTGGGGAAAGGCTCCGTCTAATG
>Ga0183260_10003043_pt1 | contig 13610 bp, 15 predicted proteins | sample AntDrymUQ4972206_2_FD_129768 | JGI IMG/M metagenome (GOLD analysis project Ga0183260, IMG submission 129768) | Polar desert sand microbial communities from Dry Valleys, Antarctica - metaG UQ497 (22.06) (version 2) (version 2) | ecosystem: Environmental > Terrestrial > Soil > Desert | place... | reverse complement strand
GCTCCGACCGCCACAACAGCGCGACAACGAGCAGGTACGCCCCGATGAGGACACCGCCCTCGGGCCGCGACACAGAGTGGTCGCTGACGACCAGCAGCGCGGCTGCGGCCGTGACCGCCGCGACCATCGCGTAGCGGCCCACCGTGCGGGTCACGACGAACGGCACAGTAAATGCGAGCAGCCCCAATGTCAGCGTCGAGATCACCAGGTTCGCGCCTATGACGTCCCCTGCGGCAAGGTCGGGCCGCTCGCGGTACGCCGCGACGGAGGCCGTCCACGCCTCTTCGGGTTCTGCGCCGGCGACCAGCAGGGCCAGCCCGAAGGCACTAAGGCCGACGCCCCGGGCGGCCGCGACCACGTGCTCGGCGAACGCCTCTGCGCCGCCGGCCAGCAGCAGCGCGCCGACCGCGATGACGGCGAGGGCGGACAGCACGCCGGCGAGCCTATGCAACCTTGGACCCGCCTCGATGCATCTACCTGCTGTGAGGGATAAAGGGGGTCGCTGTGGACGCTGATCTCGAGGCGCGCTTCTGCGAGTACGCGGCCGCCCGGCAACAACAGCTGCTGCGCACGGCGTACCTGCTGACCAGCGACTTGCATGCCGCGCAGGACCTGGTGCAGATCGCACTGGCCAAGGCCTACCTGTCTTGGGGGAAGCTCCGCGACCCGCGCGCGGCGGATGCGTACGTGCGCCGGATCATGGTCAACGAGCACACCAGCTGGTGGCGCCGAGCCTGGCGGCACAGGGAGCGCAGCACCGACGTGCTGCCGGAGCGGCCCGACCACGACATCGACCCGACTGACTTCGCCGAGCGCGACCGGATCTGGGAGCTGGTCCAGACGCTCCCGCCGCGACAACGTGCAGCGGTTGTGCTCCGCTTCTACGAGGACCTGTCCGAAGCCGAGACGGCTCAGGTGCTGAGCTGCTCGATTGGCACGGTCAAGAGCCAGACCAGCCGTGCGCTGGCGACGTTACGTGGGCGGCTTGCACATCAAGGCGCCAGCGTCGACACGATTGAAGGTGTGTGATGACCGACCTCGACCAGGACCTCAAGCAATCCTTGGCCACCCAGGCATCTCGGGTGCCGCAGGGCTCCGACCTCGGCCGCGGCGCAATCGTTCGCGGCCGCGGCATCCGGCGGCGGCGCCGCGTGGTCGGCGGAGTCGCCTTCGCTGCACTTGTGGCGATCGCCGTGCCGGTGGGGCTGGAGGTCGGTGACTCGGTCTCCCGTAACGACGGGCAGGTCGCCCCAGCGACGACCGGCCCGACCACGCCCACCGAGATCACCGGGCCAAGGCAGGTCAACCTGGACCTCACCGCACTGCCTCTCGCCGACGAGCCGCCGCAGATCCCGTACGTCGAGGGCCAGACCGTGGTGGTCGGCGACGAGCGCTACAACGTCGATGCAACCGGCGACCTGAAAGCGGTCGCGGCGTTCGACGGAGGGGCGCACCTGTTTGTCAGTCGAGGCAGCACCGCTGAGCTCGTCCGCGTCACCCCTGAGGGCAGCGAGGTGCTGGGCGCGGCGGCAGGAACGCCGATCGCATCTGCGGACCTGCGCTGGAACGCCTATGCAATTGGCGACGTCGACAAGTTCGGGAACGTCCTGCGAGGAATCACGCTGACCCTCTTCGACAGCCAGGACGGCTCGACGAGTGAGATCAACCTGCCAGCGGCCAACTACGTCGACATCTACGCCCTCGTGGACGGCACCGTCTACCTTCGCCCGCATTCCTCGGACGGCACTGAGCTGCCACTCCAGACGTGGGCGCCCGGCCAGGAAGCTCCGAGCTACCTGCCTACGAACTACTATGCCTCGGCTGTCTCTGATGACGGGCGGGTCATTGCGGACATGACCAAGGTGACCGACTTCGGCTCCTGCACCGAAGTAAGAGGCAGCGGCCGGTCGAGCCTGTGGCAGACCTGCGCCCAATCAATCCTCGGCTTCAGTCCGGGCGCGGTGTTCGCATGGGCTGGTCCGGCATACCTGGACGGCTACTCACTCGGAGACATCGTAATAATCGACGCCCAGACCGGCGACGTCATCCGCCGGCTGCCCTCGTTCGACAACGGCCTGGACTTCATGGACGCCACCTTCGAGGACGCCGACCACCTGCTGATTCGGGTGGAACAGGGTGGCCAGACCGCCCTGGTGCGCTGCGCGGCATCGACCGGCCAATGCGAGTTGGCGGTCCCAGTGGCGGATGGGACGTCGGAGCTCGGGTCGCCGTACCTGCTGTCCAACCTCTGAGTCAGGCGACGACTGTCGTCACCGGCATTGACGAGTCGGCGGGCAGATCGAGCTCCGACGGCGCTCGGCATCGGGCCACAAGCTCGGAGCCGAGCGCCGCCACCATGGCGCCGTTGTCGGTGCAAAGTGCCGGCCGGGGCACTCGTACCCGCAACTTTGCGGCCGCGGCTCGCTCCTGAGCCATCGCTCGCAGCCGGGAGTTGGCCGCCACCCCACCACCGATCAGCAGAGTGTCGAGACCATGGCTGCGGCACGCGTCAACAGCCTTGCGGGTGAGCACGTCGCAGACCGCCTCCTGGAACGACGCAGCCACATCGGCGACCGGCACCGGCTCACCGTCCCGCTCGCGGGCCTCGACCCACCGCGCCACCGCCGTCTTGAGCCCGGAGAATGAGAAGTCGAAGCGATGCCGTTGCAGGTCCCGTCCGCTGGTGAGGCCGCGGGGGAAGTCGACGTACGCGGGTTCGCCGTCCCGGGCGCTGCTGTCGATGTGCGGTCCGCCCGGGAACGGCATGCCGAGGAGCCGGGCCACCTTGTCGAACGCCTCACCGGCCGCGTCGTCGATCGTGGCTCCAAGGGGGATCACCCGTGACGTGACGTCTTCGACGAGCAGCAGGGAGGAGTGCCCTCCGCTGACGAGCAGCGCGATGCAGGGCTGCGGCAGCCGCCCGTGCTCGAGCTGGTCGACGGCGACGTGGGCGGCGAGGTGGTTGACGCCGTAGAGCGGTGTGGCCAGCGCGATCGACAGCGCCTTGGCCGCGGCGACACCGACGAGCAACGCCCCGGTCAGTCCGGGGCCGCTGGTCACCGCGATCGCAGCCACGTCGTCGAGTCGTACGCCTGCTTCTGCACAGGCTCGCTCGATCGTCGGCACCATCGCCTCGAGATGCGCCCGGCTGGCCACTTCGGGGACGACACCGCCGAAACGGGCGTGCTCGTCGACGCTGGAGGCGACGGTGTCCGCCAGCAGCGTCGTACCACGGACCAGGCCCACGCCGGTCTCATCGCAGGAGGTCTCGATACCGAGGACCAGCGGCTCGTCGCCCACGACGTCATTGTGACCGCTGTTTAATCAACCGGGCTTCGCAGGGCAGGCTGGGTACATGACAGTGGTGCGCCGCTATCGGCCGAGTGATCGCGGTGCGGCGCTCGCACTGGCGCCACGCCTCACCGAGGGGGTCGCTGTCTGGCGTGACCGCGCCCGCGTGAAGGCAGCCGTTGAGCGCTGGGTGGTGGATGCCATCGACGAGGCGGACGCCGACCTGCTGGTCGCCGATCACAGCGGTGTCGTGGTCGGCTTCGTCAGTCTGCGCGAGCGCGAGCACTGGTCCGGTGGCCGCGACGCGTACGTCGGCGCGCTCGCCGTCGCGCGGGACGTGGAGGGCCACGGGGTTGGCCGCGCCCTGGTCGATGCGGCGTCTGCATGGGCCGACGAACGCGACCTGTCGTCGCTAACCCTGGAGACGGGTGCAGCCAACGAACGGGCACGGGGCTTCTACGCCCGGCTCGGCTTCCGCGACGAGGACGTGCGTCTGACGCTGCTCCTGAGCAGTCCCTCAGCGGCCACATAGTCTGGCGGACGTGGTAGTTGAGTGGGTGCCCGGACGCTCGGTGCAGATCCGATACGGACGCCACGGCCACGCGAGATGGGTGGTGATGGGCAGGGTTGTCGAGGACGACGGCCTCACTGTGACGGCATGGGTTGCACCCGGCTCACCGACCCTCGAGCTCCAGCTGCCGGACGGCCGACTGCTGCGTGAGGTGCCCCGAATGGAGGTGCCCTCGGTCCCGACGCATGGCTTCGCCTCGTTGGTGCGGGGGACGTGGTCCGGCAACGGTGTCCTGATGCAGTTCCCGCTCAGTCAGCCGTGGTCGGTCTGGTGGTTCTTCCATGCTGACGGTCGTTTCGATGGTTGGTATGGAAATCTGGAGTCCCCCAAGGCACGGTGGGAGTTGCCTGACGGCACATGCGGTCTCGACACGGCGGACCGTGAACTCGATATCGAGATCGAGATTGATCTGACGTGGTCGTGGAAGGACGAGGAGCCATTTGTGGCCAGGGCAGGCAGCCCCGGCTATTGGACGACTCACCAAGTGGATGAGATCCGAGCCGACGGTTACCGCCTGATCGCGATGGTCCAGGACAGGTTGCCGCCCTTCGACGGCCGCTTCACCGCCTTCCGGGTGGACCCGGAATGGCCGTTACCGGACCTTCCTTGCTTACGGCAACACCCGCACCGTGCGGGACCTTGAGCTTAGGCGGCGTTGCTGGCCCGAAGTGTGGCTCGGTTGTCGACAACGTAGAGATGCCCGGTCGGTGAGAGCCAGACGTAGATTCCGTTGAACGGCTGGCTCAACCGCCATCGGCCGTGCGTCTTGACCCTGTGATGTCGCGGGCACAGCGGACCGCCATCGTCGACGGAAGTGGGTCCGAGGGGAGCCGGGATGCTGTGATCGGTATGGCAGCGACGCGACGGGCGGTCACAGAAAGGAAAGATGCAGGTGAGACTCTTGAGGATCACCGCCTCGCGGTTGTCGCCGGTGAAGGCGTATCCCGCCCCTGGGGCCATGTGGTCGAGATCGATGACCGGCCTGATCGTGATATGAGAATGCCCGAGCACCTCCTCGATCGCCTGGTAAGGCAGGGAGGTGGCGGGGAGGTGACCGCTGCCCTCGACGGTGGCAGCGCCGTCGGCGTGGTCGAGCAGGTCCTCGCGGCGCAGGTGCAGGTAGAGCACGGTTGACGGCAACTCCGAGTCCGACGGCTCGGGCACCGGGCCGGCGTCACCCGTGGACCGGCTTCGCAAGGCTCTGACCCGCTTGAACAAGGCGATGACGGTGGTCGGATCGGCGAGCATCCCGAGGGCTTGTGCCCGCAACTGTCCGCGGGTCGCCGTCACCTCGGCACCGGTCAGGCGAGCCTCGGCCACCATGAGGTCGACGACGAGCTCGATGCGGGCATCGAGGCGGATCGCGTCGCCCGCCGCCATCACCGCCCAGCACTCTTTGTTGCCCAGCAGATCGGAGTCCCCGAAGCGGACGTACTGCTCGTGCTCGGCGGTCACCAGCTCGTCCGCGGCAACGTCTTCGCCGTGGCAGACGAGTGCAGCGTCAACGGCCTGCCTAAGCCGGCGCGCCGTGATCCGATCGAGCCGGGGCAACAGGTCGCTCTCCATAGCCGCGCAGGCGGGCGCCGACAGCCTGCGGGTGCCGTTCGCCACGATGCTGGCACGCCAGCCGTCGATGCGACCCTCGACCAGCGCCTGCCGCACGCGCGGGAGACGATGCCGCAGGTCCAAGGCGTCTGCGATCACACGCGCAGCCCGGAAGGACGACATGCCGAGCTCGGCGGAGACCTCCTCTGCAGCAAACTCGAGTATCTCAGGCGTACCAGGGCCGCCTCCCGTGACGGCACGTTCCCCAAACAGCTCGGGACGCCGGTCCGGTTCGGACTCGGGCGCACGGTGGTCGGCGAAGGCAGCCACCGCGTCCAGCTGACAGGACTCAGCCCAGGCGGCAACCCGCTGGGCGGCGCGAGCCACATCGAGTAGCTGCTCCGCAGTCAGCGCGGACACGTCGCAGTCGCTCAGGGCCTGGGCCAAGTCCGGTCCGGGCTGTGTCGACTCGAGTGCCGCATGATCGAACATGTGAGCGATAATAGTACGAGGCTCCGACAGCACTCTCTCGAATCAGCCGGTGCGTGGAGATATCAGGTCGCCTTTCGGAACGGCGGCCAAAGGCGCCACCGGCGGTCGGCGCGCCGCTGCGCCCGGGCGGTCAGAACGGCGAGGCGATCCCGCCTCTCCTGCACGTCCAACCGTGCCGCCTCTTCTAGCGTCGGTGCCGAACCGCCGTACGACACCGGCAACCACCAGGCTCCCTGTGGCATTTCGGGATAGGCCCGGATGGTCTCGTCCCGCAGCCGGGCCATCGTCGCCTTCACGCGCGCCGTCTCACCGAGGGGATTCCCCGTCTGGATCGTCATCGGCTCCCCGACCGTCAGCGCCAAGGTCTGCCCGCGCGAGAAGTCGCGGGGATGGTCCTTGGTGTACATCCGCTGCGTTCCCCAGACGACCACCGGGATGAGCGGCACGCCCACCGCCGCCGCCATGCGGACGGCACCGGACTTGAACGTCTTGAGCTCAAAGCTGCGACTGATCGTCGCCTCGGGAAAGATGCCGACGATCTCGCCGGCGCGCAGGTAGTCGAGCGCGGTGGCGTACGACTCCAGGCCACGCCCGCGGTCGACCGGGATGTGGTGGAGCGACCGCATGGCCGGGCCGCTCAGCCGGTGGTTGAAGACCTCCTGCTTCGCCATGAAACGGACCAGCCGCCCGCTGGGCTGTGCGGCCCATCCGGCGAAGATGAAGTCGAGGTAGCTGACATGGCTGCACGCCAGCACTGCACCGCCACTGCGTGGCACGTGCTCGGTCCCCCGGAGCTGCAGCTGGATGCCCAGCGCGTTCATGGCCGCTCTCGCCGCCAGCACGACTCCGGGGTACGTGAGGTCTCGCACCGACGCACCGTAGCCTGTGGCGCTGGCCCGCGCTGGGCGTACGAGTTCGCGGCCAGCTCGGACCTCCCGACATCCACGTCGTGTCCGCGACGCCAGCGTCGGGAGATCCGCTGCTACTCGGAACCGGCGGTTCCCCCATCGACCGACCGCGACATCACAACCGCGTCGCGACCGGGGCCGTAGTAATCCTGTCGCGCGGTGACGGTGGACAGACCCGCTGCCGCGTACAGCGCCCGTGCGGCGACGTTGTCTGCCGCTAACTCCAGCAGCACCGTGCTGCAGCCGCGGCGTGACGCCTCGTGCAGCAGCTCCGCCAGCAACCGACGCCCGGTACCGCGACGCCGGCACCCGGCTGCCACCGCGACCCGCTGGATATCCGCCGTTTCTGACGCCACCGTCAACACGCCGTACCCCACGAGAGAATCACCCTCCGCTGCGACGACCACGTACCGGATCCCCGGCACGTCCGCCAGCTCCGCCTGCACGACCGCCTCGCTCCACGCCTGGTCGCCGAAGCAGTCGCGTTCCAGTCGGGCGAGCGCCGGCACGTCGTCGAGCCGAGCCGTCCGCAGCCTCACGACACCGGCTTTCGACGACCGGGCGGGGCGACGTCAGGGCGACGCAGATATAGCGGTACTGGTGGCAGCAGCTCGATGTCGCCACGCACGACGGCCCCAGCCAGGACCGCAGCATCCGGATCGAGCGGCCCCGCGTGGAAGGGCAGCGCCTCGGCGTGCAGCTGGCCGCCGCGACCGAACACCGGCGCACCGTCGAGGCGTGAGGCGAGATCGACCGGTCGCGACACTTGCGGCCCCTCCGTGCGACGGAGACCCGAAGCGGTGCGCTCGTAACGTCCCCAGTAGACCTCCTGGCGGCGGGCATCGCTGGCGACCACGAAGCGGGGGGCACCCGGTGCCTCGACTGCGATGACGTCGAGAGTGCACACGCCGTCGAGGGGCACCGCCAGCCCCAGGGCCAGCGCGCGGGCCGTCGCCAGCCCGACCCGCAGCCCGGTGAAGGGTCCGGGCCCGACGCCGACAGCGATGGCGGTGACATCTCGCCGGTCTGCGCCGGCCTGGTCGAGCACCTGCACGATCCCCGGAGCCAGCAGCTCGGCGTGCCGTCTGGCGTCGACCCGGGTCAGCGAGGCCAGCAGCTGGTGACCGTCGTGCAACGCGACGGTCACCGCCGGCGTCGCGGTGTCGAACGCGAGCAGCAGCACGACCGCCCAGCCTACGAGAGTGGCACGACGAGCCCGGTCCACCGGCCGCCATGACCGCGCACGGTCACCGTCCGGCGCTCGTCATCCAGCGAACGATCGAGCCGCACCTCCAGCCAGTCCTCGCTCAGCCCCTCGGCCATCCCCTCACCCCACTCGACGACCGTCACAGACTCGGCGAGCGACGCCTCCAGGTCGAGGTCGTCCAGCTCGGACACCGAACCCAGCCGGTACGCGTCGGCGTGAACCAACGCCGGCCCCCCACCCGCGGCCGGATGGACCCGGGCGATGACGAACGTCGGTGACGTCACGACACCACGTACGCCCAGCGCCGCACCGAGGCCCTGCGCCAGCGTGGTCTTGCCCGCCCCCAGCCGGCCGGACAGCACGACCACGTCGCCGGCGCGCAGCACACCGGCCAACCGGGCGCCGAGCGCTTGCATGTCGTCGGCGGTCGGCACGTCGACGACCGTCTCGCTCATAGCGGCCGCGCGAGCAGCGACGCCGCTACCGCCAGGTCCGTGCGCAGCGCCCGCAGCGGTGCGCCGTTCGGGCCGAAACGCAGCGCCGCCGCGGGGTGGTACGTGGGCACCAGCGTGCGACCTCGTACCTCGTGCTCGGTGCCATGGACCGCGCCGATGCGGACGCCGGTACCCAGCGCCCAGGCCAGCGCCGAGCTGCCCAGCGTCACGATGACGCGCGGGTCGATGACGTCGACCTGTGCCTCGAGCCAGGGCCGGCAGGTGGCTCCCTCGCTCTGGCGGGGGGTCCGGTTGTCCGGCGGCCGGCACTTCACGGTGTTGAGCACGGCCAGGTCGGCGCGCTCGAGGCCGACCTCGGCCAGCACCGAGTCGAGCAGCTGCCCCGAGCGTCCGATGAACGGCAGGCCACCCTCGTCCTCACTCCGGCCAGGCGCCTCCCCCACGAGGAGCAGCCGCGCGCTGGCCGGGAAGACACCCGGCACGACGCGGGTGCGGCTCCGCGAGAGCGGGCAGGCGAAGCACTCGTGCATGGTCGCGGACAGCTCGTCCCAGGTCCGCAGCGCTGGCGCGACGGCGGCCGGGTCGACGATCACGACGTCACCTGCTCGACGAGCGCCGCCAACAGCCGGTTGAACTCGGCCCTCCGCTCGAACATCACCAGGTGACCCGCTCCCTCGTAGATCACCAGCTCCGCAGTCGGGATCAGCTCGGCGATATGCCGGCTGTGCTCGACCGGTGTGATCGCGTCCCGGCTTCCCGCGACCACCAGCGTCGGCAGGTCGTGGAAGGCGCGCAGGATCTCGTACATCTCGAGCCGGGTGAACAGGGGATAGAAATCGGTGAACACGCTGACCGGGTTCGCCGCGATCATCGCGTCGACGAAGGCCACCTGGTCGGCCGGCGCCGGTCCGCCGAAGCCCATCCGCCGGGTGAGCTCGTACGCAAGCCCCGAGGTGAACCGGCGACCGACCTCGATCGCCGGTTTGAAGGGGGTCAACGCCGCGACCACCGACGGTGATGCCTTGACGACCAGGTCACTGCCCCGCCGGCCCGGGACCAGCTTGATGACCCCACCCGCACTGGTGCTGAGCAGCACGGCGCCGGCCACCCGGTCGCGCACCCGTTCGGCGAAGTGCTCGGCGAAGCCCATGATCGTCATGCCACCCATCGAGTGCCCGACCAGCACCAGCGGACCGTCCGGGACCACCTCCTCGATGACTCGGGCAAGGTCGCGGGCGAGCTGCTCGACCGTGCAGTGTGACGCATCCGAACGTCCGGACCGGCCGTGCGAGCGCTGGTCGTAGAGCACCACGCGGTGCCGCTCCCGGAACGCGGCCCGCTGGAAGTGCCAGCAGTCGCTGGTCAGTGTCCAGCCGTGCACGAAGACCAGGGCCGGGTCCTGCGCCCACGACGCCGATCCCGACGACGGTCCGTCGACCTCGACGTGCAGCGGCACCCCGTCGTCCGCGACCACCGTTTGACCGTCAGAGCGCAGCGAGCCGAGCGGGGGTTCGCCGTCGAGATGACCCTCGGACAGCGTGCGCTGGCGTCGGATCGCCAGACCGGTCATCGCGCTCGCCACCGCGAGGCCACCCACGGCACCGCCGACCGCGACCGCCGCCCGCCACGCCCGCCCGCTCACGCGGTGCCCTCGGTGTCCCCGGCGTCCGGGGTGTAGCGACGCTGCACCCGTGGACCCAGCCGGGTCACGATCTCGTACGAGATGGTCCCCGCTGCCTCGGCCCAGTCCTGGGCGCTCGGCTCACCCCGCTCCCCCGGGCCGAAGAGCACGACCTCGTCCCCGGCCCCGGCCGCGGTGGTGGCAAGGTCGATGACGAACTGGTCCATGCAGACCTGACCCACCAGCGGCCGGCGTCGTCCTCCGACCCAGACCTGTGCCCGGTTGGACGCGTGTCGAGGCACCCCCTCCGCGTAGCCCAACGGGACCAGCCCGAGCGTCGTCGCCTCGGCAGTCGTGTGGGTGTGGCCGTACGAGACCCCGCTGCCCGCGGGCACCCGCTTGACGGCCGCCAACCTGCCGCGCAGCGTCATGGCAGGTCTCAGGCCGAGGTCCGCGGCCGTGGACCGCCGCGGCACCGGGGACAGGCCGTACGCCGCCAGCCCGCAGCGCACCAGGTCGAAGTGGGAGCTGGGCCGGGTCAAGGCGGCCGCCGAGTTGGCCAGGTGGCGCAGGCTCGGGCGCAGTCCGGCGCGCTCCGCGGTCGTCAGCGCCGCACGATAGGCGGACTCCTGCACCGCGAGCGAGGAATGCTCCGGCTCGTCGGCGCACGCGAAGTGGGACCACACGCCGGTCACCGTCACCGCCCCGGCGTCCTGGGCGGCACGCGCCGCCGCCACGAGCGCCGGCCACTCGTCCGGTGTGGCGCCGTTGCGCGACAGCCCGGTGTCCACCTTCAGCTGCAGTCGAGCTCCGCGGCCGACGCGTCGCGCCGATGCGACGACGTCCCCCAGCTGCCACAGCGACGACGCCGTGACGTCCACATCGGCGTCGATCACCGCGTCGTAGGACTCTCCGGGCGCTGCGAGCCAGGTGAGGATGCGTCCGGTGTCACCGGCCCGGCGCAGCGCGAGTGCCTCCTCGATCACCGCAACGCCCAGCCAGGTGGCGCCGGCGGCCCGAGCCGCCCGGGCGACGGGGAGCATGCCGTGGCCGTAGCCGTCAGCCTTGACGACCACCATGACCTGCGCCGGCCCGGCTGCCTCGCGGAGCCGAGCGACGTTGGCGCGCACCGCACCCAGGTCGATGACGGCCTCGGCGCGCGGCGGGTCAGCTCTCATCGTCGCCGTCGTCACGGGTGAGAACGTCGCGGATCACCGCCGGGAGGGCAGCGGCGACGTCGCCGGCCACGACGGGGCCGCCACCGCTGGCCAGAGTCGCCGCGGATCCGTGCAGCCACGCGGCGACGGCGCCCGCACGCAGCGGGGAGCAGCCGAGGGTTGCGAGCAGCGCACCGCATAGTCCCGCGAGCACGTCACCTGCGCCGGCCGTCGCCAGCCAGGGTGTGCTGCTGGTGTTGACGAAACACTCGCCGTCGGGGTCGGCAACCAGGGTCCGGTCACCCTTGAGCAGCACCGTCGCCTGCCAGCGCCTCGCGGCCGCACGCGCATGCCGGAGGGGGTCGCCCTCGACGTCACCGCGTTCGACGTCGAGCAGCCGCGCCAGCTCACCCGCGTGGGGGGTCACCAGGGCGGGCACGTCGAACCGGGCGGGTAGGTGCTGCAGCGCGTCCGCATCGACGACAACGGGCACGCCGGCGTCAAGCGCACGTCGCAGCGCCACCTCAGCACCCCCGCCACCACCGGAGCCGACCACCCATGCCTGGACCCGTCCCTCGCCGACGATGACCTCCGGGAATCGGGCGCGGACCAGGTCGGCGACCTCGGCCCCGCCGGTGAAGCGGACCATGCCGGCCAGCCCGGAGACGGCGCCGGCCACGCAGAGCAAGCCGGCCCCGGTGTAGCCGGGTGAGCCGGCGGCCACGCCCACCACGCCACGGGTGTACTTATGCGCGTCCGGCGCTGGGACTGCTGCGGCGAGCTGCGCGGCGACGTCGGGAGCCTGCAACGCCCCCACGGCCGCGGCGGGGAGGTAGGGCGCGAGGCCGATGTCGACCCGGTGCACATGCCCAGCAGCGTGCGTGGCGGGTCCGACGAGCAGACCGACCTTGTCGGCACCGAACGTTACGGTGACATCGGCGTGCACGTGCGGCCCGTCGAGCCTGCCGGTGTCGACCTCGACGCCGCTCGGCACGTCGACAGCGACCACGGAGGTCCGCCGCCGCTCGAGCTCCGCGACCACCTCGGCCGCCTCCGGACCAAGCCCCGGCGTGCCGCCGATTCCGACGATGCCGTCGAGGGCGAGGTCGGTCCGAGCCACGCGCTCCACCACCCGGCCGCCGGCCCGCTGCAACGCATCCAGGCCTCCTGAGTGCGCCCTGGCGGGCTCGAGCAGCAATGCCTCGACCGCCGCGCCTCGCCGGGCGAGCATCGCCCCGGCGTACAACGCGTCGCCGCCGTTGTTGCCGGAGCCGGCCACCACCAGCACCCGCGCCCCGTACGTGCGGCCCAGCAGGTCCGCACAGGCGGCGGCGAGGCCCGATGCGGCCCGCTGCATGAGCGCACCGTCGGGCAGGGTCGCCATCAACGCCTGCTCGGCATGACGGATCTGCTCGACGGCGTACGCCCGGCGCATCAGCCCTCCAGCACCACGACGGCGGAGGCAATCCCGGCGTCGTGCGAGATCGACAGATGGGTACGTCTTGCCTCGAGTGCGTCCGCGCGATCGGCGACGCTGCCGCTCAGCGCGAGCACCGGGCGGCCTTCGCCGTCGTTGGTGATCTCGGCGTCACGCCAGGCGAGCCCCGCGGGAGCGCCGAGCGCCTTGGCCAGCGCCTCCTTGGCCGCGAAGCGACCGGCAAGCGAGCCCAGCGGCAGGTCGGCCTCGGCGTCGGTGAACAGCCGCCTTCGCAGGCCGGGCGTGCGCAGCAGCGTCTGCTCGAACCGTGCCACGTCCACCACGTCGATGCCGACGCCCACGATCATTGGGAGGCAGCGCTACTCGACCGTGACGGACTTCGCGAGGTTGCGGGGCTGGTCGACGTCGCGTCCGAGCGCATCGGCGAGCTCGCAGGCGAAGATCTGCAGCGGCACCGTCGCCACCAGTGGCTGCAGCAAGGTTGGGACCTTCGGCAGCCGGATCAGCTCGTCGGCGTAGGCCACGACGTCCTCGTCGCCGTCCTCGGCGAGCACGATCGTCCGGGCACCACGGGCCCGGATCTCCTGGATGTTGCTGACGACCTTGTCGTGCAGCATGTCTCGACCCTTGGGAGGCACCACGACGAACACGGGAACGCCCTGCTCGATAAGCGCGATCGGGCCATGCTTCAGCTCACCGGCGGCGAACCCCTCGGCGTGGATGTAGGCCAGCTCCTTGAGCTTCAGCGCACCCTCCAGCGCAACGGGGAACCCGACGTGCCGCCCCACGAACAGCACCGACCGGGCGCCCACCAGCGAACGGGCGAGCTCGCGTACCGGCTCTGCCTCCGCGAGCAGCCGGGCGATCGCCGCAGGTACCTTCTGCAGCTCGCGGACGGTCGCAGCGATCTCGTCGCCGTACTTGG
>Ga0183260_10003042_pt1 | contig 13614 bp, 14 predicted proteins | sample AntDrymUQ4972206_2_FD_129768 | JGI IMG/M metagenome (GOLD analysis project Ga0183260, IMG submission 129768) | Polar desert sand microbial communities from Dry Valleys, Antarctica - metaG UQ497 (22.06) (version 2) (version 2) | ecosystem: Environmental > Terrestrial > Soil > Desert | place... | reverse complement strand
TGATCGGCGGTGACGATGCAGACGCCGCCCGTCGCGTGCACGGCCTCCACGATCTGCCCGAGGCACGCGTCGACGGTCTCGATCGCCTCCACGGCGGCGGGGATGACGCCCGTGTGGCCGACCATGTCGGGGTTGGCGAAGTTGATGATCGCGAAGCGGAAGTCCTCCTCGGCCCAGGCCCGCCGGAACGCCTCCGTCGCCGCCGGCGCGCTCATCGCCGGCTTGTGGTCGTACGTCGGCACGTCACGCGGCGATGGCACGAGCTCGCGTCGCTCGCCCTCTTCCGGGCGCTCCCGGCCGCCGCCGAAGAAGTACGTCACGTGCGGGTACTTCTCGGTCTCCGCGACGTGCAGCTGCCGCCCACCGCGCGCCGCGATCACGTGCGGCAGCGTCACCTGCGGGCGGGCGGGCCGGAAGGCGACGGGACGGTCGGCATGCTCGCCGCCGTACTCGGTCAGCGTCGTGTAGCGCGCGACCGGCGCGGCGCCGCGGCGGTCGATCCCGGGGCAGCTCGGGTCGGCCAGCGCGCAGGAGATCTCGCGCATGCGGTCGGGCCGGAAGTTGAACGCGATGACCGAGTCGCCGGCGCGGATCGTGCCCTCCTCGCCGACGCGCGTCGCGCTGACGAACTCGTCGGTCTCGCCGCGATCGTAGGCTTCGAGCACCGCGGCCCGGCCGGTCGGCACGGCGTGGCCGGCGATCCCGTGCACGAGCAGGTCGTAGGCCTGCTGGACGCGTTCCCAGCGCCCGTCGCGGTCCATCGCGAAGTAGCGCCCGATGACGCTCGCGACGCGCCCGACGCCCAGCTCCGCGCACCAGCGCTCGACCGTCCCGACGAACTCCGAGCCCGCCGCCGGCAGCGTGTCGCGGCCGTCGGTGAAGGCGTGGATCACGAGATCCTCGGCGCCCGCCTGCGCCGCCATCTGCAACAGCCCGTGGACGTGCTCGTTGCTCGAGTGCACGCCGCCGTCGGAGACGAGGCCCATGAGGTGCACGCGCGGAGCGTCCCGCAGCGCGCCGAGCAGCACCTCGTTGCCGCCGAAGGCCTCGAGCTTGCTGGCCTCGTCGATCAACGTCAGGTCCTGCTTGACGACGGCGCCCGCGCCGAGGTTCAGATGGCCGACCTCGGAGTTGCCCATCTGCCCCGCGGGCAGCCCGACCGCGGCGCCGCAGGCGGTCAGCGTCGTGTGCGGGTAGCGCTCCCAGAGCGCGTCGAAGACCGGCGTGGCGGCCAGCGACACCGCGTTGCCGGGCCCGGCCGGGGCGAGGCCCCAGCCGTCCAGGACGACCAGGCAGACCGAAGACGCCGCGCTCACGACGCCGTGCCGGCGGCCGGCGATGCGCGGACGGCGCGACCCATCGCAGCAGCGCGCTAGGAGGCGGCCGCGGACCCGAGCTGCGCGGCGGCGTCCACGATGCGGGCGAAGTTCGCCGCGTCGAGGGAGGCACCGCCGACGAGCGCGCCGTCTACGTCGGGCAGCGCCAGCAGCTCGGCCGCGTTGTCGGGGCTCACCGAGCCGCCGTAGAGGACGCGCGCGTGCTCTGCCGAGTCGGGCGACTTGTCCTTGATGAGGGCGCGCACGAAGGCGATCGCGTCCTGCGCCTGCTCGGGCGTCGCGACCTTGCCGGTCCCGATCGCCCAGATCGGCTCGTAGGCGACGGTCACCTGGGCGATCTGCTCGGGCGTCAGGCGCTCCAGGCCCTCCTGAACCTGATGGCGCAGCTTGCGCTCGGTGTCGCCGCGCTCGCGCTCCTCCTCGGTCTCTCCGACGCAGAGGATCGGCTTCAGGCCGGCCTCGAACGCCGTGACCATCTTCTGCGCCAGGGCCTTGTCGGTCTCGTTGAACAGCTGGCGGCGCTCGGAGTGGCCGAGCACGACGCCGTGCACGTCGAGCTCGGTCAGCATCGGCGCCGACACTTCGCCCGTGAACGCGCCGCTGGCCGCCTCGTGCATGTTCTGCGCGAACACCTCGACGGGCGAGCCGCGCGTGGAGTCGACCATCGCCTGCAGATCGGTGAACGGCACGCAGATCGCGATGTCGACCCCGGCTGCCCCGTAGACGCGCGGCAGCAGGGCCTGGATGTACTCCTCGGCCTCGGCCACGGTCTTGTGCATCTTCCAGTTGCCGGCGATGAACGGCGTACGTGCCATCTACCGCGCCCTATTTCTTCTTCAGCAATTCGACGCCCGGCAGAGTCGTGCCCTCGATGAGCTTCAGGGCGGCGCCACCGCCCGTCGACAGGTGCGTGACGCTGTGGGCGAGGCCGAACTCGGCCATCGCCGCGCCCGAGTCGCCGCCGCCGACGACGGTCACTGCCTCGGTCTGCGCCATCGCCTGCGCGATCGCCAGCGAGCCGGCCGCGAAGGACTTGTGCTCGAAGGCGCCGATCGGCCCGTTCCAGAAGATCGTCTTGGCCTTGCGGATCTCGGCGACGTACTCCGTGCGCGTCTTGGAGCCGATGTCGAGCTGCATCCAGCCGTCGGGCACGTCGACGCCCTGGATGATCTGCACCTCGGCGTCGCTGCCGAACTTGTCGGCGATGACGAGGTCGATCGGCAGGCGCAGCTTGCCGTTGGGGTAGCCGTCCTTCTCCAGCGCCTCGCGCGCGGGCTCCAGGCCCGCCTCCTCGCAGAGGCCGTCGCCGATGCTGTGGCCGAGCACCTTGAGAAACGGCGTCGCCATCGCGCCGCCGACGAGGACGATGTCGGCGACGTCGAGGAACTTGTCCATCACCGCGATCTTGTCGGTGACCTTGGCGCCGCCCATGATCGCCAGGAACGGGCGATCGGCGTGGTTCATGATCAGCCGGATCGTGTCGACCTCGCTCTGGAAGAGCAGGCCCGCCGCGGAGTGCTTGACGAGCGGGATGATCCCGGCCGTCGACGCGTGCTCGCGGTGCGACGTGCCGAACGCGTCGTTGACGTAGTAGTCGGCCACGGACGCCAGGCGCTTGGCGAGCTCGGGGTCGTTCTTCGTCTCGCCGGGCTCGTAGCGGATGTTCTCGAGCATGACGACGTCGGCATCGGGCACGCTGTCGAGGTCCGCCGCGAGCTCTACGTCGGTGTGCAGCAGCCGGGCGGTGTGCTCGGCGACGGGCGCCAGCGAGAACTCGGGCTCGCGATCCTTCGGCCGACCGAGATGCGAGACGAGCAACAGCTTGGCGCCCTTGTCGCGCAGCGCCTCCAGCGTCGGGATCACCCGCCGCATCCGCGCGTCGTCACCGACCTTGCCGTTGACGATCGGGACGTTGAAGTCGACGCGGACGAACACGCGTTGACCGTCGAGGTCCCCCAGGCTGTCGATCGTCCGCACGTCAGCGCCCTGTGCTCTGAGCCGGAAGGACCACTTACAGGACCTTCTGCAGCACGTCGACGCAGCGGTTGGAGTAGCCCCACTCGTTGTCGTACCACGAGACGACCTTGACGAGCGTTCCGCCCATGACCGACGTCAGCAGGCCGTCGACGATCGAGGAGTGCGGGTTGCCGACGATGTCGCTGGAGACGATCGGATCCTCGGTGTACTGGAGGATCCCCTCGAGCTCCGCGCCGGCCGCCTCGGCGAACGCGCCGTTGACCTCCTCGACGGTCGTCTCGCGGCTGGACACGAACGTCAGGTCCACGACGGAGCCCGTCGGCACGGGGGCGCGCACGGCGAAGCCGTGCAGGCGGCCGTTGAGCTCGGGCAGCACGAGGCCGACGGCCTTCGCGGCGCCGGTCGACGTCGGCACGAGGTTCATAGCCGCGGCGCGCGCGCGGCGCAGGTCCTTGTGGGGCCCGTCCTGCAGGTTCTGGTCGGCCGTGTAGGCATGGATCGTCGTCATCAGGCCGTGCTCGATGCCGACCGCCTCATGGGCGACCTTCGCGAACGGCGCGAGGCAGTTCGTCGTGCACGAGGCGTTGGAGATGACGTCGTGCGCGCTCTTGTCGTACTTGTCGAAGTTCACGCCGAGCACGACGGTGATGTCCTCGTCGTTGGCGGGCGCGGACACGATGACCTTCTTCGCGCCGGCCTCGAGGTGCTTGGCGGCGGCGTCGCGCTTCGTGAACAAGCCGGTCGACTCGAGCACCACGTCGACACCGAGGTCGCCCCAGCCGAGGTCCGCCGGATCGCGCTCGGCCTTGACGAGGATCTTCTTGCCGTCGACGACGAGACCATCGTCGGCCAGCTCGATCGTGCCCGGGTACGGGCCGAGGATCGAGTCGTAGCGCAGCAGGTGCGCCAGCGTCTCGTTGTCGGTCAGGTCGTTGACGGCGACCCAGTCGATGTCGGCCTGCGCCGCCTGGGCGGCGCGGAACACGTTGCGGCCGATGCGGCCGAAGCCGTTGATTCCAACACGTACGGGCATGCGGTAGTGACTGTCCTTCCTGGGGTTCTCCGAAACACGGCTCTCGAGCCAGAAGCGGCCCTCCCCGCTCGTGACCGGGGGCGGAACCCTATCGGTACGGCGCGTAACATTCGCTCTGGCTCAAGCTGGCGCCCCCGCGGCCTGTCGCCGCGGCCTCGGGGCACGCTCGCGCGCCGCGCACTACGGTGGGCGGATGCCCGACAGCATCCGCAACGTCGGCGCGACCGCGTCGCTGAACCCCGACGCTCGCGACGACCCCGACTTCGCGACGGTCGACCTGCGCCTCTTCGCGCTGACCGGCGGCGGCGAGCAGGTGGACGACCCGCAGCCGGCCTCGACGAGCGTGCGCTGCGAGCGCTCGAAGCTCGCCGCGCTGGAGCTCTCGGTGCAGATGTCGCTGCGCCTGCGCCAGCCGCCGACGGGCGCCCGCCTGGAGGCCTGGGAGCGGATCTGCGAGCAGCTCGCCGCCCGCGGGATCCAGACCGATCCCGTGACGCTGCACGGCTCGAGCTTTCGCTTCGTCCCCGACGAGGAGTTGCGCGCCGCCCAGCAGGCCGTCTGGCCCGCGTAGGCCCGCCGACGCCCGCTCAGGCCGGCGCCAGCAGGCTCGCGCCGATCGCGCCGCCGAGGTCGCCGAGCGCGGCGACGACGACCGGCGGCGGGCGGTCGCTGAAGAACAGGTGCGGCGCCATCGCGTCGGCGATGCGGTCGGCGTAGGCCTGCCCGAGCCGGACGCCGAGCCCGCCGCCGAGGATGATGATCTCGACGTCGAGGACGTTGTCGCAGGAGGCGACGCCGGCGCCGAGCATCGCGACCGCGCGGTCGATGAGCTTCGTCGCGAGCGGATCCTGGCGATCGAGCGCCTCCGCCCAGATCCCGCTCGTGAGCCGCTCGCGCCCGCGCTTGCGGGCGATCTTGAACAGCTCGGTCGGCTCGCCCTTGTCGTGCAGCGCGCGCGCGTGGCGCTCCAGCGCGGCGCGCCCGGCGTAGGCCTCCATGCAGCCGCGCCGCCCGCACGGGCACCGCGCGCCGTCGACCTTCACGACGACGTGGCCGATCTCGCCCGCGCCGCCGCGTCCGACCCACGGCCTGCCGCCGAGCACGATCCCACCGCCGACGCCGGTGCCCCAGAACACGCCGAGCATCGAGTCGTGGCCGCGCCCCGCGCCGAGCGCGGCCTCGGCGTCCGTCGCCACCTGGACGTCGTTGCCCAGCGCCACGGGCGTGTGCAGGCGCTCGCGCAGCTCCGGGCCGAGCGGGTACGCCCCGGCCCAGTCGGGCAGGTTGCGTGCGCTGGAGACGGTGCCCGCGGCGGCGCCGACCGTCCCCGGCGAGCCGATGCCGGCGTGCGCCAGATCGGCCGTCTCGACGCCCGCGGCGGCGGCCGCCTCGCGCAGTGCCGCGGCGATCGCGTCGGCGACGCCGGCGGGGCCACCGGTCGTCGGTGTCGGGCGGCGCGCCTGGCCGAGCACGACGTGCTCGGCGTCGACGACGACGGCCTGGATCTTCGTGCCGCCCAGGTCGATGCCGCCGCGCAGGGCCATCAGCGCCCGGCCTCGAGCTCGCGCTCGATCCAGCGGCAGATGACGTCTACGGCGTAGGCCTGCTCGTACGGCTCGAGGTCGCGCCCCTTCGGGATCTCGTGCCAGCGCTCCAGGCACGGGCGACAGCAGGTCGCCGTCGCGTGCTGGGCGACGAAGACCGGGTGCCCGCGGTAGGGCGTCTGCCGTCCGTCGCGCTGCGGTTGCGCCGGCGCGACACGGCGCGCGAAGAGCTCCTCGGCGTGGCCGCGCACCGCCCCCATCCCGCGTAGCTGCACGATGGCGCGCTCGCGCCCTCGCAGGCGGAACTTGGCGCGGAACGGGTGCCGGCCGATCGCGTCGATGCGAGCGTCGATCTGCATCCCTGCACACCGTAGTGCTACCGGCGGCGATCCCCAGGCGGCCGCTACGATCGCGGCGTGCCCGAGGTCCTGAGGATCGACGCGACCGCCGGCGACAGCACGGACGCCCGCTGATCCCCGGCGCGATGGCCGACGCGTCCCCCTACGACGCGGTCCTGTACCCGGGCCGCGCGTTCGTCCAGACCCATCCCGACCGGCTCGCCGCGCTGGCGGCGCTCTTCGGCATCGCGGCCCCGCCGCCCGGCGCGTGCCGCGTGCTCGAGCTCGGCTGCGGCGCCGGCGACAACCTGCTGCCGATGGCGGTCGCCCTGCCCGGCTCGACGTTCGTCGGCATCGACACGTCGCGGCGCGCGATCGAGCGCGCGCAGGCCACGACCGCCAGCCTCGGCCTGACGAACATCCGCTTCGAGCAGATCTCGATCGAGGACTACGCGGTCCCCGCCGGCAGCGTGGACTACGTCATCGCGCACGGCGTCTTCTCGTGGGTGCCGGAGTCCGTGCGCGAGCGCCTGCTCGCGCTCTGCTCGGCCGCGCTGTCGGACACCGGCATCGCGTACGTCAGCTACAACGCGCTGCCCGGCGGCCATCCGCGCCGGGCGCTGCGCGAGATGCTCGCCTACCACGTCGACCCGATCCAGGCGCCCGAGCCGCGGATGACGGCCGCGCGCGGGTTCCTGCGACTGCTCGGCGCGGCGGCCGCGGCCGACAGCGACCTCGCCAGGACGCTGGGGCCGGAGGCACGCCGGCTGTCCGAGCACGTCGATGGGCTGTTCTTCCACGACACGCTGGCCGAGGTCAACCACCCGCTGTACTTCCATGAGTTCGTCGCGCAGGCCGCCGCGCACGGGTTGCAGTACCTCACGGAGGCCGAGTTCTCCGAGACGCAGCTCGGCGCACTGCCCGAGCAACTTCAGCAGGCGCTGCTGAGGATCTCCGACCCGCTGCGGCGCGAGCAGTACCTCGACTTCCTCAAGGAGCGGATGTTCCGCCAGACGCTGCTCGTGCACGACACGATCGCGCTCGACCGCACGCCGCGGGCGCAGCGGCTCGCTCCGCTCGCGGTCTCCGCGCCGCTGCGCTGGGGCACCGGCGAGGACGCGGGCCGGGTGACGTTCACCGGCGCCGGCGGCGCGCACCTGACGACGGAGCATCCGCTCGTGATCGGCGTGCTGCAGCGAATCGGCGCGGCCTGGCCGGCCGCGCTGTGGATCGCGTCGCTGGGCACCGCGCAGGAGCTGCCCGCGATCTGCGACGCGCTGCTGCGCTGCTTCGCCGCCGGCCTCGTGCGCCTGCACGTCGAGCCGCCGGCGCTCAGCACGGTCGTGTCGCAGCGGCCGCGCGTGAGCGCGCTCGCCCGGCTGGAGGCGGCTCAGGGCGAGCTGCTGACGACGGCGCGCCACACCGGCATGCGGCTGGACGACGAGCTCGGCCAGCGGCTGATCGGGCTGCTCGACGGCACGCGCGATCGCGCGGCGCTGATCGACGCGCTGGCGCCCAGCCTGGCCATGAGCCGCGAGGAGCTCGCCGCGGGTCTCGAGAGCAGCCTCGAGCGGCTCGCCGGCGCCGGGCTGCTGCTGCCCGACGACGACGGATAGACCGCGTCCCCGGCGTCCGTCGCCACGCTCGGCTCGCCGTTGCTCGCCACCGGCCCAGAGGTTCGCGCCTGCTCGCGCGTGGGTAAACGTCCTGCGTTCGTTGCTCATGACACAAGGAGGCTGCATGCGCGCCGCCGCGCCGAACACCACAAGGACCGTGGAAGCCGGGATGCTGCTCATCGGGTTGGGCGCGATCCTGCTCCTCGTGAGCCTCTTTCTGGAGTGGTATCAGCCGGGCGCAGAGGCATGGGACGTCTTCGAGGCATGGGACCTCGTCCTCGCCGTACTGGCGATTACCACGCTCGTCGCGGTCGCCAGCCGGCTCGGCTTCGGCCGGGCGCGTCCGTCGAGTTGGCTGATGGTGCCGACTGTGGTGACCCTCGTCATCGTGCTCTACGCGATCGTCGATCCGCCGCCGGCGGCCGCCGGCCTGCCCGACGGCGACCCCGGAACCGGCCTGTGGCTCGCCCTCGGCGCCTCACTGCTGATGGGTGCCGGCGCACTGCTCTCGGTCGCGCGGATCTCGATCGCGATCAATGCTGCGGGCCCGCAGGAGACCGCCGCGCCCGCCGTGACGCATGACCCCGACGTGGCGCCTGGTGACGTCTCGCACGGCACCGGCCGCTACGGACGGGGCGATGCGCCGGTGGCGCCTGGAGGCGGGGTGCCGCCGACGGAGCCGACGCGACGGCTGTAGCTGCCGCGGCCTCTACGCCACGCGCGACGCAGGAGGCGCAAGCGTCTCCTCTCGTCACGATCGGCGCCCTGCGAGCCTCGACCTCGAGACGTTCCCCGTGCACCGCGTCATAACCATCGGCGTCTACGAGTGGGACCTGCCGTCGTTCCTGGACGCGTTGCGCGAGCACGGCGTCGGCCTGCTGATCGACGTGCGCCAGCGTCGCGGCGTGCGCGGCGCCCGCTACTCGTGGGCCAACGCGCGGCGCCTGCAGGACGCACTGGACGAGGCCGGCATCGCCTACAGCCACCATCGCGAGCTCGCGCCGACGACCGACCTGCGCCGGCTGCAGTACGCCGCCGACGACCGCGCCGGCGAGGGCAAGCGCTCGCGCACGACGCTGGACCCGCAGTACAGCACGCGCTACACGCGCGAGATCCTCGACGCTGCCGACCTCGACGTGCTCGTCGCGGAGCTGCCGGCGGATGCCGCCTCAGCGCTGTTCTGCGTCGAGGCGGACCCCGAGGCCTGCCACCGCTCGCTGATCGCGGCGCGGCTGCACGACCGCTACGGCCTGCCGGTCAGCCACGTGCGGCCCGCTCAGCGCGCGCCGGCGACGAGCTCGAGCCGCAGCCCGTCGGGGTCGCGCAGGTAGGCCGCGTAGTACGTCGGCCCGTACTGCGGCCGCATCCCCGGCGGCCCGTCGTCGCTGCCGCCGTTGGCGAGCCCCGCCTCGTAGCCCCCGCTGACCGCCGCGCGGCCCGCCGCGGCGAGCGCGACGTGGCCGTAGCCCGGGGCCGGCGTGCGCCCGCGGGCGACGATCCAGAACTGCTCGTGGTCGCGGCCGTAGGCGATCGCCCGGTCGCTCTCGAACGTACGCCGCGCGCCGAGCGCGTGAAACACCGCGTCGTAGAAGCGGGCGGCGCGGGCGAGGTCGGAGACCTCGAAGCCGATGTGGACGATCATCGCGTCGAGCGTCCCACATCGCGGTGCGCGACCTCGACCTCGACGTCGTCGCGCGCCCGCAGCCGGCCCGCGAGCGCCTCGGTGATCGCGACCGAGCGGTGGCGTCCCCCGGTGCAGCCGACGGCGATCGAGAGGTGCGCCTTGCCCTCGGCGATGTACTCGGGGATGAGGAAGTCCAGCAGCGGCCCGAGCCGCTCGTAGAACGCCTCCAGCTTGCCGTCGCGCGCCATGTACTCGACGACCTGCGGATCGAAGCCGGTCAGCGGGCGCAGCTCGGCCTGCCAGTGCGGGTTGGGCAGGAAGCGCATGTCGAGCACGATGTCGCTGTCGCGCGGCAGCCCGTGCTTGTGGCCGAACGACGTCAGCGTGACCGCGAGCTTCGAACGCCGCTGGCGCGGCAGGAACTCGTCGGCGATGCGGCGGCGCAGCGTCGCCGCCGCGATCCCGCTCGTGTCGAGCACGAAGTCCGCGCGCGCCTTGATGGTCTGCAGCGCCGCGCGCTCGGCGGCGATCCCCTGCGCAACCGACCCGGTCGGGCTCAGCGGGTGGCGCCGGCGCGTCTCCTTGTAGCGGCCCAGCAGCGTGTCCTCGTCGGCGTCGAGGAACAGCACGCGGTGCGCGACCCCGCGCTCGGCGAGGGCGTCGAGGACCACGCCGAGCGTCTCGAACAGCCCGCGCGCGCGCACGTCGGAGACGACCGCGGCGCGCCGCACCTTGGAGCCCGCGTGGACGAACAGGTCGACCAGGCCGCGGATCATCTCGGGCGGCAGGTTGTCGACGCAGAAGTAGCCGTCGTCCTCGAAGACGTTCATCGCCGTCGACTTGCCCGCCCCGGAGAAGCCCGTGATGACGACGAGGTCGTCGAGGCTCCGGGTGGCTGGCGCCTCGTCCGCGACGGTCACGCTCGCAACTATGCCGGTCGGGCCGGTCATCCGCTGGTCCTATTCAGATACGCGTACAGGTCGCGGGCGGTCTTCGACGGCAGGCCGGGCACCGCCTCGAGCTCCTCGCGCGTCGCGCCGAGCATCGCCTCCGGGGAGCCGAAGTGCTTGAGCAGGGCGCGCTTGCGCTTCGGCCCGACGCCCGGCAGGCCGTCGAGCACGGACTCCGTCATCTGGCGGTCGCGGCGCTGGCGGTGATGGGTGATCGCGAAGCGGTGCGCCTCGTCGCGCAGCCGCTGCAGCAGCTGCAGCGCGGGCGTGTCGTGGGCGAGCCGCAGCGGTGCGCGGCGACCGGGCACGAAGACCTCCTCGAGCTGCTTGGCCAGCGCGACGATCACCACCCCGCGCTCGCGGAAGCCCTCCAGCGCCCGCATCCCCGCCGACAGCTGGCCGGGCCCGCCGTCGATGACGATCAGCGACGGCAGCGTCGCGAAGGACTCGTTGCGCTTGGGGTCGTTCGGGCTGAGGTCCTGCTCGGTCTCCCAGCGCGCCAGGCGCCGCCCGAGCACCTCCTCCATCGCCGCGAAGTCGTCGGGCACGCCCTCCGTCGTCGAGCGCACGTTGAAGCGCCGGTAGTCGCTCTTCTTCGGCGCGCCGCCCTCGAAGACGACCATCGACGCGGTCGTGTTCGTGCCCATGAGGTTGGAGATGTCGAAGCACTCGATCCGCAGCGGCAGCGTGTCGAGGCCGAGCGCCTCTTGCAGGCCGTCGAGCGCCTCGACGCGCTGCTGGCGGCGGCGCTCGTCGCGCAGGCGCTCCTGGTCGAGCGCGAGCGCCGCGTTGCGCTCGGCGAGCTCGAGGATCCGGCGCTTGTCGCCGCGCTCGGGCACGCGCACCTCGACACGCGTCCCGCGCAGCTCGGTCAGCACCTCGCCGAGGACGTCGAGCCCGACCACGTCGCGCTGGACGAGCACCTGCGGCGGGACCGCCATCGCGTCGCCGTAGTACTGCAGGAGGAACTCCTCCGCCACTTCGCCGATCGCGTAGCCGGCCTCGTTGGACAGATAGAACGACTGGCGATCGGAGAGCACGCCGTCGCGGATCTGAAAGACCTGCGCGTTGGCGTCGACGCCGTCGACGGCGACCGCCACCGCGTCGACCGTCCCCACCGACTCGTTGGCGACCCGCTGGCGCTCGAGCAGCGAGCGCACCGCCTTGAGGCGGTTGCGCTCCAGCGCCGCCTGCTCGAACTCCTGGGCGGCGGCGGCGTCGCGCATGCGCTGCTCGAGGTCGCGCTCGATCTGGCGGTAGCGGCCCGAGAGGAAGTCCACGACGCCGTCGATCGCGGCGCGGTACTCCTCCTTGGACTGATAGCCGACGCACGGCGCACCGCAGCGCTTGATGTAGAAGTCCAGGCACGGCGAGCCGCTGCGCCGGCCCGGATCTGGCCCGTTGCACGAGCGAAACGCGAAGACCTTCTGCAACAGGTCGAGCGTGCCACGGACCTTCTTGGCGTTGGAGTACGGGCCGAAGTACAGCCGGTCGCGGCGGTGGCGCTCGCGCGTGAAGTACACGCGCGGGAAGTCCTCCTCCATCGAGATCGCGAGGAAGGGATAGGACTTGTCGTCGCGCAGGCGGATGTTGAAGCGGGGCTTGTACTGCTTGATGAACTGGTTCTCGGTGAGCAGCGCCTCCGCCTCGGAGGCGACCAGCAGGAAGTCGATCTGGTGGGCCATATCGACCATCTCGACCGCCCCACGGGTGACGCGGTTGGAGAAGTGACCGGCGACGCGCTTGCGGATCGACTTGGCCTTGCCGACGTAGATGACCTTGCCGTTCGCGTCGCGAAACAGGTAGACGCCCGGCCCGTCGGGCAGGCTGCGGCGCTGGTCGCGCAGGCGAGCGGAGGCGGTCGATGGCGTGGTCGCGGCCACCGATCGAGCATAGATCGGCCCACGTCGAGCCGTTCGCGGCGGGCGATACGGTTTTGTGGAGCCGGACGAACCCGTGCGACGAGAGAATTCGCCCGCGGTGGGTACGATGCACGCAGCACACCGGTCGGGGCTGATGCGCCGCGCTGGTGGGGTGGTGCTTGTCTCGGAGTACCGCCGAGCCCTTCTCGGAGCTCGCCGTGGCCCCGGTCTCATCCCCTTCATGCAGTTGGGAGCAGCCCGATGGCAGACAGCGAGCGCGTCGCGAACGAACACGGCATCCTGAGCGCGATCTCCAACGAGATGGTGCGCATCTACAAGGACCAGTTCGGGCGCGGCCCGACCAAGACCCGCACGATGTGGGCCGGCCCGGACACCCTCGTCGTGACGCTCGAGCAGACGTTCACGCCCGCCGAGCGCCGGCTCTGCGAGCTGGGCGAGCATGCGCGCCTGCGCGAGCTGCGCCTGCTGTTTCAGTACGCCGACGCCAGCCTCTTCTGCGACCCGATCGAGCGGCTCACGGGTCGCGTCGTGCGAGCGTTCGTCAGCGGCATCGACACCGACTCCGATCTCGCCAGCGAGATGTTCGTGCTGCACCCAGCTGGCTACGAAGGGCCCTCGCGCGGCGCGATCGAGCACCAATGAGCAATCTCGAGTCTTGAAGTGACGGCGAGCGGACATCCGTTGCGGCCATGCTGCACGCGAACGTCGCCCCGGGGATCCATCGCATCGAGGACTCCTACACGAACTGGTACATCGTCGAGGACGGCGACCGGCTGACGGTCCTCGACAGCGGGTGCCGACGTCATGGCAGTCCTTCCATGACGCGCTGGAGCAGCTCGGCCGCAAGCCCGCTGACGTCGCGGCCGTGGTGCTGACGCACGCGCACTTCGACCACCTCGGCTTCGCCGAGAAGGCGCGCAGCGAGCTCGGCGTGCCCGTCTACGTGCACGAGAACGACGTGGCGCTGACCCGCCACCCGTGGCGCTACGACCACGAGCGCCCGCGCTCGTGGTACTTCGCGACGCAGGTCCGCGCGCTGCCGATGGTCGCCGCGTTCGTGCGCAACCGGGCGTGGTTTCCCCCGCCCGTCAAGGAGGCACGCGCTACGAGAACGGATCGCTGCCGGTACCCGGGTCGCCGCGCGTGGTGTTCTGCCCGGGCCACACGCTGGGCCATTGCGCGCTGCACTTCCCCGACCGCGACGCGCTCATCGCGGGCGACGCGCTCGTGATGCTCGACCCGTACACGGCGCGTCGCGGGCCCTGCATCGTCGCGCGGGCCGCCACCGCTGACAGCGACCGCAACATGCGCT
>Ga0183260_10003041_pt1 | contig 13614 bp, 10 predicted proteins | sample AntDrymUQ4972206_2_FD_129768 | JGI IMG/M metagenome (GOLD analysis project Ga0183260, IMG submission 129768) | Polar desert sand microbial communities from Dry Valleys, Antarctica - metaG UQ497 (22.06) (version 2) (version 2) | ecosystem: Environmental > Terrestrial > Soil > Desert | place... | reverse complement strand
GCGGGCGTTCGCGTCGTGACCGCCGTTGCGCATCCAGCGCTCGTAGTTCTCCGACGAGGACAGCAGCGGGCGGTAGAAGCAGGTCCGGAAGCGCTCCATGGTGTGCATCGCGCCGAGGAAGTGCCCGCCGTGCCCTACCTCCTCGTGCGCGCCGAAGGCCAGCGACTCCTCGGTGATGTCCAGCGGCGTGAACTCATGGCGCAGCATCTGCAGCAGCTCCACGTCGACGATGAACTTCTCGAAGCTCGCCACGAGACCGCCCTCCAGCCAGCCCGCGGAGTGCATCACCCAGTTCACCCCGGCCAGGAACGTCGGCAGCAGCGTCATCAGCGCCTCGTAGCCTGCCTGCGCGTCCGCGACCTGGCTGGACGTGAGACCACCTCCGGATCGGAACGGGAGGCCGAAACGCCGGGCGATCTGCCCCGTGCACAGCAGGCCCATGGCCGACTCCGGCGTACCGAAGGTCGGCGAACCGGACTGCATGTCGATGTTGGACAGGAACGACCCGAAGATGACCGGACAGCCCGGCCGGATCAGCTGGGACAACGCGATCCCGCTCAGTGCCTCGGCCATCTGCTGGACCAGCGCGGACGGGATGGTCACCGGTGACATCGCGCCCATCAGCAGGAACGGCGTGAGCACGACGGCCTGGTTCGCCGCCGAGTACTCGAACTGCGCCTCCAGCATCCGGTCGTCCCAGCGCAGTGGGGAGTTGCAGTTGATCAGGCTGATCGACACCGGAGTCCGCTCGATGGCCTCGCGCCCGCCGAAGAGGATGGAACTCATCTCAATGGTGTCCCGGGCGTTCACACCGGAGACCACGTTGCCCATGTACAGCTTGTCGGTGAGGGTCTGCAACGCGTAAGTCATGTCCAGGTGCCGGGAGTCCAGCGGCGTGTCGTTCGGCTCGCAGACCACCCCGCCCGCGCTGTCCAGGACGTCGAAGGACTGGGCGAGCTTGGCGAAGTTGCGGTAGTCCTCCATCGTCGCCTCGCGCCGGACGTCGCCCTGGCGGACGAACGGCGGGCCGTAGACGGCGCCGAAGCTCATCATGTCCCCGCCGATGTGCACGGTGTTGGCCGGATTGCGGGCCGCCACGTCGAACTCGCGCGGCGCCTTGGCCACCTGCTCCAGCACGAAATCCGGGTCGAGGAACACGTTGTTCTCCTCGACCCGCTGGCCGGCCTGGCGGAACAGGTCCAGCGCCCGGTCGGACATGAACTCGACGCCGATCTCGGTGAGGATTCGCCGCCACCCGCCGTCCAGCACCGCCATCGCGTCCTCACTGAGCACCTCGTAGCGCGGCATCGTGTTGCGGAACATCTGCGGCCTCCTTGACGCCCCCGACGGTCTGAACCCATAGTGTGGAACTGCGGTTCCACATAGTGGCTTACTCCGGACGGCGAGGCAATGACAGGCACCCAGGCGATCGACCGCGCGGCCGAGCTGGTCGCGCTCGTCGTGCGCTCTGATGGCGCCTGCAGCTTCACCGACCTGGTCGGGCGCACCGGCCTGCCCAAGTCCACCGGGTCCCGGCTGCTGCACGCCCTGGAGCGGCACCAGCTGCTCGAGCGGCACGACGACGGTTTCCGCCCTGGTGCCCTGTTCGCGGTGTACGCCGCCCGGCACGAGCCCGTCGCGGAGCTGGAGCGCCTGGCCGGCCCGGTACTGCACCGGATCGGTGAGCTCACCGGTGAGACGGTGAACCTGGCCGTCCCCCGGGGACAGTCCGTCGTGCAGATCGCCCAGGTCGACTCCCGCTTCATGCTCGGCGCGACGAACTGGGTGGGCGTCGAAGTCCCCGCGCACTGCACCGCGTTGGGCAAGGTCTTCTACGCCTTCGGCCGGATCCCGCTGCCCGCCACGCCCCTGGAGCGGCGTACGGCGCGCTCGCCGGCGAACCCGGCCGAGCTGGACCGCCAGCTCTCCACGGTGCGCCAGCAGGGATACGCCGTCGCCCGCGGCGAGCTGGAGCCGGGTCTGGACGCCGTCGCCGCACCGATCCGCGGCGCCGGCGGCGAAGTCGTCGCGGCCCTGAGCGTCTCCGGCCACGACGTACGGCTGGCCGACCAGCTCGAGGACATCGGGCACCTGCTCGTGACCGAAACCGCCATCCTGTCCGGCCTGCTCGGACACCAGTCAGGCACCGAAGGAGCCGCATGACCGAGCAGGAGATCCTGCAGAAGCTGTACGACGAGACCCTGGTCGGCAACGCACCCGCGGTGGCCGACCTGACCCGGCAGGGCCTGGGCCTGGGGATGACGCCCACGTCCCTGCTCTACGACGCGCTGATCCCGTCGCTGGAGGAGGTCGGTGCCCGCTTCGAGCGCGGGGACTTCTTCGTGCCGGAGATGCTCATCGCCGGCCGCGCGATGAGCGGCGCCCTGACGATCCTGCGCCCGCTGCTGGCCGAGACCGGCGCCCAGATGGTCGGGACGTTCCTGATGGGCACGGTCAAGGGCGATGTGCACGACATCGGCAAGAACCTGGTCAACATCATGCTCGAGGGCGCCGGCTTCCACGTGATCGACATCGGCGTCCAGGTCGCGCCGGAGAAGTTCGTCGCCGCCATCCAGGAGCACAAGCCCGACATCGTCGGTTTCTCGGCGTTCCTGACCACGACGATGCCGATGTTCAAGGCGAACATGAACGCCCTGGAGAAGGCGGGCATCCGCAACGACGTGATCGTGATGGTCGGCGGGGCACCGGTCACCCAGGAGTACGCCGACGCGGTCGGCGCGGACGGCTACGCCGCCGACGCCTCCACCACCGTCAAGCGGGCCAAGGAACTGCTCAACAAGCGCCGCGCCGCGGTATCGGTCTAGAGATCCGCCCAGGAAAGGCAGCCATGCACACCGTCCTGCGTTCCCCCGGTCGTGAGGTCGTCATCGGCCACGACCAGCCGTTCTGCCTGATCGGTGAGCGGATCAACCCGACCGGCCGCAAGGTCTTCCAGCAACAGCTGCGGGCCGGTGACCTGTCCGCGGTCGAGCGCGACGTGCACGCCCAGATCGCCGGCGGCGCAACGGTTCTCGACGTCAACATGGGCGTGCCGCTGACCGACGAGCCGGAGTTGCTCAGCCAGGCCGTGAAGCTCGTGCAGACGCTGACCGACCTGCCGATCTGCATCGACTCCTCCGTGGTCGAGGCGCTCGAGGCCGGGTTGGCGGCGTACCAGGGGCGGGCGCTGGTCAACTCGGTGACCGCCGAGGACGACCGGATGGCGCTCATCCTGCCGCTGGTCAAGAAGTACGACGCCGCGATCATCGCGCTGCCCAACGACGAGAACGAGATCCCGATGGAGGCCGACCGTCGGCTGGAACTCGTGGCGCACATCGTCGAGGTCGCGACCACGGAGTACGGGATCGCGATCGAGGACATCGTCATCGACCCGCTGGCCATGCCTATCGGCGCGGACACCAGCGTCGTGGTCACCACGCTGGAGACCATCTCGCGGATTCGCCAGCAGTACGGGCTGAACATGACCCTGGGCGGGTCGAACGTGTCCTTCGGGATGCCGGGTCGGCCGGTGCTCGGCGCGGCGTTCCTGGCGATGGCCATGTCGCACGGGCTGACCAGCGCGGTGATGGACGTGCGTACGCCGCAGATCGTGGAGGCCGTCAAGGCCGCGGACCTGTTGCTGGGCAACGACGAGTGGGGCATGCACTGGATCGCCGCGCACCGGGCCCGCCAGAACGCATGAGCCGGCCCGACCGGTCGCACCTGCACCGCGAGGGGCTGATCGACCCGCCCGGCACCCCACAGGCCGAGCACGACGGGACCGGCCGCGTCCGGTTGCACTTCCTCCCACTGGCGCGCGATGTCCGCGTGCCGCCCGGGGTGACCTTGTTCGACGCGGCCAGCTGGAACGGCATCGCGATCGACTCGACGTGCGGTGGACACGGGACGTGCAAGAAGTGCAAGGTCCAGGTGACCAGCGGCTCGATCCCGGTGTCCCGCTTGGACGTTCGCTGTTTCACCCCCGGTGAGCTGAGCGCCGGCTGGCGGCTGGCATGTCTCGCCGCGGCGGTCAGCGACGTGAGCGTCGACGTACCCCCGCTGTCCACGCGGCCCAAGGCGGCGACCGTCGGCGTCGGCCGCCAGGTGATCCTGCGCCCGGCCATCCAGAAGCGGTACGTCGAACTGGCCGAACCCACCCTGTCCGACCAGCGGCCGGACCTGGACCGGGTGCTCGATGCCCTGGACGACCTGGAGCTGCGGGCCGACCTGCACGTGCTGCGGCGGCTGCCGGGCGTGCTGCGGGCCGCCGACTTCAAGGTGACCGCCGTCGTCGTCGACGACGTGCTGATCGACGTGGAGGCCGGCGACACGACCGGGCGCCGGTTCGGGTTGGCCTACGATCTCGGTACGACGACCGTCGTGGCCACGCTGCTAGACACCTCCACCGGGACACCGGCCGCGGTGGCCTCGATGCTGAACAAGCAGCAGCCGTTCGGTGCCGACGTGATCACCCGGATCAGCGCGGCGATGCTGGATCCAGCGACGCTGCCCCGCCTGCAGGCCGCCGCGCAGGACACCCTGGCCACCTTGGCCGCCGAGGTGTGTGCCGAGGCCGGGGTCGACCCGCGCGAGGTCTATGAGGTGGCGCTGGCCGGAAACGCCACGATGACCGCGCTGGTGCTCGGTATCGAACCGGAACCGCTCGGGGTCGCGCCGTTCGTCCAGTCGACCGCGTCGTGGCCCCGCTCGCTGCGCGCGTCGGACCTGGGCGTGCAGGTCCACCCGGCGGCGCCTGCGATGGTGTTCCCGGCCCTCGGCGCGTATGTCGGCGGGGACATCGTGGCCGGGATGCTCGCCTCGGGGATGGATCGGGACAAGCGGATCCGGCTGTTCATCGATGTCGGCACCAACTGCGAACTCGTGCTCAGCGACGGCGATCGGATCGTGGCCACCGCCGCACCCGCGGGCCCGGCGTTCGAAGGCGGCGCGATCCGCTGCGGGATGCGGGCCGCGGACGGCGCGATCGAGGTAGTCACCCTGACCGACGACGACGTGAAGCTGCAGGTGATCGGCGACGTCGCCCCGGTCGGCCTGTGCGGGTCGGGGCTGGTCGACGCCGTCTCCGAACTGATCCGGGTCGGGCTGCTCGACGGCTCCGGGCGACTGGTGACCGCCGAGGACGCCAAGGAGATCGCGCCGGGCCTGGCCGAACGCTTCCACACCGTGCAGGGGGAGCGGGTCTTCGTGCTCGCCTGGAACGGCGCGGAGGCGGCCGAGTCGGTGTACCTGTCGCAACGCGACGTGCGTGAACTGCAGTTCGCCAAGGCGGCGATCGCGACCGGATGGTCGCTGCTGCTGGTGGAGCTGGGAGTGGAACCGTCCGACGTGCAGCAAGTACTGCTGGCCGGGTCGTTCGGCAGCTACCTCTCCCCCGCATCCGCCGTCCGGATCGGCCTCGTCCCGAAGCTGCCCGTCTTGCGGATCGTGAGCGCGGGCAACGTCGCGGGCGAGGGGGCGAAGATGGCCCTGCTGTCGATGCAGGAGCGGGCGGGGGCCGCCACGCTGCTGAGGGAGGTGCGCTACGTCGAACTCTCCGATCGCCCCGAGTTCAACGACCGGTTCGTCGACCAGCTCGCGTTCCCGGTCTGAGCCGGCCGGCCGGGTCGCGGTCATCGCGTGCGGCGCGCTGTCGCGGGACCTGACCCTGGTCGCCGAACGTCAGGGCCTGCCGCTGGACGTCTTCCCCTTGCCGCCCGTGCTGCACAACCGGCCGGCCCGGATCGCCGCCGCGGTCGAAGCAGCCGCCGCCGAGCTGTCGGCGTACGGCCGGATCGTGGTCGGGTACGCCGACTGCGGGACGTACGGCGCCGTAGACGAACTTTGTGCGCGCCGCGGCTGGACCCGGCTGCCCGGCCTGCACTGCTACGACCTGTACGCCGGACCGTCGCGCATCGCGGCACTGCTCGACGAGGAGCCGGGAACCTACTTCCTGACCGACTTCCTGATCCGTGCCTTCGACCGCCTGGTCGTGGGCGAACTCGGACTCGACCGGTATCCGGAGCTTCGGGACACCTACTTCGTGCATTACACCCGGGTCGTCTGGCTGACCGCCGACCCTGACGGCGAGCTAAGCGCCGCCGCGCTGGCCGCCGCCGACCGACTCGGCCTGCCGCTGGTCGTGGTCGAGGCACCGGGCGGTCTCGACGCCGCCCTTGGCGACGTGCTGACGCGCTGATGGGCCTCGACTTCGCAGCACTTGTCCACGACTGGGATGGCGAGCAGGTGGTCATCTCCCACGATTCCACGACGGCCACCTGGATGTTCGTGTGCCAGCACTCCAGCCGGCTCGGCCCAGCCACCGGCGGCACTCGGCTGCGGGTGTATCCCGAGCCGGCGGCTGGGCTCGCCGACGGGCTGCGACTGGCGGCCGCGATGACGGTCAAGATGGCCATGGCGGGGATGCCGCTGGGCGGTGGAAAGGGCGTGCTCGCTGTCGCCCAGCTTCCTGATGCCGCCACACGGGAGCACATCATCGACCGGTATGCCGATCTCGTCGCCTCGCTCGGAGGCAGCTACCTCACCGCGCCCGATATGAACACCTCCGAGTCCGACATGGACCGGATCGCGCGACGCTGCCCGTACGTGTTCTCCCGGAGTGTCGCTCAGGGCGGGTCCGGCAACAGCGCACCCGCGACCGCTGTGGGAGTCCTGCACGGCATCCGGGCCAGCACTCAACACGCGTTCGGTAGTTCAGAACTGTCCGGTCTCGGCATCCTGGTGCAGGGGCTGGGCGGCGTCGGAGGGCACGTGGCGGAGCTGCTCACCGAAGCCGGCGCCCGGGTCCTCGTCGCCGACGTCGACCCCGATCGGGTGGCGCGCGCCGTTCAGGCGCTGGGCGCCGCGCCGATCGATGCCGCAGACGTGATCGGCACGGACTGCGACGTGCTGGCCCCCTGCGCTGTCGGCGGCGTCCTCGACGCCGCGGCGGTCGATACGTTGCGGTGCCGGGTGGTCGCTGGAGCGGCGAACAACCAACTGGCCGAACCATCCATCGCCCGACGGCTGCGCGACCGTGGAGTCCTATACGCGCCGGACTTCGTCATCAACGCCGGGGGCGTCCTGCACGGAGTCGGACTGGAGCAGCTCGGCTGGGACGACGCCGAACTCCAGCGGCGCCTGCGCGGAATCGGTGACACCCTGCTGACGATCTACCGCGAGGCCGACGATGCGCAGCTGTCCACCCACGACACGGCCGAACGTGCCGCCCGGCGGCTCCTCGGGACGAACGGCGCAGATCAGCGCTGAGCGCAGCCGCCTGCGGTGCCGTCACGAGTAGCAGGCGCCGGGCGACCTCCCGGTCGGGATCGCAGCCGACGCCGCATCGTCACCCGCGGCCACGCCGCCAGGCCCCGCGCCGCCTCGTGCTCGCGAACGCGGCGCAGCCCTTCGGTCAGCTCGTGCTCGTCCAGCACCTCGAACCCGAGTCGCTCGTAATACGGCGCGTTCCAGGGGACGTGGGCGTACGTCGTGAGCGTCAGGGCCGCGAGGTGCTGTTGCGCGGCCCAGGCCTCAGCCGTATCGATCAGCGCCCCACCAAACCCCGCCGCGCGTGCCTGGGATGCACAGAGACCTGCTCGATGTGCGCGTTGCCGTCCACGATGTCGGCGAGCAGGTATCCGACGGGCGCGCCCGCATGGTCGGTCACGACCCACGCGCGGCCGGTCTCCTGGAACGGCGCCAGGTCGGCCAGGGTCAGGGGCTCATCGTCGGCGACCGCGGCCATGCCGAGTTTCCGAAACGGCGCACCGGCGGCGCGCTCCACGTCACCCAGCAGCGGCAGATCGCCAGGTCGAGCGGCGCGGATCACCCCGTGAGTGTGCCGTTCAGCTTCACCCTAGCCAGCAGAGGTTCCAGGGCCCGCGGCCGAACCGGTGCCTGCTTGCCAATCGGGTGCGTACGCCGCCAGCATGTGCCCAGCGGGCAAGGGGTGTGGGATGGCCGTGAGCAGCAGCGCGCAGATCAGGGTGGTGGCGCAGGACCCCTCCGTCCGGGTCGACGGGCGGATCCTCACGGCCTTGGTCAGCCTCCCCGTCGAAGATGCTCGCGAGGGACCCACCGGGCACCGGGTGCAGGTGATCGACTACGACGCCACGACCCGGACCATGTACGCGCGGGCCCGCCCCCTGGACCCCGCCGATCCTTCCGACGAGGACATCATGGGCGACCCCGCCTTCCACGCGAGGAACGTCTACGGACTGGTCATGGCCACGCTCGCCCGCTTCGAGTACGCGCTCGGCCGCCGTGTGGCGTGGGGGTTCCCCGGCCACCAGCTCAAGGTGGTTCCCCACGCGTTCGCCGTAGCCAATGCCTTCTACTCCCCCGACAGTGAGGCCCTGCTCTTCGGCTACTTCGACCGCGGCGAGCGGACCATCTTCACCTGCCTCTCGCACGACGTGGTCGTGCACGAGACGACGCATGCCCTGCTGCACGGGTTGCGGGGCCGCTTCCTCCGGGCGTCCTCGGCTGACCAGGCCGCCTTTCACGAGGCCTTTGCTGACGTTGTCGCGCTGCTGTCGGTCTTCAGCATGCGGGAGGTGGTGCAACGCCTCATCGACCACTACGCGGGCCGCGGATCGCGCGCCTCCCGTAAGGGCGCGGTGTCCGCATCGGCCCTGCAGCCGGATCGGCTCAAGCGTTCGGCGCTGTTCGCCTTGGCCGAGGAGATGGTGCCGGAGCGCGATCCCGGCGGCATCGGCGCGCTGCGGCGGTCGGTGGACCTGGAACCGGACCAGAACCTGCTGAACCGGCTGGAGTTCCGCGACTCGCACCGGCGCGGCGAGGTCCTGGTCGCGGCGGTGTGCCACGCCTTCCTGGAGGTCTGGGTTCGGCGGCTGCAGGCGCTGGGCACCGACATGGTCGACCGTGAGCGGGCCGCGGAGGAGGGCGCGGGCATCGCCGAACAGCTCTTGACGATGGCCATCCGCGGCCTGGACTACACCCCGCCGGTCGACCTGCTCTTCGGCGACTTCCTGTCCGCCGCCTTGACCGCGGACACGGAGGTCAGGCCCAACGACGAGCGATATCACCTGCGGGAGACGCTGCTGTCGTCTTGTGCGGCGTACGGGATCCGGCCCGCCTCGGGGACGCCGGACGGCTGCTGGCGGCGCAGCGACAAGCAACTGCGCCGGACCGGCGTGCGCTTCGGCAGCGTTCAGTCCGACCCGACCGAGATGTTCCGCCTCATCTGGGCCAACCACCGGTGCCTCCGGTTGCCGGTCACGGCGTACAGCTGGGTCAGCGACGTCCGCCCGTGCCTGCGCATCGAGCCCGAGGACGGTCTCCCGGTCCGGGAGACCGTGGCCACCTGCATCCAGCACGTCAAGATCACCGCCGCCGAGCTCGGTGACTACGGCCTGCATCCGCCCCCCGGCATGCATCCGGACACCGACATCGTGCTCGAGGGCGGCAGCACCCTGGTGCTCGACGAATACGGGCTACTCAAGTTCGAGATCTCCAACCGGCTGCCGAAGCGGACCGACGAGAGTGCGTGTAAGCGGGCGCAGGCTCGGCTGGACTACCTGTTCGAGTCCGGTGCATACGCCGCAGGTTCGGCGTTCCGTGGACGACTGGCCGCCGTGCACCGGCTGCGCTCGACGCAGACGGCGTCGTCTCGATCGGAGGTCTGGTGACCCGGCCGGCGCCGATTCGCGTGCGGATCTTCGTCTACAACGTCGGCTTCGGCGACTGCATCCTGCTGTGCTTCGACTACGACCAGGGCCGTAGCCGCACTGTCCTGGTGGACTTCGGCAGCACACAGAAGGCGCAGTTCGGCGCGCCGCCGTCCATGAACGACGTGGCGCGAGAGATCGGCGAACAATGCGGCGGCAAGCTGGACGTCGTTATCGCCACGCACCGCCACGCCGATCACATCTCAGGGTTCGCCGGCAGTTCGGGCGCCGTCATCAGCGGGCTGCAGCCCGAAGTCGTTGTCCAGCCGTGGACCGAGGAACCTGGCCTGGCCGTGGATGCGACAGACTCCGCGGTGTCCTCGCCGAGGGCCGGCAACCGGAAGTTCACGGCCCGGCTGGACCGGCTGCACGCCGCGGCCGCCCAGGTGCTGCACCAGATTCCGCGGCTGGCCGCGACCCCAGGCGTCACCGCGTCCCTGACCGACGAGCTGCGGTTCCTCGGGGAGACCAACATCAAGAACGCCGAGGCCGTGAAGGCCTTGCAGGCCATGGGCGACCGACACGAGTACGCGTCGTTCGGGTCGGACCTCGGCCTGGCCGACGTGCTGCCCGGTGTCGGCGTCGAGGTGCTCGGGCCGCCCACGCTGGCCCAGTCACCGGAAATAGCGGCGATGGCCGCCAGCGACGCCGACGAGTTCTGGCACCTGGCCGCGACGGCGGACGCCGTTCCCGGTCAGCCGTCCGTCCGTGACCTCTTTCCGGGCGCCCGCACCGCCCGGCGGGTGCCTCAGGAGGCACGCTGGTTGGTGCCGCGCATCGACAAGATGCAGGCCGAGGAGCTGCTGTCCCTGGTTCGCATCCTGGACGACGTCATGAACAACACGAGCCTCATCCTGCTGTTCACCATCGGAGAGACGTTGCTGCTGTTCCCCGGTGACGCGCAGCTGGAGAACTGGAGCTATGCGTTGCAACGGGCACCGAACTCCGCCGACATCTGCGCGCGCTTGAGCCAGACCCGCGTCTACAAGGTCGGCCACCACGGCAGCCTCAACTCCACGCCGCGCACCATGCTGTGGGGAGGCTTCGCCCGCGCCGGCCAGGGCGACCCGGCCGAGCGGCTCATCACCCTCCTGTCGACGCGGGCCGGCAAGCACGGCAGTGAGAGTCGGGGAACCGAAGTTCCGCGGGGCCGCCTGGTCGAGGAGTTGGAGGCACGTAGCGAGCTGGTCAACACGCAGGACTGCCGGGCGGCGAGCGGGTGGTGGCGGGAGGTCGTCGTACCGCTGTGACGGCTACGACGTGTGCCGGATCATCACCGTCCGGGCGGCCGTGTTCGGCGCGCCGAGGATCACGTCCCGGATGGCGGTCGCCCGTGATCCGGCGAACGGTCGGTTGAAGGGGTAGCCCATGTCCCGGGCGTCCGGATAGCGGTCGACCGCGCCGCAGAAGCTCATCGACCCGCAGTGGCCCTGCACCGGAACCAGGTCGATCGCGGCGTCCGTGCACATCACCATCAGCCGGCAGCGCAGTCCCGCGGCGTTGCCCCTCGGCAGGAGCAACGTGTACGGCCAGCCACAGTCGCAGTAGCTGTCGTCGTCGGGATCGACACCGGCGGCGAGCGCCTGGTTCGGGCTGAGGTCGATCGGTCGCTTGACGACGGAGGAGTCGGCGTCGCCGCGCGCGACGACCAGGCGCGAGCCCGCGGGCAGGGCCACGAGGAACTTGTCCAGCTCGATCCAGGCCCGTCGATCGGTGGCGAGCGTAGCCGGCACGAGGAAGGTCCGCACGGTGACCTGCATGGCCGACGCGCCGGTGTTCTCCAGGCGCAGGAACGTGGTGAACGGTTCGTGGCTGAGGTAGTTGATCCTCCGGTTGCCGAACGTCGTGGTCAGCATGGTCGTGGTCAGCTCGTCGACCGTGCTCAGCCCGTCCATGCCGGGCGCCGTGGCCGAGAAGTTCCGGTCCCAGTTGTCCCCGCCGAACAACTGCTCGCCCAAGGCCTGCAGGTCGGCCTGCGGAGGGACGTCCGTCGTACGGCAAAGAATGATGTCCGGGCTGGCCCACGCCGCGTCGCGCGAACCCAGCCCGTCGCGGACGAGCACGTCGGGTGCATCGGACAGATCGTGCGGGTCCTGCCCGTCCTGCCATCGCGCGTTGATGTCGTCGATGCCGCGATGCCAACGCCAGAACACCTGGTCCCGGATCGCCGTCGCCGTCGAGGCCATGACCCCGCCGAGTTGGCCCGGTGACAGCCTGGCGATCGCACCGTGACCCCCGTTGTGCAGGCCGGGGTAGGCCGATCGGTCCAACCCCGAAAGTTGCCATGCCGCCGCCTCGACGGCCTCACCCAGGTTGGCCCGGTCGATGTCGACGGCGGAGCCGTCGACGCGGACCAGCTTCTTCGTGCGCAGCGCGTCCTCGATGGCCACGTTGATCTGGCGCAGGGTCCCGACCGAGCCGTCGGCAAGGGACTGGTTCTCCTCGCGCCGGGTGAAGTCCCCGCCGAACAGCAGGAACCCCTCGGGGTCATAACCCTCGGCGATGGGGCTGGCCCAGCGGGTCGGCCCGAACGAGGTGACCCGGGACAGGCCGTGCGAGACCAACTCGGCGTCGTAGCGGGCAAGCATCTGCTGGTGCATGTAGAAGAACAGCTCGCCCTGCCGGTCGTTGAGCCGGAACATGGCTTGGTAGTGCTCCGGCGCCAGATCGCGAAGTTGCCGACCGGTGATCCTGGCGAATTCGCGGGCGAGCTGTACCGGTGAGGCGCCGGCCACGAAGTCCGCTCCCTGGCCGGGGAAGACGTGCTCGAGGATCGCCGCGAGAGTCTCCCGGCTGGTCTGCGTCACCCAGACGGTGAAGTCGCGGGGTGGCAGCCCGCCGTACGGGTACACCTCGTGCCAATGCTGGTGGTGCTCGTTGGCCAGGACGTCCTCGCGCCAGTAGTCAAGGCCCGGTGAATCCCCACCGAGCGACACGGCCAGGGCGGACCGCGTGCTCGACGGCGGGGGGTTGAACAACCCCGGAGCCACGGTCACCGTGCGCGGTTTGGACAGCAGCCGGCCGCTGCGATTGTGGGTGACGAACAGCGCGTAGCCCTGCCGCACCAGCTCGGGGTGGAACTCGCTGCTCTGCTCCTCGACGTGGTCGAGGGCCTTGCCTAGCCCGTCGTTGACCCTGGACCTGGACGCCGCCAACGCCGCCAGCCGGAAGGACAAGGCGGTCGCTTCGAGCGCATCATCTCGGTCGAACCAGGAGAACGTGGGCCGCACCGCCTGCAGCCTGCTGGCGCGGGGGCGGCGGCCGGCGCGGCCGGCGCGGCCGGGACTGGCCGCCTGGGCGTCGAGAAGCCCGCCGTACAGCTGCGCGCTGCGCTCGCGCAACGAGGACATAGACGCCATGGCAGGCCCCGCATTTCACCCACGCCGCGGCACACCGGCAGATGGACCGCGATCGCAGCGAGCGTAGCGCTCACGGCAAGCCCTCCAGCCGCGTCCTGGCCAGGGCCGGGTCGCTGTGCGCCCCCGCTCTCGTCGCACGCGCTCGCCGTTGTGGCAATCTTGGCCTCGCAAGGCAACCCTGCCGCGGGAAGTGATTCGCCGCTGAAAACCAATGCTGACCCCTGTTTGCCCCTGCTTGTGGCACATATGTGGCACAGCGGGACAGCGGATCTGGTGCTGTTGTCGCCGCATGAGTAGTGGCACCGTGCCGGCAGACGTCCACATCGTCGCCGTCGACCGGTAGGCATCGCTGTCAGAAGTCGCGATACTGACCCTTGGCGGGATGGCACGTGGAGTGGACGCGGAAGCAACACAGTTGGTTCGCCCTGAGATTCGTAGGCGTCCTGCGCCATGATCAGTGAACGCCCCCGATGGCAATCCCAGAAGGTGGCCATGTCCTGGCTGGTGGTGAAACAACAGAACGGATCACGCGAACAGGACAAGGTGAGGCGAACGAATACGCCTTG
>Ga0183260_10003040_pt1 | contig 13616 bp, 11 predicted proteins | sample AntDrymUQ4972206_2_FD_129768 | JGI IMG/M metagenome (GOLD analysis project Ga0183260, IMG submission 129768) | Polar desert sand microbial communities from Dry Valleys, Antarctica - metaG UQ497 (22.06) (version 2) (version 2) | ecosystem: Environmental > Terrestrial > Soil > Desert | place... | reverse complement strand
GAAAACGGCGCGGGCAAGTCGACGCTGATGAACGTCCTGTACGGCCTGGCCGTACCCGACGAGGGTGAGATCCTGCTCGATGGCGAGCCGGTCAAGATCACCGGCCCGACGGACGCGATCGCGCGCGGCATCAGCATGGTCCACCAGCACTTCATGCTCGTGCCGGTGCTGACGGTGGCCGAGAACATCATCCTCGGCGAAGAGACGATGTCCCGCGGTGGATTCCTAAATCGTGCCGAAGCGCGCCGCCGCATCGCCGAACTCGCTCAGCGCTTCGGCTTCGATATTGACCCCGACGCCAAGGTAGCGACGCTCTCTGTCGGCCAGCAGCAGCGGGTGGAAATTCTCAAAGCGCTCTATCGCGACACTCGAATCCTCGTACTGGACGAGCCGACGGCGGTCCTCACCCCTCAGGAGACGGAGGAGATATTCGTCCTCTTGCGCAAGCTCGCCGAGAGTGGTCGGAGCATCGTCTTCATCAGCCACAAGCTGTACGAAGTGCTCGAGATAGCCGACCGGATCACCGTCATCCGCCGCGGACGTGTGGTTGGTGAGCGCGAGCCGAGCCAGACGAGCGAGGAGGACCTCGCCGAGTTGATGGTCGGCCGCGCCGTCGACCTGACCGCTGATCGGGGCGAATCCCACCCCGGGCAAGTGGTACTCGATGTCAGCGGCCTCAGGGTCAAGGATGATCGAGGACACGAAGTCGTCCGCGGCGTCTCCCTCGAAGTAAAGGCCGGCGAGATCCTGGGCATAGCGGGAGTGGCGGGAAACGGCCAGGACGAGCTGGTCGAGGCGATCGTCGGGCTCCGACCCGTCGCCGCAGGCAAGGTGACGCTCGAGGGACGGGACATGACCGGCGAGAGCCCGCGCCAGATCCACGATCTGAACATCGCCTACGTGCCTGCGGACCGCCACAGGTTCGGGCTGATCCTGTCCTTCTCCTGCCAAGACAACCTGGTCCTCAATCGCTATCGGAGCGCGCCGTTCGCACACGGCTTCGTTCGAGATGACGACGCGATCGCCGCCGAAGCCCGCGACAACATCGCCGAGTACGACATCCGCACACCGTCGGCGAGCGTTCCGGCCGGCACGTTATCCGGCGGCAACCAGCAGAAGCTGGTCGTTGCGCGCGAGTTCGATCGCGACCTCAAATTGCTCGTCCTGGACCAACCCACGCGCGGACTGGACGTCGGCAGCATCGAATTCATCCACAGCCAGGTCATTGCCAAGCGGAACGCGGGGACGGCCGTGCTGCTTGTGTCGGCCGAGCTCGACGAGGTACTAGAAATATCCGACCGGATCGTGGTGATGTACCGCGGCGAGCTGGTCGCCGAACGCGACGGGCGGACGGCCGACAAGAACGAAGTTGGTTTGCTGATGGCCACCGGCGGCCGGTCAGCTGCGGAGGCAAAGCCGCCGACGGTGGCCGACGAATGAGCACCCAGCCGACAGACAAGCCCACCGCAGCGCCCGAGCCGCCGCCCGTCAGCCCTACGAACACCACCGGCAACCGGACCGACGCCCGGCTCAGGCGAGTTCGGTCAATCGGCAACCAGGTCTGGGCGACCATGACGCTGCCTTTGCTGTCGATCGTCCTCGCGCTCATCGTCGGCGCAGTGGTGATCATCTTGTCAAGCGCCCTCGAGCCAGGTAAGTCGCTCGACTTCGGGCTTCCGCTGCGCGCCTACAGCGCACTCTTCGACGGCTCTCTGGGCGGCGAAAACGGGCGCGTCTCGACGCTCGTGCAGGCCGCCCCGCTGCTGCTGGCGGCGCTCGGGGTTGGGCTCGCGTTCAAGGCCGGACTATTCAACATCGGCGCCCAAGGGCAGTTCCTGCTCGGGGCCGTGGGCGCTGTCGCGGCGAGTCAGCTCGTTCAGGAGAGTGGTCCGCTGGTGGCGATCCCGGTCGCGGTCCTGGTCGGGGCATTGGTCGGTGCGCTGTGGGGCTTCATACCAGGGTTCCTCAAGGCCGTGTCGGGCGCCCACGAGGTCGTCACGACGATCATGCTCAACTTCATTGCCCTGGCGTTGCTGTCGTGGCTCATCTCCGGGCCGTTGCGCCTCCCACGCTCTCCACAACCGGTGACGAACACCGTCGGGGACGCGGCGCTGCCGATCCTCTTGGGACGTGACGGACACATCGGGATCCTGTTTGCGTTGGTGGCCATCCCGATCATCTGGTTCATCCTCTATCGGACGACGCTGGGCTTCGAGATCAGGGCCGTCGGCGCGAACCCGGACGCTGCCCGTTATGCAGGGATGAAACCGCGCCGGCTGGTCACGCTCACAATGTCCATCGCGGGACTCCTCGCCGGCCTGGCGGGAACTTTCAACATCCTCGGCATCAACCACCAGATGAACGCGACGTTCAGCACGACGGTCGGGTTCGATGCGATCACGGTGGCGCTGCTCGGCCGCTCTCATCCGGTGGGGATTGGATTGGCGGCGCTCCTTTTCGGCGGCATGCGCGCGGGCGCTGGATTCATGCAGATCAGGGCGGGCGTACCGGCCGAGTTGGTCGATCTCCTGCAGGCGATCATCCTCCTCTTCCTCGTCGCCAGCCCTGTCGTCCGGCGCGTGTTCCGGCTACGCGGTGTCAAGGCGAGCCTGGGCACGACCGACACGATGGCGCGCACTTACGGCAGTGAGGCCATCAAGTGAACGACATTCCGGTCATCGGCCTGATCGTTCAGTTCATCGGCTTCCTGATTGATCAGTTGCCGCAGATCTCCAACGCGGCCGTGGCCGTTTCGATTCCGATCGCGCTTGCCGGCCTGGGCGGCGTCATCAGCGAGCGGTCAGGTGTCGTCAACATCGGTCTCGAAGGGATCATGCTGACTGCGGCGTTCGTCGCCTGGGTCACGGGCGTCGTCGCCGTTGCGATCCTCGGCCCAGGAGAGCCGACGGCCATCTTCGGCATCACGCTGCCGTTGTTGCTCGCTGTCGGCGCGGCGGTTCTGTCGGGGATGATCATGGCGGGCCTTCACGCTTGGCTGTCGATCAGCGTTCGAGCCGATCAGATCATCAGCGGCGTGATCATCAACATCGCTGCGTTCGGCATGACCGGTTACCTGAACACGATCATTTCGACTCAGTCCCCGCTCGGTGCGGGTGGGTTCAGGGACCTGAACGTGCCCGAGTCCTTCGCCGAGATTCCCGTCTTCGGCTGGCTGATCAATGCAATTTTCGATCAGGGGCCAATCGCGATCAGCGCGATCATCCTGATCGTCCTCTGCCAGATCCTGCTATTCCGGACTCGCTGGGGGCTGCGCACGCGGGCCGTCGGGGAGCACCCACGAGCGGCCGAGACCGTCGGCATTGACGTCATAAAGCTGCGCTACCGCAACGTCATCTTCTCCGGGGCAATCGCGGCGCTCGGCGGCGCGTACCTCTCGATCGAGCTGACGTCGTCCTTCCAGGCTGGCATGACCGCCGGACGTGGGTTCATCGGGCTGGCGGCGATGATCGTCGGCCGCTGGACGCCACTGGGCGCGTTTGGCGCAGCGCTCTTGTTCGCTTCGTCCACGGCGATCGGGCGGGCAATCACCTTTGCCGCTCCCGCGAACGACCTCGGGAGGTTCCTCGAATCGATCCCGCCACAGGTCTACGACGCGCTGCCGTACCTCGTCACGGTCGTGATCCTCGCCGGCGTGATCGGCAGGAGCGTGCCACCGGCCGCAGACGGCCAGCCGTACACTCGGGAGAGCGCCGCCTGATCGGACGACGGCGACAATTGCCTCCCATGGACGAGAAGCTCATCGCGGCCAACATCCTGGACACGGAAGAAGGCACGGGCCCCGTGACGCTCCTGGATTCACGGGCGGCCGCCGGTTTGCTCGCCGGGGCCCGCCGAATCGCGATGGTTGGGGCGTCGGCGAACCCGGCTCGACCGTCCCACGGCGTGATGAGCTACCTGATGAGTCATGGCTACGAGGTCGTGCCGATCAATCCGAAACTCGATGAGGTCCTCGGCGAGCTGTCCTACCCGACGCTGGAAGATGCCGTGGCCGCAACGGGGCCGTTCGACATCGTCGACGTGTTCCGCCGGCCGGAGCACACGCCCGACATTGCCCGAAGCACGGTCGCCACGCGTGCCGGTGCGCTCTGGCTCCAGCTCGGTGTCGTCAACTGGGACGCGGCCCAGATCGCGCACGACGGGGGTTTGGTCGTGGTCATGGATCGGTGCACGGCGATCGAGCACCGCCGCATAGGGCGCTGACCTCGCTGGTGCCGTCGTGGGGCGGCCCTCCTAACGGGTTTTGACTGTGAGTGAACAGGTCGCGTCCATTCGGGCACGTTGGAGGCGGTAAGGATCATTCAGTAGCCGACTTTTCACTGTCAGTGCAGAAACGCCAACCTGAGCGCTCGGATCGGCTCGGAATCAGTCTCAAGCCAACAGATCAACGCGACCTTGTTCAACCTGGGTGAATTCCAGCACGAAGCGCGGTTCGCGGCTCTCTCAGCGGATGACGAAACCAGCGACGATCAGGACAATGCCGACGCTGCCCACAATCGCCCACGTCAGCACCTGGCGCCGGAGCAAGGTGCGCATCACGTCCGCGCCCGTGGTCTCGTTCTGCGCCGCTGGCGAGCGGCCGCCCCGCCAGGAGTCATACCGTCTGGCATTCTCGGCCAGCCGATCGAGCTCGCCCATGCGCGCGAACGGAGCTCGAACACGCCATATTGCGAGCGCGAGCAGCGCGACGCCGCCGATCCACAGGGCGACATTCAGCAGCATCAGCCCAGCGCCAGGGTCATGAATCGCGTTGCAGTCGCTCCTCGAGCAGTTGCTGGAGGGCGGCGGGGTTGGCCTGACCGCGGGTCTCCTTCATCGCCTGGCCGGTCAGGAACTTGACGGCCTGGACCTTGCCCGCCCGGAAGTCGGCCACCGCCGCGGGATTGGCGGTCACGACGCGCTCGATGACCTCGGTCAGCGCGGCCGAGTCGCTGATCTGGCTGAGCCCGAGCTCAGCGACGATCGCGTCGACCGCTTCGCCGGTTCGGAGATGCCGCTCGTAAACCTGCTCGGCGTTGGAGCTCGAGATCTCGCCTGACGCGGCCAGCGCGGCTGCCTGAGCCAGCTGTGCCGGATCGCGCGCGGAAAGCAGATCTGGCTGCGTCTTGAGCTCGCGGAGGGCGATCTTCGAGAAGAGGCTGGCGGTCCGCTTGGCGGTGCCTTCCGACCCGCCGACCATCGCAGCGTCGAAGTACGCGCCGCCGCTCGCGGCGATCACCGCGGCGTCATACGCCGAGAGGCCGAGCGAATCGCGATAGCGCGCCCGTCGCGCCTGCGGCAGCTCCGGCATGCGCTTCCTGATCGAGTCGAGGAGGGTGGCATCGGTTCGCAACGGCGGGAGGTCCGGCTCCGGGAAGTAACGGTAGTCCTGGGACTCCTCCTTGAGTCGCATGGTGTAGGTCTCGCCACGAGCGTCATCCCAGCCGCGGGTCTCCTGGCTGAGCAACTCACCGGCGTCCAGGACGCGCGTCTGTCGCTCGATCTCGAACTCGATAGCCCGCTCGACCGATCGGAACGAGTTCATGTTCTTTACCTCCACCCGTGTTCCGAGCTTGGCCGCGCCCTCCGGGCGGAGTGACACGTTGGCCTCGACGCGCATCTGCCCTTCCTCCATCTGCGCGTCGGAGGCGCCGATGGTCAACAGCAGCAGGCGCAGCTCCTCGGCGTAGCGCCTGGCGGCTTCGGCCGAGCCGATGACCGGGTCGGTCACGATCTCCATCAGCGGGATGCTCGACCGGTTGAAGTCGACAAGGCTGACTCGACCACCGCCCGCAGTGGTCTGGTGGAGGAGCCGCGCAGTGTCCTCTTCGAGGTGGGCTCGTGTGATGCCAACCTCAACCGGACCTTCAGACGTTTCCACCGTGAGCGACCCGCCGGCGGCCAGGGGCAGGTCGTACTGGCTGATCTGGTAACCCTTGGGCAGGTCGGGATAGAAGTAGTTCTTGCGGTCCCAGCGGGTGACGTCGGGGATGCTCGCGCCGATGGCCAATCCTGTGGCCAGCACGTGCTCCACCGCGGCGCGGTTGATCACCGGCATAGCACCCGGCAGACCAAGACATACCGGGCAGGTGAGCGAGTTGGGCGGCGCACCACGAACGTCCGAGGAGCACCCGCAGAACATCTTCGACGCCGTCTTCAACTGGACGTGGATCTCGACGCCGATCACGACCTCGTAGCGCGTCGGGGCTGGAGCGGTCATCAGCTCCTTACTGCATCACTGAAGCGACGGATGCGCACGAGCGCCTCCTCGAGATCCTCGTAGGACGTCGCCAGCGTGGCCCGAACGTGGCCCTCGCCCGACGGACCGAAGGCGGAGCCGGGCACCACTGCGACGTGCTCCTCGTACAGCAGCCGCTCGCTGAACTCCTCGCTCGTCAGGCCGGTCGAACGGACGCTCGGGAAGGCGTAGAAGGCACCCTTGGGCTCGGCCGTCTCGAGGCCGATGTCGTTCAAGCCGGCCACGAACATCTGCCGGCGCCGATCGTACTCGTGGACCATGCGCTGGACGTCTGTCTCTGCCGTCAGGGCAACCACCGCCGCGTCCTGCGCTGTCGTCGGTGCCGACATGATCTGGTACTGGTGCACCTTGACGATGCCCTCGAGGAGGTCGCTCGGCGCGCACGCGTAGCCGACCCGCCAGCCGGTCATCGCGTAGGCCTTCGAGAAGCCTCCGATGAGAACTGTCCGCTCGTGCATCCCGGGAAGGCCACTGATCGGGACATGGCGGTGGCCGCCGTACACGAGCCGGTCGTAGATCTCGTCGCTGACCACGATCAGGTCGTGTCGCTGGGCTATGTCGGCCAGCGCACGCAGCTTGTCCTCGGAAAGGACCGCGCCGGTTGGGTTGCACGGATAGCCCAGGAACAGCACCTTGGTGCGCGGCGTGATCGACGCCTCCACCTGCGCCGGGTCCAGCTCGAAACCCTCCGCGGCTGTTGTGGAGACGAACACCGGCACGCCGCCATTGAACAGAATCGCCGGCAGGTAGGCGACGTATGAGGGCTCGTGAAGGACGACCTCGTCACCCGGATCGATGAGCGCCGCCATTGCCACTGCCACGGCCTCAGAGGCGCCGACCGTGATAACGATCTCGCTCTCCGGGTTGTAGCCGACGCCGTAGAGGCGATAGAGGTGCGCCGCGAGGGCGCGGCGCAATTCGAGTGTCCCGTAGTTGCTCGTGTAGTGCGTGCGGCCGCTGCGCAGCGATCGGACGCCCTCTTCGACGACCTGGGGCGGCGTGTTGAAGTCCGGCTCGCCGACGCCGAGGCTGATCACGTCGGGCATGGTCGCGATGACGTCGAAGAACTTGCGAATGCCGGAGGGCGGCACCGCACGGACACGCTCGGACAGCCTGTGACGGGCGGTGAGCACTGAATCAGTCATCTCGGCTCCTGGGAGGGACTCGTGCCGAGTATAGGTTCACGCTGCGGCTCGAACGGCTGCGGCCCGATCCACGGCCGTTGGCGTTCGCGGATCGCTGAGCAGCCCCATGTCGCGCGGCTCCAGGCTTCTCCACGCGGCGTCCGCAGTGGTCGCCTCGTACGCGCGCCCGAGCTGGAAGAGCCTGAGCTCGTCCCACGGTCGACCGATCAGCTGTAGCCCGACCGGCAATCCTTCCGACAAGCCGCACGGAACAGATAGGCCCGGGAGGCCGGCTACGTTGACGGGCAGCGTGCAGGCATCCGACAGGTACATGGCGACGGGGTCCGCCAGGCGTGCGCCGAAGCGGAACGCCACAGTCGGGCTGGTCGGTGCCACGATCGCGTCGACGCGCTCGAACGCGCGGTCGAAGTCCGACTTGATCAAGGTTCGGACCTTCTGCGCCTTGAGGTAGTAGGCGTCGTAGTAGCCGGCCGACAGCGCGTACGTGCCGAGCATGATCCGGCGCTTGACCTCGGCGCCGAAGCCGGTCCCGCGCGTGGCCAGGTAGTCCGCGATGTAGTCAGCGCCGTCCTCACGGACCGCGTGGCCGTACCGAACGCCGTCGTAACGGGCGAGGTTCGCGGACGCCTCAGCCGGCGCGATGATGTAGTAGGTGGCGAGGCCATAGTCGGTGTGGGGCAGGTCGACGTCGACGATCTCGGCGCCGGCTGCGGCCAATGCGGCCACGGCCTCCCTGACGCGTGCCTCGACACCGGGCTCCATGCCCTTCACGAAGTACTGCTTCGGCAACCCGAGGCGCACGCCTCGTAGCACGGCCGCGGCTTCGTCGTCGCCGTGGGCGAGCTTCTTTGGGTAGTCGGGCACCGGGGTGGGTGCTGACGTCGAGTCTCGCTCGTCCCGGCCGGCAATGGTCGCCATCAGCATCGCGGTGTCGCGGACGTCGCGACCGAACGGGCCGATCTGGTCGAGCGAGCTGGCGAACGCGACGATCCCGTAACGGCTGACCCGGCCGTAGGTCGGCTTGAGTCCTACGGTGCCGGTCAGGGCGGCCGGCTGACGGATCGATCCGCCGGTGTCGGTCCCGATCCCGAGCGGCGCGTGGAACGCCGCGACTGCTGCTGCTGAGCCGCCGCTGCTGCCACCCGGGACCCGCTCGAGGTCCCAAGGGTTCGCGGTCGGTCCCCACGCCGAGTGCTCGGTCGACGAGCCCATGGCGAACTCGTCCATGTTGGTCTTGCCCGGGAACACGGCTCCGGCCTGTCTGAGCTTCTCCGCAATGTGGGCGTCGTACGGGCTGAGCCAGCCTTCGAGGATCTTGCTGCCGGCTGTTGACGGTTGGCCGCGGGTCACCACGAGGTCCTTGAGCGCGACTGGGAGGCCGAGCAGATCGGGCAGCTCTTCCACTGAGGCGGCTCCCTCGCGCCGCGCGACCGCCAGCCTCGCATCGGCTTCGTCCGCTTGCTGACGACAGGCTTCCTCGTCGACGAAGACCCAGGCATGGAGCGGGCCGTCGGTCGCGTGGATACTCGCCAGGTGCGCGTCGGCGAGGTCCCGCGCCGAGAACTCGCCAGCGCGAAGGCCGCCCGCCATCTCATGGCCGTGAAGACGCGTGAGATCGGTCAGGTTGCTCATGCCGTCAGCGACGGGGCTGCTTGGTCGGTCAGTTGCCGTGCTCGCCCAGGATGGGCGGCACCACGAAGTATTCGCCGATCCGCTCCGGCGCTTGAGCCAGGATCTGTTCGGCGGGCAGGCTGGGCCGGACGACATCTTCGCGCAGGATGTTCTCGAGCTCGATCGTCTGCGCCGTCGGTGGGATGCCCTCGGTGTCCAGCTGGGCGAGCACGGCGTACTGGTCGAGAATGTGGTTCAGCTGACCCTCGAGGCGCGCCAGCTCGTCCTCGGCCAGGCCCAGCCGGGCGAGGTGTGCGACGTGCTCAACGTCCGCGCGCGTCAGATTTGCCACGTGCCAAGGATATCCGCGAGATCGTCAGCTCTCGGGCGGCGCGAAAACCACGGCGAGGACAAGCTCCTCGGTGATGTCGTGGAAGCGATGCGCGATGCCCGCACTCACGTAGAGCGTGTCGCCCGGCAACGCGTCGACCGTCTCATTCCCGGCCGTGAAGCGGCCATTTCCGCGCAGGACGATGTAGACCTCGTCTTCGTGGTGTGGCGCCTGCCCGTCGTGCGCGCCGACTGGCAAGACATACAGGCCAGCCGACATCGCGCCAGTGCGCAGGAATTCGAGGTAGGGCTGGCCAAGTGCCGCCCGTTGGCGCCGCAGGTCTTCGAGCTCATGCCGCTCCATTCAGATCAACTCCCAGGCCCAGTGCCCGACAGGAGTCGGACGAAGGCTTCCTCGTCGAGCACCGGCACACCAAGTTCCTGGGCCTTGGCGAGCTTCGAGCCGGCACTGTCGCCGGCCACCAGGTAATCGGTCTTCGAGCTGACGGATCCGCCGGCCTTGCCCCCGGCGGCGCGAACCGCCTCCTCGGCGCCCTGCCGGTCGAAGCCGGTCAGTGTTCCGGTGACCACGACCGTCTTCCCCGCCAGAGCGCCCTCGATCACGGCCGCCTGCGCCTGGGCAGCTGGACGCTCGGGCTCGACACCGGCGTCGACCAGGTCGTCGAGCACGCCGGCGGTCGCAGGATCGGCAAACCACCCCGCCAGGCTCGCGGCGACGGTGGGTCCAACGCCGGGTATCTCCTCGAATTCCACGGCCGTCACGCCGGGAAGATCCTTCGCCACGCGTCCGAACCAGCCGCCGGCTCCGCCCATCGGCTCATCGTCTGCCGGCGGCCAACGGCCCGCAACCCAGCTCGACAAGTCGACGGCGGTCTGGAAGCCGACCTGGGGGATGCCGAGGCCATGGATGATTCTGGCCAGCGGGCGCACCCGCGCGCGATCGATGGAGGCCTTCAGGTTCTCGGCACTCTTGCGCGCATAGCGATCCAGCGACTCGAGATCCTCGACCGTCAGGCGGAAGAAGTCGCCGCGGGTCCGAACCAGGCCCCGCTCGAGGAGCTGCACGAGCACCTTCCACCCCGCTCCCTCGATGTCCATGGAGCCGCGGCCCACAAAATGGCCGAACTCCTGCCCCACACGCGCTGGACACAGAGGATTCGGGCAGTAGTGCCGAACCGTGTCGGGATCGCGGACGGTCGCGGTGCCACAGACGGGGCAAACAGTCGGCATGTCCCATTCGGCCGCTCCCGCCGGGCGTCGCTCAGGGATTACCCGCACGAGCTCCGGGATCACATCACCGGCCTTGTGCAGCACTACGTGGTCTCCCACGCGTATGTCCTTTCGACGGACCTCGTCCAGGTTGTGCAGGGTCGCGCGCGAAACCGTTGAGCCCGCCACCTTCACCGGCGTCAGGTGCGCCACCGGGGTGAGCGTCCCGGTTCGCCCGACGTAGGGGACGATGTCTTCGACCACCGTCTCGACTTGCTCCGGCGGGTACTTGAAGGCGATCGCCCAGCGCGGCGCGTGCGAAGCCATGCCCAGTCTGCGCTGGAAGGCGAAGCTGTCGACCTTGATCACGACGCCGTCGGTCTCGTACGGCAGGGCGTGGCGCGGCTCGTCCCATTTCTCGATGTAAGCGACGACGCCGTCGATGTCGAGACCGGCCGAGTGGTTCGGCTCCACCGCCAGTCCGAGCTTGTCCAGCCGATCGAGCGCCGCGGACTGGCTGCTCACGGTTTCTGCGGAGCCGGTCTCTCCACCGGTGCCCTCGATCAGGACGTAGAACCACACCGCCAGGCGTCTGCTGGCGGTCACCTCGGGGTCTATCTGGCGCAGCGAGCCGGCGCCACTGTTCCGAGGATTGGCGTATAGGGCGAGGCCCGCCTCCTCGCGCTCGGCGTTGATCCGCGCGAACTCTGCCTTGGGCATGAAGACTTCGCCGCGAGCTTCGACCGTCACCGGCTCGCCGAGCCGTCTGGGTACGGTCTCGATGGTCCGCAGGTTGGCGGTGACATCCTCGCCTGTCGTTCCCGAGCCGCGCGTAGCACCCTGGACGAAGCGCCCGCCGTCATAGCGGACGCTTACCGCCAGGCCATCGATCTTCAGCTCGGTGACGTAGCGCAGGTTCTCCGCCGCCTCTTCGTCGGTTAGGCCGAGCAAGCGCCGGACGCGCGCGTCAAAGGCGCGCACCTCGTCGTGCGAGAACGCGTTGTTGAGCGAGAGCATCGGCGACGAGTGGCGGACCTCGGTGAACTGGACCGAGGGCGACCCTCCGACGCGCTGCGTTGGAGAGTCCGGCGTGCGTAGCCCTGGGTTGGCATCCTCGAGCTGGACGAGCTCATGGAACAGCGCGTCGTATTCGGCGTCGCTGATATCCGGAGCATCCTGCTCGTAATACAGCCGGCTGGCACGCTCGATCTGTTCGCGAAGCTGAGCCAACCGTGCGGCGGGATCAGGAGTCGTCTCGGCTAGCCGTCGAGGAGCTCGAGGTTGGCCAGACTTGCGAGCAGCTTCTTGACGCCGCGCTGCGGGAAGGCGACGGTGACCTCCTCGTCGTCACGAGTCAGCTTCGAGGTCACCACCGTGCCCTCCCCGAACGCCGCATGGTGGACGCGGTCGCCGTCGCGGTAGCGCCGCTCTCCGGGAACTACGGGGCGAGCCGGTCGAACCTTGCGCTCAGGCACTGGCGCGTCACCCGCCCGCTCCGAGTCGGCGCCGTAGTACGCCTCACGGCGTGCGGCGAGGTCGCGTGACGTTTGGAAAGGCTCGCCCGGAGGCGGCGCGCCCGGCGCGGGCGTGTATCCGCCGCCTGGCGGGAGGGCGCGCCGTACACCGTTTCCGCCGTTGCCGTTCGCTGACGATCCATTCGTGGCCCAGGATTGCCGGCGGCCCACCAGTCGCGACGCGCCACGCGGCCCGAGGATGTTCGAAAGGTCGTAGCCGTCCCCGGAACGCTCCTCGGCCGGACGCTGGTCCTCGTCAAAGTCATCCTGCGTGACGAGCCTCGGGCCGTGCATCAGCTCGGCCGGAATCTCGAGCAGGAAGCGTGACGGCACGGAGAAGCCTCCCCTCCCCCAGGTCGCGCGCATCGACGCGTGCGTCAGGTAGAGGCGATGGCGCGCGCGCGTCAGTCCCACGTACGCCAGCCGGCGCTCCTCCTCCATCTGGCGACGATCGTCGAGCGACCGCGAGTGCGGGAAGACACCCTCCTCCAGACCGGTGATGAACACGATGTCGAACTCGAGCCCCTTCGCCGCGTGGAGCGTGATGAGCGTGACCGCGTCGGCGTCCTTCTCGTATGAATCCTGGTCGGCAACGAGGGCGGTCTCCTCGAGCAGCCTGTCGACCGCGTCTTCAGGCTCCAGGTCGGCGTAGCGCGACACGACCTCGCGCAGCTCGAGCAGGTTGGCCCAGCGATCCTCACCTTCCTGCGACCCATCGAGGAGCATCTGTCGATAGCCCGACTCCTCGAGGATAGCGTCCAGCATCTCAGGCAACGCGAAGACGCCGACCCTCCGGCGAAGCGATTCGACAACGCCCACGAAACCCGCGATGGCCGACTTCGCGCGCCCGGCAAGGGAGATGAGCGGCGGATGGGTCATGCGTGCGCACCTCGCGCGCCTGCTCGTGATGGAGCCCGATCTGCTCCTGCTCGACGAGCCGACGAACCATCTGGATCTGCTCTCGCTGCTCTGGCTTCAGGAATATCTGAAGACGTATTCCGGCGCCCTCCTGATGATCTCGCACGACCGGCAGTTCATGGATGAGATCGTCGAGACGGTGCACGACATCGCGGAACAAAAACTCGTCGCTTACACCGGCAACTATTCCGATTTCCTAAAGCAGCGCGAGGAGCGCTTCGAGCAGCAGGCCGCGGCTTACAAGAACCAGCAGAAGGAGATCGCGTCGCTGCGCGAGTTCTACGATCGCTTCCGCCAGGTCGCCTCGAAGGCGTCGCAGGCGATGAGCAAGCTCAAGCAGATCGAGCGCATGGAGCTGATCGAAAAGCCGATCGCGCCGCGCAAACCGTTCCGCTTCAACATCCCGCAGCCGCCGCGCAGCGGATCGCGAGTCATCTCGCTCGAGAGCGTGCACATGGCGTATGGCGCGCTGAAGGTTTACGAAGGGCTGGGCCTCGATATCGAACGCGGCGAGCGCACCGTGCTCGTCGGGCCGAATGGCGCTGGCAAATCAACGCTCCTGAAGATTCTCGCGGGCGTCCTGGAGTTCCAGAAAGGCGAGCGGAAGCTCGG
>Ga0183260_10003039_pt1 | contig 13617 bp, 6 predicted proteins | sample AntDrymUQ4972206_2_FD_129768 | JGI IMG/M metagenome (GOLD analysis project Ga0183260, IMG submission 129768) | Polar desert sand microbial communities from Dry Valleys, Antarctica - metaG UQ497 (22.06) (version 2) (version 2) | ecosystem: Environmental > Terrestrial > Soil > Desert | place... | reverse complement strand
GCTGACATCGAAAAGCCGATCCATCGCTACACTCGAACCACGCCGAGGGACACATCCAACGGCTTCCATCCCTGGTCAATTTTCAACGCGCAGGGCTGGTCAGTTTTCAACGCGCCGCAACACATAGTGACTTTCTGCCCGTGCGCTCCAGGTCGAACCTCGCCGGTGGAGCGACCTGCCCTACCCCCGATAAGAGTCCGTAATCGCCATGGCCGGTATGGCGCGGAATCCGCAGTTCGCCGATCGCGTACGCCTTTGCACTACTTTTTCTTGTTCGTCTTCGGTGGGAGACCGGCTAGTAGCGGCGGCTATCGACGGCGGCTGCTTTGAAGTGCCGCAGCGCCTTCTTCACTAGCCGATCTCTGCTAGAAGTTACTTCGGCTCTTCGCCCGCATGCCCCTCCCATGACGGGCATGGGGTAGTGCCATTGCACTCTGACCCCGTTTCCGCCGATTCCGCCGTTTCCGGACCCCGTTTCCGCGTGGGCGTGCATGTTTCTATTGGCAAAATCGTACGCTGCCGTCTTCCGCCACTAGGACATAGATAGCATCTGCCTTCGCGGATAAAAACTGGATGGGAGTATTCCGCACATTCGCATCGTCGCATTCGCCGACGTGCATCGACTGCCGAACGCTTTCCATCAGCTGCTCTCGTTGGTGAATTTGTCCGTCGTTGAAGCCAACGGATCGATACGCTTCTCGCGTATGCGAGTAGACAAAGTACAAAGCGCTGGCGGATAAGATCACCAAACCCACGATCACAAAATATGCGCTACGTGGCCAGGACGTCGTAATTGTATTCATGGACAAGCACATCGACGGATGACGGGTGCCTGGTCAGGGCGGAAGCCCCAAGCGTTCTCTACAACGCCGCCAGGCGAAGCGGAAATGGTGGTCCGCGGCCCCGTGGCGATTCCGACGTGCCCTCCTTCAGCAAGCAAGTCACCTGCTCGTGCGGGCCCTGAAACCACCGGCCAGCCGGGAACGGAGTAGTTTGGATTTGACAAACTCTGAGCGCCCGGCGGATACCGGCCAAGGATTCGCGAGATCGCGCTGCCACCAATATTGGGAAGGTTGTATCCAACCTTCTCGTACTGGGTATCGGCGTAGAGATTGCACTTGTACGTGCCCTCGCCGAAGCCAGCATTCACATCGGTACGATCCGCGTTCGTGCTCCAGTCTCGATTATCCGATCTCGCCGCTGAGATCACGCCCGCAGGGGTTCCGCATGGGCATAGACCACTCGGATCGAAGAAGCTAATCGGATTCCCCCCGACATAGGCATACGTATTGATACCACCCGCAAGTCCAATCGGGTCGCTCTGGATGTACCGCCCGGTTGCGGGGTCGTAGTCACGCAAGTAGTTGTAGTGCAGTCCCGACTCGGCGTCGAAGTACTGGCCGGGGAAGCGCAGGTTCACGGTCAGCCGGTTCCCGTCGCCGTCCGCGTCGTCGTTGACGGTGGCCGCGCCAAATGGGTCGTAGGTCGCTTTCCAGACCACGATACCGTTGCTGTCCATCAACTCGACGGGTGTTCCGAGAGAGTCATCGATGAAGTAGTGATACGGCATTCCGGTGGTGTCGATGGGTGGCGGAGGTCTGACCGGTACGATCGGTCCCAGCCTGGCCAGCGGCGCGCCGTCGAGGTATACATATTCGCTCAGCGTAGTTCCGCTCGCGGTCATCTCCGCCAACAAATACGGCGTCAGCCCGTACGCAAACCGCGTGGTCGCGCCGGCCACGGTCTTTGACATACGCTGACCGAGTCCGTTGTAGCTGTATGTCGCGCGGAGATTGCCCGACGCGAGGTCGCCTACCGACTCCAGGCGATTTCGAGACGAATACGAATACAAATTCCCAGCGCCGTCGCCGGTGCGGCGCTCGGTTCGGTTGCCGTTCGGGTCCGTGAGATAGGTGAACGTCGAATCGCCCTGCAACCGATTCGACTCCGGCGCGTAGCGGTAGATCTGGCTACCTACGCTGCTGCTCATCGACAACCGGTTACCGACGCCGTCATAACCGTAGGCGCGAGTTCCGAAGGTGCCCGATGCCGTTGCCAGGCGATCGACCGCGCTGTAGGTGAACTGGTCGACGACGCCATCGCGGCTTTGCCGCAGGAGGTTGCCGTCGGCATCGTAGGACGAATAGGCGATGGCGCTGACCTGGTACACATTGATGGACTTCGGCAAGAAGCCCTGATCGAAATCGCGCGTGACGACCCTGCCGTTGCCCAGCCTCCAGCTTGTCGCAGGACCGCCCGCCGCGTATTGCACGTCACGCGCCAGAATCGTGCTGATCGTGCCTTCAAGCACACGCACCTCGACGGTGCGCCCGCTTGCGTCGCGTATGTAGGTGACCTGCCTTCCGGAGGGATAGCGGATTTCCACGAGCCGGTCGCTTCCATCGTAGGTATATCCGACCCTGACGTTGTTGGCGATCACGGCCGCCAGACGGCCGACTCCATCGTATTCAAAGGTCACAGTCTCGCCGTTGCTCACGGCTATGGAGCACAGCCGCGTGAGTCCGATGAGGCATGTGTCATACGTGCGGGTTTCGTCGTCGGCCGAGCCTGCCCGGTCGACCGACAGCAGGCGTCCGGCGCGGTCGTACACGAAATCGGAACGCTGGTTCTTTGCGTCCGTGACACGAACCACATTCCCGGCAGCATCGTATTGGGCGACTGACGTGCCGCTGTCAGGGCTGATCACGCGCACGAGATTGCCCAGGTCGTCGTAGGTGTGCGTGGTCGTTCCCGTGTTGTCGTCGACAACCTTCGTAAGCCGGCCCGCGACGTCGTACTCAAAATCAGTTTGTATGGCGCCTGGCTGGACGACTTGTGTCAGCCTCTTGAAGTCGTCATATGCATATGTCGTCGCCCCTAGACGGCCGTCGGTTACCTGCCTCAGGCTCCCGTCCACCCAGAAGTCGTAATCGATCGTGCCGAACGGGCGGACCAGTTTGTCCACCCTGCTGTAGCTGTCGAAAGTCTGATCGATCCACCGGGTTCCAGGCGAACTGACCGCACCGCCTAAAGGAGATCGCTGACTGATTACGTTTCCCATAGGATCGCGCACGAACTCAATCGAGTTTTCTCCCGACTTCACCCAATTGAGCTCCCCATCCATGCGGTAGTTGAATTCGACGAGCTGATCCGATCGGACCCCGTCGCTGAAGCGGATGGTTTTTACTTTCTGCGCGTTGGTGTAGGTCCAACTTGTTCTTCGCAGTGTTAATGGGCCTGTCTCCGTAATCGACTCAAGGAGATCGGAACCTGCAGCGTAGCTGTAAATAACCCTATGCCCGTTCGGACGATCTTCGCTCATGACCAGGCCGAGGTTGTTCCACAGGATGTTGGAACGAACCGAAACGCCGTTGGCATCGACAACGGACTGCAGCTTCTTCGTCGTGAGGTCATAGGTGAGGCGCGTGATGTCGATCACGTCAGTGCGTGGACCATCTACCTCTGAAAGCTGTGCGAATGGACCGTCGTATCTATAGGTCTCAACGCGCGAAATAGAGCCACCTAGCGGGTTGTGACCGGCAGTGGCCACACTTATGGCATTGCCTTGGGCGTTGTACGCGATTTGCGTCACTTTGCTCTGTCCAGCGACAACCGACGGCTGCGTAACGCGCGTCGCCTTCCCGAAGAACCGCGGATCGTATTCGTAGTCGGTTCGTCGTGCGGACGCGGTACCCGCCGCTTCGATCCGGAAGGACGGCTGCCCCTTCGCGTCGTAACTACCATACTCAGTGCGCTTTCCGAACTGCGTGCTTGAGGTGACGTTCGGCGTTGCGTCGAACGCCAACTCGACATCCCCAACGCCACACGCCGCGTACTCGGGTCCCAGCACTGACTTGACGTAGGTCCGATTGTTCTGGGTCGCCACCTCATAACGAGTCATCTCTCCGTTGCCATCAATGACGGTTCTGGAAAGTCCGTCTGCGGAGTAGACGATGTCGAAGCGCTTGAGGAATGTCAGGGCTGGCCGAGAAACGTAATTTACCGTGGCACGCCCGAATTCGTCGTAGCCCCAGTTTCCCGTTTCGCTTAGGCCTCCTTCCGTTAGGGAAGAGACCGTCGTGCGTGTAAGCAGGTAGGAATTGCCGGAATCCTGATAAAAATACTCGAGGATGCGGCCCGAAGGGGTCGTGACCTTGGTGAGGTTTGCGAACCCGTCGTAGGTGTAGTTCCAGATTCCGCCAGCAGGGTCAGTGACGTGGGTCAGTTGCCGCGCCGCGCTGTAGGAGAACGTCATGAACCCGCCAGCATTCGAACTGATGGACGTCATGAGGCCACTCGAATCGTAGTCCGGAGTCGTGACCCGGCCTGCCGCGTCGACGATACGGTTGAGTCGACCGGTGCTGTCGAACTCTTCCACGGTCAGGTCGACATCGGTGAACTTCCAGCCCGTGCCAAAGGGCTCGAGCTTGGACTTGAAATGAGGCTGCGGCACCAACAAGCCGTTCGTGTCGGTCACGAAGCGGATCGTGCGGCCGTCCGGACGACGGAGTCTGACCGGCGTCCCCGCAACTGTTGCCGGGATGACAAATCGGTCGTAGCTCGTTTGCCAGAGCGTTCCGGTCAATCGGGATTTGGATCCCAGACTGTTGTAGGAACGAACAAACTCGAGCGGGGAAATGCCTGCTTGGCGGAAGTCGGTTTCGATCTCCGAGACGTTTCCGGTGGTCACATTGATCGGATCGCCAACCTGTGCGATGCAATCCTCGGGACCGCTTTCCTCTTCGTCCTCGGGGTTGTCTTCTGGTGGAAGACGATCTTGCGCCGTCACGTTGAAGACCACCGAGCCGGCGCCAGCGTCCAGATGGGTCACCGTAACCTGGTAAACCCCTGCCGTGTTGCCCAACGTGACCTTGAACCGAGTAGTTCCGTCCCGCTGAGGCCTCCCGGGACCATCGGCTACGACGCTTGCTCCCGACGACCCGTCAGGACCGGCGATTGTTGCGGTGAAATTCCTGATTCTGTCGTTGGCAGCGACCCCGTCGACCGGCCGGCCGTCGCTGGCCTTCAATCTCACCACCAGCCGCGTGCGCAGGTCCCGGTTGATGACGCCGATTGCACCCTCACCCTGCACCTTCTCGATCGTCGCGGGGCGCATTTCGAAGGCTATCGAGGTGATAACGGTTGAGTCGCCCAGCAACTGCCAGTCCCACTGACCCGCTGTACCGCCAAAGGGATACGTGTCCCAGACTTCGATGAAACCCGGGCCAAAGCAGTAATAGGATCCGTATCCTGCGTTCCAGTAGTAGGACTCACCGCAAGCGGGCGTGTTGCGCGAAAAGGTCTGGGCGAATTGCACGCTAGTCCCACGCCGGAACCTTGAAACAATGCTGTTGGTAGTACCATCTAGATTGACGATGGCGCCCATGCCACCGTCGGTGAGATCCGCGTATCCTCCCCCGTAAATTCCGAGCAGGTCGTAGCACAAGAGATCCCAGCAGTGGAACGGGGTGCCGTCCGAGGGGGTCAAGGCTTTGCTGGTTACTGGTGTGTACCGGAGGCGGCGGCCGTCAGCAGTCTCGATGATCGTGTGTTCGGAAATCGTCTCATTCGAAGGGGCATCGCGGTTGATGACGATGCGGCGCGGTTCGGCCGCCGATGCCAGCGTTGTGGCAAGCAACGCAGCGATCAACGAGAAACGCAGGCGCAGAGTTGCCCGCGCGGGCAGCCCGTCGAATCGAAACATGGTGGAATCCCCCTTGAAAGACGTGCCGACAAAGGCGACTGGGCGCCCGTGTCAGTTCACAACTATTTCACACATCTGGCGCCGGCACCAGTTCGGAGGGCGCTACTCGACCGCATTTGTGCGCTTCGAGATGCCAACCCATTCCGGTCAGCAAAGAAATCTGCTTTGGGGTCGAGAGCTGCCCTTCCCTACCCCCGATAACGTCGCCTAATCGCCAGCCCTCCGGCATCGCATCTCGCCTCTTCTGACGTCCGGTGGCGAGAGAACTGGGCGGGTGAATCATGGCCATTTCGAGGCTAGCTGCGCGGAGACTGCAAGGAGGCGCCCTTCTGCAGCCTGCTGATCCTCGACGGCCTCCAAGATGAGCACTCCACAGCCGGCGATCTGTTTGAGGACCACACTTATGATCATGCGCAAGCACGACGATTTCCCTGATAAGGGGGCAGCCCAAAAGGCCAACGAAGCGCGAGACTTGCGGGAGGCGTTGAGCACCTTTTTGACCCCACGTTGCACCGGCCTCGTTGGGAGGATGGCCGACTCCGTGATGACCGGGTGCAGGTCCCAGAGTCGCCGGCGCTCCGAGATGATGTGGTCCAAGTCCGTCATAATCAGTCTCCGTTGATCGCAGCGAGTTCAACCAAGGACCAGTCTTCGTCGTCTGCTTCGGGCCCCGGCTCCGGGTTGGACACGTCGACTTTGGCCATAACGTCCCGGAGACCACGACTTGCGGCGGTCGCCGAGGCCTCAGCTCGCACGCGGGTTTCCTCAGCGTGCGCATTGACCGCAGCTTTGGTCGCGACCTCGTCTTTTCCTCCACGCTTGCCAAGCCGCTCGGCGACGGCCTCAAGGTGGACATGGACCGGATCCTCACCGTAGGGAATCCGGAGGTATCCGTCGCGAACCAGCTTGTTGATGTGTCTGCGCACGTCCCGGGAATGCGCGGATGCTTTCCAGCGCCCCCTCACGCTTACGGTGTCGACCCAAGCTCCAGACTCATTGAAGATGTCGAATCTGCGAATGTCGTTGCGATCGACATGCGCCATTACTTGCTGATTGAGCAATTCCCAGGACCGCGCGAGCTCCGTTCCAAAATATTCCTCCTCTTCGAAGTAGACATATGCGCGCCGCCCACTCTTACGGCTGCCGCGCACCTTGAGCGGCACCAGGCTGAGGTTGAGCGCTGCGGTGCCAGTTGGGAGCGGCGGGAGCTCCGGGAAGATCATCCCCAGCGAGTCCTCGTCCGCTACCAGAGAACGCAGCCGCTCCAGCGGCTCCGACCCAAAGTTTCGCTTGCCCCGCTTGCCGTTGTGGTCAGCAATGACCGCGTGGATGAGACCAAGAACCTCCGCTAGCGTGAGCTTTTGAACGGTCGCCGCTCGTTCTGGATCTTGTCGCACCGGATCCGTAGGACCCGTGCCCGTGGTGGATTGAATGCGATGAAACCCGGCGCGTTCTAGCGCGCCGAAAATGCCCTCAACCACCGGTCGCCGTTCAAACATGGCAACCGGCCCAAAGTTGACATCGCACCCGATGATGTCGCGGGCGCGCGCCAGCACCGGCACGGCTAGGTGGATAAGTGCGTTGTCCATCAAGAGGTCGTTGAAGCCGCATGACGTGAACGGACTCCCCAGGTCACACGGGAAGCCGCCGGTGGCGGGGTATCCATCGTTCGCGCAGAGGTGCGTGGACCTCGCGCCACACGCCATGTGCAGGACATCCAACACGTCGTCACTATCTGCCTCGCGCCGAAATATCGCCTTGTAGCCCAGTACAGTGCCAAGCCTTCGATCGACTGCGAGGATGAGCATTACGCGACCTACGGGAACCCATCGAATGCCATCCGGAGTTGGTATGCCAATCGCCCCGATAAAGTGGCAGCGGTGCTCGTCGAGTTCGACGATGTCCAATGTACGGGTCGCGCGCAGCCGCGATTCAATCCCCGTACCTGTCCGGGACTTCGCTTTGGCCTTATTGCCGTAGTGCGTGGCAACGATGTCGTCGTACCGGGCATCCAGGAAGCGACCGACGTAGCTGTACGCAGCGCCTTTTCCTCGCTTTTGAGCATTCAACGGCCACGCCGTGACTGGGATTGTTGCTGCGCGATGCAAAGTGATCAGCATTGCGCGCGGACTATTGATCAGTCGGATTGGCCGTAAATCTGTTCATTAACGCTATTGGGTCAGATCAGGCCCTGGTCAATCGTTGCCGCTCGGAACTTTCCGGAACTGATCAAATCTCGCCGCGCGACAACACCCTCTCCTTCTTCCCACGAGATCGACCCACCTCGTCATTGAACGCCCGCGAAAACGCGGCCGTGACGGCGCCATGGCCGAACTTCCCGCCCGTTAGGTCGCTGACTGTGCCTCCCAGAACGGCAGCGGCGACGACGCGTTGTGTGCTGAAGTCGGGGTTGGAGTGATCGATAATATCCAGGTATCCACTAGCGGCTTGGGTGATGCCGGCACTCATGAAGCCCGAACCGAACTTGCCGCCCTGCAAGTGCTGCAACGCGCCTCCAGTGACACCATGCGCTAGAACCTTCGATGCGTAGCCACCGAAATTGAGTCCGGTCTTTGCTACGCCGCTGGCGCCCTCGCCAGCGACCTTGGCCCATTGTGCTCCTTCGAAGTAGCTGCCGATGCCGTAGAAGGCAAGCGCAGATACGGCGCCCCAAGCGGCACCTCTGGCATCACCTGATTGAATCGCCCCGGACATCGCACCACCGAGTCCCACCAAGGCTACGTTGTTGATTGTAAGAACCGGTGTTGCTGTGCCCGCCGTTGCCGCGATGATCGCGATGCTGATGCCGACGCGCATCCATTCGCCCCACGTGAGGTAACCCGTTGGATCTGTGAAGGACAGCGGACTGTTAAGGACATAGCTGTAGCGCTGTTTCCTGCAAGGCCGGCAGTGACTACACTTGGCCATCCAAAAGAGGAATCACACATGGAGCGGCGCTCGGTCCGTACATGGCTGTTCGTCGGCATCGGCTTCCTCGTGTGCGCGGCCGGAGCGGCCTTCGCCCACGACCTAATCTTCGAGAATGGCTTCGGTCCTGGCGTGAAGATACTTACGCCGCAGGACGGTGAGATACGGGCCGCCGGTGTCCCGATTCCATTCAATGGCAGCGTTACGGAGTCGGCGCCGCTGGTATGGACAAGCAGCATCGACGGGCAGATCGGCACCGGCACCAGTTTCAGCGCCGCGCTTACTGCAGGCGAGCACGTGATCACACTGACCGCGACCGGGCCCGACGCGTCCCGGGCGCAGATCCACATCAGTGTAGAGCCTTAAGAAAAATAAGAAAAACAGGGGTCAGGTTGGAGTTTCCGGACGACCGCTCTGGGTCGAGGCTGTGTGAAAACACGTTAAGTCGCTCAAAGGCCGACCCTCTCCAGCAAATTTGACGCGCGTGCGTTCGGTTCTGCGAACCTCAAGGCGAATTAATTTGCAGAATAGGTCGTACGCGAGTTGCCTCTGGAGTTTTCACACAGCCTCGGTCGCGAAGAGCCGCTCGCCCTACCCCGCTCTACACGCGATAAGGTTCCCTAATCGCCCTACCGCGATGCCCGCCGCCGGCCAACAGCAGAAGTTCGCAACGGCTAAGCCACGCTGACCATGAAAGCTGCCGTTCTGAAAAGCGTGTGATCTGGCGCGAGCGCCGCGTCAACGTTCAGCGGAGTTCCCCGGCGAAGTCGCCATCGCCTTCTCAATCCAGTCGGCGTAGTTTGCGAGCCTCACGCCATAGTTGGTCTCCCCGTACCTGCCCAGACGGATTTCCGTGCCGTTGACCTCTGCACGCTTCCATGCAGCGAGACCTGCAACGTGCCACTTGTCACCCACGGCGACCAGGATCGGGCCGCCGCTGTCCCCGCTGCCCATCGACGCCTCGAGGGGGAGCGCGTTCGGCGGCTTGTCGAACGTGTATCCAATCCATCGGCCTTCCGAACTAGAGATCTCGTTGTAGCCATGGCGCAGGTCGGTCCGGTTCGGACCGTGCAGGTGGTGTCCCTTCGAACCCGTCCCCGTAGCGCCCCGCCCCATGATCCGGACGACTTTCCCCAATGCCGAGCCTTTGAAGATCCGCACGGGTGCTACGTCTCGGACTGGCTCGGACAGGTGGATCAAGGCGATGTCGTCGGACGCCGCGGTGAAGTCCCAGAAGGCTTTCCAATCACCCGATTTGAGTGCTGCGTCGATCATCTCCCGCGGAGGCTTCTTGTAACCCGGGTGGATCCCGATGCGGCGTCCTGCACGGTGCGTGCCGCCGACCACGACCACATCCACCGAGTGCTGCCAGCTGATTGCATGGGCGGCAGTCGCCACCCACTGCGGCGCGATGAGGACCCCGTGGCCCTCGCCAGGCAGGTCGGCCAGCGCCGGGAAGTCGGATGCCGCCATCCGATACTGCAGATCGGGAACGTCCTCTCGAATGACAACTGCACTGGCGCCAAACGATGCCAGGAGCAGCAGTAGGGCGGCACTACGCATTTTCAATATCCGTTGCTGGAAACGCTCATTGTCGAGCCCAAGGCCGACCTTGGCTATGCGCCGGTCTGGAGAAGTCCGCGTTGGGTCGGGTGGCGACAGTCGGCCTATTCTGTTGAAAAACTCGACTCGCCGAGACGGTCAACGACCCGACGCTCGCGACAGGCATGTTCTGGGCGTTTCGTAGTCTTCCGGAGACCCAGAATCGCATTGTCGTGGGCGCAACCACACCTCAAACGGCAGCAAATTCTCACGGGCAGAGTTTTTCAAAAGAATAGGCCATGAGCAGCCGTTCGCCATCGGCTCTGCAAACGTCATGAACAGGCTATCTACGAAACACTGCGCGCCATCACGGCACGGCTTCGGCGGGCAGTGCCCGCCCTACAACTACGCACTATTCGGTGATCTCCTCAGCATCTGCGGATAATTGACGCTGACCCTTGCAAGCGATCACTCGAAACCGTTCTGGAAGATCCCGACGGTCGCGGGTGTCAGGACGCGAATCGTGATTCGGCTGGTACGGTTGCCCGCGTTGTCGTCGGCAAAGGCGTACACCAAAGGCGTCGCCGTCGAGTTGACGCTGAACGTCCCGGTGTAAGTTTGATACTGCGTGCCGTCGGTTGAATAGCGCAGGGCGCGTACGCCGCTGCCACTGTCGCTGGCACTGAGCGTGATTTGCGTCGTGCTGCCTTGCACGTTCTGGCTCGCGGTCACGCTCGGCGGCGTCGCGTCCAGCGCGGCCGGACCGGACAAGGTCACCGTCGGCGGCACGAGGGTGTCGAAGGTGCCGTTGTTGTCGCTGTCGTAGCGCAATGGAGAGACGCCCGCGGGCAGGATGCGGATTTGCACGAGCACGCCGGCGGGCAGCGTCGTATCGAGATAGCGGATCGCTTCGGTGGGTGTGATGTTGTCTACACCCTTGATCACTTCAAGTGCGATCGGACTGCCGTCGCTCAGGAACGTGATGGCGTATTCCCCGGAGACCGGAATCGGCATCGTCACCATCTCGACCTCATCGCCGAGGCTGTAGGTCTTGACACCGGGCACCGAGTCGCGCAGGTCGTTGGCGATCGTCACCGTGCTGTTGCCCTGCGCGTCGCTGACGGTCAAGGGAGTGCTGCCGTCGAGCGTGACGTAGTAGGAAGAAATGGTCGATCGCACTTCGTCTTCCGTAACGGGAAGCGCGGCGGTCTGTTTGCCTGCACCCAGCGAGTCTGCCAGTGGACTCATCGCCGCTGGCAAGGGCGCAGGCGGGCCTGCACCGAGAAGCTCCAGCACTTTGCTCAGCACCAGTGGGTTCGCGGTGATTTTGGTGTGATCGGTGGAATCATTGTCGCCGAAAAACCCGATAATCCCGGGATCCGTCGACACGAACCGGAAAATGTGATCCGCCGGCGCCGCGTTATAGTTGCCGAAGCTCGTGCTGCGCCCGGCACTGCGCGCGGGCACCGTGGCATCCCCCACCGTGAATCTCAGGTCGAAGACGTCCTTGAACCTGCAAAACGGAATCGGGAACAGGAGATCGCACACCAGCCGGTTGCGGGCAACGAGCTGCGAAATAGTGAGATTGCCCGCCTGCACGCCATAGAGATGGAAGTACTCGACGCCGGTCGTGTCGCCTCTCCAGTCGTCCTGGCGGCCCGCAGCGGTCGAGAAGGCGTGGAAGGTGTTGTTGATGGTGCCTGGAAACGGGTTCGGGGGCAGTTGATATTTGCTATCGAGAAATTGCACCACGTCGTCGTATTGATAGGTCTCGTGGTCCTGACCATCGCCGTCCGCGTCCCAACCATCCTCGACCAGCATCGGCGCGCCGCCGAGCTGAAAGTACGAGCGGCTCGCCAAGAGTTGCGCCGCAGCGGGCAACGAGGGCGCGACATACTTCATGTCGGGACCCGCGGCGACGTGGTCGATAAAGTCGCCGGTCTCAAGCACGTTTAGTACCTTCGCCGCACCGAGCCACGGCGCGACGAGGGTGATCATCTTGTCGACATGATGATCGGTGGGATTGTCGAGCACGTAGCGACGCGCAACCAGTCCGCCCATGCTGTGGGTCAGCAGGGTGATTTGGCTGCCCGGATAAAACAGCCTGACGCAACCGACATAGTCCTCAAGCTTCGCCGCGGTTTCGACATTGCTCTTGCGCCAGTCGTAGGCAAATACGAACAGATTCGGGGTGAGGTTCGGGTTTGCGTTGATCTGGGTCAGGTCGCAGCCCGCAGTGGTGCGTCGGAATGGAAAACCCAACACCGCATACTCACGGAAGCCGCCTTGCGTTCGCAGCGCTTCCAGAAACGTGCTGTAAACCGGCTCGACTGCGATGCCATTGATCCGCACATCGCGCACGGCATCCGTGGCATCGATGTCGCGGGCGTTCGGGTCCGGCGGCGGCGGGTTATCGACAGAGTAGAGGCTGAGCGCGCGACGGCTCGCCAGAGGGAAGCCCACCCAGAATTCGTCCGCAACGCCGAGCGGATGATTGACCAGCGTGCTGCCGGAAATGCCGGGGATGAAGATCACGGGGCTTGGGGCGCGTGAGACAAAAACATACGCTGCGCCGGCATTGGGCGCGCTGTTGTCGGCCTGATTGCCATTGATGCCGGTGGCGTTGCTGGCTTCGTAAGGCGCCCCGACCACCACCGTGTCGCCCGACACCGAAATCGAATTGCCAAAGTAGTCATCCGCCCCGGTATTGCTAGCCTTGAGATAGGCCTGCTGGGTCCAGGTCGTGCCGCTACGCGCGAAGATGTAGGCCGCGCCGGAAAAACGCGCGCTGTTGTCGCCCTGATTGCCGTTGACTCCGGTTGCGTTGCTATTCTCGGTTGGCGCCCCCACCACCACCGTGTCGCCAGACACCGCCACCGAAATGCCGAATTGGTCCGCTGCGCCGGTATTGCTGGCCTTGAGATAAGCCTGCTGGGTCCAGGTCGTGCCGCTGCGCGCGAAGACGTAGGCCGCGCCGGCGTTGCTCGCGCTGTTGTCGCCCTCATTGCCGTTGATGCCGGTCGCATTGCTGCTCTCTCCAGGCGCCCCCGCCACCACGGTATCGCCAGATACCGAAACCGAAAAGCCGAATGCATCGTCTGCGCCGGTATTGCTAGCCTTGAGATAAGCCTGCTGGGTCCAGGTCGTGCCGCTCCGCGCGAAGATGTAGGCCGCACCGGAAACGGGCGCGCTGTTGTCGCCCTCATTGCCGTTGACTCCGGTGGCGTTGCTATCCTCTCCATACGCCCCCGCCACCACGGTATCGCCAGATACCGCCACCGAAAAGCCGAATTGGTCGCGTCCGTCGGTATTGCTGGCCTTGAGATAGGCCTGCTGGGTCCAAGTTGTGCCGCTACGTACGAAGACGTAGGCCGCACCGGAACCGTCCGCGCTGTTGTCGCCCTCATTGCCGTTGACTCCGGTGGCGTTGCTATCGTCCGCAG